>Ga0126381_100004844_pt1 | contig 14703 bp, 9 predicted proteins | sample PanSoiMetPlot_28_FD_96465 | JGI IMG/M metagenome (GOLD analysis project Ga0126381, IMG submission 96465) | Tropical forest soil microbial communities from Panama - MetaG Plot_28 | ecosystem: Environmental > Terrestrial > Soil > Tropical forest > Bulk soil | place: Panama | collected 2016-02-17
AGGTTGCGCCGGCCCATCACCGGATTGGAATATTTGCTGGCGACGACCTCGCCCTGCTCGGTGATACGGATCGATCCCTGCACTGCGCCTGCGGGCTGCGCCAGGATCGCCTGATAGCTCGGGCCGCCGCCACGCCCGACGGTTCCGCCGCGGCCATGGAAGAGGCGAAGCCGCACACCGCGCCGGCGGAACACCTCGATCAGGGCGAGCTCCGCCTTGTAGAGCTCCCATCCGGAGGTCAGATAGCCGCCGTCCTTATTGCTGTCCGAATAGCCAAGCATCACCTCCTGCACGCGGCCGCGGCACTCGAGCAGCGCTCGGTAGACGGGCAGCCCAAGCAGCGCATCCATCACGGCGGGGCAATTGCGCAGATCGGCGATGGTCTCGAACAACGGCACGATGTTAACCCACAGCGTGCCTTCGCGCGGACGCAGCAGGCCGGCTTCCTTGAGCAGCAGCGCCACCTCGAGAACGTCTGAGACGCTCTCGGTCTTGGAGATGACGTAGTTGGAGATGGCGGGCTTGCCGTAGCTCGCCTGAGCCTTGGCGGCGACGTGCAAGATTTTCAGCTCGGCGGCGGTCCGGTCGGAATAGGCGAGAAACGGCGAGGTCAAGGGGCGCGACGACCTGAGCTCGTCGAGCAACAGGGCGACGCGGCGTTCCTCGCCGAGGTCGCGATAGGCGGGGCCGGGATGGACCATGTCCACAAGCTCGGCGACGGTGCGCTCGTGCGCGTCGGAATTCTGCCGCAGGTCGACGGCGGCAAGATAGAAGCCAAAGACACCGACCGCGCGGCGCAGGCTGCGCAGCCGCCCGCGCGCCAGCGCGGCCGAGCCCTTGGCAGCAAGCGAGCGATGGACGATGTCGAGGTCGGCGGAGAGCTCGTCGGCGCTTGCATAGGGTGGAGCATCGCTGATCGCCTCGCCAGGCGGCGCGTTGGCGTTGAGCACCCAGGCGGTGGCGCCGAGCCGCGCGTGGATCCAGGCGATGGCGCGGCGATAGGGCTCCTCGGGCCGCGGATACGGGCGCTCGGGCAAACGCTGCGCGAGCCTCCTGAGTTCCGCTGATATCTGCACCAATTGCGCATCGAGGGACAGTTCGCCACCGAGCAGACGCAGCTCCGCGAGATAGAAGCCGAACGCGCGGCCGCTCTGCAGACGCAACGTCTGGCGCAGGACGTCGGCGGTGACGAGCGGATTGCCGTCGCGGTCGCCGCCGATCCAGCTGCCGACGCGCAGGAATGAGGGCAGCTCGCCCAAATCCCAGTCCATCGCGCCAAGCCGCGACTCGAGATCTGCATAGAGTCGCGGCAGCTCGCGCAGGAACGTATGGTCGTAGTAGGCGAGGCCGTTCTCGACCTCGGCGATGACGTCGGGCCGCGTCCGCCGCAGGATGTTGGTCTGCCACAGCGTGAGCACGGCGCGGCGCAGCTCCTCGCTGTTGGCGGCGAGCTCCTCCGGCGTCGCCTCGACCGGGTCGCGCTCGGCGAGGAGCTTTGCCACATCCATCTCGCGGTCGATGGTGCTGCGGCGGCGTACCTCGGTCGGATGCGCGGTGAGCACCGGGCTGACCACGCTCTCGGCAAAGAAGCTTTGCACCTGCGCGCCGGAGACGCCGGCCGCGCGCAAGCGGGCGAGGGCGAGCGCCACGGTTCCCTCGCGCGGCGCCGAGGCGGCGCGCGCATGCGCGCGGGTGCGGCGGATGTGATGCTGGTCCTCGGCGATGTTGGCGAGGTGCGAGAAGAAGCTGAAGGCGCGGATGAGCTGCAGCGTCTCCTCGCGCGACAGGCCCTTGAGCGCGGCCGTGAGATCGCGCCGCGCCGCCTCATCGGCATCGCGATGGAAGCGGATCGAGGTCTGCCGAACGAGCTCAACCAGCTCGAAGGCCGCATCCCCCTCCTGCTCGCGCACCGTATCGCCGAGGATGCGGCCGAGCAGGCGGATGTCGTCACGCAGGGGAATGTCCTTGTCGGGAACTTCGGGATTCTTGGCTGCCATCGGCCGGGCCCGGTGCACGAGGAGAATAGCGAATGTCATCGCGTGTACATACACACGGGTTCCGCGTCGCCGGCGCGAAACGGTAGGATGGTGATCATCGGCGCGCCCGCGACGCACCATGATGTCTTAAGCCAGGCTCTGCGGCACTCGGATCGGTGCATGATGCAAGGCACAATGGTGCGCCTCGCGCAGGACGTGATCTTCGCCTTCAGCATGCATGCGGGTCGTCCTCGCATTGCGGCTGCAGACCCGATCGATCCCGATCGTATTCGTCGGGCCCCCGAGCAAGCTCGAGCCTAGTCGTCTTGATCCACGCGCGACATCACTGGAATCATCGGCGAAGGAGAACCGGGGTGAGGTCCTGCGGCTTGCCGCCGGCTATGTCGCGTTCGCACGGGCGAGAAGCCCGGCCGATCTGCCGGTCATCGAATTGCCCGAGCGCGCACCGCCGCGTTGCGCTAACATCGAACACGCCGTCCGCAAGGGAAGTAGCGCTATTGCGCGGGCGAGCCTTCGAGCACGAGATCAGGGAGGAGGACGTGTCCGCAAAGCTCATCAGTCTTACCGCGATCGGCCTCGCCGTGGCGGTGCCGGCCCTTGCCGCCGATGTCACGGCGGAGCGCCTCGTCAACACCGCCGCCGAGCCGCAGAACTGGCTCAGCGTGCATCACGACTACAACAATTCGCGCCATTCGCTGCTCAAGGACATCAACCGCGACAACGTGAAGGACTTGCAACTCAAGTTCATCTTCTCGATCGGCGGCCGCGCGACCGGCGGCACCTTGCCGGGCAAGGAGGAGGCGACGCCGCTCGTCGACGACGGCTTCATGTACGTATCCGACACCTATGACCGAGTCATGAAGTTCGACCTGCGCGACGGCACCGAGGCGGTGCCGATCTGGCGCTACGATCCCAAGATCACCAAGTCGCGCACCAATCGCGGCATCGCGCTGTACGGCAACAAGGTGTTCATCTCGACCAACGATGTGCGCATCATTGCGCTCAACCGCGATTCCGGCGAGGTCGTCTGGGAGACGCAGGCGACCGCCCCGACCGACCCGGCGACCGGCACGCCCTCGCCCAAGACGCAGACCTTCACGGCGGCACCGCTCGCGATCAAGACCGCCGGCGGCAAGGAACTGGTCGTGCAGGGCGAGAGCTCGGGCGGCCAACTCGGCACCCGCAGCTGGGTCGGCGCCTTCGACGCCAATACCGGCAAGCTCGCCTGGCGCACATTCACCATTCCGGCTCCCGGCGAGCCCGGCTCGGAGACCTGGAAGGACAATCATAATGCGTGGCGGGTCGGCGGCGGGGGCGTGTGGCAGACTGCGTCCTATGATCCGGCGACCAACCTTCTCTACTACGGCACCGGCGATGCGTTTCCGACGCACGATCCGGAGTTCCGCCCGGGCGACAATCTCTTCACTGCCTCGACCATCGCGCTCGATGCCGATACCGGCAAGATCGTCTGGTATTTTCAGGAGACGCCGAACGAGCACTGGGACTTCGACACGCCGAGCCCGAAAATGCTGTTCGAGACGCAGGTCAATGGCGAGACCCGCAGGGTCGTGGCGAACTTTTCGCGCAACGGCTTCTTCTACACGCTCGACCGAGCGAACGGCCAGTTCCTGCGTGCCGACCAGTATCAGGAGAAGGTCACCTGGACGAAGGGCATCGATCCCAAGACCGGCAAGCCGCTCGACTACGATCCAAGCCGCGGTGTCCAGCTCTATGCCGGCACCGGCGCGCTGCGCGGCAAGCCAGCCGATCAGGACTGCCCCTGGTGGGGCGGCGCCCCGACCTTCTTCCCGCCGACGCTCGACGCCAAGCGCATGATCGCATATGTCGCCGGCGCCGAAGGCTGCGTCACCGGCACCGCCGATAAGACCCCGCTCGAGGAAGCCAAGGACTATGTGGGTCTGCCGCCCTGCTGCTCGACCCAAGGCCGGGCCGCCGCGCACGGAGCGTTGTGGGCGGTCGACGTGCGCACCGGCCGGGTTGTGGGCAAGGCGCAGTATCAGACGCCGAGCGAATCCGGGATGCTCAGCACCGAGGGCGATTTGCTGTTCTCGGGCCACCCCGACGGGCGCCTCGTCGCCTACGACGCCGACACCCTCAAAGAGCTGTGGAGCTTCAGCCTCGGCACTCCGATCACGGCGCCGCCCATGAGCTACAGCGTCGGCGGTAAGCAATACGTGGCGGTCGTTGCCGGCGGCGCGGCCGGCGTTCGCGGCGCCGGTCTCCACCAGCCGAGCGCCATCGTGGCGGTGTTCGGGCGCTGAGCCGCGCTCTCTATCTCCTCCGCCTGACAGGCGCGGAAGGAGACTCGCGAAGCGGGTCAGAGGTCCCATGTGGCGACCCGGGACCTCCATCCGGCCCTTCGGGGCCACCGGCATCGGCGGTAAGGCTTGGTTGTCATGCCTATTCCGATACTGCAATCCTGTGGCCTCGTGACAACACCGCTCTGGAAATCGAGAGCCACGCACGAGTCCACAATGTTCGCCACGGTTCCGCAACGTTCTCGCCACAAGTTGCAGGCCCTTATGTGCGCGCATCGACTTATTTTCGGGAGGGCAAAGGTAAATGATTATGTGGAGGTTTATTAAGCTCAGTGTTGCCGCGGTGATGCTTGTTTCGGTCTCCGCCGTATCCGAGGCCGCCGACGTGGAGCACGCTCCCGTCCACAGGCTCCCGCCGCCGGCAATGCCTCTGATCTACAGTTGGACCGGATTCTATGTGGGCGGCCATCTCGGCGTGGGATGGGCCGACGGCGGCAGCAGCGGCTTTCTCGGTGGCGGTCAGGTCGGGTTCAATTACCAGATCAGCCCTCAATGGGTCTTGGGCGTCGAAGGCGATATCGCGGGGACCACCATAAAGGACACCGTAAACGCCTCCTTTGTCGTTCCCGGAGCCATCATGACCACCAACGCCACCGCGAGCCTTGATTGGGTCTCCACGCTTGCTGCGAGGGCCGGATACGCCTTCGATCGCTGGCTTGTCTACGGCAAGGTGGGCGGCGCCTGGGCTCACGCAAGTGCGAACATCACCAGCAGCATCATTATGCAGGGTGGGGCGATTGGTGTTGGAACCACGATCAATCAAACGGTCAGCGGGTTGCTGCTTGGCGTCGGCACGGAATACGCGTTGTGGGGCAATTGGTCTGCGAAGGTTGAGTACAACATGATGGATTTCGGCAACAATAATCCGTTCGCCGATAACAAATTCAACGTCTTCAAGGCCGGCCTGAACTATCGATTCGGCGGTGTGCCTTTCTAGGCAATTCCGGCGGCGGTTGAAATCAACGCGAGCCGCGACGAACCTCGGCCCCTCGGGCCGGGTTCGTCGCGCATGGAATCAGTGGCGACGATTCATTCTTCGGCGCGACGCCTCGGCTGCCTTTTCTCAAACCCTTTGACGAGGCGACGTTCAGAGCAGCGAGGTATGCGCGCGGGGTGAGTTCATCGCCGGAGAGCACTTTCGCGGCGAGGCGGGCGGAGCCCTTCCGCCGCGGCCCGCACCTCCTGGGATAGCGCCAGCACCGATGGTGGAAAAATCTTCAGCCAGACCGTGATCTCGGTGGGGATATGATCGTTCAGCAGGGGCTGGAGCCCCTCGGCCCCACGTGCAACGTCCTCCCCACTTATGACACTATGGCCCTCGAAGCCCGCACGCGGATAAGCCAGCAGGCGCCTCAGGATTGGGGTCGAAGATCGCGCGGAACCAGTCGAGGTCCAAGCACCCAGCGCGGCCCTTTGGGCGTGACCAAGCTGAAGTCTGCCCCGTTCTCAATGCAGAGGACATGCATTACGCCCTCGTCACAACGTCGACTCGCGCGGCGCGAGAAACACGCGCAACTCCAGCTCCGGATGGCGAAGGCTTCGACGCTATGCACTTTGACCGCCGGTTCTCTCACTCGTCACGGGGATGATGGATGATTGGCCATTTGTGGCCAGAGCAGGGGTGCGTCCGGAGATGGCCCTGGCAGACCTACCTTCCATGCCGCGCCCAGCCTACGCCTCGCCTTACAACAAACTAGACTTTGCACCGCCCCTAACCATACGAAATTGTATGAAGGCCGAAACGGGCTCCCAATAATCACCCGGCATCGTCCTCTTGCGGCAACGAACTCGCGACAGCAGGAGAACAGAGATGGCCCGCAACAACACCGCAAGCTCCGGGTAGTCCGCCGCACTCCTCCTCAAACCCACAACCGCCCGCCCGCTCGTCTGCCGTACCCGCGGCGGCGTCCGGTCGAAGCATGCCACACAGCACGCGTAAGGAACCCTCAATGCATGAGACCGCCAACAAGGTTGCGCAACTCACGCTCGCCTTCTGGATCATGAAAATCTGTGCGACGACACTGGGCGAGACCGGCGGCGACCTGCTCTCCATGACGTTGAACTTCGGTTATGCGGTGAGCACCGCGATTTTCTTCGGCATCTTCCTGGTCACGCTCATCGCGCAGGTGATGTCCAGGTCCTACCATCCGCTCATGTACTGGGCGGTGATCATCTCGACCACCACGGCCGGCACGACGATGTCGGACTATTTGGACCGCACCGCCGGTCTGGGATATGTGGGCGGCTCGCTGGTGCTGGTCGCGATCCTGATGGCCATCATCGCCGCCTGGCGGCTTGCCCTCGGCTCGGTCGCGGTCAGCAATATCGACAATCCGAAAGCAGAGATGTTCTATTGGGTGACGATCCTGTTCTCCAACACGCTCGGAACCGCCGTCGGCGACTTCCTGGCCGACGACACCGGGCTTGGCCTCGGCTATGAGGGCGGCGCGCTCGTCATCATGGCGGTACTCGCGGTCATCGCGGCCGCGCGCTTCTTCCCGGTGTCGCGCACCCTGCTGTTCTGGCTCGCCTTCATCCTGACGCGCCCGCTCGGCGCCACCTTGGGCGACATCGTGACCAAGACCCACGCGCAGGGCGGGCTCGATCTCGGCACCATCGGCTCCTCCGCCGTGCTCGCCGCGTTCCTGATCGGCAGCATCCTGCTGATGGGCGCGCAGCGGCGACAGGCCACGCAGCCGCAGATCGCACACCCGCGCAGCGAATAGGAGAAACAGCTCGTCCGGAAGAAGGGCAGGATTCTGCTCTTCTTCCATCATTCAATCAAATCAGATCCGGCAATGCGGCGCTTCAATCGCAGCGTCCAGCGACGAGCCTGTCATCTTGAGCGGCCGCCACATGAAACTCCGTGATCGCCTGTGCGATCGCGGCCTCCTCGTCGGAACGGTCGTAGACGATGCCGAGGAACTGGGCGGCATTGCGCGAAACCCGATAGACCGCCCAAGAGTGCTTTCGCCGCCTGGCCGGCCGCGGGAGCGCACAAGAGGGCGTGCGTCGCCTCGTCGGTCGTCGGGCCGTGGCGGGCTTTGCTGCGCGAGGAGCTTTGGATGCTCTGGATGTTTTGGTCAGTGAAAGCTCCTCTGGCTTGAAGAACTACTCGCCCCTCCGGCCTGCGCGAGCGTTTCTGTGGTGGGCACGTGGAATTCCGTACAGTAGAGGCAGACGAAAACCACCTCGGGCCATCCTGGCGTAGGGCCCATGCGCAGCAGCTTCATGCCGCATCCGCAAGCGGGACAATACGCACCGGGCGGATTGGAGGTGTTGTTTGTCATGGCGGGATCGACGGGTAGCACCCCCCGCGCAGAGTTTGGTGACAGTAGTGTAACTGTGCACTGTCATAATTCAGCAAATTTTTGCAAACGGCGTGCACGAAAGTCAGCTTGCCGACCAAGCGCGCGAGTGCCGCATTTCACGGGAAATCGAGTGATTGTTGGAACCGCATGGCATCGGCCTCCGCCTGCCCGCCCCCGGCAAACGCTTTACCTTCGATCTGATAGAGCCGGTTGTTATGATGGAACACCGCGACGTAGGAATAACCGCCATTGGCCCCGGCGATCCCGAGCTGGCGGCCGTAGAACCAGCGGATACGGTGCTGGATGTCAAACTTTACCACGCCGCCTTCGGTCATCCGCTTGACCGCTTCGCTCATCAAAGCGTCCTCCTGAACCTGGTTCCCGGTTTCGGGGATGTCCGCGACCGTCAGGCGGAAGACGCCGGTGTCCTGCGCAACGGAGTAGACGCGCGCCTCGACCGCGCGGCCGTCGGGGGCTTGATAGCTCACGGTCTCGATCTCGGGATCGGTCGGGAAGTGAACCGTGAACGAGGAATCCGGAGACTGGAATTCCTTCCACTCCTGCGCACCGGCCGGGCCAGCAACGATCATCGCGAGGAAGAATGCATGGAGACGCATGGCGATTGCCCTTTCAGTGTCTCGTCGCGGCACAGTTTACAGATTTTCCAGGACCCGCGGGAGTGGCCTACGGCACCAGCACGGCCGCGCCTTGCAGGCGGCCGTCGCGCAGGTCGGAGAGGGCCTCGTTCGCGGTGGCGAGCGGGTAGCGGGCAACCTGCGTCCGGACGCCGGCCTGCGCGGCGAGCGCTAGGAACTCGTGCGCGTCGGCGCGGGTGAGGTTGGCGACCGACACGAGCTGCCGCTCCTCCCAGAGGAGCGCATAGGGGAAGCGCGGAATGTCCGACATGTAGATGCCGCCGCAGACCACGCGCCCGCCCTTCTTCACCACCTTGAGGGCCGCCGGCACCAGCGCTCCGACCGGCGCGAAGATAATGGCGGCATCGAGCGGCTCCGGTGGCGTCTCGTCCGAGCCGCCGGCCCATGCGGCGCCAAGCCAGCGGGCAAAGGCTTGAGCCTGGGCGTCCCCGGGGCGAGTAAAAGCATGCACGCGCCGACCCTGCCAAGTCGCGACCTGGGCCAGGATGTGCGCGGCGGCGCCGAAGCCGAAGAGGCCAAGCGCGCTCCCCTCCCCGGCCATGCGGTAGCTGCGCCAGCCGATGAGGCCCGCGCACAGAAGCGGCGCTAGCGCTGCATCGTCGCCGTGCTCGGGCAAGGGAAAGCAGAAGCGCGCGTCCGCGACCGCGTGCGTGGCATAGCCGCCGTCGCGGGTGTAACCGGTGAAGAGCGGGGCATCGCAGAGGTTCTCGCGATCGGCGCGGCAATAGGGACAGACGCCGCAGGTGTGGCCAAGCCACGGCACGCCGACGCGCTGCCCAAGCGCAAGGCCGGTGACGCCAGCCCCCAGCGCCTCGACCCGCCCGACGATCTCGTGTCCCGGCACGAGCGGAAGCTTCGGGTCGGTAAGCTCGCCATCGACCACATGCAGATCGGTGCGGCAAACCCCACAGGCCGCGACCGCGACCAGGATCTCCCCCGGCCCCGGCACAGGATGCGGCCGCTCGCGCAGAAGGAGGCGCGCGCGCGGAGCTTCCAGCACCATGGCACGCATCGTCGATAGTACCATTCTAACACCCATTGTTCCGCTAGAATGATTATGTTTCAGTTGCCGGAAACTGAAGAACAAATCCACTGCCGGGAGACGGACAATGTTTACTCGACGGCGATTGCTCGGCGGGGCCGGTGTCACCGGCCTTGCCCTATGGTCGGGCCGAGCGGGTGCCGAGGCGACCGTCAATCTAACACTGCCGGGCGGCCACGCCACGCGGCCCATCACCACGGACTTTCCGCAGAAGGGCGCAATGATCCTGCAGCGGACGCGTCCGCCGCTGCTCGAGACGCCGCTCGAGGTGTTCGACGAGGGCGTGCTCACGCCGAACGCGCGCTTCTTCGTGCGCTGGCATTGGTCGGTCATCCCCACGCAGGTGAATGTCGACACTTTCCGCCTCAGGGTGCACGGCCAGGTCGAGCAGCCGCTATCGTTGTCGCTGGCAGACCTGACGGCATTGCCACCATTCGAGATCGTCGCGGTGAACCAGTGCTCGGGCAACTCGCGTGGCTATTTCGAGCCGCGTGTCGCTGGCGGCGAATGGGGCAACGGCGCCATGGGCAATGCCCGCTGGACCGGGGTGCGCCTCAAGGATGTGCTCGACAAGGCCGGCGTGAAGGCCGGCGCCGTCGCGGTGCGGTTCGACGGCCTCGACGAGCCGACGGTCGCGGGCGCGCCCGATTTCGTGAAATCGCTCGGCATCGATCATGCGCGCGACGGCGAGGTCATGATCGCCTATGCGATGAACGGCGAGCAGCTGCCGCTGCTCAATGGTTTTCCGCTGCGCCTCGTCGTGCCGGGCTGGTACGCGACCTATTGGATCAAGATGCTGAGCGACATCGAGGTGCTGGACCAGCCCGACGACAATTATTGGATGAAGACCGCGTATTTGATCCCGGATACGCCGGGCGCCGACATCAAGCCCGGACAGGTTGGCGTCAGGACGGTCCCGATCAACCGCATGAACCCGCGCTCGTTCATCACCAACCTCAAGGCAGGCGCAACCCTCCACACCAGCGAGATCACGCCGGTTCGCGGCATCGCGTTCGGCGGCGATACCGGAGTCAAGCGCGTTGATTTCTCCGCTGACGGCGGCATGACTTGGGAGCCTGCCAGCCTCGGCAAGGATGAAGGCAAGTACAGCTTCCGCCGCTTCGAGGTCCGCTTCACGCCGGCCATGCCGGGCAGCCAGACGCTGATGGTTCGCTGCACTAACATGAGCGACGTGGCGCAGCCCGAGCGGCCCAACTGGAACCCGGCGGGCTTCATGCGCAACGTCATCGAGTCGACCCCAGTGTCGGTCGTATGAGAGGGAGGAGTGTATGAAGGCGCTCGCGATCGCCCTCGCCCTGCTGCCGCCGGCAATAGCGGCCGCGAGTGGCATCACGCTCAAGTCGCTCGATCTCACCCTGCCGGATGGCGCGGCGACGTTCCCGCCGGGCGCGGGTGCCGACGCCGCCAACGGCAACTGCCTCGCCTGCCACTCGGTCGAGATGGTGCTGACCCAGCCGGCGATGTCCAAGGCCGGCTGGGAGGCGGAGGTCGCCAAGATGCGCAGCGTCTACAAGGCGCCAGTCGATACCAAGGACGTTCCGGCGATCGTCGACTATCTCGTGAGCATCAAAGGAAACTGAGCATGATCCCGAAAGTGGCCACCGGTTTTCGGCAAAGATCGTGCTCCACCAATAGCGCACGCGGTCTTGACCATCGGGCCGGCTAAGTCCACCAAGATGGGATGCGCACCGAGCAAGCTCCCCCTGTCTGCCTCAAGGACTACCGCCCGCCCGATTGGCTGGTCGAGACCGTCGACCTCGACGTCGCGCTCGATCCAACCGCGACGCGTGTCAAGGCACGCCTCACCCTGAAGCCGAATCCGACGGCCGCCGCGCCCGCACCGCTGGTGCTCGACGGCGATGGCCTTGATCTCAAGGCACTGCGGCTTGACGGCGCTCCGCTCGCACCCGAGCGCTACCTCGCGACCGCCGACCGCTTGACCATCGCGCAGCCGCCGCCGCGGCGCTTCGAGCTCGAGATAGAGACGGTCGTAAACCCCTCGGCCAATACGCGGCTCATGGGCCTATACCGCTCGGGCACGACCTATTGCACCCAGTGCGAGGCCGAAGGCTTCCGGCGCATCACCTATTTCCCCGACCGCCCCGACGTGATGGCGGTCTACACCACGCGCATCGAGGCCGAGGCCACCGAGGTGCCGGTGTTGCTCGCCAACGGCAACCTGGCGAGCGCGGGCCAAGTCGAGGGAACCTCTCGGCACTTTGCGGTCTGGCACGATCCGTTTCCCAAGCCGAGCTATCTGTTCGCGCTGGTCGGCGGCAAGCTCGGCTGCGTCGAGGACCGCCTGCGCACGATGTCGGGGCGCGATGTTACGCTGCGCATCTATGTCGAGCCCGGTAAGGAGGAGCGCTGCGCCTACGCGATGGATGCGCTCAAGCGCGCCATGCGTTGGGACGAGGAGGTGTTCGGACGCGAATACGATCTCGACATGTTCATGATCGTCGCCGTGTCCGACTTCAACATGGGCGCGATGGAGAACAAGGGTCTCAACGTCTTCAACGACAAATATGTGCTGGCGAGCCCCTCGACCGCGACCGACACTGACTTCGCCGCCATCGAGGCGGTCATCGCCCACGAATATTTCCACAACTGGACCGGCAACCGCATCACCTGCCGCGACTGGTTCCAGCTTTGCCTCAAGGAAGGCCTCACGGTCTTCCGCGACCAGGAGTTCAGCGCCGACCAGCGCTCGCGCCCGGTCGAGCGCATCAGCGACGTGCGCGCGTTGCGGGCGCATCAGTTCGTCGAGGATGCGGGACCACTCGCTCACCCGGTGCGGCCGGTGCTCTATCATGAGATCAACAACTTCTACACCACCACGGTCTACGAGAAGGGCGCCGAGGTGGTGCGCATGCTCAAGACGCTGCTCGGGGCGGAAAAGTTCCGCCGCGGCATGGACCTCTATTTCGCGCGCCATGACGGCGAGGCGGCGACCGTCGAGCAGTTCGTGCAGTGCTTCGCGGACGCCGGCGAGACCAATCTCGATCAGTTCATGCTCTGGTACGCCCAGGCCGGCACGCCGGAGGTGGTGGCCAACGGCACTTACGATGCGGGCAGCCGCACCTACAAATTGGAGCTCGCGCAGTCGGTGCCACCGACGCCCGGCCAGAGCGACAAGGCGCCGATGGTGATCCCACTCGCGATTGGCCTCGTCGGCCGCGATGGCGCGGACTTGCCGCTCCGACTCTCGGATGGGCATGGCCTCGATCATGGCGTCATAGCGCTCACCAGGCCGGCCGAGACTGTCGTGTTCACGAAAGTCGATGTGGCGCCCGTGCCCTCGCTCAACCGCGGCTTCTCGGCGCCGATCCGCCTCAGCGCCAATCTCACGGCCGACGACCTTCGCTTCCTGGCCGCCAACGACAGCGACCCGTTTAACCGCTGGCAGGCCGTGCAGGTGCTGGCGACGCGCCTGCTGGTTTACAATGTGACGACGCTGCGCGCCGGTGGGTCGACGCGCGACGATCCCGGCCTGCTCGACGCGCTCGCCGCGATCTTCGCCGATCCCAAGCTCGAGCCGGCCTTCGTGGCACAGGCCCTGATCCCGCCGGGCGAGACCGACATCGCCCGCGAGATCGGCCGCGACATCGACCCCGACGCGATCTTCGCGGCGCGCCAGGATCTGCGCGGCGCCATCGGCACGCATCTCGCGGCTGCGCTCGCCGACCGCTACCACGCCCTCGCCGATGCGACCCCCTACAGACCCGATGCGGCCGGCGCCGGGCGTCGCGCGCTGCGCAATGTCTGCCTCGACCTCCTGGTCGCGGCGGATGCGCCGGACGCCGTCGGGCGCGCCGCGCGGCAATACCAGACCGCCGACAACATGACCGACCGCATCGCCGCGCTGGCAACGCTCTCGCTGCGTGATGTTCCCGAGCGCACCGCGGCGCTCGCCGACTTCTACGATCGCTACGGCAACGATCCGTTGATCGTCGACAAGTGGCTGGCGCTGCAGGCGACGATCCCGGAACGCGCGACCCTTGAGCGCGTCAAAGCCCTGACCGCGCATCCGGCCTTCTCCTTCGCCAATCCCAACCGCGTGCGCTCGCTTATCGGCGCCTTCGCGCTGATGAACCAGCGCGAGTTCAACCGCCCCGATGGCGGGGGTTACACCTTCCTGGTCGACACCGTGCTCGCGCTCGACCCACGGAACCCACAGGTCGCCGCACGCATGCTGGCGGCGCTCAAGAGCTGGCGCGTGCTCGAGCCCGCGCGGCGCGCGCTCGCCCAATCCGCGCTGCAGCGCGTCGCGGCCGCGCCCACGCTCTCCCGCGATGTACACGACATCGCGACACGGGCGCTCGGGGAAGAGAAGGCTTAGATCGCCGCCGACCTACAAGAACTTTCGGGCGGCTATGTCCGGCACTGCGGCGGCCAGCAATAGCAAGCGGGCGGCAAACAATAACAAGCGGGCCTTGATCTTAATCAAATCCCGTTTCGAAGCCGCCCGCTACTATCGTTGCATCCGCATTATCCAACTAGAGCCTCGGCGCCGTCGCCGGGGCTTTTTTTCTACGCTCAAGCGAAGACCCCAACGGATCACTGTGAGCTGGGTTCGTCCGCGACGCGGAATTGCTATTTTGCGCCAAAGTTTTGTTAGCTGCAGCGGCCAGCCGCTGATCGGCGGCATTTGCCTTAAATCGAGTCCTTTTCCGAAAAGCGCAATTATTGATGATCTAACATTCTTGTAACATCCTTGAACGGCACCAGTTATTGATCATCTAACGTTGTTGAACGGCACTAAGCGTCGCCGAAGCTTTTTGTAGAGGTCACCATGTTCAGGACGTCGCTAACGACTGTCGCGGCTGCGATTATTGTTCTTGGCGCCGCATCGGCGTCTCCGGCAAAGGTTCGCGGGGGCGGCGGCCCACCCACGGTAGACGTCCAAAAGACCTGTCGAGAGAACATAGCCGCGCTCGGCACTCTCTTAGGGAGTGACATCGAACAGACCATAAACGTGTGCCTGATGGACGAACAAGCCGCTCGTGACCAAATAGTCAAGGACTGGGCGACCTATCCGGCGATCGCCAAGGCACGGTGTGTGCAGCCCAACGAGTATCTGCCAGGCTACGTCGAGTGGCAGACCTGCCTTGAGATGACGAAGGACGTGGTGAAGATGCGGCAAGACAGAGAGAAAAACGGCAGCGCCTCAACCACGGTTGGCCAATCATCCAAACGCCGCACCGGTCCTACGACCAGCGAGTGCCCGGTCGTGAAGTACACGGAAGACGGCGGCATCGACTACATCACCAACTGTCCGGGGCCAGGAATGCCAACAATAGACGTCAATCGATGAAGCCAGGGCGGCGTTCAAGGCGG
>Ga0126381_100004845_pt1 | contig 14702 bp, 12 predicted proteins | sample PanSoiMetPlot_28_FD_96465 | JGI IMG/M metagenome (GOLD analysis project Ga0126381, IMG submission 96465) | Tropical forest soil microbial communities from Panama - MetaG Plot_28 | ecosystem: Environmental > Terrestrial > Soil > Tropical forest > Bulk soil | place: Panama | collected 2016-02-17
ATGCGCCCGGACGTGCCCGCCAAGAGCCCGGAGGTGAAGCCCGACACCGGCCATTACCAGGCCCTGATGCTGAGCCCCGATGACATCGATGAGGGCTCCGACCACTGGGCCAAGGTGTATGATGAGATTTTCCGGTAGGCGCCTGACGGATCGGTTGACGTCCGGGCGGCGTAAGGGCATGCAATTCGCTTGATGTTGGACGAACACCCCTCCCCGGGGTCGTCCCTGCGAAAGCAGGGACCCATACTCCGTGTCCTCTCGATCAGCTGCGGCGTATGGGTCCCCGCTTTCGCGGGGACGACGAGGGAGAGGGCGTAAGACAAACATCGGGTATTCAGGGGACCCCACCACATGCGCATCATGTTTCTCAACCAGGCGCCGCAGCGTTCGGCGGCCTATCAGGTCGCCAAGATCGAGGCGCAGCTCAATTCCTACGCCTCGCCCGGCACCAAGGTGGAGATCGTGTTCCCGGACGATTACGAGGGCGCGCAGCTCTACGACACGATCGGCGCCCAGAGCGTGCTCAACGGCCTGCATCACATGATGGAGACGCCCGCCATCGTGCGCAAAATCTTCTGGGCGGCCGAGAACGGCTATGACGCGGTGATCTCGTCCAACACCTTCGATCCTGGCGTCGACGGCGGCCGGCTCGCGGTCAGCATTCCGGTGATCGGACTTCTGCGCACCTCCATGCACGCGGCGCTCACGCTTGCCGACCGGGTCGGCATCACGGTGCCGCTCCCTGGCCATGTGCCCTACACCTGGCGCATCCTGCGAAGCTACGGGCTCGATTCCTTCGTGAGCGACATCCGCCCGATCGGCGTCTACGGCAAGGATATCGCGGAGCGCAAGGATGAGATATTCAAGATCACCGCCGGCCTGATCCGCGGGCTCATCAAGGAGACCCGCGCCGAGATCATCCTGCCGCTCGGCGGCGCCCTCATTCCCTACGTGGTCAATCCCGACGATCTCGCCAAGGAAACCGGCGCCCAGGTGCTCAACACCAAGGCGATCGGCATCCGCTTCGCCGAGATGTGCGTCACCTTCGGCATGACCCAGAGCGCGCTCACCTATCCGAAGGCCAAGCTGAGCTACGAGGATTTCGTGAAGTAGGATGGGTTGAGCAATCAAATCGGACGCTTGTCCGATTTGATTGCGATACCCATCGTAGCAGTGATGGGTATCCCCCCGCTTTCACGGGGGTCAACCCATCCTACAATTCGGAAAGTCCGATGCCTGCAAAAACCCAGTGCGACGTCATCGTGATCGGCGGCGGGAGCGCCGCGCTCGAGGCGGCGATCTCGGCAAGCCAGGCGGGCGCGCGCTCGGTGGTCATGCTGGAGAAGGCGCCGCAAGCCGAATCCGGCGGCAACGCGCAGTTCTCGCACACGGGATTCCGCTTCGTGCACTCCGGCGCCGACGAGCTGCGCGCCTTCCTGCCGGACGTGGACGAGGCCATGTTTCGCCGGATGCAAATTCCCGCTTATGGGCGCGGGGATTTCCTGGGCGATCTCGACCGGGTCACCCAGGGGCGCATCGATCCGGTGCTGGCGGAATGCCTGGTCGATCAGTCCAACAGGGCGGTGCACTGGATGCGGGAGATCGGGGTGCGCTGGGAGCCCGAGAAGATGACCGAGGTCGACGGCAAGCTTTATCTGCCGGGCGGGCATCACATCCATCCGATCGGCGGCGGGCCCGGCATGCTGGCGCAGCTGCGCGCGCTTGCGCAGAAGCACGGGGTCGAGACCCGCTTCCGGGCGCGGGTCAACGCGATCCATGGCAACGATCGGCGGGTCGAGGGCGTCAAGGTCTCGACACCGGAGGAGGAATACGATCTCTCTGCGCGCGCCATCATCGTGTGCAGCGGCGGCTTCCAGGCCAATGCGGAGATGCGCGCGCGGTATCTCGGCCCCAATGCCGACCTGATGAAGGTGCGCGGCAGCCGCCACAATACCGGGGAGGTGCTGCACGCGCTGCTCGCGCTCGGCGCCAAGGCGGCCGGGCATTGGCAGGGCGCGCACATGTCGCCGATCGACGGCAAGGCGCCGGACGTGGAGACGCCGGTGCGCAGCGACGGCCGCGGCAACACCATGAACCGCTACGACTATCAGTTCGGCATCACCGTCAACGCGCTCGGCCAGCGCTTCTTCGACGAAGGCGAGGCCAAGCACGCCTATACCTATGCCAAGACCGGCCGCGCGGTGCTGCAGCAGCCGGGCGGCGTCGCCTATCAAATCTACGATCAGACCGGCATCGATCTGTTCCGCCACGGGCGCGATTATCCGGCCACCATGGTGGAAGCGCCCACGATCGCCGAGCTCGCCCGCAAGATCGGGGTCGAAGCAGAGCCGCTCCTGCGCACGGTCGAGGAGTTCAACAAGGCCTGCCGCACGGATGTGGCCTTCATGCCGGGCGAGCTCGACGGCAAGGGCACCGTGGGCCTCACCCCCCGCAAGTCGAACTGGGCGGAGCCACTCGTGCGCGGCCCGTTCCGCGCCTATCCGATCACGGCCGGCGTCACCTTCACGTTCGGTGGCGTCAAGGTCGACACGCATGCGCGCGTGATCAGCACCACCGACGAGCCGATCCGCGGGCTCTATGCCTCGGGCGACGTGATCGGGCTCTTTTTCCACAATTATCCCTCCTGCACTGGGCAGACCCGCAATGCCGTGTTCAGCTATCTCGCCGGCCGCAACGCCGCCGCGATGGCGGGGAGGAATTGAGCGATCCTCCGATCGTCCCCGCGAAAGCGGGGACCCAGAGCAACAAATCGAGGAGTGTGGCCCCTGGATTCCCGCTTGCGCGGGAATGAGCGGGCGAGAAAGCTGTAAGTCGATTCGAAGGGTTCACTCATGGCCAAGCATCACCAATCGGGCGGCCCCGGAACGATCGAAAAGCTTGCCGCCTGGATCCTGGCGCCGCGGGCGGAAGACATTCCGGAGGCCACAGTCAAGCAGGCGAAGCTCCTCCTGCTCGACACGATCGGTTGCGGCTATGCGGCGCTCGATGAGGAGGCCTCGCGCGCGGTGCTGGCGACGCTTGCCGACACGGGGGGCGCGCCGCAATGCACGGTGATCGGTACCGGCGGAAAAACGAGCGCGCCCAATGCGGTGCTGGTCAACGGCGCCCTTATCCGGATTCTCGATCTCAACGATTACGTGAACAATCCCAAGGGCGAGATCGGCGGCCATCCGAGCGACAACATTCCGGTCGCGCTGGCGGCGGGCGAGATGGCGAAAGCGTCGGGACGCGAGATCATCGCGGCGATCGTCCTCGGCTATGAAATCTTCGGCCGCGGCCGCGACCTGATGGAACGCGGCTCGAGCTGGGACGGCGTCACCATCTCGGGTCTGGTCGCGCCCGCCATGGCGGGCCGGTTGATGCGGCTCGAGCCGCAATGGCTTGCGCATGCGCTCGCGCTCTCTGCCGCGCGCTCCCCTACTCCGCTCGCGGTGCGCCATGGCGCGATCTCGGCCGCGAAATCGCTCGCCAATGCGCTCGTCGCCCAGAACGGCATGCAGGCCGCGATCCTGGCGCGGCACGGCGCGACCGGCCCGCTCGACCTGTTCGAGAATCCGCTCGGCCTCGCTCCGGTGTTTTCCAAGACCGAGGCGCTGCCGGCTCTGCTCGCGCCGCTTGCTGCCGAGAGCTACATCATGCGCGCCAACATCAAGGCCTATCCGTGCCTTGCCACCGGCCAGGCCATCGTGGCGGCCGGGCTCGAGCTGCACCGCCAGGTCGTGCGCGACGGCGGCGACGTGAAGGCGCTGCAGCACGTTCGCGTGCTGATGGCCGACATGCCGTTCCTGCGCCGGCAGAAGGACGACCCGGGCCGGATCGATCCGAATTCGCGGGAAGCCGCCGATCACAGCTTCAATTTTCTCGCCGCGGTCTCCCTGCTTGACGGCGAGTTCGGCCTCGCCCAGTTCGAGAACGAGCGCTGGAACGATCCCAGGGTGCGCGCCATGATGGCGCGGCTCGAGATCGACGTCGATGCCGCCTTGGGGGCCCGCTCACCCGGCAGCTTCCCGTGCCGCATGGCAGCCACGACCGGTGACGGCAAGGCTTATGCGGTGGAAATCCCCGACCCGCCCGGCTTCTCGCGCCACGGCCTCGACATCAATGCGGTGACCCGCAAGTTCAACGCGGTGACCGCGCCCCATCTCGATCAGCGCGCCCGCGAGCGCATCATCGACGCCGTGATGGTGCTGGACCGCAGCAGCTCCTGTGCCGGCGTGACGCAGGCGCTGGTGGCGGCACAGCCGGCCGAGTGAGGGAGGCCGGGCGTTAGGGACGCAGCGCCTCTCACTCCTTCTCCCCACCGAACTCGGATTTATCCGAGTTCGGCAATCTAAAAGAGTGGCCGAAGTCGGATATATCCGACTTCGGCAGGGGAGAAGGGCGGGATGAGGGGGTTCCGGCGGTGCGATTGGAATACTGAGACGCCGGAGCCCCCTCACCCCAACCCTCTCCCCTTCGGGGAGAGGGAGTTCGCTTGCGCTCGCTTCAACGCAGAGTCCTATAATCACTCCGGCTTGATGTTCGCGGCGCGGATGACCTTGCCCCAGCTCACGATCTCGCTCTTGATCCGGGCGTCGAATTCTTCCGGCGTGCTGCCTACAAGATCATAGCCGAGTTCGGCGAGGCGCGCTTTCATCGCAGGCTCGGCAATGATCTTGGCGATCTCGCGCTGAAGGAGGTCGATGATGTCGCGCGGAGTTCCGTGCGGGACCAACACGCCGACCCAGCTGTCGCCTTCGATCGACGGATAACCCGCCTCCGCCATGGTCGGCACGTCAGGCAAAATGTCGGAGCGGTGCTTGCTGGTGATCGCCAGCGCCCGCACGCTCCCCTGCCGGATCTGCGGGAGCGAAGCCGCGGGCGAGCTGAAGCCGATCGGCGTGTGATTGCCCACCACCGCGAGGATCGCCGGCCCACCGCCGTTATAGGGCACGTGCACGAGGTCGAGGCCGACCGAGAGGCGGAACTGCTCGCCCGCGAGATGACTTTGAGTGCCGGCGCCGGCGGACGAATAGCTGTACTTCCCGGGATTGGCCTTGATCACCTCGACCAGCTCCTTGACGGTCATCGCCGGCACCGTCGGGTTGACGGTGAGCACCGTGGTCGAGGTGACGGCAAGCGTCACGGCGTCGAAGTCCTTGTCGGGATCGTAGGGAATCTTGTCGAACAGCGTGGGATTGACCACGTAGGAGCTGAAGGCGAAGTAGACCGTATAGCCGTCCGGCGCCGCCTTCGCGGCCTGCGCGGTGCCGATGTTGCCAGTCGCGCCCACCAGATTGTCCACATAGAACTGCTTGCCGAGATTCTCGCTCAGCTTCTGCGCGGTGAGGCGCGCGAAAGTGTCGGTGACGCCGCCCGGCGCGAAAGCCACGATCACGCGTACCGAGCGCGCCGGATAGGTTTGTGCCCGTGCCACGCCGGATGCGATTGCGGCCATCCCGGCAAAGGCCAACGGCACCGCTCGCCTGGTGATCAGCATGACAGAACCTCGGTTGCTGATTGCAGCATAGCAGGGCGAAGTCCCACCGCGTAGGGGCGACCCTTGTGGTCGCCCGCGATATCCGGGGGCGAGCACCAGGGCCGGCGCATCAGGGCGTTTACGCCCGTCTACGATTCGCTACTACTCTCCTCGCGCCGGATGAGGTTGCCGGCGACATCGGTGATCGTGGGGGCCGGCAGCGCGGCGAACGGCAGCGGGCGCGTCACGTCGATGGCGGCCAGCCCGAAGCGCGCGGTGAGCATGCCGTTGAGCACGCCCTCGCCCAGCCGCACCGACAGCCTCGCGGCAATGCCGTGTCCCAGCATCTGCTGGATCAGGCTGTCGCTTGCCGCCATGCCGCCCGTCAGGGCGAGATGGGCCAGCACGTGGCGGAACAGCCGGATCATGCCGAGCGTGCCGGGCCGGCCGCCGTAGAGATAAGCGAGGCGCCGCACCACCGTGACGGCGGTTGCGAGCACGAACAGCATGTCGACCAAGGCGCGCGGGCTCACGGCGGTGACGAGCGAGACGCGCTTGGCGGCATTGCCGACGATGCGCCTCGCCTCGAGATCGAGCGGGCTCATGAGCTCTCGCTCGGCAAGGCGCACGAGATCGGCGCCATCGATGATGTCGTCGAGGTGCCCTTCGAGGCCGGCGCGGGCGCGGGCGAGCCGCGGCATCCCGCGCGCCAGCGCGAGCACCTCGCGTGCGACGGCGTGTCCGGCGGCATGGTCGTCGCTGGTGAGCGTTGCGAGGGCGCGGTCGCGCAATTTATCGATGGCTGCGAGGCGCCACAGCGCCGCCGCCTCGCGCGAGGCGATCACCAGCAGGGCGAAGGCCGCGACCGCGGCGAGAGTGGCCCCGAGGATGCCAAGCTCCGCATTGCGGCCGAACAGATCCTCGATCAGCTGCGTGACGGCCAGGCCGATACCGAGCGCAACAAGCCCGCCGGTTGCCGACCAGAACAATTTCCCCCACGGGAAACGGCGTCGCCGCGGCAAGCTTGGCTCCGGCACGGTCGGCAGCGAAGGATCGCCTTCGAGCGTGACGCGGACCGTGCCGGGGACATGCGCGCGATCGCGGTCGGGCGTGACCACGACATCGGGATCATCAAGCCGGAACGCGGCGGGGCGGCGCTGCTCATTCATTGAAGCTTGTCTCCCAACAGGAATTGCAGCGCGCGGTCGAGGCGAATGTGAGGCAACATCGGCGCGCCTGCGGAATATTCCAACACGGGCGGACGCAGACGCAGGAACCGGTAATCGGCCTCGTCGCGCGCCGCCGAGGTGAGGCCGCGAAAGCTTGCCGCGCCGCTGAACAGCTCCTCGGGATCGCCCGGAAGATCGCCGGGAAACATGGCGGCCTCGGTGTTGCCGTCGAAGACTTCGCCGCCCACTGCTTCGCCCGCCGCCGGCACCCCGACGATGCAGGGCAATTCCTCGCGGCCGCGCCTGACCTTCGCCTCGCGGGTCGCGCGGACGGCCGCGATTGCCACCACGTCGAGCGGGGCGCCGGCCGTGCTGGCGCGTTCGGCGGCGCGCTCGGTCATGCGCGCCAAGATCGCTTCCAGCCGCTGGTGGCTCGCCTGATGCAGATGATCGGCTTTGGTGGCCGCAAACAGGATGCGGCCGACGCGCGGCCGAAACAGCGCGCTCGCGAACGTGCTGCGTCCCACGCGGAAGCATTCGAGCACCGAGGCAAGCGCGCCTTCGAGGTCGCGGATCGCATCGGGGCCGGCATTGAAGGCCGCAAGCGCATCGACCAGCACGATCTGCCGGTCGAGCCGCGCGAAATGGTTCTCGAAGAACGTCCGCACCACCACATCCTTGTAGGCTTCGAACCGCCGCCGCATCATCGCCCAAAGCGATCCCGCAGGCGGCTCCTCGCGGCCGGAAGAGCGCAGGGGCGAGAAGGTCAGCGCCGGGGAGTTGGCGAGATCGCCCGGCATCAGGAAACGGCCCGGCGGCAACAGGCTCATGGCATAGCGCTCGTCGCGGCAGGCCTTGAGATAATGCGTGAACAGCGCCGCCGATTTGAGTGCGGCCTGCTCGTCCTCGGGGCTCCCCGGGTCGAGCGTCGCGAGGTACTCGTGCCACGGGCGGGCGATGTCCGCACGCGGCGTAACCTCGGAAAGCTTCAGGCTTTCGTCCGACCATTGCGCATAGGTCTTGTCGAGGAGCGGCAGGTCGAGCAGCCACTCGCCCGGATAGTCGACGATGTCGAGGGTGAGCGTGCGCGCGGCGCCGCGCTGCGACTGGTACTCGATGACGAGGCGCAGCTCGCTGATGCGCTCGGTCGATTCCGGCCAGCGCCGCTCCTCGATGAGTGCACGCAGGTTGCCCTCGTAATCGAAGCGCGGCACCGCGTCGTCGGGCTGCGGCGCGAGGCGCGCGCGGGCGATGCGGCCGCTCGGCTCAAAGACCGGAAAGCGGCCGCCATGCATGAGACCGTGCACCAGCGCGGTGATGAAGACGGTCTTGCCCGAGCGGGCAAGGCCGGTCACGCCGAGCCGGATGGTCGGATCGAGCCAGTGCTGGCCGTACTCGTAGAGCGCGCGGGCGGCAAGCCGCGCCTCGGTCAGAATGTCAGCAAGCGCACCCGGCATCTAAGCCGCCTTGCGGGCCTGCAGGTCCTTCACGTCGATGAAAGTCATGCCCGCATTCTGCTTGCCGGTATAGTCGAGGTTGAAGGCGTTGCGGGCGAGAAAAACGAGGTCGCCGTCCAGATCCTCCGCTATAGCGGAGCGGTGCGCGGCCACGAAGGCGTCGAGGGTCTTCTGGTCGGGAGCCTTGATCCAGCGCGCGAGCTCGAACTCCGGCACGTCCCAGCTCATGTCGAGGCCATATTCGTCGGCAAGCCGCACGCGCAGCACGTCGAGCTGGAGCGGGCCGACCACGCCCACGAGCGCCGGCGAGCCATCAAGTGGCCGAAACACCTGCGCCACCCCCTCCTCGGCGAGTTCCTGCAGCGCCTGCTTGAGCTTCTTGGCCTTCATGGCATCCGGCAGCCGCACCCGCCGCAGGATTTCGGGCGCGAAGCTCGGCACGCCCATGAAGTTGACATCCTCGCCCTCGGTCAACGTATCGCCGATGCGCAGGCTGCCATGATTGGGAATGCCGACCACATCGCCGGCATGCGCCTCCTCGGCAAGCGCGCGGTCGCGGGCGAAAAAGAACTGCGGCGCATGCAACCCGATCGTCTTGCCGGTGCGCACCTGCTTGACCTTCATGCCGCGCGTGAGCTTGCCGGAGCACAGCCGCACGAAGGCGATGCGGTCGCGATGATTCGGATCCATGTTGGCCTGGATCTTGAAGACGAAGGCCGACATGGTGGGCTCGATGGCGCTGACGATGCGCGTGTCGGCGGCCTGAGCGCGCGGCGGCGGGGCGAGCTCCGCGAGCGAATCGATCAGGTCGCCGACCCCGAAATTCTTGAGCGCGCTGCCAAAGAAGACCGGCGTCATGTGGCCCTCGCCGAAGGCCTGCGGATCGAAAGGCCGATAGGCCGCGCGCGCGAGCTCGAGCTCGCCGTCGATCGTTGCCGCATCGATGTTGGGATTGAGCGCGGCAAGCTCGGCGCTGGTCATCTCCTGCAGCGCGCCGGACTTGCCGGCCTCGCCTTCGAGGAGGCGCACGCGGCCCGATGTCACCTCGATGGTGCCGATGAAGTCGCGGCCGCGGCCCACCGGCCAGGTTACCGGCACCGCGTCGAGCGCCAGGGTCTTTTCGATCTCGTCGATAAGGTCGAAGGGATCGCGACTTTCGCGGTCGAGCTTGTTGATGAAGGTGATGATCGGGATGTCGCGCAGGCGGCAGACCTCGAACAGCTTCCTGGTGCGCGCCTCGATGCCCTTGGCGGCGTCGATCACCATCACGGCCGAGTCGACGGCAGTCAGAGTGCGGTAGGTGTCCTCGGAAAAATCCTCGTGGCCGGGCGTGTCGAGCAGGTTGAAAACGCGGCCCCCGTACTCGAAGGTCATCACCGAGGTGACGACCGAGATGCCGCGCTCGCGCTCGATCGCCATCCAGTCCGAGCGGGTTGCGCGCCGCGCCCGCTTAGCCTTGACCTGGCCGGCGAGCTGGATCGCTCCGCCGAGCAGCAGGAGCTTCTCCGTCAGCGTGGTCTTGCCCGCGTCCGGATGCGAGATGATGGCGAAGGTACGGCGCCGCTCGACCTCGCTCGCGAGCGCCGAGCGTGCGGGAGCACCATCGGGGGCGCGGATCGGGATGTTCATGGTGCGGTGGATGTGGCAGTTCGCGCCGGAAGGATCAAGGCCCGAAGGGGTGATCTGCGGCCACGGGAAAACCGAAGGCCAAACACGTAGCCCCTGCCCTTTCGATCCCTTGCAAGCCCTACAGGCCGGCGTCGCGCATCCGTCCGCGGCTGCGCCTCGGCAACTCTCGCGCCTCAAGCGGTGCCGACATCAGCAAACGGCCGAACGAAGGCAAGGCGGATAATCGCTCCCAGTCTGCAAAGCCAAGGACGACCGCCGCCGGCTTGCCGTGCCGTGTGATGATGGAAGGTGTACCTCGTGCAGCATGGTCAACCAGGGCTGAAAGCTGTGCCTTGGCGTCTTTCAATTGAACCCTGCGCATGGACATCGCCCTCGCGGCATTTCCAGCCATACGCATATATAGGGCCGATGAAGCCGAACAAACGAGCCAAGCTGCTCGGGCGGTGACCAGGGTCCGGTGGACATCGCAGCCCCTGCGGACTACTGAGTAACCCGCTAATCCGAGCCACGAAGGCGCTATCGATGAACAAGCCGCTGTCGGAGCATCCCAAGCTCCTGCTCGATCCTTATGCCACCTGGGCCGCCCGGGAGGGGGTGCCGGTCGTCGAGGACTTCGGCGTCGACCTCCTGGCGGTGCCCACCAGACCCTGGGCGCGCTTCGGGGTCGAGGGCGCGATCGTCGACCTCAAGGGGCGCGGCGACTTCGTCTCGATCTTCGTGCTCGATCTTGCGGGCGGCGCGGCGAGCGTGCCGCAGCGGCACCTGTTCGAGGAGGTCGTCTATGTGCTGTCCGGCCACGGCAGCACCACGGTCGAGGCGAGCGACGGGCGCACCCACAGCTTCGAATGGGGGCCCAAAAGCCTGTTCGCGCTGCCGCTCAATGCCCGTTATCGGCACTTCAACACCAGCGGGCGCGAGCGGGCGCGGCTTGCTTCGACCAACAATCTCGCGATGATGCTGAACCTGTTCCACAACGAAGGTTTCATTTTCGACAACGACCATGCGTTCCCCGAGCGGCAGGGCTCCCAGAAGAGCTTCAGCGGCGACGGCGACTTCATCCCGGTGCGCCCAGGCCGCAACATGTGGGAGACGAATTTCGTTCCCGACCTTGCGGGCTTCGAGCTCAAGGAATGGGCGGCGCGCGGGGCGGGCGGCACCAACATGATGTTCGTGCTCGCCGACGGCACCATGCATGCGCATATCTCGCAGATGCCGGTCGGCACCTACAAGAAGGGCCACCGGCACGGGCCGGACTTCCATGTGTTCGCGGTCACCGGCCACGGGTATTCGCTGCTCTGGTACGACTTCGCCAAGGACATGGTGCGGATCGACTGGCGCCACGGCGTCGTGTTCGCGCCCCCCGACCAGATGTTCCATCAGCATTTCAACACCTCGGGAGATCCGGCGCGCTATCTCGCGGTCGCATTCGGGGGGCTGCGTTATCCGTTCACGGCGGCCAAGCGCCATGTCTTCAACGGCATGGACGTGAACGTGCAGGACGGTGGCTGCCAGATCGAGTACGAGGACCAGGATCGGCGCATTCATGCGATCTATCTCGAGGAGCTCGCCCGACACGGCGTCAAGTCCGGCATGGGCAGGTTCATCGACGAGAGCGCCTATGGCGCCGAGGTCTGACTCCCATCATGCACGATCTTGAATTCGACCACATGCACATGGAGCTCGGCGACGAGCTCAACGAGGTCGCCTGGACGACCGACAATGTGGAGCTGACCACCGTCGGCATCGACATCGGCTCCTCGACCTCGCACCTGATGTTCGCGCGCGTGCACCTGCAACGGCTCGGCACCGCGCTGTCGAGCCGCTTCGTGGTGGTCGACCGCAAGGTGCTGTGGCAGTCGCCGATCCTGCTGACGCCTTACCTGCCCGACTACACCATCGACGTGGACGAGCTCGCGGGCTTCATCGGCAGCGCCTATCCGTATGCGGGCCTCGAGCCCGCGGACGTCGACAGCGGCGCCGTGATCCTGACCGGCGAGGCGATCAAGCGCCACAATGCCCGCGCGATCGCGGACCTGTTCTCCGAGGAGGCGGGCCGGTTCGTGTGCGCGTCGGCGGGCCATCACATGGAGTGCCAGCTCGCCGCCCATGGCTCGGGGGCGGTGGCGCTGTCGCGCGGCCACAAGGCGCGGCTCATCAACATCGACATCGGCGGCGGCACCACCAAGCTTGCCCTGATCGAGGACGGCCGGCTCGTCGCCACGCTCGCCATCGCGGTCGGCGGCCGCCTGCTGGTCGAGGATCCCAAGGCGGGCCTCACGCGGATCGAGGACCCGGCGCGCGAGGTCGCCAAGAGCCTGGGCATCGAGCTTGCGCTCGGCGCCCCGCTCGCGGCGCAGGACCGCGCGCGCATCATCGCCCGCATGGCGCGGCTCATCATGCGCATGATCGACCGCCGCCCGCCGGACGAGCTCGCCCAACGCCTCCTGGTGACCGACGCGTGGCCTGCCGGCTATGCCGATCTCGGCCTCGACGCGCTGACCTTCTCGGGCGGCGTTGCCGAATATCTCTACAAGCGCGAGAAGCGGCAATTCGGCGACCTCGGCTTCGATCTGGCGCACGAGCTCGCGCATCTCTTGGCGCAGCGGCGCGACCTGCCGCCGGTCTGGGACCCGGGCCAGGGCATCCGCGCAACCGTGATCGGGGCGGCGCAGTTCTCGGTCCAGATCAGCGGCAACACGATCTCGATTGCCGAGCCCGAGCAGCTGCCGCTGCAGAACCTGCCGGTGGTGGCGCTCCCGCTCGAGCTTGGCGTCACCATCGATGGCGCCGCCGTCACCGCCGTGGCGCAGCGCGCGCTCGCCCAGGCCGACATCGAGGAGGGCTCGGCGCCGGTCGCGTTCTCGTTCCCCTGGCATGGCGATCCCGCCCATGCCCGGCTCCATGCACTCGCTGCCGGCATCTGCGCCGCCGTGCCGCGCACGATCGAGGCCGCGCTGCCGCTCGTTCTGCTCATCGACGGCGACGTCGGCATGAGCCTTGGCCGCATCATCAGGAACGAGATCGCGCCCTCCGCCAACGTGATCGCGATCGACGGCGTGCAGCTCAAGCAGTTCGATTATGTCGATATCGGCCGCATGATCGAGATCACCAACGTGGTGCCGGTGATCATCAAGTCGCTGCTGTTCAAGTGAAGTCAACGACAGGCGCCAGCACAAGGGCGCTTCTTTCCCCGATCACCGTTGCCCAGAACCCGGCTTGGCGGATGCCGTGCTTCTCCCATATCTGCAGCGTGTCGTTCCCGAAACGCGACGGCAGCGCCGGCAGCCTGCCCTTCGACGTCGCTCGACGGCCTTATGGGCGCGAGTTCGCAGCGACTCGGTACTTGCGATCGCGATATGCTCTGACGAGGGGCGCGCCGATGCCCTGCGTGGCGCCGGTGATGATGGCAACCTTCCTTTCTGAGGTCATGACAATCTCCTCCTTCATGCGGCGCTCTGAAGATAGGTCGGGAAATCCGCGGACAGACCGCGATGCACCTGGCGCGTAATCTCATCGGCCAGGACCTCAACTTCCCCGCGTTCGAGGGCGTCGAGCGTCGTCCGCACGATTTCCTCGGGCGAACTCTTCGGCGCGTCGACATCGCGTGCAAGGTCGGTATCGATGAAGCCTGCATGCAGCCCGACGACCTGGGTGCCCTGTAGCGCAAGCTCGATGCGGAGGCCGTTGGTCAGCGCCCAGGCGGCTGATTTCGACGCGCCATAAGTCGCCAGCCTTGGACCGTTCCTCCAGCTTGCAACAGAAAGCACGTTGATGATCGCGCCACCGCGGTTCTTCGCAAGGACGGGCGCGAAGGCGCGCGCCATGCGCAGCGGCCCGATAAAGTTCACTTCAAATTGCTCGCGCGCGGCCTCGATCGCCCCATCGGCGAGAAAGCCGCCAGACCTTGCGATGCCGGCGTTATTTACGAGCAGGCTGACGTCCCCTGCCGCGCGTGCGGCGGCGATGACGTCTTCATCGTTGGTGACGTCCAGTTTGATCGCCGCGACTCCCTTCAGGGCAACCGCCTGCGGATTGCGTGCCGCGGCATAGACCTTCGCCGCCCCCATCTCCACAAGCACCTTGGCAAAGCCGCGGCCGAGGCCCCGGTTGGCGCCCGTCACCAGCGCGATTGATCCTGCAACTTTCATTTTCGACTCCTGTCTTGCTTTGGGATCGGTCGAAGGCGACCGGCCGTTTGCGCCGGCCGCCTGCTGCGTCGAGAGCGATCCCTGTCGCTGGCCGCATTCCGACCCGGATGGGCGAGACTTTCTCGGCGGTCCGCGTCTGTCAGCCGGACTGCTTCGGCGTTGCCAGCGTCTTCGCCGCGCGCAGGAGCTCGGCTTCAATCGCTTCGATCCAGCCCGGATCCTCGCCGCGGTCGAGCCGCGCCTTGCGGATCAGACCGAGATTGCGGGCGGTCGATTCCACCTCCCAGGTGGCGCGCGCGCAGGCGATCGCTTCGCTGAGTTGCTCCTCGGCATCATCGCGGTCGTTGGCCAGCACCGCAAGCTCGAGCAGCGTCGCATAGTCCCAGTAGTCGGCGGCCTTCTCCTTCTTGCGGGTCGCCGAGTAGCGGACGACCGGCAGCACCTGGGCCTGGCGCGGATCGCGCTTGTCCTGCATCTCCATCAGCGAGACCGCGTTCACGCCCGGATAGGCGTCGCGCCAGTCGGCCTGAAAGCCGTCGAGATAGGTGTCGATCGCGCGCCGCAACAGGCCGCGCGCCTCGGGACGGCTCTCCCTGCGGGCGAGATCCCAGCGGTCCTTGTAGATGCGCCCAAGAAGGCCATTGGTCTCGCTCGACGCCCCGAACTCGGCGATCACTTCCTTGAGCGCCTTCTCGGCCTCTTCGAAGCGGCCCACGCGGTTGAGCGCAAAGCCCAGCTGCTCGCGCATCATCCGCGCCCGCTGCAGCGGCGGCGGCATGCGGTCGTAGAGCTTGATCATCGCCGGATAGGCCTTGACGTC
>Ga0126381_100004848_pt1 | contig 14698 bp, 17 predicted proteins | sample PanSoiMetPlot_28_FD_96465 | JGI IMG/M metagenome (GOLD analysis project Ga0126381, IMG submission 96465) | Tropical forest soil microbial communities from Panama - MetaG Plot_28 | ecosystem: Environmental > Terrestrial > Soil > Tropical forest > Bulk soil | place: Panama | collected 2016-02-17
CCTGGCGGCTACCTGTTCATAACTGCGTGGCCCGCCTGCTACCCACCTTCTGGTGCTTAATTCTGCTCTGTCGAACCTTCTTCCCGCGCTTCTGCCAGTATTCTCGCTGACGTTGGCGGAGCATGAGTCACTGCAGAACTCCTGGCCGGAACGCTCGATGTCGAACACCTCAAGACACTGCGTATTTCTGCAAACACCCACCCCGATAGCGTGGAGGTATTCCTGCCGTAGGATGTAGTAGAGAACAGGCCTTATGCCGCCTATGAGATCCGGCTCCGGCGCCTCCACAGGAGCGTTTCCCTCTCCCCATACGTAGACAACTGGCCGGAATGCGTTTACCAGTTCGCAAAGAACGTAATGACCGCACAGCTCAGGATTGGCCGAAAGGACAGATATAAGTCCCAGCTCTTCCGAAGGTTCTTGTGTCGCATGGAAGTCCAATGTTTCAATGCGACGGACGTTCTCCTCATTGAAAAGCCAAGGTGGCTCAGGAAGAAAGCCTTGACCACTCCTTCTCAGCCTTTGCTCACGTTTCCATTGATTTGGCCACGCAGTTGTTCGGTTAGCAATTGCAGCGATGCAGTTCCGGATGCTGGGAATGTCGGTTCCGCTCGAGCGTTTCAATTCGCGTACTAAGACCAGTGCATTACGGTATATCTCTCGTTCATTTCTGAGCTCTTGCAGATCCTGTTCGGCGACTAATGTTGTGTGACTGGTTCGGTAGTCAGACGAGTCGTTGGACCAGGCAACACGCTGCTCCGTTCTAGAGGATCGGACCAGCACGGGTCCAAACTGCTGAACGAACTTAATTAGCTTCTGATCAGTATTGGCGTTGGCGAATTGGATATGAGGTGAATTCTTCCCCTGCCGTTTCTGCCCAAAATGTCTGAACGCCATTCTGTAGTCCCGCAAAGCATCAGCGGCAATTTGGTCATTTTGCAATGCAGGTGGGCGCGCTCCCGATACAATCAGGCTCTCGCCGTTGCACGTTACGACGATACCAATCCCCCAAGCAAATTGCGGATATTCTTGTTTCATGTCTGCTCTACAATCGTCATCCTTGATAGTAGAGCATAATTCCTTGTAGCATGCAATCACCTTTGGCAGTAGATGCCACGAAGGAAAAGCAGCGCGTAGGTTGGCCACCGTCAATTGCGACTGGGGAAGGAGTGTATTCCAATGGCGGCAGTGGAAGCAGAGATTTGTCTTCTGTCGGTCCAAGAGTCGACGGCTTGGACCGTCCACGCAAAGCCTCCCTCGCGGTGCGACAAGGGCATTCATCAGCATGTGAGCCAAGGTGAGGCGCGAAAAATGTGCAGCACGGGAGAAGCGCGGCTGGCTTACATTCGCGGTCGATGGTGTCTGATGCCCGAAAACCCCAACAGGGGTTATGAAGTCCGTTCCTCTGGAGGCTATGTTGGCTTGCAGTTGGTTGATGATTGAAGGCAAGGGGAGGCCGACGTGCGCAAAAGACGGAGACCACTTATGCCTAACGGAATCGTTGATGGCTATGCTCTCTGGCGCAGCGACAAGCTCAAGCAGATAGAGCCCGGCGTACCGCGTCGAGTACGCAAACCTTCAGTTCAATCGCGGCTGCGGTTGCGGTTGCGGATAAGAATAGTGGTCCAAGAATGCGGGCAGTGCGCGATCCTGCATCCGGCAGCCGCGCTGAAAAAAGGAATTGCAGTATGAGCACTCAGCCAGAATGGTTGACAGCCACAGAAGCCGCGAGCTACCTCCGCATCAAACCGCGCACGATCTTGCTCTGGGCGCGCCAGGGACACATCAGGGGTCACATCCTCAGCGGGACGCGGCGAGTGACTTGGCGCTTCCTGCGTTCCGATCTGGATGCTACACTCACTCCGCCGTCTGTTGTTCTCACGAAACGGAGGATTCTGTGAGACAACGGAATAGAAGTGGCAGTGTGGTACTCGATAAACGCATCAAGACGTGGAACTTTTTCTTCTGGGAGAACGGCAAGCGGCGCTCTAAGAAAATCGGTACCATGAGCCAGTATCCTACGAAGGCATCAGCATGGCGGGCAGCAAAGCCACTGCGCGATGCGGTAGAGAACCAAGTCAGCATCAGCACAGCAGCACCAACCGTAAACAAGTTAGTCGAACAGTACCGAGCAGAAAAGATGCCGAAACGCAGTGACACCCGCCGTTCCTACAACGTTTGGTTGCGTAATCACATCATCCCAAAGTGGGGTGAGTATGCACTCTCAGACGTACAGGCGAGGCCGGTGGAACTGTGGCTCGAATCCTTGACGCTAGCCCCTAAGAGCAAAGTTCATATCCGGGGAACGATCAGCATCCTGTGGGACTTCGCCATGTGGCGCGGTGACATGCCGACACAGCGAAACCCGATGGAGTTGGTAACGATCCAGGGCGCAACGAAGAGAACGAAGAAACCGCGCAGTCTGACGGTCGAAGAGTTCCAAAGGTTCATCGTTCACCTTGGCGAACCATTCCGCACGATGGCTCTGCTGTGCGTCTGCTTTGGCTTGCGAATCAGCGAAGCTCTGGCGCTGCGCTGGTCGGATGTGGATTGGCTGGAACACAAGCTCAAAGTGGAACGTGGTATCGTGTGCCAGCAAGTTGACGATGTGAAAACGTCAGAGTCTCGGCGCTCCCTGCACATCGACGCCGACCTGCTCGATACGTTGAAGCTGTGGAAGCAAAGAACTCAGTTCTTCGGCCCGGATAACTGGATGTTCGCTTCCCCGGCCCAGCTTGGACGGTTGCCGTGGTCATACGATCAGGTTTGGCGCATGTACCAAAAGGCAGGCGCTGAGGCTGGAATCGGTGGACTCGGTACGCATTCGCTGCGTCACACGTATCGGTCATGGCTTGATGCCGTGGGAGCTCCGATAGCTGTGCAGCAAAAGCTGATGCGGCACGCGGACATCGGCACAACGATGAACATATATGGTGATGTGGTCACCGATGAGATGGCCCACGCAGCTTCGAAAGTAGCAGGGTTGGCTCTCAACGGCAGGTGAAACGGAAGGTGATGGCTCGTAACCTGCTGAAAGGATGGTGAGCGCGGAAGGAATCGAACCTTCAACCTACTGATTAAGAGTACTTCGCGAACGAAGAATCAAAGGTTTAGCGCAGTTTGCACAGAGTGAGATTCGCCTGTATCTACGCGGCTTTCCAACTGCGAAGTCGCAATGGGAACAAACGTCCACAAACCGCCACTGGGCACAAAATTGGGCACAGTCTCGAGCGACGCCACGCCCCGGGTTTGTGTAGCGCGCCTACAGACCGGAGCGTGCACCTTTAACTCCTACCTGATCCGTGAGAAAACTCCGGCCCGGTGCCATCAACCAGGGCATTAAGCGGCATTAAGCGGGCCCTACGCATCAGTGAATATATCTTCGGGGCTGAACTCCACTTTGTCGGTGGACATCTTCAGGTGGCGCCCCAGCCGCTCGAGGTTTTGTCCCTTGTCGGCCAATTTGAACTTCTTCAGCTTGCCGATATACTTGCGATCCGCGCTATGGCCTTCATACTGATCTTCGATCTCCATGCCAGCGACGCAAGCCGCGGTCGCAGCATCCATCTGGGTGATCTCTTTCGCAGAGCCGTCTGCACGGAAGAAATTGCGAGGATCCACGAAGGCCAGCTTGGCGAGTTCCTCCTTGACTCGCTCAACAGAAATTTCCAACTTCTCCAGCCTCTTGCCGATCTCGTGCCCTTCTTGCTAATTAGCGCCTGGAGGTTAGCATTGGTTAGCAACCTGCTCGCTGTAACCTTGGCAGACTTCTTGCCGTAACCAGCTCTAATGGCAGCCTTTGCGCCGTTCTCGTCCTTCATGTACTCGAGAGCGAAGAGACGTTGCTTTGCGGTGAGTGGTTGAGCCATTACGTCACGCCCTCGCAGGGCAGTTCCACCAGCCAGGAGCACGCCGGGAAGTGGTGGTGCTCATCGAAGTGCATGTCGATGTCGGGAATACAGACCCACGCTCCGCCTTCCCTTAGCCTGACATCGGCCCTAGACCTCGTCGTCCGGCGGTCCTGCCGCGCCAGTCAGATCCTGTGGCTTAATCTTCTCGACATTGAATCTTGCCGCACGCTCTCGCATTGTCTTGAGCACTTCCTCGAGCGCAGGCGGTTCGTCCTTGATCCAGCGCAGCGGGTTAATACGGGCCACTACGAAGGAGCGGAGATACGGGCTGACAAGACCACGTCCTTTCAATTTCTTTACAACTGCCGCAACTTTCTCCTCGAGGTCAAGTACCATTGTGGCTCGTTTCTCGTGGTTCTTCAGAGCAGTGCGTAGCGCTTCATCGGTGAAGGTCTCCAAGCGCCTAAGAATCGAATGGTAAGCACCGCCGCCGAAGCGCGGTAAGCGCTCATAGCAGACGCCGAGTGTGACTAGGGCGGGTTCGTCAAGATAGAAGGCAAACTGGGACTCAGGGCGTGTGCCATCTTCGTGCACCAAGCCACGATAAATGCGGATGACCTCCAGCGACCTTTCTTTCAGGTTGTGAGCCTTCTCCGTATTCAGCGCGAGGATCTGCCACGCTACTTCTCGATCGGCCACGACGAGCGCAGTGATTGATTTCGCGCCAAGCCGGCGCATGGCTTCGAGACGATGCCGGCCATTCGGAGTCCAGAATCCACCGCGTGGGGCTACAACTGCGATGATCGGGTCGAGAAACCGTCCAGTCTTGTTGATGACGTCAGCTAATCGTTTGTGGTGGGCATTGGAGAGGTCTCGCTGGAACGGAGTGGGCTCAACGGCATCGATCGGCAAGACGGACAGCAACACCGGATGACCGGCAAGCGGTTCCTTGTACGATCCAACTATGCAGCCGCCAGCTTTGGCAATTGCCTCCTCAGCTTCCGCTACTGCTACTGTCGGTTGCTCCAGTCGGCACTCTGTTGGATCGAGGCCCGTCGTCTTGGCTTTGGCTTTTCTAGGGCGGCGACTGACAGATGCGCGTTTGACCATAGCGGAAACTCTATTCGTTTCCGCGGACTCCCTCAATCCCCGACCACGGTGACCAGGACAGAGCGTTGGCGGCCGTGCACGTCGCATTCGAGATGAAAGATTTGTTGCCAAATTCCGAGAACCAGCTTGCCATCATTATCGGCACGGTCAGCGACGGTCCGAGCAACGTCGCTTGTAGGTGGGAATGGCCATTTCCATCGTGCCAAGCCTGTTCGTGGCCATATTCGCGACTGGGCGGAATCAGCTTATCCAGTATGGCGGGCATATCTTCCTGCAGCCCGGGCTCAAACTCAATTGTGCCAACCGCCGCCGTGCTGCTGGTCAGAGCGAACCGGCGAATTACGGCCTGTTTCCGATCTACGGCTTTCAGCTCGACCTGGTTTCCGCGCCGGGCTTACCGGTCATGTTTACGTCGGGGGCCGGCACGTTGACCTATTCGGTGTCGTCTGGGGCTCTCTCCGTCCAAACCGCCAATACCTGCGGAGGTCCCCCGCAGCTGGGCACAGCCGAGAACTCCAACATCGTCTACCAGCCCATCTCGCCGGCGTCCGGGTCTACGGTCAGCCAGGCCTTCGCCGCTCCCGCGATGGGCATGAATTTCTATTTCGACAAGTCGACCTTTGGCCAGGATGAGGTGACGCAGACGTCGACCTGGGGGTTGGCCTACTGGCTGGCGATCAGCGGTCTGTGGAGACAGTGGCTGGGATTCAACAAGCCGTCCGATCTCGACGGGCCGCCCAATCCCTCGCCGACCATCACGGCGGCGATCAATAGCGAATCGAACCCCAGTCTCACGGCCATCCAAATCGAGACGATCGCGAATAACCTGCCGGTGGTGAACACCTTCGGCCCGCCGCCGGTTCAGGCGATCGACGACACGCTCGTCATCAACTTTCAGACATTCTTCTGCCCCTTCACCATCTCTTTCCCGAACCTCAATGCCTTCAACGCGCTCAATCCACATCAGGTCGCGATTGTGACCTTGACGGCCAGCTTGACCGTGCAAATTCCCACCGGCGCGAATAACGCCACCACTCCCTTCACGCTCACCGCCCGTGCGAACATCGAGCTGGCGAAAGGCGAGGACCCGTACCTGGTCAACCTCAACCCAACCAATCCGCAAGCCTACCCCTCCTGGCTCAGTTTCGACCTGCGGCTCTTCACGGTTACTCCCAATCAGGCACACCAAATGTTCAGCGTCGCGAATCCGACCACCGGGGATCCGTCGTCCGCCAACGGCCCGGTCGCGTATATCCAGGCCGTCCTCAACCACCTCAACAATCCCAGTTTGATCACCAACGGCGACACGTTCGACAATACGCTTGCGCAGGACGAGGATTCGTCGGCGCTGGAGTTCCTGCCAACCAACAGCGCGGGCGAGCCCGTCTTCAATTTCGCAGTGGCGCGCGTGAGGCTCACCTCCGGCATCACGACCACGGTCGGTCCGGTCCGCGTTTTCTTCCGTCTGCTCAACGCTGCGAGTACAAACTCGACCTTCACCGAGGTGGGAACGGGCGAGGGGACTTATCGCTGGGGCACGAACGGAACGGTCGGACACAAGATCGCGCTGCTCGGCGTCGAAGGGCTTCCCGAATACGTGGCGGTTCCCTGTTTCGCGACCGAGCGGGTCAACCTCAATCAGCCGGCCGACATGAAGACGCAAACCGACCCGCCTAACGTCCAGATGATCACCACCGTTCCTGGGCAGGAGGTGGACACCTATTTTGGGTGCTGGCTCGATGTAAACCAGACAACGCCGTTCCTGATCCTTCTTCCTCCGTTCCTGCAGTCCGCTTGGGACGGGCCCTGGACCGGTACGGAATCGCTCAGCGGCGTGATCACCGTCGCCCCGCACCAGTGTCTTGTCGCCGAGATCCGGTTCGACGACACCCCCATCCCGAATGGCGCGGCCTCATCAACTTCGGACAAACTCGCGCAGCGAAACATCGCATGGCTGGACGGCCCACAATGACGGTACATCCTTTCGACATCAAGGCGTCCGCTTCGGCGACCTCGCCCGACGAACTGATGATCACCTGGGGAAATATGCCCAAGGGAAGCATGGCATCGATCTATCTGCCCGCGGTGGCTTCCGCCGACATCATCACGCTGGCCAATTCGATGTACGGAAATCATCGCCTCAGCGCGATGGATGGGCACACCATCCAGTTCCCGAGCGGCGATGTGACGCTGGTTCCGGTGCCGCCGGGCCAGGGGCGGTATGCGGGCCTGCTTTCGGTCGATTTGCCCTCGGCCGGACTTCGCGGTCGCTCTTATACGATCGCCGTTCGCCAACTGACGCAGGTCAGCGCCTCGTTTCGGTCCCCCTCGCCTCCGATCCACATCGCGAAAAGGCGAAGGTCCGAAATTGTCGTGCCGCCAAAGCCCTTCTCCTGGCGCCAGGCCCAGGGCGCATTTCAGTACACCATCACGGTGAAGCCGGCGGGCGAACTGCTCTATCCGCAGGAGCGCCTGCTGGCCTGGCTCAAATGGCGCATTGGGGTGATGCCGTCGGCGAGCCGCTGGCGTCCGGTACTGAGCCGATACCTCAGTCTGACGGAAGGTCTGGTCACCACTTTGGGAGGCGACCCGAGCCAGATCCCTCCCTCGCAGACCGGCACTGTGCCGGGGCACGGCGAATATGAGATCACCGGCAAGGTGATGGCGATCGATTACGATCGTTTCGGCGACTTCTGCGGCTTCACGGTCTTGTCAGAGCATGGACGAGAGCGGCATTTCCACGCGCGCGAGCCCAAGATCGAAGACGTGGTGTACCGGGCGTGGGTCGAGCGAAGCGTTGTCAGCGTGTTCGCCGAGGAGCACGATCGCCATCGGCCTGCCAAGTTGATCTTGCGACGGCCGCATTGACTGCGTAGCCCTCGTTCACTTGGCCAGGACCGGGCGTCGTCGATCCAGACCGTCATTCCCGTGGCCTGATAGCGGTTTGGCAGCTTAAGACATCTTTATAAGTGTCGAGAGATGGCGTAAGCACATCGCCCGAAGTTTGACGGGTGTCCCAACACGGAAATCCACCTTGACGTATAGTCGGCAAATCGGACATTTGCCTGTAAGGTTCCACGAACGGGCCTGTAGGATATTGCCGTCAACGAAGTTTTAGCGGACAGCTCAGGAGGAACTGGATCTGGAGTACATAGCGTTTTCCTCCGAGTGGGCCGCCATCCGACTCGAACTCAAGTGCGCCGCGAACTCAAGGCCGTTAGTGGGCAACTTCAGGTTCATTGTGACCTCGGTCACTGCCGCTATCTGCCATCTGGGTTTTGAATGTTAATCGATATCTTCCCCGGAGAAGATCTGTTTGGATCCATTGATTTCGGATGGCCGCCCCCGGCGCGATGTTGAAAGCGGTGGAGAGTTTGTGAGTGGGCCTTTGAAGTCATTGTAATCGGTCTGGGCAGCGCTGGTGACGTTCATCCTAATGTCGGTTTGGCTTTGACGCTGCAGCAGCGGGGTCACGAAGTTTTGTTGGTGGCTCCGTCGGTGTTTCGCTCTTTAGGGGAGCGTGCCGGACTCGAGTTTGCCGCGCTTCTAAGTGACGACGAATATCACGCCGCGATTCGTGACCCGAACCTCTGGCACCCTTTTAGGTCGTTCTCTGTCGTGGCTCGTCGCTTGATCCTGCCCACTCTGCGTCCGGTTTACCAAATTATTGAGAAACATTCGCAAACTGGAAGGACGGTCGTTGCCGCTCCCGGTTTTGCCTTCGGTGCACGTATTGCTCAGGAGAAACTCGGTGTCTCACTAGCGACGGTTCACCTGCAACCAATTATGTTCCGGAGCGCAATCAAACCTGGATGCTTCGGGTTCCCAGACATCCTCGAGTACGTGCCTTCTCCCCTGAGGAAACTTTATCTTCGGGCGGCCGACCAATTCTTAATTGACCCCTTACTAGCCGATGAAACCAACTCTTTTCGAGCGGAACTTGGCCTCGCACCGGTCCACCGCTTCTTCAATGGATGGGCCAATTCGCCCCAACTCATTATCGGAATGTTTCCCGACTGGTTTGCGCCGCCAGCACCTGATTGGCCCACCAATGTTGTGCTAACAGGTTTTCCGCTCTGGGACGACGGCAGCTTGCGAAATCGCTCATCGAAATTGGCGGAATTCCTGGCAGCAGGACCTCCCCCCATCGTATTCACTGCCGGCTCAGCCATGATACAGGCCCGGCGCTTTTTCCAAGTGTCGGCCGAGGCTTGCCGAATGTCTGGGCGCCGCGCCCTTTTCCTGACCCAGTTTCCGGAGCAGCTTCCGATGCCCCTTCCCAGCGGAACTTGTCATTATGACTACGTCCCGTTTAGCACCGTTTTGCCGCAAAGCGCGCTTTTAGTGCATCACGGCGGAATTGGTACAACTGCCCAGGCAATCGCGGCCGGGATTCCTCAGCTGGTGGTGCCGTCGACGCACGACCAGCCTGACAATGCGGTGCACGTTCGCCGCCTAGGGGTCGGCGATTTCTTGTTACCCAGAGCCTACACGCCTGCAAACCTCGAGAACAGTCTGCGCCGCTTGATGGGCGCTGACGTTAGTAGGAATTGCCAAAGGCGAGCTTACGACTTGGCAAGAAGTCGATCGCTCGAAACGGCCTCCCTGCTGATTGAGAATCTCGCAGCGGGGCACAAGTAGCGTGGATGCAGCTCTCGCAGTTTAACGCTCTACCACTCGGCCGCGCAGTGAAAAACATGCTCACTTCACCTTTGCGGATAGGCCCGTACCGAGTTCCGAAAACCCATGCCTGCGCAGCTAGGCTAAGTGCATGGATTCTCAGCTCTGCGATGCCTGCTCTGAGGTGTTCCGAAATGACCAGTTTTTGAGGCGCTTGGCGGTCAGGCGCAGCGTGCCGCGCCGGCCAGAGAAGGCCGGTAGGTTCCTAAGTTGTGCTATGGCGAGTTACGACAGTTATCAGTTTGAACTTCCGGCCCCCGCCTTGCCCTAATGCAGCCCTTAATCGTTCTGTAGGACCGTGGGTCTGCCCGTGGAGCGTGGCGGACGCGGGAAAAGCCCCACAAGCCGCTTATTGTCGCTCAAATGAGGGTCATCTGAAATAAGTAGCCAGCAGGGTTATGCCCACACATCAATTTTTTCGTGCTTCAGCAATCACTGGCTCAGGCTGCTGCCGCTGCTGCCTGAGTACTTTCGCTCTCGGTAGCGGATTCTTTTCTATTCGTTTTGCCCATCACCTCTGCTTCCGCCTGGAGCCAGTCTGCAACGTCATAACCATGTTCGTATCCGCGCTGTTCAAGTAATCTATACGCGCGTTTTCGGATGAGTTCTTCGGTCAATTCAAGAGAGCCTACATTCAACGCTTTGCCGAGTTCTTTCTGCTGCTTTGACACTGCTAATCTCCTTCCGAATGGTCGTTAGATGTAGGACGTCAAGTTACGTCTCTTGTCACAACATAGTCGCTCTCAAATCACGCTTGCAGTGTCCTACATCACACCCGGATGTGGCACAGACAAGCGTCGAAGCGGGTGGAGATGGAGATTACAACAAGGCGTGACGCTCATCACCGACAGTTGTCTCTCACAGCTGACATGCTTCTAAGCGTCCACAACTTCACCGTAATCCAGAAGAGAGGTCCTCCTGTATGAAACGAATTCTGCTGCTTCTTAGCATTATCCTCTCCCTAGCGCTGTGCGCCAGCGCGCAAACTTATATCGACTTTCACCAGATGCCCATAGCGAAGGCGCCCTCTCCCATGCCGGACTATTATCCCGAGGGAACTCACCTGCTTTGGGACAACTTCTACTATGTGACGCCAGGATTGTGGAAGGAGGCCGGCCGTGGCTTTTGGGTTGATCCTGCTACCCATCACAACACGGTTGCGTTCATCGGTGGTCCGATGTGTACTCTTGCCCTTCCGTGCTATGGCTCCATCAAATTGGGCCAGCCGATAAGCCCCACGGCTCAGACTTTTACGCCAGTCAGCATCACATTGACAGCAGGATGGACGGCCAACAAGTTGACCGTGATGGGGTACAATAATGGCAAGTTCGTTGGTTCCCTGGTTTGGAACCTCACCACCACGCCGAAGACCTACACCTTCCCTAATACTTGGAGAGTCACCGAACTGGTGTTCACTCCTGGTTTTAATCCTGCGATCAGTGCGAAACCCGGATCCGTGGTCATCTACAGCTTCATCTTGAACAATCACTAAGCACTAACAGATGTACGAGCGAGGAGGGGCGGGCATTATGCGCCTCTCCTGCTGTCGGCAACCAATCGATAGGTGACAGTTGTGTACTGGAGCTGTCTGGCAATTCGTGCAAAGCACGTTACACCGAAAACAGCGTTCCCCGATCACTGTCCCAGATAGCGCGCGGCTAATCTAGGTCATCAGGGAGTTGCAGTCGGGCGGCGTGCCCGCCAACCACAAGCGAGATCACCAACCTTATCGGTTACGACCCGGATCACAGGTGATAAGGCGATATTACGCCAACTAATGCGGGCGCGTTAGACTACGCAAATGGCCAGCCCCGCAGATTCGTGGAAAAATCATCGTTTTCTGAAGCAAGCTGGCATCCTCGCGCTCTTTTCTGACCGTTCCACTTGTCGCGTTGGGACTGTGGGGATTGAGCGGGGCTGCAGCAGCGCTCTTTCTATTTTGAGCGGAAAGTCTCGCCTCTGCTTTGAGTACGCCTGTTTTGCTTGAGAAGATGGGCTGACGTCCTGTCAGCCCACCACAAGCAGATTAGAAGCTATTGATTGGCACTGGGACCGGTATGTGCATTAGGCAGATTCACTTTGTTGGGCGGAGTGGTAACGGAATTCGGTCCGACGGTACGAGCCTTGGGATTGACGGTCGCGTTGGGAGCGATCGTCCTCGGGGTCTCGCCCGCGGTTCTCGCGTTAGGAAGAACTCCGCCTTGCGCAATGCCGATGGCGCTAGGATTCATGCCGGCATGGGGAGATACGGGATCCGCATTGGGCATCCTCGCTCCTACTGTGCCGACCCTGTGTCCTCCAACAGCTCGTCCACGTTGCGCGTAGCTGAGGCTGGTTAGCAAGCCCAGCAGCATCCCGCAAATGAGTAGTTTTTTCATATTATTCCTCCACTACATTCGATCTAGAGACTAAGGCCAGTTGACCTGTTTTGGAGATTCGTAGCGCGGTGTGTTCTAACACTGCATCTCCTCTTTCACCGTGCGATGCGCCGCAAGAAGGTGGGGTTTAGCTCGCCAACGAAATTGACAAAGTCTCAACTTCGAGACTTTTGCCGCGAGGGTAAGTCGTTGAAAGGAATTGGTCGGTCGGCCTTAGCAGGCGCCTTTCGAACTTTTCTGCAGCAGACAGGGTTGTACGTTCTTTCGCCGCTTCTGTAGAGGCGGTATTACGCCAACTAGCTCCGAAGTTTATGATTTGGGCACGCAGGTTGCGGAGCACCGCATACCGACCAGTCCTCCATCTCGGGAGTGACGCGTCGCTACGGTTGCAACTGACGATGGTCTTCTTTACCAACTACATCACCAGTTCTGCGGACCGTATACGCTGTTCCTCTACGGCCTGTAGAATTCGGCGTCGGCAATGGGAACAAGCGCTCCCCGGTGCCTGTCGAAGGTCTCGCCGCCCGCGAACAGCACGTTTCCATTCAACAGCACGGTCACGGTTTCACCCACGCGTGACACTTTCATACTCCCAGTAGTTGACCACGTTAGATTCGATGGGTCTAGGAGTGCAGCGATTCCGTTCGTCTCGTCCGTAGGATAGGGCTGCCCTGGCACTTGGGTAATGCCGCCCGCCACCAGGACCTTTCCAGTAATAAGCAGTGCGCCGCCACCCTCGCAATTTTGGTGCAAGGTTGTGCACGGCGGCGGGGGGAAGTTGGTCCACTGGTCTGTCGAGGGATGGTAGATGCTGTTGCCTTGTATGCCGCCCCCAGCGAAGACGTCCCCACTCGGGAGCAGTGCCACGGGTGACCCTGCACCGATGGGATCTCTGGCGGTGGCGGTCCAGGTGCCGGTTGATGGGTTGTATAGTTCGCTCAAAGCGAACACCTCGCCATTCGGAAGCAGGACGCCCCCCGCGGCGCCGAAAATCATGCTGCCGGTCGCGCTCCACGTACCAGTCGTCGGGTTGTAGAGCTCGGCGCTAGTCAACTGGCCGCCCCCTGCCGCGAGCACTTGTCCGTTGGGGAGCGAGATCATAAGAAAGCTATCGCGGCAAGTGGTCATGCTGCCGGTCGCGGTCCACGTTCCGGTAGCCGGGTTATACAGCTCGGCGCTGGCCAGGCAATTGGTGCCGTCGTAGCCCCCTGCTACGAGCACCTGGCCGTTCTGCAGCAGCACTGCCTCGTGGTCGAAGCGCGGGACACTCATACTGCCCGTGAGGGCCCAGCTACCCGTCGCAGGGTTGTACAGCTCGGCGCTGGCGAGAAAACCATCCGTAAAGTTGTCGCCGCCCGTTACCAGCACCTCTCCGTTCGCGAGCAGTGTGGCGGTATGGTTCTCCCGCGCGGCGTTCATGCTTCCCGTCTTATTAAAACTGGCGGCAAGGGTTGGGATAGCTGTACTCATTGACATCCCGACCATAGCAATGAAAACGAGGAGGGCAGCTTTTGCGATTTGATATGGACTTTTGCAGATCATGAAAAAAATCTCCTTTCCAGGCATGCGAGGCATCCATCGCCCCTGGAGGGAATCGTTCTTGATGCTAGCCGGTGTGCTCTTGACGATCACCCCGGTAACCTAAGTCTCGCCTTGAAACTCAAAAGCTGGACATCAGATATCGACCGCTGGTGTCTGGAGTGGGGAAAGGTGCCCGAGGCGATCCCGACGTTTCAATTTGTGATCGCAAGTAATGTTATGCAAAATACCAGCCAGAAGATGTCGTCGGGCAGTTAGCATCATGTGAATGATTTGTGACGTTGTGAATGGTTTTTCGTGCAAGGACGCGCCGTCATTGTTGTAATCAGGCGATAGCGCAAGATTGCGCCGTCTGTTCGCCAGCTGTCAGTTACCGCCGCGTCAGACGGCCCGTTTCGGACCATCTTCTCCAGAAACACCCGCCGTTCCTTGCGGAGAGGTGGTAACGTGGCAGCCAGCGCGATGTCTACTGCCTGTGGAACACTTCGATCTTTTTCTCTGCTTCCTTGCCGACCATCTCGGTAATGGCCGTCAGGGTTTTGCCGTCCGCAGAGATCTCATCGGTGCCATGTTGCACCAGCCTGCCGTTGATCCTGACCTCGTAGCGCAACTTTGTGGGGGTGAGCATCGTGACCGTTTCCGTCAGACCGTCTGGCTTGCGAGGATAGGACAGCTTCATTACGGAGCCGTCGGGCTTCCCTTCCATCTCGAATTGGATGGAGGGATATTCCCAACGCAGGACACCCTCCGAGGGCGAAGTAATGATCAGCGAATCTTTTACTTCGACATAATTGCTTTGGGCCGGATCGGGTGCCCACTTTCCCACCCATGGACTTGAGGCCCCATACATGCTTCCCGTCGACAAAACGAGCAATGCGAAAACAAGCAGAGAGCCCTTCATTGTTGCCTTCCGGTAGGGTCGCAGTTGTTTACCGATTCCAGCAGTTTCAGAGCTATTGTTGTAATCAGGCGTTATCGTAACTTATCCGCCCAGCCGGATCACTGGTGATAAGGGGAGTGGCTGTTGAAAAATTCTTCTTGACCCCTAATTGGGGCTAAATTGGGTGACCAGAAATGCCTCGAAATTCGAGAAGATCGTTTATAGGGCATCCCAGCGCGATTTGATTTCCGCCGGTTCGA
>Ga0126381_100004849_pt1 | contig 14697 bp, 11 predicted proteins | sample PanSoiMetPlot_28_FD_96465 | JGI IMG/M metagenome (GOLD analysis project Ga0126381, IMG submission 96465) | Tropical forest soil microbial communities from Panama - MetaG Plot_28 | ecosystem: Environmental > Terrestrial > Soil > Tropical forest > Bulk soil | place: Panama | collected 2016-02-17
GTTCTTCACGAACTGGTTGGCCATCGTGTTCTCGGCGATCGCGTTGGCCACGCGGTCGCCGATCACCAGCAGTATCGCCAGCACGATGATCCCGAACAGGGCCATGACCGAGCGCCGGACGCGCCGTCGTCGCGGCCGGCGGCCCGGGCGGCCTAGCCGCCCGCCGGAAGGGCCGGCCGGCCCTGCGCCGGGTGCCCCGCCATACTGCTGATCGGGCCAGCCTGTCTCGGAGGTGTACTGCGGGGGCTGCTGCGGCCATGGGCCGCCCTGCCGTGGGCTCTGGCCGGCCGGGTCGTTCAACTGCCTCGCCTGGTCCGGCCATCCCTGCTGGCCGAAGGCCGCCTGCGCCCCCAGGCCCGGTGCCCCCTGGGCCGGTCCCGCCATCCCTTGCTGTGGCCCCTGAGCCGCCTGGGCGCCTTGTGCCGCCTGCGCCGCCCCCGGTCCAACCTGTCCGGGCGATGCCGACTGCGCGCCCCAGCCAGGCTGAGCCGGCTGAGCCTGGCCCGGCTGCGCGGCCTGACCCGGCCAGGCCGCCCGGCCTGACTCGGCATCCGGCTGGGGCGCTTGGGGCGACTGCGGCGGCTGCGCGGGTTGGGCCGGAGTAAACGAGGGCTGGGCCGGGGTGAAGGACGGCTGGCCCGACCACCCGGACTGGCCGCCCGGCTGGGGCTGCTGTGCCTGGGGCTGCTGTGCCTGGGGCTGCTGTGCCTGGGGCCGCTGCACCGGCATAGCCGCCGTAGGCGGCGCCGGTTCAGCCGCGCCCGCGGTGGACCCGCCTTGCTGCGGCGCGGCCGCCTCCGGGTCCTGGGGCTCCGGTTCCTGCGCGGAACCTGAGTCATCGGGCGTCGGCGGGCTCATCGGCGCTGTAGGTTCACTGCTCATCTTTCAGCCCCCAGGTCTTGTCGCTGCCGACGCATTCAAGTATCGATTGGCATCGAGGTACACGTTAAACGTCTCCCTCGCAGTTATAGTTCACCAGATTCCGGATTTCACGTATGAGCCCTAGACTCTAGGGAACGCGGCAACCGGGCGTCCGCGCAGGCGATCGCAATACGACTGTAACCGGCGCAAGGTCACCGTAAACGGACGTGCTCAGACGCCGAACCGGACCGTTTGGCCCAGGACGGCGGCACCGCCGCAAGCGGTACCGACAGGCACCGGGCCAGTAACCAAGAATACGAAATTGACGCTGGCAATCAACGGGGCGTAACGAGCGGGAGGGAATCCGGCGGTGGGTAATCAGGTGGCACAGAAACCGCATGCCGCGCCACCGCTGCTGGTACGGACGAGGCGTTCTGACCATCGGCTGGAGAGCGGGACCGAATATCGCATCGGCCGCGATCCCGCCGCCGACATCGTGCTTGATGACGCGCGAGTGTCCTGGCGGCACGCGACGTTGCGCGCGGACGGGCAGTCCTGGGTGCTTGAGGACCTGGGCAGCACCAACGGCACCTGGGTGGGACCGGAACGGACCAATCGAGTCGAAATCAGGTCCAACTGCGTGGTACGGCTCGGCAACCCGGACGACGGGGCGGTGCTGCGCTTCGAGCCGCAGCAGCCTCCTGAGCCCGTGCGCGCGCCCGCGCCGGATCCGCAGGCCAGCATGGCGCACCTGCCGTCCGTCGACAGGCGTCCCACGTCCCGCATGCCGCTGCCCGTTAAGGTCATGCGCATCGGCCGCACCCCGGAAAACGATCTGGTCGTCTCCGACCTTGGCGTCTCCCGCAAGCACGCCGAGCTGCGCAAGTCGCAAAGCGGCCGGTACCAGATCATCGACCTGGGCAGTCACAACGGCACGTTCGTCAATGGCTCCCGGCTGGACGGGCCGGTCGAGCTCACGGAAGACGACATCGTCAGCATCGGCCACAGCACCTTCCGGCTGACCGACGACGAGCTCAGGGAGTACGTCGACGAGGGCGGCGTCTCGTTCGAGGCCCGCGAGCTGATGGTACAGGTGCAGGGAAACAAGATCCTGCTGGACAACGTCAGCTTCCCGATCGAGGAGCGCTTCCTCGTCGGCGTGATCGGCCCGAGCGGCGCCGGCAAGTCCACGCTGCTCAACGCGCTGACAGGGATGCGCCCAGCGGACACGGGCACTGTCCTTTACGACAACCGCGACCTGTACAGGGAGTACGCCGAGCTGCGGCACCGGATCGGGCTCGTGCCGCAGAAGGACATCATGCATACCCAGCTGACCCCGCGCACGGCGCTGGGTTACGCCGCCGAACTGCGGTTCCCCAGCGACACGCACAAGGACGAGCGCACCAAGCGGGTGGACGAGGTGCTGACCGAGCTCAGCCTGACCCACCGCGCCGACGTCCGCGCGGAGAACCTGTCCGGCGGTCAGCTGAAGCGGGTGAACGTGGCCCTGGAGCTGCTGACCAGGCCCAGCCTGCTGTTCCTTGACGAGCCGACGTCGGGTCTTGACCCGGGCCTGGACGCGCAGGTCATGGAGCAGATGCGGGACTTGGCGCACGACGGCCGGACGATCATCGTGGTCACCCACAGCGTGGAGAACCTGAACACCTGCGACCGGCTGCTTGTCCTGGTGCCCGGCGGCAAGATCGCCTACTACGGACCGCCGCAGGACGGCCTGACCTACTTCGGAAAGCCCCGCTGGGCGGACGTGTTCCGTGCGTTCGACAGCGAGCCGGGCCGTGACTGGGCCGCGGAGTTCAGGGCCTCGAAGGAGTTCACCCGGTACGTCACGAACCCGCTGACCCCGCGCCCGGCGCTGCCCACGACGCCGGAGCGGCCCGGTGACAGGCTGCCGCCCGCGCCGCCGCCGCGCCGCCGCGGCCGGATCCGCCAGCTGTCCACGCTGGCCCGCCGGTACCTGCGGGTGATCGCCGCGGACCGCTTCTACCTCGGGTCGATCGTCGCGCTGCCGATCATCCTTGGTGTCCTCGTGCGGCTGCTCTCGCCCGCCGAAGGGCTCAGCGGCTCGCCGGGCTCGAACAACGGCGCCCAGACGATGCTGATGGTGCTGATGATCATGGCCTGCCTGGCGGGCGTGGTGAACGCCGTCAGGGAAGTGGTCAAGGAACGCTCTATTTACATCCGAGAACGCGCGGCCGGCCTGTCGGCCGGCGCCTACCTGCTGTCCAAGGTGATGGTGCTCGGCGTGATCGCCGTGCTCCAGGCCGTGGTGATGACGGCGATCGGCGTGCTCGGACATCCGCTCCCGCCCAGCGGCTCGTTCCTGACCGGCGCGCCGCTGCTTGAACTCGTGCTGGCCGTCGCCTTCCTTGAGTTCGCCTCGACCTGCCTGGGCCTGCTGGTTTCCTGCATGGTGTCGAGCTCGGACAAGGCCATGCAGGCGATCGTCTTGGTCACGATGATCCAGTTCGTGTTCTCCGGCGGCATCATCTCGCTGGCAGGCAAGGTTGGCCTTGAGCAGATCGCGGCGCTAGCCCCGGCCCGCTGGGGCATGGCGGCGCTCGCCTCCACGGTCAACCTGAACGTGCTGAACCCGCCGGGCTCCAAGCCCGACCCGCTGTGGAAGCACACCTCAGGCGCCTGGCTGGTCTCCATGGGCGCCATGCTCGTCCTGTCGGCGGTATACCTGCTCATCGCCTGGTGGCAGCTGAACCGGCTGTCCCCGGGTCGCCGTAAGTAGGGCTGTAGTTACCGGGAACACAGCGGGGCAGTGACGATCTTGTATAGGCCGTGAAGGTCGCGCCTCCCCCCAAGGTCGTCGTCGGCGCCGTGTTCGTCGCGTCGATGTTCCTCAATATCCTCGACTCGACGGCCGTCAACGTGGCACTGCCCACGCTGAGCAGGTACTTCGCGGTGCCGGTTGCGTCGGTCAGCGGGGTGGTGACCGCGTACCTGGTGACGCTGGCCGTGGCGATGCCGGCGTCTGGCTGGCTGGGCGACCGCTTCGGCGCGAGAAGCGTGATGCTCGGCTCGATCGCCCTGTTCACCGGGGCGTCCGCGCTGTGCGGGCTCACGACGTCGCTGCCCGAACTTGTCGCCTTCCGCGCGCTGCAGGGTTTCGGCGGCGGCCTGCTGATACCGGTTGGCATGGCGATGCTGTTCCGCACGTTCCCGCCGGCCGAGCGGATCCGGGCCAACAGGCTGCTGATCGTGCCCACGCTGATGGCGCCCGCGCTCGGGCCAGTGATCGGCGGGCTGCTCGTGGACGGGCTGTCCTGGCGGTGGATCTTCTACCTCAACCTGCCGGTGGGAGTGGCCGCGCTTGTCTTCGGCGGGCTGTTCCTGCCGCGCGGATCCGAGCATCCCCCCGGCCGTTTCGACCTGCCCGGCTTCCTGCTGGCCGGGCTGGGGTTTCCGCTGTTCATGTACGCGCTGACGACCGGCGCCTCGTCCGGCTGGGGTTCGCCGCCGGTGCTCGCCACGGGTATACCGGGTATAATACTGCTTATCCTATTCGTGATAGTTGAACTGCGCGTCGCGGAGCCGATGCTGCGGCTGCGCATCTACGCCGACAGGCTGTTCCGGATCACGAACCTGCACCTCACGGTCGCCGGTGCCGGCTTTGTCGGCACGCTGTTCCTGGTTCCGCTGCTGTTGCAGAACGGCCTGGGCTTCTCGGCCGTCCACTCGGGGCTGTCGACGTTCCCCGAGGCGATCGGCGGGATGACGGGCGTGCAGATCACCACGCGGCTGTATAAGAAGGTGGGACCGCGCAGGCTGATGATCGCGGGGATGGCCGGCACGGTGGCGACCATCGCCAGCATGGCGTTCGCCGGACCACGTGACGCGGTGTGGCTGATCCCGCTGCTGATGTTCCTCACCGGAGGCTCCTTCGGGTTCGCGATGATCCCGTCGCAGGCGGCCAACATGGCCACGGTGTCAGCGGCGATGACCGGTCAGGCGTCGACGCTGGTGAACACGCTGCGGCAGGCCGGGGGAGCGGCGGGCGTCGCGATGCTCGGCACCGTGCTCGCCGCGACGCGTCCGGGACCGCTTGACCTGGCGGGTTACCGGCTGGCGTTCGTGGCCGCGGCGAGCCTGATGGCTCTCGGGGCGTTGTTCTCGACCCGGGTCAGCGACGCCGACGCCGCCCCGACGATGGCCGAAGGCCCGGGTGACGTCGTCGCGCCGGTCCCCGAGGCGGCGTGATAACAGCAAGAACGGGGCGCTCCGGTAGACGAGACACGAGACGGATAGGGGTTAACCTGACCGCGTGACTACCGACGGTTCCGCCCTCACCAACGCGCTCGCGCGCGCCATGCTCAGCAGGTTCCCGCTCATCGACGGGCACAACGACCTGCCCTGGGAGCTGCGGGAGAAATTCGCCAGCGACCCGGGAGCGGCCGGCCTGACGGGACGTGTCGCCGGCACGCACACGGACATTCCGCGGCTGGTGGAGGGCGGCGTAGGCGGCCAGTTCTGGTCGGTCTTCGTGCCCGCCAGCCTGGCGGGCGAGGCGGCGGTGACCGCGACCCTGGAGCAGGTTGACCTGGTGCACCGGATGGTGCGCAGCTACCCGGCGCGCTTCTCGCTCGCGCTGACCGCGGACGACGCGGAGAAGGCGTTCGCGGCGGGACGGATCGCGTCGCTGCTCGGCGCCGAAGGCGGCCATTCGATCGGCGGCTCGCTTGGCGTGCTCAGGTCGCTGCACGCGCTCGGCGTCAGGTACATGACGCTCACGCACAACTCCAATGTCGGCTGGGCGTCCTCGGCCACCGACGACGTCATCCCCGGCGGCCTGACCGACTTCGGCCGCGAGGTGGTGGCCGAGATGCAGCGGCTCGGCATGCTCGTCGACCTGTCGCACGTCTCGGTTTCCACGATGCACGCCGCCCTTGACGTGGCGCGGGCGCCGGTCATCTTCTCGCACTCATCGGCCAAGGCGCTGTGTGATCACCCGCGCAACGTGCCTGACGAGGTGCTGGCCCGGCTGGCCGCCAACGGCGGCGTATGCATGGTGACGTTCGTGCCGTTCTTCGTCTCGCAGGAGTGCGCCACCTGGTTCTACAGCCTGCGCGACGAAGCGGCCCGGCGCGGCCTGGACGTGATGAACAGCATGGCGGCCGCGGCACAGGTGCTGCCGGACTGGGAGCCGGCGCACCCGCAGCCGGTCGCGACCCTCGCCCAGGTGGCCGACCACCTGGACCACGTGCGTGCCGTCGCAGGGGTCGGGCACGTCGGGATCGGCGGCGACTTCGACGGGACGCCGGTCGTGACGCAGGGGCTGCACGACGTGTCCCGCTACCCGGCGCTGTTCACCGAACTACTCCGCCGCGGCTGGACGGAGGCCGAGTGCAAGGCCCTGGCGGGCGGCAACGTGCTGCGGGCGCTACGCGAGGCGGAGTCGTTCGCGAGCGCGCGAACGGGGAACTGACACGGCTAAACTCGCTCCCGATGACTTCGCCAGCCGCATCGACCGACGGGCTCTCGCCGCAGCGTGGCGAGGTGTTCAGATACGAGTCGTTCACGACAGACGCCGAACGCGGGCTGTTGACTTGCCGTTACTCACTCGACGGGCGGACTTTTTCCGAGCGGGTTTCGCTGCCGCCAGGCCCGCGCTGGAACATCCCGGCGGCGCAGGCTGCCGCCCGGCTCGTCTTCCTGCTCGCGGGCGTGTCGTACTACAAGACCGCCGCCCCCGCGGTGATCGATATGGGCGAGGTCGCGCTCACGGCCGCGGAGCGCGACTTCCTTCGCGACTACTACCTGCAGGGGCTGGGCGAATACGCGTACCGCAACACGCTGGACCTCACCGGCCTGCGCATCGAGGCCCGGCTGACCCCGGCCGGCACCGCTCCCGAAACCCCCGCCGCCACCCGCCCCGCGGGGCAGTTGCGGGCCCTAGTGCCGTTCGGCGGCGGGATCGACTCGATCGTGACGGTGGAGGCGGTCAGGAAGCTCGCCGACGTCGTGCTTTTCGTGGTCAGCCGGCCCGGAGACCTGTTCGACGCCATCGAGCGGCCGGCCTCGGTCGCCGGGCTGCCCGTCGTCCGCGCGGGCCGCGAGATCGATCCCCAGCTGCTTCGGTCAGCGGAACTCGGGTTCCTCAACGGGCACGTCCCGGTGACGGGCATCCTGTCGGCGATCGCGGTGCTCGCCGCCGTGCTGGGTGACAGAGACGCCGTGGTGATGTCCAACGAGTGGTCGGCGTCGGTGCCGACGTTGATGTGGGACGGCCGTCCGGTCAACCACCAGTACTCCAAGAGTGCCTCGTTCGAGGCCGCCTTCCGCGCGATCCTGGCGGCCGAGCCCGCCGGGATGCCCGAGTACTTCTCCGCGTTGCGCGACAGGACCGAGTTGTGGGTCGCCGAGGAGTTCGCTGGCCTGGGGGAGTACCACGCTTCGTTCCGTAGCTGTAATAGAGCCTTTCATCTTGACAGCAAGCGCCGCCTCGAGCACTGGTGCGGGCAGTGCGACAAGTGCTGCTTCATCGACCTGATCCTGGCGCCGTTCATGCCCGCGGACGCGCTGCGCGCGGTGTTCGCCGCCGACGGGGGCGGTGCCGAGCCGCTCGGCGACCCCGCGCTCGCACCGAAGTTCGCCGCGCTGCTCGGCTCGGGGACCAAGCCTTTCGAGTGCGTCGGGGAGGTCAGCGAGTGCCGGGCGGCGGTGCTGCTCGCCGCGCGGCGTCCGGACCGCGCTGACTGCGCGCTGCTGCAAGAGCTGGCCGCCGAGATCGCCGCCCGCCCGGACGCGCCCACCGACGCGGAGATCGCCGCGATGCGGCGCCCGGTCGGAGAGAACTTCATCCCGGCCGCGTATACCTTCGGTCCATGACGTCGCAACGGCCCGAGCTCGGCTGGTCCGACCTGCGCGGGGCCAAGGTCGGCGTCTGGGGATTCGGCAGCGAGGGGCACGCCAGCCTGCGCAACCTCCGCTCGCTCGGTGTCGAGCCCGTGCTGGTGGACGACAGCCCGGGGGAGCCGCAGGTGCTCGCCACGTCGTCGGGGGGACTAGAGGCGCTGCTTGGCTGCGACGTGGTGGTCAAGACCCCGGGGATCAGCAGGTACCGGCCGGAGGCAGGGCAACTGCGCGCCGCGGGAGTCGTCCTCGCCGGAGGGCTCGGCCTTTGGCTGCAGGAGGCGGACAGGGACCGGGTCGTCCTCGTCACCGGCACCAAGGGCAAGAGCACGACGTCGTCAGTGCTCGGGCACCTGCTGACCGGCCTCGGCCATCCGACGATGGTCGGCGGCAACATCGGCACCGTGCCGTACGACCCCGCTTCCCCCGCTTCCAGCGGGGATTACGACTTCTGGGTGATCGAGGTCTCCAGCTACCAGGCGACCGATCTCGCGTCGTCGCCGCCTGTCACGGCGGTCACTTCGCTGCACCCCGATCACCTGCCCTGGCACGGCGACGTCGAGCGGTACTACGCGGACAAGCTGTCCGCCTGCTCCCAGCCCGGCGCCGAACTCACCATCGCCAACGGCGACAGCGACCTGCTCCGTGCCCGGGCCGGGCTGCTGGCCCCCCGCGTCGAATGGGTCAGCGACCGCGATGAGCCCGGCGCGACCTGGATGGACGCGCTCGGGCTGCCTGGCAGGCACAACCGCAGGAACGCGCTCATCGCGCGGCGCTGCCTGCTCGCCCTGAACATCCGCGGCGCGGACGACGACGCTCGCCTGCACACCGCCGCCGCCGGATATGTGGGGCTGCCCAGCCGGCTCACGACGATCGGCGCCGTGGACGGAGTCAGCTTCGTCGACGACAGCCTGTCCACCAACGTGCTCCCCACGCTCGCCGCGCTCGACGCCTTCCCCGGCCGGCGAATCGCGCTGATAGTGGGTGGCCAGGACCGTGGCATCGACTACGCCCCGCTTGCCTCGGGCGTGTTCGGCCGTGAGGCGCCAACGTTGGTGCTGACCTTGCCGGACAGCGGCCCGCGGATCAGTGCCGCCTTCGCCGAATTCGCCGCCTCCGCTGGGGCGGACTCCGCGCCCGCCTCTCCCGCGTCAGCCGGCCCCGCCGCCACATCGGTCAGGGTCGCGCCGCGCACCTCCGACAAGTTCATCGGCGTCGCTGACTGCGCGGACCTAGAGGCCGCCGTGGCGGCGGGCTACGCGTGGGCGCGTCCGGATGGCATCGTGCTGCTTTCGCCGGCCGCGCCGAGCTTCGGGCGCTTTCGCGACTACCGCGACCGGGCGGAGGCTTTCGCCCGCGCCATGCGTGCCCTCACTGCGGCGCCGTAGCCCGTAATCCGGGAGCAGAACTAGGCCCTGCGGGCAACAGAAGATGTCCAAGCTGGCATCCGAAAGGACCCGCATGCCAATAGAAACCCGGGCTGCTGCTGACAGCGACTACGCGGAGCATGATGACGCTTGCGTCATCGGGCGTTCCCGGGATGAGCCAGAAGTGTTCGAGGTCGTGTTCCGCAGGTACGCCGACCAGATTCAGCGGTACGTGGCCCGCCGCGTCGGCGCGGACGCCGCCGATGACGTGGTGGCGGAGACATTCCTGCTCGCCTTCCGGCAGCGCGAGCGGTACGACCTTTCGTCCGCCTGCGCCCGGCCGTGGCTGTACGGGATCGCCACCAACCTCATCGGCCGCTATCGCAGGGCGGAGGTAAGGCAGTACCGCGCGCTGGCCCGCGTCGGCGTCGACCCGGTCGCCGAGTCGTTCGCCGACCGGGTGGACGAGGTGGTCAGTGCCAGCGCGGTCAACCGGCGGCTGGCTGGCGCGCTCGCCGCGCTGCCCGCCTCGCACCGCGACACGCTGCTGCTCGTGGCCTGGGGCGGCCTGAGCCACCAAGAAGCCGCGGCGGCGCTGTGCGTACCTGCAGGAACTGTGCGGTCACGCATCACCCGGGCTCGAAGCAAGCTGCGACGGGCCCTTGGCGACAGCGACCCATCAGCCTGAACGAGGAGAACCTACGCATGGATGAGATGGACCTACTCACCCGGATGCGGGACAACGCCCCGCGCCGCGTCTCGCCGCGTGCGGAGCAGCAATTCCGTGCCGCCATCTTCGAAACCCATTATCCGGAACGGACGGGGCCGACTCCCCGGCGCAAGCGGTTCCTCTTGGCCGGGGGCCTGGCCGCCGCCGCGGTGGCGGCCGCGATCGTCGTGCCAGTGGTGCTGCCCGGCGGCGCGGGTGCGGCGAAGGCATGGGCGGTCGAGCGGCACGCCGACGGCACTGTCACGCTCACGCTCGAGCAGGAATTCAGGGATCTGGATGGCCTGCAGGCAGCGCTGCGGGCAGACGGGGTACCCGCGATCGTCTCGGTCATCCCGTGGAAAATCACCCACGAGGACGGCGGGACTGGGGCAAGGCTGGCATGTGCCTACGGCTCCCTGGACCTCCAGCCCCCAGCCGTGGAGCGGGCCGTAGTCACGCACCCCATGGTGACGGTGACGGGATACGTGGCCTACCAGAGTCGTTCGGCGCAGGAGACGGTGGACAAGGCCCACGCGAAGCCATGGATGCGGAAGGTGACGACCCGGGCTCCAGACCAGTCCGTCTCGATCATTCATCCCTCCGCCATGCCGCCAGGCTCGGTCCTGTTCATCGAGGCGTCCGCGCCCCTGCGCAGCAAGGGGATAGACGGCATGGTGAGCTACCCCCTGATGGTGCTGCGCAGCGATCACCTTCCCCCCTGCGTTCCCACCCGCGGCGGCTCGTCGCAATGGCACTCAAAGTAAAGAAGCCAGCAGTGCGCCCTGGCCGGCTGCCTAGCCGGCCAGGGCGCGCGCGCGTCTAGGCGTCTTCTACCGCGATGCCCAGGTGCCTGGCGAGCAGCGGGGCGAGGGTCATGAGCTGCAGGCTGTCGATGCGGGCGCCGCGCAGGCAGTCGTAGCCCGCGCGTATGCCGCCGTCGCTCGCGCGTCCATCGCCTAGGCGCGCGCCACGCAGGTCGACGTCCGCGCAGGTCACCTTCGTGAAGTCGGCGCCGCTGAGCGTGCAGCCGGGGAACCGCACCCGGGTGAGCGTCGCGCCGCCGAAGTCGACATCGCGCAGCATGCAGTCCTCGAAGAGCACGTCGGTGAGCTTGCACTCGCGGAAGTTCACCGAGTCCAGCTTGCAGTCGCGGAATGTCACGCGCCGGCCCACCAGCGAGAACGCCTGCATCCCAGCGAACACGCACCCGCTGAACCAGACGTCTGTCAGCGAGGATTCGGCTAGGTCGAAGGCCACGAGCCTGCTCTCGCCGAACCACACGTCTGACATCCGTGCCCGGCGCATCCGCCCGCCGTCGAAGGCGACGCCGGTGAACACCGACTCCATGAGCCGGGATCCGCCGGCGTCCGTGTCGGCGAACGTCACGGCGTCGAACCGCACCCGGTCGTAGTACCCTTCCAGCTCAAGCTCGTCATCGGGGTGCGATTGCAGATCAGAGGTGAAGGGCAGGTCGGCGAGGCTACGCGGCGCTTTCACGGTGCGGTTCCTAAGCTATGAGTCATGACAGAGCTAACTGACTTCAACGGCAAGATCATCGCGGAGTTCCGTGCCAACGCGGGCAAGGTGGGCGGTCCGTTCGCCGGCGCGGACATCCTGCTTCTGCACCATACCGGGGCGCGCAGCGGGATCGAGCGGATCAACCCGCTCGCCTATCAGCGAGTAGGGGACAGCTTCGCCGTGTTCGCGTCGCGGGCCGGCTCGCCCCAGCACCCCGACTGGTATCACAACCTGGTGGCTCACCCGGACACGTCCGTGGAAGTTGGAACCGAGACCATTGAGGTCAGGGCACGCGTCGCCGAGCCCGCGGAACGGGATCCGATCTGGGAGCGCCAGAAGGTGCGCAGCCCGGGTTTCGCGGAATACGAGGAGAAAGCCGCACCTCGCAAGATTCCCGTCATCCTGCTCGATCCTGTTTAATAACCCTATTAAGCGCAGCTCCTACTCCACCGACGTAGCAGGAGGTCGCCCCATGGCCACGGCGGACCCTGAGGTCTATACCACTGGCGGACGGGTTCGGGGGAGGATGGAGAACGGGGTGGCCGTCTTCCGCGGCATCCCGTTCGCCCGGCCGCCGCTCGGCGAGCTTCGGTTCCGCGCGCCGCAGCCGCCGCAGGCGTGGGACGGTGTCCGCGACGCGCTGACGTTCGGCCCGCCGGCGCCTCAGGCGGCGTTCCCAGGTGCGCCGCCGGCCCCTGTCGAGCACGCCGACAGCGGTGAGTGGCTCACCGTTAACGTGTGGACGCCCGACCCGGGCGCCGCCCGGCTGCCGGTTATGGTCTGGATCCACGGGGGCGCTTACCTGTTCGGCTCTTCGGCCGATCCCGGTTCGGACGGGCATAACTTCGCCAGCGCGGGCGTGGTGCTGGTGTCGTGCAACTACCGGCTGGGCGTGGAGGGGTTCGCGCAGATACCGGGCGCGCCCGCCAACCGGGGCCTGCTCGACCTCGTGGCGGCGCTGCGCTGGGTGGCGGCGAACGTCGCCGCTTTCGGCGGCGATCCCGGGAACGTGACGGTCTTCGGCGAGTCGGCGGGCGCTGGAGCGATATCGGCGTTGCTCGCCATGGATGCCGCTGATGGCTTGTTCCGGCGCGCTATCGCGCAGAGCGTGCCAGGGACCATCTTCACGCCTGACCTCGCCGCCGACATCACCGCGGCGATCGCGGACGCGGCCGGAGTGCCGGCGACCTTCGACGCACTGAGCGCGGCGGACCCGATGCGCCTGGTGGAAGCGTCGATGAAGGTCACCGGCCAGATGCGGCAGTTCCCTAGGTGGGGCGCCGTCAGGCTCACCGACACCCCGTTCTCGCCAGTCGCTGACGGCGAGGTGTTGTCGCGTGCGCCATGGAGGGCGCTGCTGTCCGGCGCCGCCCGCGACGTCGAGCTGCTAACCGGGCATAACAGGGACGAGTACCGGCTGTTCATCGCGATGTCCGGGCGGCTCGGCCGGATCAGCGAGGACGACGCCGCGACGGTGCTTGAAAGCTTCGCCCCGGCTCCGGACGGCCCCGCCGGGTACCGGAAGTCCTACCCGGAGGCCGACGCCGGACGGTTGTACGAACTGGTCTTCTCCGACTGGCTGTTCCGCATGCCGACCCTGCATCTGGCGCAGGCGCACGCCGCCTCGGGCGGCAAGACGTTCCTGTACGAACTGAGCGCCGAGGCGCCGGCCGGGGAGGGCGTGTTCGGTGCGTGCCACGCGCTCGACGTGCCGATGGTGTTCGGCGTGTGGGGCCAGGGCATCGGCGCCATCTTGACCGGGGAGAAGCCGCCCGCGGACTTCGCCGCGGTCGGCGACCTGATGCGCGTCGAGTGGCTCAAGTTCGCCGCCCGCGGCGAGCCCGGCTGGCCGGTCTACGGCGCCGAGCGCCGGACCACCAGGGTCTACGACCTGCAGCCCGACATCGGCACGTATCCCGAGGAGGCGTCCATGCACCTATGGGAGCGCCACCAGTTCGACGCCCTCGGCCTAGCCGACTAGGTGGGGATGGCGGCTTCGCCTCAGCACTGGCGAAGCGGCGCCACACCAGTAACACCATTCCCAGGGGCACCAAGATCGAATTAACCCGAAGGATCCTCCAGGTCAGGACCTGGAGGATCCTTCGCGTTATCGGAAACGAGGCCGGCATTGCGGGCTGGCAGTGAAAACGCGACGAAGGCACGTCGCGCTGGGCAGGCATGGCGGTCCGGTTAGGCTAGTGCCGGGGAGGGGACCGCGCGGCGTGGGTCGAGCAGGTCCGGTTCAGTCGCCATGAACAGGTCGAACTCCGTGACGCGCCAGCCGGCGGCGAGCAGCGCCCTGACCGCCGGGTGCGGCCCGGGCAGGCAGACGCGCGCCCGCCCGCCCGCCGGCTCCAGGCCGGCCAGCACCGCGAGCACCGCATCGGCAGCGTCGGTGGCGTCGGTGGCGTCGGTGGCGGCGCCCGCGGCGTCGATGGCGGGAGCCTTGGCGTCGGTGGCGGCGTCGATGGCGGCGCCCGCCGGCGGCGCCAGCGCCAGGTGCGTCACGCCGTACTCATCGCCCGCGCCGCCCACCGTGGCGGCAGCCATCACCTGGCCGCCCCGCATGGCCAGCCGGCCGGCCCCGCCGGGTCGCCGCGCCCACGCCAGGTGATCGTCGGACCGGTCAACGCCGGTCCAGGCCAGTTCGAGCGCGGCCACCTCGGCGGGAGCGGCCGCTTGCGACCGCCAGCCGTCCGGCGCGGCCACGCTGCTCACGCGACCGCTCAGGTACAGCAAGGGCCACCAGGCGTCCAGCCCGAAGCTGGTGTACAGCGGCAGCGCATGCCCGTGCAGGCTGCTGAAGGTCATCCGGCGGCCCAAGCCCGGCCACAGTTCGGCCAGCATCGCCCGGCCGCAGCCACTGCCATGCAGTCGCGGGTCGACGAACAAGTCGCACAGCATGCTGATCGCGTCGGGGCCGCTGCCGATCTGGCGGGTGGCGCCGAAGCCGACAACCGACCCGCCGGTCACCCCGACGACCACGCTGCCGTGCTCTAGCAGGTGCGTCATGTAGGCGGGGTCGGCGCCGCCCCACTCCTCGTCCTGCCCGGTTGCGAGCGCCACCGCGGCTATCTGCGACAGGTCGGCATGGACCGCCTCGCGCACCTCGATCCCCGCCACGGCGGGCATACTACCCCGCGGGCGAACGCGTGCGCCTGGCAGGACCGGCGATGATGGTCCCGTGACTGACTGGCGCCGGCCTGGCGGGCGACCCTGGCCTGAAGGCATCGCGGCAGTCGACGACGAGCGGCACCTGATCGGTGAGCGCTATGGAATTCGCGTGGTTCCGGGATGAGCCGCGTCATGACTGGCCGTTGCTCCCGCGGCGACGGGCGCGCGTACGGGTGAGGACTCGCAGGA
>Ga0126381_100004850_pt1 | contig 14697 bp, 8 predicted proteins | sample PanSoiMetPlot_28_FD_96465 | JGI IMG/M metagenome (GOLD analysis project Ga0126381, IMG submission 96465) | Tropical forest soil microbial communities from Panama - MetaG Plot_28 | ecosystem: Environmental > Terrestrial > Soil > Tropical forest > Bulk soil | place: Panama | collected 2016-02-17
AGCTAATTTCTTCAATTACACAGGGCAAATCATCGAATACAAGGTAGGAGCGGCGGCGGGGGCACAGAGTGCGACGTTTAGAACGGGGACACCCACCGACAACGTCATCCTTGGTCTTGCCGCTTTCTAGACTTACTCAGGTCCGCCGCAGGCGACAGTTCGATCAGGGGAACCAGAGTGCTCCTCTCGGAATTCCGCCTCGGTTTCTACCTGATATGTTTTTTAGGCAGTGTAATTCGGGGAGACCGCACCTTAGCATCTCTGTGACACTATTTTGATAAAACGGTACAACTGAAGGATCTATGGCCACGGCCTGCCCAGATTCGCTGCACTGCCTTCAATATCGGGCTATTTTTTGGGGATGAGGTGGGACTTTTCTAGGGTTTAAAAGTACCTCGGATTGAGAATTTTTGTCACTGCCTCTTTGCATTAGTCATGATCTATATATGCACGCTGAAATTGAGGGGGCGAAGTCCTAAATCGGATCTGCGAGAAGGTCCTGCTGAGTAGCTTAAAAAGACAAAAAGATTGGGCCTATGTTTTTGGTTGCCCCCCGCATTGCTAGTCTAAAACCCGTAGGAAAGTTGTCCAACGTCCTCAAGCCTCCACAGCATTGAAATCTGTTCCAACCAAAGCACCGCAGTATCCGACGACACAGCTCGAAGTGTGTTTTTTTCTCTCGGGAGCGGCCGGGCTGATCTATGAGATCGCTTGGAGTAAATCTCTCGGGCTTTTATTTGGCCACACGGTCTATGCCAATGCAACGGTGTTAGCTATCTTTATGCTTGGTCTGGCCGGAGGAAGCGTGTGGCTAGGGATCAAGAGTGAAGAGAGCCAGCGTCCAATTGCACTTTACGGCTGGATCGAATTAGGCATTGCTGCAACCGGCGCGGCTTCTCTCCCTGCGTTGACTGGCCTGCGCTGGCTTTATTATGCCGTACATCCATACATAGACAATTCAACTATATCGCTGCTTGTGGTTCGGGCAGGAGGCGCCGTGCTCGTCTTAGCCGTGCCTAGTTTCCTTATGGGTGGAACACTACCAATTCTGTTGCGCGGGCTGGTCCCCCCTGGGCACAACTCGCTCAGTCAAATAAGTAAGCAAATTGGCCGTCTCTACTGGGTAAACACTTTCGGTGCTGTCGTTGGTGCGGGGGCGGCGGGATTCCTTTTGCTACCTGGGGTAGGACTTCGACTCTCTGTTGCAACTGCGGCGCTTTTGAATCTGTGTGCTGGTGGGATTGCGCTGTTAGTAGCTGCCCCTCGCAGTACGAATATCCAGCTCCAAAGTAAAGCTTCCCCTCGCCCTTCGGAAAACAAAAATCATCAATCTGGAAATACAACTACCGTCTGGTTCTTGTTAGTGGCATTTGGCTTGGTTGGAGGCACGGCCATCTGTTATGAAATTGCCTCGACCCGTCTACTTGCGACAACTCTTGGCAGTTCTACCTATGCATTCACGATTGTATTGGCAACATTTTTGCTAGGCATTGCGCTTGGAAGTGCCTTCTATGAGTACTGGTCAAGGAGGCACCAATCTTCTATCAAGATCTTTGCAGTAACGCAGAGTTGTATTTCTATTGCCGCTCTGCTTTTTCTAGTCTCGCTTCGCGAATTGCCCAATCTCCTCCCTCCCATCTTTAAGATGGCAAGTGACAGTTTTAGGGGCTTACTTGTTGGCCAGTTCCTAGTGGCTGGATTGGCCCTTTTGCCCGCAGCGGCTGTGTTCGGCTTCAATTTCCCTGCAGTGATAGCGTTACTGACGAGCATATCAAACGATAATCGACGCCCGGGGGAGTCCACGGGGACAGCATACGCGGTTAATACTCTCGGGGCTGTGCTGAGTGCAGTGGTTACAGGATTTTTTCTGATACCTTCGTTTGGTAGTTTCCGAGTTATTGCATTGGCGGCTGTGGCAAACGTGTTAGTCGCATTTGCACTAGAGTGGTTCTGCTCGCCGCGGCGCCCCGCAGTTCTATCTGTGAATGTTGTGCTTCTGCTCTGCGCCATTATTGTTGGATGGTCATCACTCTTCTACGACCGAGCATTAGCTTCTTTCAGTACCGTTTTGTATTGGAACCTACACCAGGTACCACTTACCGTTCAGGAGGCTGCCGATACGGAGGACATAGTCTTCCTGGAAGATGGTTTAAATGCGACGATTTCGGTTTCACGAAGTGATAACTACGTCGGTCTGAGAACGAACGGCAAGGTAGATGCCAGCAGCGCAGACACAAATACTCAAATACTCCTTGCCGACCTCGGTGCAGTTTTTCATCCTAACCCGCGTCGCATCCTCATTATCGGACTTGGTAGCGGAATGACGGCTTCTGCAGTTTCCCGATTTCCAGAAGTTGAACAGATCGATTGTGTAGAAATTGAACCTGCCGTTTTGCATGCTGCGCCTCACCTGACAAAACTGAGCCGTGGAGTTTTGAAAGATACGAGGCTGCATTTGATCCTGGATGATGCCCGGAACACGCTCCTTACTTCTCGCCAGCAATACGATTTAGTTATCTCCGAACCATCCAATCCGTGGATTGCTGGAGTTGCGACTCTGTTTACGGATGAGTTTTATGCAGCGGTAACGAAGCGACTCGCGCCGGGAGGGATGTTTATTCAGTGGGTGCAGGGATATTCTCTTGAGCCTTCCGACTTGCGCATGATTTTGGCAACAATTACGCCAAGGTTCAACGATGTGACTTTGTGGCATAGTGCTGGTTTTGATTTCCTCATATTCGCTCGAATGCAAAAAGGTGTTCTAGAATTCTCTCGTTCCCGGGCGCTGTGGTCCAAAACTCAGGTTCAAGAGGACGTTTCCACTTTGCGGATTGCACGCCCAGAAAGTTGGCCGGTGTATTTTAGATTGAATGATTCAGAAGTTCGTTACCTGGCCGCAGGTGGAGATCGTAATACCGATGATCGTACCTTGCTCGAGTACCGAGCACCTAAAGGAACAGTGGGAGAGGACCGAAAGTCAGAGCTCGAAGCATTGATCAAGAACTATCAGAGGGAACTACTTCCTGATGAACTTCTCCCCACTGAAAAGCCGCTCGCACTGCAAGCTGCAGCCGAGTCGAGTCTCGATTTAGATTTGGATGTGTCGGCTGCATATGTAGGTGCACTTGATTCGGAGAACTCGACACCATCGCTGGAGATAATTCGGGGAAGATTAGCGCTCAAGCAAAATCGTTCCGTAGATGCCATTAATCACTTTAATCGCGCGTTGGAGCTAGAACCAGAAAACGCTAAAGCCACATATTGGTTGGCAATCGCGAAACATTTCAACCCCACGGACACCGAAGCTGACTTGCTGCTTGACCGTGTTCTTCAGCGTGATCCCCAAAATGCTCTTGCGCTTGCTTCGCGAGTTGCATTTGCACGAGACCGCAAGGACTGGATCGTTGCGGCTCGGGCCCAAGAGCGCTTGACCGATGCCATGAGCGATCCACAGGCTGCAGAATTCTGCAGACTTGGCGACCTCCGGTTTCGTGCAGGAAATCTCAACACTGCTGAGAATGCTCTGAAAATAGGTCTGGAACGAGATCCTTACAGTTATCTCTGCAACCGTGAACTCGGGGAAATTGAGCGTGTTAAGGGTCGTCTAGAGGAAGCTAGCACCCATCTCCAGTTGGTCGTAAGAATGTATCCTGAAATGGATCCTGGTACATACGCTTCTCTTGCCCTGGTGTACGAAGCACAAAAGCGACTCGATTCGGCACGAACTATTCTTGAGAAAGGCCTACGAATTTTCCCTGGGAATCCACTTCTCTCTCGAATGTCCATTCACTAACAGCAGACTGCTAACGCAATGTGAATGAATGCGCCGTTTAGAGGTCCATTGCATGTTTTTATCGTTATGTTCAAAGACGGTTTGATGATACTAGGTCACTATTGAATTTACCAGAACATTAAAGGAAGAATCTTATCGGTCTATTCGTCTATATGCTGAACATATATGGAATAGCAATCATTGTTAGGATACTAGCGATTGCGTTAGTTTTGTCCTCGCACTGCGCCGTGAGTGATGCTCAGCAGGGTAATGGACCCACAGACTGGCAGCGGGCCTTATTGACCCCTGCCCTGAGCGGCTACGAACAGGGGTTGACGGAGGAAATACGAAACCGGCTTAGGGAATTTTCACCGCAAACCGACAGTCTCGGAAATGTATACGTCACAATCGGCGCCGGGGCTCCGCATCGACTCATTGCCACGTCAATCGATGAACCTGGTTATGTAGTCAGTGAAATTACAGAAAAAGGGTATCTCCGCGTGCAGGTAGTACCCCAACGCCATCCAAACACTGTGTTCGACCAATTGAATTTTGCGCAGCCCGTGATGGTTCAAATTCGAAACGGTCAGCAAATCACAGGAGTATTCGCGGGGCTTTCCTTGGAGTTGCAATCGGGTCATGTAAACCCGCAGCAAATGACCGGACTTGATGAAATGTATGTCGACATCGGAGCGAGCAGTGCTGGGGAAGTGGCAAAGGCAGGCATAAATTTGTTGGATCCTTTGATTCTTTCTAGACAATGGTTCTCGGTAGGGAAAGGTGGAGAGGCGGGGCCCGCCGTTGGAGATCGATTTGGCGCCTACGTGCTGGCTCAGGTCTTAGAGGACATGGGACACTCGAAAGCGAAGGGTACCACCACCTTTGCCTTTCTGACCCAACAATGGGTGGGTGGTCGGGGCATGAGTCGAATTCTGGATGAAATAACTCCGGATGAGTTGATCTACGTCGGTAGAATCGAACACGAATTCGTGCCAAGGGTGAATTTAAAGGAAGCATTACCCGGTTCAGGGATTCTTATTGGTGGGTCCTCTGTTTCTTTGAAAATGGAACAACCACTCGCAAAGGTTCGGAAACTTGCACAAAGGCAAAGAATACCTTTCCACATAGTGACCTCGAACAATCCACTAGTCGTGGGGGATGAAACGCGTGTGCCGATTCCTAAACGCTGGATTAAATTGGGGGTGCCAATACTTTGGCCAACATCACCTGGAGAGTTTGTGGCGTTTAGTGATATCGCACAACTACGAAGGTTGCTTGCGGCATACCTAGAAATTTCGCAGACCCCTGAGGAATTGGAAAAGAAGTCTGAATTGCACAGGCAATACCGCCACTCGGAAGCTCTGATTGGGGTCTACGGTGTCAGCGGAGACGAAGAGGATGTTCGTGACGCAATACTGGAAAAACTCGATGCACGGTTGAGGGAAGTGGTGCACCAGGATTCGGCGGGTAACCTTGTTTTACATCTTGGAACCAGTAATCAAGACGAGAACACAACCAAAATCATATTCATAGCGCACATGGACGAAATTGGATTCAAAGTAAAAAAGATCGAAGAAGATGGGCGTCTGCAAGTCAAATCGATTGGTGACGCATACCCGCAATACTTCCTCGGTCACCCCGTACTCATTCACAAGAAAGAAGAACGTCCAGTGGGAGGGGTGCTTGAGCTCCCGACAGGCTGGGACAAGCCTGGATTCAAATGGCCGAACAGCTTGCAAGCCATGAATCCAACTGTTCATGTATATGTCGGGACGAAATCGAAAGCCGAGACAGAAAGACTGGGGATTACTATCGGAGATTCTGTAACCATTCCTAAGGAATACCGAAGGCTTCTTGGCACACGTGCCACCGCAAAGAGCTTTGATGATCGCGTAGGATGTTCGGCCCTCATTACAGCGGCCAACGCTCTTGGCCCAGATTTCAAAGGGCGGGATGTGGTGTTTATATGGTCTGCTCAGGATGAAGTGGGAATGAAGGGTGCAACAGCATTTGCTAAACAAGTTGTAAAGGAGAATCGTGTTCCGCAATTCGTTTTTCCGGTCGAAGCGTTCGTAAGCTCGGCCTCCCCTCTCGAGTCGAAGCGATTTGCCGATGCGAAACTAGGAAAGGGTTTTACGGTGGGAGCGATCGATGACTCGAACATTACTTCGCGGCCCTATGTAGACCGAGTGGTAAATCTAGCTCAAGAAAACAGTATCCCGGTACAGTATGGAGTGACAAGGGGAAGAAACGATGGTTCCGTTTTCCTGAAATATGGCTCCATTGATATTCCCCTGGGTTGGCCACTTTTGTATTCTCAGTCTCCTTCCGAGGTAATCGACACAATGGACTTCAATGCCTTGGCAAAGATTGTCGAGATAATTGCACGCAAGTGGTGAAATGGGCAAAACTCTGCTTAGACTGTCGCATATTTAAGTAAGTTGTTTCTCCTCAAACCGGTTCTGACCGGTGGGTAACCACTTGCATTCGAGACGACCAAAAGGGACAAAGAATTGCCACTTTGTGGAAGATTTTCCGGACCAGGCTTCGTCCAGGGTAGCCCATAACACAGCAACGCATCCTGTAAGATTTTGATAACACGAATGTTATATGAGGAGTTTCAGTTCGTTCGGCTCTAAAGCTGGCAGCCAGTTTGCAGCCCTATTTCTGTAATCTGTGACCTAATTAGGATCTGCCTTTAAGTCAGCGATACGATTATGGACCGCCAACCAACCGACATACTTCAACCGACTTCAGGCTCTGAATTTGTGCATGGACTCGGTCCATCCATGCAACTTCTCAAGGAAATGGCCTTCGAGATCGCCCGGACAGATATTCCTGTTTTGATTGTGGGTGAGAGTGGAAGCGGCAAAGATGCCTACGCACGGCACATTCACCGCCTATCCCTGAGAAATGATTTGTGGTTCCAGAAGTTCAACTGTGCTTCATTCGATTCCGCGTTCCTTCCGCACAAAAAACAACGGCTGGAGTCCGGCTCGCTGCCTGAGAATCCATGGGGAACCCTGTACTTGGACAATATCCAGGAACTGGACGAAGCGGCGCAACGTATTCTGCTCTCTTGGCTGCCGGACAGTGACGACGACTTGGCACGCACGCAAGCGGTGCGTATCGTCTCCTCAGCGATGCCAGTCTTGGAAAGGGAAGTCGAGTGCTGTCATTTTCGCCGTGAATTGTATTTCCGCCTGAACGGAGCATGTCTGTCTATACCACCTCTCCGGGAACGCTTAGAGGACATCCCGGTTCTGGCCGACTATTTTCTCAACAAGCACGCGGCGCTTCTGAAAAAAAATCCGCCGCAATTGAATGAACCGGTGATTCAGGCTTTGTCCGCCTATCCTTGGCCGGGAAATATTCGGGAGCTCGAAAATTTTGCTCGCAAAGCCGTGGTTTTCGGGGATTTTCGGATTGCCTTACAGGAATCGCGGTCCTCAGGTTGCGAGTCTGCGAAGCAGGAAGTGACCGCCCAAAGCTCTTCATTGAAAGTGGCGGCTCGCGCCGCTTCCAAGAAAGCGGAGCGCGAGTTGATCCTGCAGGCGCTCGAGCGCACCCATTGGAACCGCAAGCGCGCCGCGCGCGATCTGCAAATCAGCTACAAGTCGCTGCTTTACAAGATCAAGCAGATCGGCGTATCCAGCGGGAAGAATGAGAGCTGAGGGAGGATTCATGAACTGGCATCTTGGCGTGATTCTGTTGACGGCCGCGTTGGCCGGAGCTTCCGTTGCGCCGGGACAGGAGTCCCCTCCGAAGAAACCCGACGCACCCGCTCAGCACGTACCTGCGGCTACCGTTGATGCGGACTACAAAATCGGTGCGCAGGATGTTTTGCGCATAGACGTATGGAAGGAGCCGGACATCACCCGCACGATTCCGGTGCGGCCCGACGGCAAGATTTCTTTGCCACTGCTTAGTGATATCCAAGCCGCCGGTTTGACTTCTCACGAGCTTGGGACGTCGATCACCAAGGGCCTAGAAAAATACATCAACAATCCGCAGGTCACCGTCACGGTGATGGAAATTAACAGCCGCCGCGTCTACCTCACTGGTGAAGTCAACCACCCTGGCGCCATTCCTCTTCTTCCCAACATGACCGTCCTGCAAGCCCTTTCGAGCGGTGGCGGCTTCACGCAATTCGCAAAACTCAAAAGCATCTACGTGATGCGCACCGAAGACGGCAAGCAGGTAAAGCACCCCTTTAATTACAAAGAAGTCGTTAAAGGCAATCTTGCTGAACAAAATATCCTTCTGCAACCCGGTGACGTCATTGTCATCCCCTAGTAAGGAATAAGGTATGAAGAAAAAGGCTCACAAGCCGGTACTCGCCCTGGTCGCACTCGCAGCTCTTTCGGCGCTGGCGCTGCCGCTTTCTGCGCAGGAAGAGCCCCCATCTCAAGACAAACCCAAACCTGCGGGTTCCTCTCTTGATCCGCTTCCACCCGTGAATGCAGGAGATCAGGATCAAAACTCGCAAAACGCCATGATTCCCGATTCCACCCCGCTCACCGGCGTGCAAAATCCGACCCTTGGCTCTCCAGAGGTCCGGCACAGCTATTGGGTCCCCGGCTTCCAGTGGTCCGGTTCGCTTCAGTCGCATTCCTATAGTCAGACCCCGAATTCTAGTTGGATCATGAACAATTACCTTGTCGGCAACTTCAGCCTCCTACAGGCCTGGAGCCACGCCGAGCTCGACGTCAATTACTCCGCTGGTGGCTTTTTTTCGAGCGACACCAGCCAGCAGGGCAACGGCTACTACCAGCAGCTCGCTTTGTCGCAAACCTTCCGGCAGAATCGGTGGACGCTGCAGCTTCTGGATCAGTTCTCTTATCTCCCGCAATCTTCCATTGGTTTTGGCGGCGGTACCGGCTTGGGTACGCCGACCGGTGGCGGCGCCAGCGGCCCTGTGATTCCCGGCCTCAACAACAACTATGTGCCCAATCAAAGCATTTTCGCGGCGGTTGGGGCCCGCTACAGCAATGCCTCTTCTGTCCAAGTGACCTACAACGTCACACCGCGAGGTTCCATCACCCTCAGCGGCTCGTACGGCCTGCTGCATTTCGTCGATCCGGGAAACATCGACAACGACACCACCACTGGCACTATAGGCTACAATTACACATTAACTCGTAACGATGCCATCGGCGTGTTCTACCGGTTCAGTGCCTATCATTATCCTGGTCAACCCGAAGCCAATGGTGATCACTCGGCCAACTTTGCCTATAGCCGGAAGCTCACCGGACGCTTGGCGCTGCAGCTTTATGGGGGACCCCAGTTCATCACCAGCCGTGTCACCGCTAACAACCGAGACAGCTTGACCTACGGAGTAAACAGCGGCGCAAGCTTGGTCTACGGGCTCCCCAAAGGCGGATTCAATGTGGGCTACACCCATGGCATGTCCGGCGGCAGCGGTGTGCTCACCGGCACCATCTCGGATCAGCTTACAGGCTCCGCCACTCACACGCTCAGTCGCATCTGGAGCGGCCAGCTCAACATGGGCTATTCGCACAACGCTCCGCTTTCCAACGTTCCCAACGCAACCACGCAGACCTTCAACACTTGGAATGCCGGCGGGGGCGTCAGCCGTCCCCTCGGACGCACCTCCACTCTGGCGGTCGCTTACAACGCGACGCTTACCGATTACGCACTGGGCGGCTGCACGGGTACAAACTGCAGTTCGAGCAATATCTTCAACTATGTCACTATTAATTTTCAGTGGCACACGCGGCCACTTGTATTGCCCTAGATTCCAGGAGAAAGCTCCGGCCGATGCCCCGCAGGTATCCGGGTCGAGGCGCAACGCCTAATGTACAAGATCTTTTTCGGTCTGAAAGAAAGTCCGTTCAACGTCAACCCTGATCCTCGCTTCCTTTACATGACGAAGGAGATCGAGGAGGCCCTCACCGGCCTGATGTACGGCATTCAGACCCGCAAAGGGTTCATCACGCTCACCGGCGAAGTCGGCACCGGCAAGACCACGCTGGTTAACCGCCTTCTGGACTGGCTGCACCACCGCAACGCGCGCACCGCCTTCCTCTTTAACTCGCGGATGAATTCCAGCCAGTTGTTCGATTTCATCCTCGCAGAGTTCGACATTCCCTGCGAATCCCACTCCAAGAGCCAGCAGCTCATGAAACTCAACCACTGGCTCCTCGAACGCTATCGTCAGGGCGAGACTGTGGTTCTGATCATCGACGAGGCTCAAAACCTCACCTATCCCGTAATGGAGGAGATACGCCTCCTTACCAATTTGGAAACCTCGACGGAGAAACTTCTCCAGATTGTTCTTTCGGGGCAGCCCGAGCTGGAAGAGAAACTCAAGCTCCCCCAGCTTCGCCAACTCCGCCAGCGGATCATGCTGCGTTGTCGCACCATGCCGCTTTCCCAGGAGCAGACTCTGGAGTACATCGCCGAGCGATTGCGTATTGCCGGCGCATCGGGCGAACCGATTTTCAGCCCCAAAGCCGTTGAAACCATTCACGTCTACTCGCTGGGTATCCCGCGCGTCATCAATCTTCTCTGCGAGCATTCTCTCGTGAACGCCTTCGTGGATCAGCAGCGGCCCATCCAACCCAAGACCATTGAAGACGTAGCCCGCGAATTCCAGTTGGACGAAGTCGAGCCCATTGCCCCTCCGGGCGGTACGAAGAGTGACTCTGACGTCTATAATTCAGAAGCCTTCCTGCAGAACCTCGGTGAAGCTCTCTCGAAATTTCGCTTGAGCCCCTCCAGCCGCCCCGACCGCAAATAGCCACCAAACCGTAATTCATTAAGTACGAAAAGCAACCAAGATGGAAGCCAGGGGAATTTCCAACCTTGAAAGCACAAGCCGCGGCTTTTCATATAGCCCGGTAGGCTTCCTGGGACCACAAACACATTTGTCGGTCCACGTGCGGGGTCCTCTTGCATCTGACAATTTCCGCTATTGTGAATAGATTCTGTCGGTTAATGTGAAGGGAAATCCCGGGTCAATCTCTTACCCACCCATCCGTCTGTGCAGATCCATCATATCGAGCCCAGGAGTCATTTGGGAGACGACTGCGAGCAGAACCTAATTACTCTTTGCGGTGATTGGCACCATAGAATTCACAACAACGCCTGCGCAGGTATTGAACCACTCCCGAGGTGCGCGAAATACTACTACTTGGTGCGATGAAAGTTATGAACCGTTCGCATATTCCATTTGGATTGAAGAAACGGTACAAGACTCTCGTGAGCCAATCGCAGACACACATTGGCTGGCTCGGAAGATCCGCAGCTGTTCTAAGTGCTTTGCTCCAGGAGTTCGAAACGGACATTGTGATTAAGCTAATCCTGACGCCAATTCTCGTGGCAACGGTCTCTGTGAGCTTACTCTTCGGAGCCACTAAGAAACCGTCCACGCACAGGATTACCTTTACATTTGACTACGATTTCAGAATTACTCCTGCCTGTTCTGCGAAAGTAACGCAGGAATGCGTACAGCAGTTCAACCTGTATGAAATCTCTCCGGGAATATCGAATCGTAGGAAACTTGGTTCGATTCCCGCTCCCGCTGGCGCCACGGGCTACGTCACAGGCATTTCTGTTACGACCAAGCCCTTTCTGTGGCTCCCTGGGAAACACAGGCTTGCTGTTTCGGCGCAAATGCCAAATGGCCTGGAATCGGATCTGAATAAATGCACAACCATGATCAAAATCCGCTAGGTTCTTTGCCTGTGGTCCCAGGTAGTTTTGTTTCCAGGGAGAGACAGCAAATTATTGACCGGATCGAAGCACTTCAACGGAATCTAGCAGTTCACATGAGTGTTTGAAGACTTCTTTTGTTTATGTGACTTATTTCGGCACCAATTGAGAATTCAGCGTGTATCTCAGTTACCCCTAGTCGGTTGTTCGAAGGTTGCTCACTTTGAATCTACGGTCATCCTCAGGCGTTGCTCTGGGAGTACAAACTCTCCTCGCCGGATTCTTTGGATTCTTTCTAATTGGCTCAGGGTGCGGTCGAAAGCTCGTTTCGAGGGACGCTTCGAATCTAAGAATTCGGTCCAACCGATCTCCCTCGGGAACTCCACAAGATTTTCTTGCCATCCGTGCATCTCTCGCTGAATTGTCTTCGTAGAACTTCGAAAAATGTCGCAGATGGTCAATTTGCTGGAGAGCCTCGAGGAATAGCGCTTTGCGGTCGCATTGTGGGGCCGACTTCACGGGTGTTAATATATCTTTACTACAATATAAGTAAATTTGAAGTATTCCTCTCGGAAATCTTTCTCCATAGACGATCTTCAAACGCGCACATCTGATTGGAAATCAAAACCACGTAACTGCACCATTTTATAAGCTGAGTAAGTAGATCGCAAATCCTTTCGCGAATTAGGGGATTTTCAAATTCAATAAATAAACCTGGGCCTTGCTCATAAATTTTCGTGAAGAGCAATGCGGCTTCTTCGTTGTGATATCTTTTCTTTTCGGCAAACATAGGATTTGATTCAACTCCAATCTCAATTTCTGCTCTCTCAGTAACCAGCACATGTAGCTATAAAATACGAAGCGAACTCAGCTAAGTCTTCTATATACAATGAGACAATGAAATGGGCTTGAATCTAGCGATGGCTGGCGACGATCGTTTTACCAGCCACATGCTCAGTGCACGGTCCTTCCGAGAGCTATATAAATTTGGAATATTTCCGTCTTCTTGCTAGTTCGGTAGTAAACCGTAGACATCGAGTTCGGAACGCGTGGGCACGTAGACTTTGCCGTTGGCCACTGTGGGCACCGTGAATTTCACGGCGTTGCCTGCGCCGTTGCCCGAGCCTTGGGTGCTGTTCCAAAGTTCCGTGCTGACGTTGGTTGCGTCGTAGGCGTGCAAGACTGTGGGGCCGCAACCCGTCGACAGCGGGGTGCAATATTTGGTGTTGTCGAGCGCCCACACAATCCCATTCGTGGAAGATCCAAGGGCAGAGATAGAAGGAGTTGATCCGGGGAAGTAGAAGGTTCCGGGAGAGGAATGCAACGGGGAGGTGCCAAACAGCCCCGTACTGGTATCGAATGAGTATTGTTGCATGGGGCCACTGACCCCCGCGAGATAAAGATTATTGTTCCAGAAGGAGCTGGTCGCGAGGATGCCGTGACCTACATTCAGAGATTGCACCACGTTATTCGTGGTCGAATTAAACTGGCCTAGGTTGTCACGGTTTAGGAGGAACAGTAAGCCTTCTTTACCTCCCCCGATGAGTAGATGTTGGACTGGCCCGGAAGGTTGATCCACGAGAATCGCAGCGCCTCCTGAGCCGTGATCCGTATCATTTGCATCGAGACTCAATTCGTCCATTGGTGTGAAATAGTCGGCGACAGACAAGCCGGATGCAGTGCGTAGCTTCACGGTAGAATCTCCATAGTTCGATCCACCCGAGTTAGCATTGAACGTTCCATTGCCCGTTAAGAAATAGAGATTGTTGGCTGAATCAGCCGCAGGTGCTCCACCTGACATCCAGATTCCGCCACGGGAATAGGAGACTCCAGAGACAGCGTTAGGAGTGCTGTTCCACACCGCAACCGGCGCAGTAGCGAGATTGCCCGCGTTGTAGCCGATAACCCAACCGTGGTACGGATCACTGTCCCCATGCGATGCCCACGAAATGTAGATTACTCCATTTACCAGGAGGGCCAAGCCGGGCCGCTGATTCTCTTTCAACGCATTAAATGCAAGAACTCCATTCGAAGAGCCGTCACCTGTTCCCGGGACGGTGATCGAGCTGTCGATGTTCGCTGGGCCAGCGAATTTTTCGCTACCATCAATCAAACTCAGTGCGTGTAACCTTTGATGACATGAGGTTGAGGGAGTGCAGGTGGTGCCATTGTCCTTGGACTTGCTCACGACATAAAGGGTTTGCGTGGAGAGATTGATCACGGGAGTACCTGTGATCCCGATGTCTGGGAAGATGTCATCATTATTCACGTCGGCCCAGTTGAGGTAGGTTTCGCCCGTCATCATCAGACTCTTTGGACCGCCCCAGAGATTTACGCACGACGGGCTGTCTGCATCGAAGGCGTACATCGTGTTATGTTGCGTGGCAACATACACGACATTGTGCGTTCCTCCATTGATGGATAGATTTGCTACCCATAGTGGCTGAGCATAGGCAGGCGCATCAATGGGACACGAAAAGAGTTTGCCAAAAGTGGTCGTTGTCACAGTGGAAGTGGTTAAAGCGTATTCATGTGTGTTTGTTCCATCCCGCGACAGATTGTTGTGATACGTCGTTACGCCCGTTAAATCGGTCACGCCAATCGTTACACTCGCCGTCTTTGATCCATCTGCATTGCTCTTAGCCGTAACCGTGTATACGCCGCCCGTTGTCGCACTGAACGACACGCTCGAAGTGGTCTGTGCGCTAAGTGTCCCACCGGCGGACACGCTCCAGTTAACACCGGCACTTCCAATGTCATTGGTCACTGTAGCGGTAAGTGAGAGTGGGTGATTCACCGTTACCCCACCCCGTTTAGGAGAGATGGACACGCTGATGTTTGAACCAGATCCAATCGTCAGCGTGAGGCTGACGGACTTGGCCTGCTGCGGGCTGGTGGAATCTTTCACCTGGAAGGTGAGCGGAGTGCTCGTCACGCTGACGGTAGGTGTGCCGGTGATGGCGCCCGTGGAAGCATTCAGCGAGAGGCCCGTGGGCAAGGTGCCGCCTGTGAGTGACCAAGTGTAGGGTGCTGTGCCGCCGGTGGCTGCAAGGGTCGTGCTGTAGGCCACGTTGATCTGACCACTCGGCAGAGAAGTCGTGGTGATAGTGAGCGTCGCCGGCGCGATCGTCAGTGCGAGGCTGACCGTTTTGGCCTGTTGCGGACTGCTGGAATCTTTCACCTGGAAGGTGAGCGGAGTGCTCGTCACGCTGACGGTGGGTGTGCCGGTGATGGCGCCGGTGGAAGCG
>Ga0126381_100004852_pt1 | contig 14694 bp, 16 predicted proteins | sample PanSoiMetPlot_28_FD_96465 | JGI IMG/M metagenome (GOLD analysis project Ga0126381, IMG submission 96465) | Tropical forest soil microbial communities from Panama - MetaG Plot_28 | ecosystem: Environmental > Terrestrial > Soil > Tropical forest > Bulk soil | place: Panama | collected 2016-02-17
GACGGCGGCAAGGCCAGGTAGGCGGCCAACGGGCGGCCACCCTCGATGGCGGCCGCGACGCTTCGCGGATCGCCGACGTCGGCCCGGCGGTAGGTGGCCGCCGATACGACAGCTTCCCGCGCGGCCAGCGGCACGTCGCTGGCATGCCGCTCGAGCTGGGCCGCGACCCAGCTCCTGAACCGCTCGTCGTCCCAGTCGTCGCGCGCCGCGCCGGTTAGCCGAAACTGCTCGCCGAGCAGCCCGGCGGCTCGCAGCGAGGCGAGCGCGTGGAGCAGGTAGCGCGCCGTCAGGTCGCCCGTCCCGCCGAAGATCACCAGCCGATCGATCACGCAGATCACGGTAGCGCCGCGCCACGCCGCCGCGACTCACCCGCAAGGTAGGAGTCGTGGCCCGCCGATCCGGGTGATCCTGGGCACATGAATGCGTCATTGCTCGCGGTGCTGAACGACGGCGACCGGCTGCTCGTCGCGGAAACCGAGCCGGATGCGCTTGCCGCGCTTGACGAGGACGCGGCCATTGAGCTGGAAGCGAGGGTAAGGCGCGTCAGGGACAAGTACGTCAGCCAGTACCGGCGAGGCGCGAGTGCCCGGGTGGCCGAGCGGGGCGGCCGTGGCAAGGCGCGTCCGGAGAACGCCCGCGCCGCGGCCAAGGCCGAGGCCTTCGAGCGTGCGCTGGCGCGGATCAGCCGGCGGGTCGCCGCCCTGGCCCGGCAGTCGGCCGCGGCGCTGCGCGCCGAGCGGATCGAGATGGCGCGCACCGCGAAACAGGGCGACTGGCCCGGGTCTGGGCAGATGGTGCCCCGCCAGCGGCGGAAGGGACCTGCTATCACGCCAGAACCCACTGGCGATCGTGCGCTGCGCTCGCCCGCCAGCGAGAAAGAGCGCGCGTCCGTCCGTGCGTCCGGCGCCCGCTGGCAGGCGAAGCGGGACAGCGGCGGAGGCTGAGCACCACCGGTGACTCTGGCTTGGTGGGAACCGTCGAATCAGCTGACCGGGCGCGCCAGGCAGCTGATGATCTGGGAGCTCGTCGCTGTCTTCGCGGTGTCGCTTGGCACGAACGCCTTGCACGCCACAGTCCGGTTCATCGGTTCGGTGACCGAACGGCAGGCGCTGAGCGACCAGCAGGCGGTGCTCAACACATCTCAGGCACCCGGGCGACCGTGGCTGGACCTATCTCTCCAGCTTGTCAGCATCGCCAGCGGACTCGCGCCGGTGGTGCTCGTGCTCTACCTGCTGGCCAGGAACGGCGAGCGGCCCGCCTCGATAGGCGTGGACCTCTCGGAACCGGGCCGCGACATGCTCCGCGGCACGGCGCTCGCCGCGGTGATCGGCGGCAGCGGCCTTGGCCTGTACTACCTCGCCTTCAAGGCCGGCATCGCCCTGGACATCGTCGCGGCCCACCTGCCTGACGTCTGGTGGCGATTCCCGGTGCTGCTGCTGTCTGCGCTGCAGGATGGCCTGCTCGAGGAGATCCTCGTTGTCGGGTACCTGCTCAGCAGGCTCAAGCTGCTCGGCGTGAGCGACGTCGGCGCGATCGCGATCGCCGCCGTGTTCCGCGGCTCGTATCACCTGTACCAGGGATTCGGCGCCTTCATCGGCAACGCGATCATGGGCATCATCTTCAGCGTGCTGTTCCTGCGCTGGCGCCGTAGCAACCCCATGATCATCGCGCACTTCCTGATCAACGCGGTGGCGTTCATCGGCTACACCCTGCTTGCCGGTCACGTCTCCTGGCTGCCATAGCCGAAAGCCCGGGCCGGTACCAGCCCATGGGTGGGCAGCATTTTCGGCAAGCACAGGGTCAGGCGGGTAGGGAGATCCCGAGCTGGGCGAGCATTCCCAGAGTGTCGCTGCTTCCCCAACGGTCCTTGACCTTGGCGTTCTGGTATCTGGCGACCTGAAGTGCGCGGATCTCGAAGTACTTCCCTGTTGGCGCAATCCCCAGATAGGCGCCCTGATGAGTACCCGAGATCCGGTAGGCGATCGTCACGTAGTCGCCATCGGCGGTGAGTACGTCAATCTCCTCCTTAAAGTCGGGAAAAGCGGCCTGGAATTCTCGCCAGAACTGCTTGACGCCCTCAACACCGGGACCCTGGCTGGCCCCTGGATCATGATCGACGACATCGCTGGCGAAGACCTCGCCGAGGCGGTCGAACTCTCTGGCGGCGATGATGTCGCGGGTACGGACTTGTGCAGCGAGGTTCTGATCTCTGGACATCGGCATCTCCTGTCTTGTCGCATGACGCATCATTTATCGATTGGGGGCAGTTGTACCGGGCGTGCTCGGTGGGTCCGTGAGGTCTAGGATTCCGGGCCGTGCGGCCGGCCACATCGTCAAGGTGGACGGTGGGTCATCAGCGGCTGGCTATCTGTCCGGCAGGACACCGGGGCACCCAAGTTCAAAGAACCCGGGCAGGGCACAAGCGCGCCCTTGGGTGCCAAGAGGCCGGGTCAGTCATCTGACCCGGCCTCATGACCTGCGCTTCAATGGGGTGAGCGACGGGATTTGAACCCGCGACACCCAGGACCACAACCTGGTGCTCTGCCAGCTGAGCTACGCCCACCATTGCCGCCTGACCGAATCCGGTCTCAGCAGAACGCGCGCTGCCCGACGGGGCACCGCGCGGCTGAGATGAGTATAGCGGCCAGCACTAGTGCCAACGAACCGGTAACTTCTCTGGTGGCTCGTTGCCGAACCGCGCGGCGATCTCCCGCGCTGTCGCCGAGTCCGGCCCCGGCTGCGGCACGAACAGCGCCTCCCGGTAGTACCGGAGTTCTTGCACGCTCTCGGTGATGTCGGCGAGCGCCCGGTGCCCGCCGTGCTTGGCGGGGGATGCGAAGTAAACCCGCGGGTACCAGCGGCGGGCAAGCTCCTTGATCGAGGACACGTCGACCATCCTGTAGTGCAAGAACGCGTCGAGCTCGGGCATGTCCCTGGCGATGAACCAGCGGTCGGTGGCGATCGAGTTGCCGCACAGCGGCACCTTGCGCGGCTCGGACACGTGCTGGCGGACGTACGTGAGCACCGCCTCGGCGGCCTCCGCGAGCGTGATTCCGCTTGCCAGGTCGGCGAGCAGCCCGGAGTTGGTGTGCATATCGCGCACCACGTCGCTCATCTGATCGAGCGCCTCGGCCGGCGGCTTGATGATCAGGTCAATGCCGTCGTCGAGCAGGTTGAGGTCCGCGTCCGTGACCAGGCACGCGATCTCGATCAGCGCATCCCGCTCGATGTCGAGCCCGGTCATCTCGCAGTCGATCCATACCAGCCGGTCGTTCATCTCTCCTAGATTACGGCCTTTCCACCTTCCGTGACGCCTGCGGCCATCCCAAAGCGTCCCAAACCGCCTAACCGGGTCAGTGGCGGTAGTTGCGGATGTGGTCCGGCATCTTGATCCCGTCTCGCAGCAGCGGGTCCGGCTCCGGCTCGCCGAAGGTCAGCGTGGCCGGTACCACGCCGGCCCACACATCGAGGTCAAGGTCCTCCCCCTCGTCCTTGGGCATCCCAGTGCGGATCTTCACGGAGGCCTCGGTCAGCGGCAGAGACAGCACCGCGGTGGCGGCCATCTCCTTCTTCGTGGGCTGCCTGGCCGCCGCCCAGCGCCCGGGGATCAGATGGTCGGTGATGACCTCGAGCGCGTGCCGCCGCTCGTCGTCGTCGCTGACCATGGCCGCCAGACCGAACACCATCGCGCTGCGGTAGTTCACCGAGTGGGTGAACACCGACCGCGCGCAGACCAGTCCGTCCAGGTGCGTGACGGTCACGCAGACCTGCTGCCCGGCCGCCGCGCCGAACGCCCCGTTCGCCGACGAGCCGTGCAGGTACAGCGTGTCTCCGTCCCGGCCGTACGCGATCGGCAGCACCACCGGCACGCCATCGGCGACCACGCCGAGGTGGCAGATCAGGCCGGCGTCCAGTACCGCGTAGAGTTCGGCGCGGTCGGTCGCGCCGCGCTCGTGATGCCTGCGCAGCGTGGTACGGGACGTGCTGGACAACGGGGTGGTGTCAATGCTCATGATCCCGTACCCTATCCGCAAAGTGGACTGCCACAAATAGCCACTTCTGGAGAACTTCCGATGACCACTTCGCGTGCACACCTGCCGGTAATCGTCGACCGTGCCACCGCCACGCCGCTCGCGGCGCAGATATCCGACCAGGTCAGGGCCGCGGTCACGGCCGGCGTGCTCGGCGCTGGCGACCGGCTCCCGGCGACCAGGGACCTGGCCGCGCTGCTCGGCGTCAGCCGCACTGTGGTCACCACCGCCTACGCCAGGCTGTTCGCCGAAGGCTGGCTGGAGGGACGTCACGGCTCGGGCACCTACGTGGCCGATGTCGCCCCCGGGCTGCCCCCGGCCCGCGGCGCTGCCAGCACGGCAAGAGCCGCCAACGGCTCGGGCGCCCGCACCGCGACCGCACACCGCGGCCAGACCCTGTGCCTCGGTGACGCGCACGGCGCCGACGGCGTGGTCGAGCCGGCCACGACGGGTGCCCGGGGAGCGCGGCTCATCGAGCTGCGGCCGGGGATCCCGTGGGCGGCCGGGATCGAGCCCGCCGTCTGGCGGCGGGCGTGGCGCGTCGCGGGGACCCGCCCGCCGTCGTTCTGGCCTGACCCGCACGGCCTGCCCGAACTGCGCGCCGAACTCGCCGCCTACCTGCGCCGGTCCCGCGGACTCAGCATCACCCCGGCCAACGTGCTGGTGACCAGGGGTGTCTCAGGCGGGCTCGCGCTGCTCGCCGCGGGGATGGTGCGCCCGGGCGACAAGGTGGGTGTCGAGGACCCGGGATACCCCGCCGCACGCCAGGTCCTGCGCGGGGCGGGCGCCCGGGTCGTGCCGTGCCGCGTCGACGCGCACGGCATCGTGCCCGACGAACTGCCCCGCGACCTGCGCTTGCTGTACACCACGCCAGCGCACCAGTACCCGCTCGGCGGCCGGCTCCCGGTGGCCCGCAGGCAGGCGCTGACCAACTGGGCGCGCGTGACCGGCGCAGTCGTGGTAGAGGACGACTACGACAGCGAGTTCCGCTATGACGTCGGGCCGCTGCCCGCGCTGTACAGCATGGACCCGGACGTGATCGTGTACCTCGGGACTGTCTCGAAGGTGCTGACCCCCGGGTTCGGCGCCGGCTGGCTGGTCGGCTCGCCCGACTTGGTCGAGCGCCTGGCCCGGCTGCGGCCTGGGCTCGGCGAGCGGGTCTCCGAGCCGGTACAGCACGCGCTGCTCACCCTGCTCGCCTCGGGCGACCTGGAACGGCACATCAGGCGGATGCGCCTTGAGTATGCGCGCCGCCGCGCCGCTCTGGTCGACGCGCTGGCCGTCCCGGGCAACACGTTCCGGCTGCTCGGCGACACCGCGGGGATGCACGTCGTGCTCGAACTGCCCGACAGCTGGCCGGCCGAAAGCCTGGTTGGCGCGGCCGCGGCCCGCGGCATCGCGGTGGCGACGCTCGACCGGTACTTCGCCGGCGAGCCAACGCGCAACGGCCTGATCCTCGGCTACGGCGCCGTTCCGCTGACCAAGGTCCGCCGGGCGGCGGCGGAACTGAGCGCCTTGCTCACCGATCTCCAGCACTCGGCGCCGGCGAACGTCGAAGCCAGCCCCGCCGAAAGCACCGGCGTCGGCGCAAACGCCAGCTAAGCGGAGATCGGCAGCGCCGCGGGCGTCAGCGAGTAAGGCAACTCGCGCGGGTGCACCTGCAGGACATGCGGCCCGGTAAGCCGGTCGACGTCGATCGCCCCTGGGCCGATGTTCTCGCAGCCAGGAACCTGGGAGGCGCCGAAATGGCCGCCACGGGCCCAAAGCATCCGGCTGTGTTCCCCGCCCGCCCGGCCCGTTTCATAGCCAAGGCCAGCGCCAAGGCCAGCGCCGAGACCGGCGCCAAAACCGGCGCCGCGGTACGCGGCCGGCTGGCCTGCGGGCCACCGGCGCGGCACGTTCCACGAGTCCAGCCAGCTCACGATCGCCGCGGCGCCGGCCAGCGGGCCGCAGGTGAACGGGTCACCGGGGTGGCCGAGCACGCCGATCTGCACGCAGACCCGGCCCTCGGCGTTGACGTTGCGCGGCGCGGCGGCCACCCTGTCCGGTCCACAGTCGAGCTGTTCCGGCGCACCGAGCGCGCGGCCGGCCCGCAGGACCGAGATGAGCTGGACGATTTCACCCGATATCGGGTCCCAGACGAGATGGCAGGGGCGGCGGTCGCTGACCAGCCGCTGCGCAGCCGACTGGATGGACACCGCGCACGGCGCGGTCCCCAGCGTCAGCCAGACAGCGCGCGGCGCACCTCCCTTGAGTGGACCCCCGTCGGATTCCGCCCGGATGCGTCTTGCTCCTGGCATCCATGCGTATGGCACAAGCTTTCCCTCCCAAGCACGGGGGTCTAGACCTAGTGGTCTCGACTTCTCTCACTTGCTTACGCCTCTAGCTGCGATTAGTCCAGAGGGGAGCAGCGAATCAACCGGAAGGGAGACGGAATCCAGCGGAAATCCCTGGCCGGGAACATGTCTGTTACACGGCTGACGGATTGCCGCGCGACGGGAGCGCGGGCAGCATGAAAGCCGGCGACGCCGAAAGATGGCAGGAAGAAGCGAGGCCCGGCGCCCCGCTTTCGCCGGGCCTCGATATAAATGACGGCTGTCACCCCGGCCTGGTTCACCTGACCCGGGACACGTTTGCAGAGCTGTTATCAAATGACGCGGCGAAGGACGGCTAAGCCGCCGGAGCCAGCGACTTGACCAGTTCGGCGATTCGCGCCGCGGTTGTTTCGTCGGGGGCGGCCACTGGCATCCGGGCGGCCATCGATCCGAAGCCGCGGAGCCGGACGGCCTCCTTGACCCGGCCGATGCTCGCACCAGTCGAGGCGATCGCGGTCACATCAGCCTGATGCACCGCTGCAGCATCAGCATCACCGGTAGCAAGCGCCGCCGAGAGCGCGGCGAACACCTCAGGAAATGCCGAGGCCCGCGCCGAGATAATCCCGGCACCGCCCGTGCGCAGCGTCAAAGCAAGGTCGGTGTCATCCCCAGAGAAGATCTTCAGTTCGGGACACAAGGCCGCGCAGGAGGCCACATTCCGCGACGCGGCGCCACTGAACTTGGCGCCCGCGAGCCCCGCCGTCTGCGCGAGTGAGGCGAATTGATCGGGCGGCACAGTCAGCCCGCTTCGTTCAGGGAAAATATATGAGTAAAGCCCGGCGTCCGGAGCGGCCTGCCGTATTCGCTGGTAATAAGCCGTGACTTCCGCGGGCAGCGGTGCCAGGTAATAAGGCGTGATCGCCGCGATCCGGGTGGCGCCGAGGCGAACCGCCGCAGCGGCGAGCCGCGCCGCCCGGTGCGCGTCTGGCGCGCCGATATGCGCGATCACCCGGTCCGGGCCGGCCGTCTCGAGGCCTATCTCCACGAGCGCGAGCCGCTCGTCGTCGTCAAGCGCGGGGAACTCGCCAGTGGTTCCGGCCACGAACAGGCCGTCCACGACACCCGCGAGGAAGCCGAACAGCTGCCGCGCGGCCTCCAGGTCCAGCGAGCCGTCCGCGGTGAACGGCGTAGGCACAGCGGCGAAGACCACGTCTGCCATGCCGCGGCCTCAGGCGGCCTGGGACTTGTAGTACGCGGACGATTCCGCGCGCCACAGGTAGAAGAGCGACGCGAGCCCGACGAGCCAGATGGCGATCACCATGGCCGTCGCCGTGATGAAGGTCGCCGAGCCGCGAGTCGTGCCGATGTTCTCGTAGGTGTAGTACGTCCATAGCACGAAGAACACCGTCGCGGTGATCCGCGCCCAGTTGCGGCCGCGGTTGTTCATCCTGGCCATCCACAGCCACAGGCCGATCGCGATAAGCCCGATGATGATCGTGCTGACGATGTACGAGGTGGCGGCGTTGCTGATCTGGCTGGCGGTGTACTGCTTGTTCTTGGGCAGCGTGGCGTTCCACTGAATCAGCGCGCTCTTCACGTTGGACGTGACGATTACCGCGAAGATCAGGAACACCGCGCTGAGCGCCGCGCCCGCGTACATGAGCTTGACCGCCCACTGCACCGGCGGCGGCGGCGCGAGCTCCACCGCCGGCCCCTTGCGGCGGGCCGGAGGCCGGTTGTCGTTACCTATCAAAGACTTGAACATGTGCTGCCCTAACGTGACGCGCTGACGCTCCGAGCATAGTGCGCGCAGCGCGTGATGAGGCGCACGTCGCGGATGCCTGAATCGGTCTAGACATCCAGTATTGGCGGAATCTCGTCTACCGAGACTCTAGGCGATATCATTCCAACGTCATCGCGCTCGCAAGCGCGAATGCGCGTGCAAACGGCGTGTGCATCAAGCTGGTGGGTGGTGAGAAGTGCGGGTTAGGGGGGAGCGCCAGCCCGTCCCTGGGCTTGGAAGGGGCTCGCCATGACCATGGGTCCGCCTGGGGGCGCCGCCCCGGCCGGCGGCCCTACGGTGCTGCGGATACTGCTCGGCGCGCAACTTCGCCGGCTGCGTGAGGCGGCGAATATCACCCGTGAGGACGCTGGCTATCACATCCGCGCCTCCGGTTCCAAGATCAGCCGGATGGAACTCGGCCGGGTGTCGTTCAAAGAACGCGACGTCACCGACCTGCTCGAGCTTTACGGGGTCACCGACCGCGAGCACCGCGACTCACTCGTTCAGCTCACCCACGAGGCCAACGCCCCTGCCTGGTGGCAGAAGTACCAGGACGTGGTGCCCGACTGGTTCGCCGTGTACGTGGGCCTCGAGGAGGCCGCGCAGCTTATCCGTGTGTACGAGGTGCAGTTCGTGCCCGGCCTGCTGCAGACGGAGGAGTACGCCAGGGCCGTCGTGCAGCAGGGCGCGCCCGGCCTGGACGCAGCGGAAGTGGAGCGCCGGGTAGCCGTCCGGATGGGACGGCAGAAGCTGCTCGGCAAGGACAGCCCGCCGAGGCTGTGGGCGATCGTGGACGAGGCCGCCCTGCGCCGCCCGATGGGCGGCCGGGACGTGCTGGCCGCGCAGATCGAGCGGCTGATGGACGCGGTCAGTGAGCCCTTCATCACGCTGCAGATCATGCCGTTCCGGTATGGTGGTCATGCGGCCGACGGCGGCTCGTTCACGATCATGCGTTTTCCCGAAGCGGACCTGCCGGACATGGTCTACATGGAGTACCTGACCGGCGCGTTGTACCTCGACAAGCCAGACGAAGTCGAGCGGTACGCTGCGGTGATGGAGCGCCTCTCGGTCGCGGGAACCTCACCCGACCGGACGAGGGAGATCCTTGCCGGGATGCTGAAGGAGATCTGAACGCGGTGTCATCCGTCTACAACGGGATGCCGGCGAGCGAACTGCCTGACGTGCAGTGGCGTCATGCCGGCGGCCCGGACAGCGCGGGCGTCGAGATAGCCAGGCTGCCCGACGGCCGGATCGCCGTGCGGAACTCCGCTGACCCGGAAGGGCCGGCGCTGATCTACACGCGGGCCGAGATCGAGGCGCTGATTGGCGGCGCGCAGGACGGGGATTTTGACGCGCTTCTTGCCTGATGAGGCGGCTGTCGCTGCCGCCTCAAGTTCAAAACCGGTATCCCGAACGGAACGCCGGCTCCTCTGGTGGGAGATAGCGTCTGTTTTGGCGGTGTCGCTCGGCGCGAGCGGGGTCTACGCGTTCGTCTCCTACATCGGCTCGCTTACTGCCAGGCAGGCGCTCAGCTCACAGCACGTCGTGCTCAACGGCTCGCAGGCGCCAGGCCGCCCGCTCCTTGACCTCTTCCTCCAGCTGGTGTCCATCGCCAGCGGCGCCGCGCCGGTGCTGCTCGTGTTCTACCTGCTGGCCAGGAACGGCGAGGGACCGTCTACCATCGGCGTGGACCTGTCGCAGCCCCGCCGCGACCTGCTGCGCGGCGCGGCGCTGGCCGCGCTGATCGGCGGGAGCGGCCTCGGGCTTTACCTCATCGCGTACAAGTCGGGCATCGCGCTGAACGTCGTGGCGGAGAACCTTCCTGACGTCTGGTGGCGGATCCCGGTGCTGGTGTTGTCCGCGTTCCAGAATGGGCTGATCGAAGAGGTCGTGGTCCTCGGCTATCTGCTGACCAGGCTGCGGCAGCTCGGCCTGCGCCCGGTCAACGCCGTCGCGATCAGTGCCGTGGTGCGCGGCTCCTATCACCTCTACCAAGGGCTTGGCGGCTTCTTCGGCAACGCGATCATGGGCGTCATCTTCGCGTTCCTGTTCCTGCGCTGGCGGCGCGCGGCCCCGATGGTCATCGCGCACACGCTGATCGACGGGGTGGCGTTCGTCGGCTACGCGCTGCTAGCCGGCCACGTCTCGTGGCTGCCCTGACCCGACCCTGACCCGGGGGCCCTGTGCTCAGCCCGCCCCGTGCCCCGTCACGAGCGCGGCAAGGGCGGCGGCGTCCGGCCGCGAGTCGCCGGATCGCCAGGCCACGTGCAGGTCGGGGCGGACCAGGATCAGCTGGTGGCCGGCGTAGACCGCCTGCGCCGTGGCGGAGGTCACCTCGACCACGTCAAGCGGCGCCCCCAGCCCGAGGAACGCGAGGGCCAGCTCGCGCGCGTATTCCAGCGCGCTCGCGCTGGCCGAGACCGGCAGCAGCAGCAGCGTGTAGCAGTCCCCGAGCATGTCGTGCAACGGGTTGCCGTCGTCAAGCCAGATGTGCGGCAGCCGGGCACCGGGCCAGGTCGTCGGGGCGTACCGGTAGCCAGCCGGGTCCGGGCCGCTGCCACCGGGCGTGCCCTCGGCCGGCGCGATGACCGGCGATCCGGTGTAACGGTAACCGCGTTCGATCCCTGGCAGGTCTGCTTGCCAGCGCTCTTCCGCGGCCGCCTGGGCGAGCGTGTGCCGGCACTGTGCCCCCTCGTCTGTGTCGTCCATAATTTCCGGGCGCCACTTCTCGCGCCACCGGCGTTCGGCCTGCACCGCCGCGAGCGATGCGGTGATGGCCTGGGCCGCCACCGGCCGCCGTTCCGCCTCGTACGACCGCAGCAGCGCCGGCCCGGCCCAGCCGTTCAGCGTGCCCGCCAGCTTCCAGGCCAGGTCGGCCGCGTCCGCCACCGCGATGCTCAAGCCGAGGCCGCTGACGGTGCTGGCCGGATGCGCCGCGTCCCCGGCCAGGAAGACCCGGTTCCCGCCGTACCCCTGCCCGTCGCCGTAGCGATCGGCGAGCAGCAGGTTCTGCTGCCACTCGCCCTCGTACAAGATCTTGTAGCGGGGTGGCTGCAGCTGGCCGGCCACTGCCTCGAACAGCGTCGCCATCGGCGGGCTGCCCTCGGGTGCGTGCAGCACGAAGTGCTGCGTGTCGTCCTGGACCACGATTGTGCAAGGCAGCTCGCCGACAAGGTCGTACTGGATGGCCCGGCCGCCCGGGAGCCGTTCGTACAGGTCCGGGCAGTGGATGAGCGCCTGCCGCAGCGGCTGCCGGGTCTCGCCGCGCATCTCGATGCCGAGCGTCCTGCGGACCGTGCTCTCCGGGCCGTCGCAGCCGACCAGGTATTTCGCGCGAAGCGTGCGGAGCCTGCTGCCCGTCTGCACCATCGCGGTGACGCCGTCCCCGACCAGCGCGAAGTCGATGAGCTCGGCGCCGAACCTGACGGTCACTCCCGGCGTCGCCTCCGCCACCTCGCGCAGCAGCGGCTCGAGCGTGTACTGAGACAAGATCACGTGCGGCTCGAGCGGCATGGTCCCGTCGTTAACCTCGAACCCGGCCGCGAGCACCTCGGCCACCTGCGGGTACCGGTGCCTTACCAGCGGCGTGGCCAGCGACCCGGCGCAGATCAGCACGTCTAGCGGCGCCTCGGCGGGCAGCCCCGCGTCACGCAGCCGCCCGGATATGCCCAGCCGTCGGAAGATCTCCATCGTGCGGGCGCCGCATCGCTGCGCGCCGGGCACCCGGGCTGGCGCGGGCCTGGTGTCGACGACCTCGCAGCGCACGCCGAGCTGCCCGAGGCTGATCGCAAGCGTCAGCCCGGCCGGACCGCCGCCCGCGATCAGCACCGGCACGTTGGAGCCGGGTTCTGTTACCAGCTTCTCACCGGCCTTCCCCGCCGGCGTTGTGAGCCGGCCTCGCCACGGCCAACTCGGCCGACCCGTGCGCCGCCCGCGGTCTTCGCCGGACGGCTTGACGCTCTACTGTTGTGTCGTTATCGTGACACGAAAATCACATTATGATTTAGTGAGAAAAGACCTCATTGGCCACTGATTCAGCTATTAGAGCACCCGAGTCGCCTGGTCAGCCAGGGCTTCCAGGGGCTTCCCCGGAGTCCGCGACCGGCTCGAACGGTGCATCCGCCGTTTCCAGTCCAGGCGCCGAGGGCGCTCGCCGGGTCCTCGCGGTGCTGCAGGCTTTCTCTCCGCAGCACCACACGCTTACCGCGCGGGACCTGGCCGAGGTCACCGGCATTCCACTGCCCAGCATGTACCGTTATATCGCGCTCTTGCGCGAAACGGGGCTGCTTGTCGGGGATGACCATGGCTCCTACCATTTGTCGGCCCGGCTGGTCTCCCTCGCCAGGGCCGCGGAGGCGGCCGAGTCGATCATCGACATCGCCGATCCGGTGATGCGCACGCTGATGGGCGAGTGCGGTGAGACCGTCATCCTGGTGCGGCTGTTCGGCCGGATCCCGGTCTGCGTGCACCGCGTCGAATCCTCCCATCACCTGCGTGCCACGTTCGAGACAGGGCAGCCGCTGCCACTCGAGCGCGGCGCGAGCGGCCGTGTCCTGCTCGCCGGGCTGGCGCCGCAGGTCAGGCGGGAGTACCTCGCGTCGCTTGGGCGGGCGGACCCGGAGGCATCGGCACGGCTCGAGCGTGCCGTGGCCGAGACCGCAGAACGCGGCTGGGCCGTATCCGAGGAGGAGATCGACCGCGGAGTCTGGGCAGCGTCGGCGGCGGTGACCGACGGACGGTCGACCGTCGCGGCGATGACCGTGCCGTCGCCCTTGGTCCGGGCACCGTCCGAGCTGCAGGAGCGTTTGCTGGGCCAGCTGCGGGCGGCCGCGCGGCAGGTCAGTGAGCTGCTACGGTCCACGGAGCGCGGTTAGTCGGTAACAGAGCGCGTGACTATGCACCCGCCGGGCAGTTATCCTTCCGGCATGCCAGATTGCCGTGATTCGCGTATATATGCACAGGAAATTGCCGGTACGGGCATCGATGCGTGGTCTGTAGCCGAACTGCTTCGCGAGATGGCGGGCGGCGGGCTCACCTCAACGGCGCTGACCAGGCGTTGCCTTGATCGTATCGCAGAGCTGAACCCGTTGCTGCACGCGGTGATCGCGGTCTGCCCGGACGCGATGGCTCAGGCGGCGGCCAGCGACGAGGCGCGGGCGTCTGGCAAACCGCGCGGTCCGCTCGAGGGCATTCCGGTTTTGGTCAAGGACAACGTCCAGGTTGAAGGCATGCCGACGACGGCAGGCTCGCCGGCGCTGCTGCCCGCTCGGGCTGGTGACGCCTTCATCGTTTCCCGGTTGCGCGCGGCGGGGGCGGTGATCCTCGCGAAGGCGAACCTGTCGGAGTGGGCGAACTTCCGCTCCAGCCATTCGAGCAGCGGCTGGTCCACGGTGGGCGGCCAGACGGCGAATCCGTACGCGCTCGACCGCAGCCCCTCAGGGTCCAGTTCGGGTTCCGCGGCCGGCGTCTCCGCGGGCCTGGCACCGCTCGCCGTCGGCACCGAGACGGACGGCTCCATCGTCTCCCCGTCGAGCGCCTGCGCAGTGGTGGGCATCAAGCCGACCGCGGGCCTGGTCAGCCGCACCGGCATCGTCCCGCTGTCGCAGGTGCAGGACACCGCGGGGCCGATGGCCCGCTCGGTCGCCGACGCGGCGGCGATGCTGTCCGTGATCGCCGCCGCCGACCCGCTCGATCCCGCCGCCGATCTTCCCGGCCAGAATTCCGAACGGTTCCGTGGCACTACCGATTACACAGACTTCCTCGACCCGGCGGCGCTCGAGGGCGCCAGGCTCGGCATCTGGCGGGCGGCGTCCGCGGACGCGAATCTGGCCACCGCCGCCCTGCTGGACGCGGCCGTTGATCACCTGCGCGCGCTGGGCGCCAGGCTGACCGACCCGGTGGACCTGCCCGACGTCGACAAGATCACCGAGCCCGAGTTCGGCGCGCTTGAATACGAGTTCAAGCACGGGATCAATGCCTACCTCGAGTCCCTGGCCGATGGCTCTCTCGACGGCGTGCCCGGCTCGCTCGCCGAGCTGATCAAGTTCAACGAGCTCAACGCCGGACAGGTGCTTTCCCGGTTCGGGCAGGAGATCTTCCACGCCGCCGAGGCGACGAGCGGCGATCTTCGCGACCGGGAGTATTTGGACCTGCGCGGCACGGCGTCGCGGCTCGCCGTCAACGCGCTAGAGGTCCCGACGGTGGAGCACCGGCTGGACGCGATCGTCTCGCTCACCGCGAACCCGCCGTGGCTCACCGACTACGTGCTCGGCGACCATTACGTCTTCGGCAGCTCCCGCCCCGCGGCGGTGGCCGGCTGGCCGGCCATCAGCGTCCCGTTCGGCTACATGTCGGGCCTGCCTGTCGGCGTCACGTTCGCCGGCCCCAAGTGGAGCGAGCCACGCCTGATCGCCCTAGCCCACGCCTTCGAGCAGGCGACCTGCGGCCGCCGCGCCCCCACCTTTCTCGCCAGCGTCCGCACCCCCCACCCCGCCACCCCCCACTGACCCGCCGCCCGACCTCGCGACCCCTCACTGACCCGCCGCCCCCACCGGGCGCCCCCTCA
>Ga0126381_100004853_pt1 | contig 14693 bp, 13 predicted proteins | sample PanSoiMetPlot_28_FD_96465 | JGI IMG/M metagenome (GOLD analysis project Ga0126381, IMG submission 96465) | Tropical forest soil microbial communities from Panama - MetaG Plot_28 | ecosystem: Environmental > Terrestrial > Soil > Tropical forest > Bulk soil | place: Panama | collected 2016-02-17
CGCATCGGCATCGGCCGCATCCGCCGCGGCGTCGTGCATGCCGGTGAGACCGTGGCTTTGCGCTTTGGCAGCGAGGATCGCGGCACCGCGCGGGTCGGCCAGGTGCTGACCTTCACCGGCCTCGAGCGCCTCCCCGTCGAGGAGGCGAGCGCCGGTGACATCGTCGCCGTCACGGGTATCGAGGAGGTCAACATCGGGCTCACGGTGTGCGATGCCGAGTACCCCGAAGGGCTGCCGCCGATCGCGGTCGATGAGCCGACGCTGGCCATGAACTTCCAGGTCAACACCTCACCGCTCGCCGGCCGCGAAGGCAAGTTCGTCACCAGCCGCCAGCTGCGCGAGCGCCTCTACCGCGAGCTGCAGAGCAATGTCGCGCTGCGCGTCGAGGACACGGACGAGCCGGACGTGCTGCGTGTCTCCGGGCGCGGCGAGCTGCACCTGACGATTCTCATCGAAAACATGCGCCGCGAAGGCTACGAGCTCGCGGTCTCGCGCCCGCAGGTGCTCACCCGGTTGGTGGATGGCGCGGTTCACGAGCCTTACGAGGCACTCACCGTCGATATCGAGGAAGCGCATCAGGGAGCGGTGATGGAGGCGCTCGGCACGCGCCGCGCCGAGCTCAGCGACATGAGCATGGGCAACGGCCGTGCGCGACTCGAGTACCGCGTGCCAGCGCGCGGCCTCATCGGCTTTCAGGGCGAATTCCTCACCCTCACGCGCGGCACCGGCCTCATGAGCCACATCTTCGATGGCTACGCGTCCGTGAAAGGCGAGATCCCCGACCGTCACAACGGTGTGCTGGTGAGCAACGAGAACGGCGAGGCGGTGGCCTACGCACTGTTCAACCTGCAGGAGCGCGGACGGTTGTTCGTCAGTCCCGGCGAGAAGCTCTACGAGGGCATGATCATCGGCATCCACAGCCGCGACAACGACCTGGTGGTGAATCCCATCAAGACCAAGAAGCTCACCAACATCCGGGCCGCCGGCAAGGACGATGCCATTCTGCTGACGCCGCCCATCCCGCTCACCCTCGAGTACGCGGTTGAGTTCATCGCCGATGACGAGCTGGTCGAGGTGACTCCGATCTCGATCCGCATCCGCAAGCGCTATCTGAAGGAGCAGGACCGCAAGCGCGCCGCGCGCGCAGACGCCGCGGCCATGGTGTAACGCGGCTCTCGCTCTACACCTCTAGCGCGCCGCGAATGCCGATGAAGCTCAGGAACTCGCTGCGGGTTCGGGCATCACTGCGGAAGGTGCCGGTCATGCGGCTCGTGACCATCGACACGCCGCGCTTGTGCACCCCGCGGGTCGTCATGCACTGGTGCACGGCATCCACCACTACGCCGACACCGCGCGGCCGCAGGACTTCGGTGATGCAGTCGGCGACCTGCGCGGTGAGCTTTTCCTGCACCTGCAGACGTCGCGCATAGCCATCGACCACGCGCGCGAGCTTGCTGATGCCGACCACCTTGTCGGCGGGCAGGTAACCGATGTGTACGCGTCCGATGATCGGTGCCATGTGGTGCTCACAATGCGACTCGAAGGTAATGTCGCGCAGCACGATCATCTCATCGTAGCCACCGACTTCCTCGAAGGTGCGTCGCAGGTAGGCCGCCGGATCGATCTGGTAGCCCGAATACCAGTCGCGATAGGCATCTACCACGCGCTGCGGCGTGTCGCGCAGTCCCTCGCGGTCCGGATCGTCTCCGGCCCAGCGCAACAGCACGCGCACCGCCTCTTCCGCCGCGCGACGTGAGACTTTCGATCGTGCGCCTGCCATGCACCCATCTCCCCCGGTGACGCGCACAGCCGCGCGTGTTGCTCGCAGCAGTGTAGCGTGCCTGAGTTGCGCCGCGCAGCGGCCGCAGAGTGCTGCTGCGCTCAGCGCAGGAAGTACAACATGCCGGAGGTGAGCAGCAGGCTGCAGCCGCCCACCAGGGTGGCCACCACGAGACCCGCGGCGAGTGGCCGCCAGCCGATGCGCCACATGTCCGTGAACGCCACCGACAGGCCGACAGCGGTCATGCCGCAGGTCAGGAACAGGTCGGATGCCGTGTAGCCGGTGCTCACCATGGCCTGCCACAGCGATGAGCCAGGCGCGTACAGTGCATCGCCGGCCGTACGCAACACGATGAAGCCAACGAAAGCGAGTACGAAGAGGGGCACCACCGGTGGCCGGGCTGCCGGTGCGCCGGCGCAAGCGCCAGCCTCGTCTGACATCCTCGCCTCCGCCGGCGCCGCCGCTTCACGGCGTTGAGTGAGCCAGGCGGCCGCGGGGATGAGAACCGCGATCGACAGGTTACGCAGCAGCTTCGCCACGCTGGCCGCGGCCAGCGCGGCCGGCGCCGCGGCCTGTTGCGAGTAGATGAGCGCGGCGCCGATGACCTGGGAAGTATCGTGGATGGCCGTGCCGAGAAAAATGCCTGCGTGCACCGGCGAGGCGGCAAAGACGTGCCCGGCGACCCACGGGTAGAACAACATCGCGATGCAGCCGAACAGCACGACGCAGGTGACTGCGAACGCCGTCTCGGCGTGCCGCGCCTTTATGACGGGAGACAGAGCAACCACCGCCGTGCAACCGCATACGGCCGTGCCGATGGCGAGCAGAAACCCAAGACGGCGCGGCACGTCGAGGGAGCGCGAGATGCCGATGCCGGCGAGCAGCGCAACGGTGAGGCACGTGAGCGCAACCGGCAGCGCCGTGAGCGCGATCGAGGTCGCGCCGCCGAGCGTCAGGCGCAGACCCACGAGCGCAATGCCCACCCGCAGCAGGCGGTGCATGGTCCAGTCGAGTCCGCGTGTGGCCCATGAGGGCACACCGAGTGTGTTGCGCCAGAGCATGCCGAGCACCACGGCGCACATGACAGGACTCAGCGGCACCTTCGGCAGGCCGACGGCGCCCTGCGCCAGACCCTGCGCGACAAGGCGCGCCAGTGCGGCCAGCACCATCGCAATGAGAACGCCGGGGGCCCACTGACCCAGCGCCGCGAGACGGGCGGAGGACGCCCGCCGCAGCGAGCGCACGAGGGCGGCAGGCACGCTCAGGCGCTAATGCGTCTGCTGCTCGGAACCGGATGCAGCGGAGCCCGCCGGGTGATCATTCTGTCGTTCAGCTCGGCGATCGCGCGGCTTCCCGTGCGCACGAACAGGAACGGCAGCATGCCGTGTATCAGGCAGGCGAGCCCTGCTAGCACCATCCGGCTCCCAAAGCACATTGCCTGGCCCATGTGCTCGGTATAGCTCTCCCCGACCGAAGCGGGGTGCTCAGTAAAGGGTCGACCCATGTTCATAACCAGGAATGCTATCCATATAGCCGGGGAATAGGGTTGCAAATATCTCGCCATGTGCCTCTCATTGCGCAACAATATTGCGCACCGCGGCTTCCACGTGAAACAGGGTTGCATGGATAAACTGGACGCCAGAATCCTGGGTCTCTTGCAGCAGGACGGGAGCCTGACCGCCGCCGATATCGCCGACCGCATAGGTCTGTCGAAAGCGCCGTGCTGGCGGCGTATCCAGAAGCTGCAGCAGGACGGGGTCATCCGCCAGTCGGTCGCGCTGCTGGATGCCCGCGCACTCAATGTCGGCACGACGGTGTTCGTGACTTTGAAAACCGGCAACCACAGCGAAGCGTGGTTCGAGAAGTTCGTGAGTGCGGTGCGCGATGTCCCGGAGGTCACCGAGATTCACCGCATGAGCGGTGACGTCGACTACCTGATCCGGATCGTCGTCCCCGACATCGACGCCTACGACGTGGTCTACAAGCGCCTGATCTCGGCGGTGGAGTTTCAGGACGTCAGCGCCAGCTTCGTGCTCGAGACGATCAAGTGCACGACCGCCCTGCCCCTGTGCTACCTGGAGCTTGATTGATTCGGGGGGGTCATCGCGTGAGGCGTGTGGGCGTGCGCCCCTCCCCGGCGGAGGCTGGCAAGGTCACTCGCTCGGGGAGTCAGTCGTGCCCGGGCGGGTGTTGTCGCGGATGATCTGTGCGATGCGCGCGGTGATCTCGCCGCGATTGACGTCGTAGGTGTTGGTAGCGAGCACCGGCTCCTGTCGCGGAACCTGCGCCAGTACCCGGCCTGTGTCGTTGCGCACATCGACGGTGGCGGTGGTCGACAGCCCGATGCGCAGCGGGTGCTCGCGCAGCTCCTGTGGATCGAGCGTCACGCGAACCGGCACCCGTTGCACCACCTTGATCCAGTTGCCGGTGGCATTTTGCGCCGGTAACAGTGCGAACGCCGCTCCGGTGCCGAGTCCGAGTCCCTCGACCCTGCCGTGGTACTCGATGTGCCGTCCGTACAGGTCGGTGACGACGCGCACCGGCTGACCGATGCGCATGCGCCTGAGCTGCACCTCCTTGAAGTTGGCATCGACGCGCAGCCGCTCGAGCGGCACGAGCGCCATGAGCGGCGCGCCGGGGGAGATCTCCTGGCCGAGCTGTACCGGGCGCCTCGCCACGTAGCCGGTCACCGGCGAGCGCACACTGGTGCGAACGAGTGCCAGCCAGGCGCGCTCCACCTGAGTCGCCGCGGCCTGCACGTCGGGGTTGTCGGCAACGCCGGTGCGTCCCACCAGGGCGAGGCTGGCGGCGAGATTCTTCTCCGCAGCCGTGAGTGCGTCGCGCGCGGCGTTGAGCGCATCCTGCGCGTGCCCGAGCTCCTCGCCCGACACGGCGCCGGTCGCGGCGAGATTCTTGCGGCGGTTGAAGTCAGCTTGTGCCCGGGCGAGGTCCGCGCGGCGCTGGCTGACCACGGCGCGCAGCTGGTCACGATTGGCGAACACAGTGCGCGTCTGACGCACCGTGCGGGCCAGCTGCTGCTCGGCATCCTGCAGGGCGATGCGCGCGTCGGTGGCGTCCAGGCGCACCAGTTCCTGACCGGCCCGCACGAAATCGGTCTCATCGGCGCCGATGGCAACCACCGTGCCGCTCACCTGCGAATTGACGTTGACCAGGTCACCGGCCACGTAGGCATCGTCGGTGCTTTGATAGAAGCGCGCGTAAAAGAACCACCAGCCAAATACCAGCACCGTGACGACGACGAGCCCGAGCGTCAGAACGGCGAGCCAGAAGCGCCGGCGGTTCTGCAGCAAGCGCTTGACGGGCGTGGGGGCTGTATCGACTGAAACGTCCATGGTGTGCGCCTGCGTCAGGTCGCCGGCGCGGCGTAGCCGCCGCCGAGCGCGCGCACCAGGTTGACGCTGTAAGTCAGCCGCTGGGCCTGCAGCTCTGCACGCAACCCCTGTGCAACCAACACCTGGTTCTGGCTCGAGAGCACGCTCAGGTAGTTGTCGAGCCCGGCCTTGTAGCGATCGGTGGTCAGCTCGTACGAGCGCTGCGCGTCAGCGAGCGCCGCCTCCTGCTCGCGCGACTCGCGCTCGAGCGCGCGCCAGTTAGCCATTACATCAGCCACCTCGCGCACCGCATCGAGCAGCGTCTGGTTGTACTGCGCAACCGACAGGTCGACCTGCGCCTGACGGGTGTAGAGCGCCCCGCGCAGCTCGTCGCGGTTGAATACGGGCAGCGACAGCACCGGGCCGCCGCCGACGATGTGGTTGCCGGAATCGAACAGCTGTGACAGGCCGAGACTCTGGAAGCCGACGAAGGCGGTGAGGTTCACGTTGGGGTAGAACTGCGCCTCGGCGGCCTTGACACCGCGCGCGGCCGATTCTACCTGCAGGCGCGCCGAGACGATGTCGGGGCGGCGTCCGAGCAGCTGCGCGGGCAGCACCGAGGGCAGCACGATGTACGCCGGCGGATTGAGCTGCGGACGTGTCAGCTGCTGGCCGCGGTCGGGGCCGGCAGCGACCAGATCCGCGAGCTGGTTGCGTGCCAGCTCGATGTTGCCCTGTACGTATGCGACGCCGGCGCGCGTGAGAGCCACCTGCCCTTCCGACTGCTTGACGCGTGCGGTGTTCTCGAGTCCCGCGCTGACCCGCTGCTGCGTCAGCTCGAGAATCGACTCCTGTTGCTTCAGGTTGTCATTGGTCACATCCAGCAGCGCGTACTGCAGGTCGAGCTGGATATAGGCGCGCACGACGGCGACCGCCAGGGCGAGACGGGCCGCGCCCTTGTCAGCCTCGGCAGCACGCTCGCCGGCAAGCGCTGCGGCCTGCAGGGCGCGGTTGTGTCCCCAGAAGTCCAGGTCGTAACTGAAGTCGAGCGCGACGCGGCCGTCGGTCACGTAACTGCCGGCAAAGGGTGGCGGGAACAGGTAGTTCTCGGGGTAACGCTGACGCGTCACCTCGGCATCGAGGGTCGTCGTCGGCCACCGCGCAGCGCGCGCCCCAATGGCCTGCGCCTGGGCGGCGCGCAGACGGGCCTCCGCCGTCTGCAGCGAGGGACTGCCGGCGAGCGCCTGGTCAACCAGCGCATCGAGCTGCGGGTCGCCGTAGCCGCGCCACCAGGCATCCTGAGGCCACGCCGAGGCGTCCACGCGCGCATCCGCGAGGGTGTCGCCGGCGCTAAGCGCCTCGGGAGCGAGCTGTGGGGCCGGTCGCCAGCCGCCGCGATCGACGCAGCCGCCCAACACCAACAGCGCGAGCGGCACCAGGAGTCGGATTCGGGTGCTCATGATCCCTCGCCTGCAGCAGGCGATTGATTGTCCTCCCGCATTCGTCCGTTTTCGATCATCCGTCCGAGGTAGGCTTTGAGCGTCTCGATCTCGGCCGCGCTGAAGCCGGCGAGATGCCCGTCGATGACACGCGTCGCCACCGCCCTGAGGCGCGGCAGGAGCGCCCGGCCGTTGGCAGCCACGCGCAGAAACACCACACGCCGGTCCTCGCGGCAACGCTCACGGCGCACCAGACCCTTCTGCTCCAGGCGATCGAGAACGCGTGTCATCGCACCGGTGTCGTGGAACATGAGACGGCACAGGTCGGCAGCGGTCCGCGCCGTGCCGTCGGAAAGATGTTTCAGCACCGCGTACTGCATGCCGCTCAACCCGAAACGGGCGAGCTCGGCATCGAGGCTGGACAGCATGGATGCGCGCGCCCGGCCCATCAGGTGGCCGACGCTCAACCCCTCTGCCGGGGTTTGTGTCGCCACGTGCGCCTCCGCTTTCAGGACGGCCCTGCGACTCATGGAATGGTGTTGTCCCCGCCGAAGGAGATTACTGCCGATGATAATACTGCCTCGGCAACTATTTGTCCAATGTGCCTCGGCCGCAGCGGACCGGCTCAGTGCGCCGGCGAGCGCGGCGCGTTGGCGGTGAACACGTCAGCACCGAAGGTCTTCAGATCCGCGCCCGCGGCGTAGCCGAGGTACGGCAGCCCGAAGATCGTTTCAACGGTGCGCAGCAGCGCGTAGTGATTGTAGGGCGTTGCCGTGATCGTCCCCGGTTTGATGAAAGGTGACACGAGCACCGCGCCGACACGGCCTCCCCCGGGACCGTTGAAACCAGGCTGATAGCGGGTACCGGGGAGCGGCTGCTCACCGCAGCAGGCGCTCGAGCCCTCCGGCCCGGCCGCATCCGACTCATCGAAGGTGATGACGAGCAGCCCCGCGCTGCGAAAGGCGGGTGAGCTCTCGATCAGCGGCACCCATTGCTGCAGGAATGCGTTGACCGCGACCAGGCCACCGCGGCGGCCGTTCGCGCACGTGGCATCGTGTCCGTCGTTGCAGAGGTTCGGTGTGATGAAGAGGTAGTTGGCCGTCGTGGCCTCGCTCGCGAGGTCCTGCGGCAGATGCGCGAGATTCACCACGTGCGCATCGCAGCGCGCCTGGTTGTCGATGATCGAGTGAAAGTAGACGAAGGGGTCGTGGCGCGCCGCGTACTGATCGGTGCGCTGCGCCACCTGTGTGGTATCGACCTTGCCCACCGGCACATGCCCACAGGTGGCGGCCTCGCGGGCCGGGTTACTGCCCATGTCCTCCATGTACGCTCTCCAGGTGAGCCCCGCCGCCTCGAGTTGATCGGGCAGCGTCCGCAGCGTGCGCGGGTAGACGCAGCCGACCCCGGGGAGCTGTCCATGCGCATCCGGCGCCGGCGCGCTCGGGCGGAAATCGCTGAACACCGCACAATCGAGCTGAGTGGCCTCATTCGGCGCCTGCCCGCTGATGAGCGCGACGTAGTTGTCGAGACTCGCGTGCCCGATGCCGTAGTACTGCGTCAGCAGCGCCCCACGTGCCGGCAGTGTGCGGGCGAGATACGGCGCGGGCGATTGAGCGCCGAACGTCAGGGCGTAGGACTCGTTCTCCAGCAACAGTACGAACACATGACGGATGGGCGGCAGCGCATTGGGCGCCGCGGGCGCTGCGGACGCGGCTGCGGAGTGGGAACTGACGGCGGCCATCAGCAGGCAAACGAGAAAGACGGCACTGCGCGCCAACATTCAGCCTTCGAAAGTCGTGGAGGGTGAGGTTATCCCGGCGGCGGCCCGCGGGGCGCGCCGCAGTGCGCGCAGCAGCAGCGCCGCGCTCGCGATGGTGAGGGCTGCGGCCGTGAGGAACGCCGCGCCCGGGAAGTACACCGGCGCGCTGGGACCCGAGAACCAGGCAAACACCTGCGTCATGAGCGGTGGCCCGATGATCGCGCTCGCGCTGTAGAGACAGGCGACCGCACCCTGCAGCTCGCCCTGTGCATCGGCGGGGATCTGCTGCGAGGCCAGCGCGTTCATCGACGGATAGGTGAGTGCGAACATGAACGTGGTGAGCGCCACCACGTACATCATCCAGCCTTCGGTGATCACGGCATAGCCGACGTACGCCAGTACCGCACTCGCCATGCCGGCGAGCGCGGCGCGCTGCTCGCCGCCCAGCCAGGGTATCAGCACCCGGGTCAGCAGCCCCTGCGATATCGCCATGACGGCGCCGACGAACACCAGCGAATAACCGACCTCCGCGGCTGTCCAGCGGAACTTGGAGATCGCGTAGAACGCCCAGGTGCTGGGGAGCACCTGGTGCGCGAGCTGCCACAGGAACAGGGCCGCGAGCATCAGCAGCACCACCGGGTACTTGCGCATCTGCGCCAGCGTACCGAGCGGGTTGGCGCGCGCCCAGTGAAACGGACGCCGCAACCCGGGCGGCAGCGACTCCGGCAGTGCGAAGAAGCCGAGCGCGGTGTTGGCAAGCGCGAGAATTCCGGCGGCGAAAAACGGCGCCCGTACCCCGAAATGACTCAACACCGCACCAACACCGGGTCCGACGATGAAGCCGATACCGAAGGCCGCGCCGAGCAGACCGAAACGCTGCGCACGCTGCTGCGGCGGCGTGATGTCGGCGACGTACGCATAGGCGGGCGTGAAGGAGGCGCCCGCCACGCCGGCGATGGCACGGCCGAGGAACAGCCAGCCGATCACCGGTGCGAATCCCATGATGAAGTAGTCGACGCCAAGTGCCAGCAGCGCGAACAGCAGCACCGGGCGGCGGCCGAAATGGTCGCTCAGATTGCCGAGCACCGGCGCGCAGAAGAACTGCATGAGCGCGTAGACGAAGGACAGCCAGCCCCCGTAGGCCGCCGCCCGGTCGATGCTGACACCGGTCAGCTGCATGATCAGGCCCGGCAGCACCGGCAGGATGATGCCGAAGCCGATCGAGTCGACCAGCACGGCGATGAACAGAAAGAGCAGAGCCCCCTTGCCGCCAACGCGCGCGTTCACGCGACTTGCCTGCGGGCGACCGCGGCGCGCAGCCAGAACACCGGCACACCGGCCAGGATGATGAGGAAGGTAATGCCGGTATTGCGCGGGTCGGTGTACAGCGCATTGAGCACCATGTACGCCGAAGCGAACAGGAAGATTGCCGGGACGATCGGGTAGCCCCAGACGCGGTATGGCCGCGGCAGCTCGGGACTCCGCACCCGCAACACGAACACCGCCGCGACGGTGAGCGCGTAGAACGGCCAGATGCCGAGGATGAATTTGTCGGCGAGCTGCGCGAAGTCATACACCAGGACGTAGGCCACACCGAGCGCGGTGGCGAGCCAGATGGCCACCGAGGGGCTGTCGAAGCGCGCCGAGACGCGTGCCGCGGCGCGAAAGAACAGCCCACGATCGGCCATGGCGTAGAAGATCCGTGAACCGGCCAGCATCGAGGCGTTCAGGCCGCTGAAGGCGGAAATCACGACGGCGGCCGCGACCACCGCCGCCCCGACACCGCCGAGCAGCGGAATGCGTGCCGCAACGCTGGAGGCGACCAGCTTCGAATCCGCCATCGTCTGCGGTGTGAGCGCGTACAGAAAGCCGACGTTGACCACGAGGTACGCCACGATCACGCACAGGGCTCCCGTGATGAGCCCGAGTGGCAGATTTCGCTGCGGGTCGCGGACCTCGCCCGCCACAAACGCCGCATCCGCCCAGCCATCGTAGGTCCACATCACCGGGATGAGAGCGCTGGCCAGTGCCGACAACGGTGCACTCGCCGGCCAGGCGGGCGCGAAATGCGCGGCGCTGCCGCCGCGGGCAGTGAATGCCAGCAGCCCCAGCCCGAGAAGCACGGCGTACTTCATCGCGGTGGTGGCGCTCAGGACCGCGGCCGCGCGCTGCACGCCCACGTAGTTGATGGCGCCGATGAGCACGATGGCGAGTGCCGCGGCGATGCGCACATGTGTTGCCACAGAGGGCACGAAGTAACCGAGGTACTCCGCGAAAATGGTGGCGATCGCCCCGAGGGCCGACGCACGGATGACCACCAGCTCGGTCCAGCCGAAAAGGAATGCCGGCAACGGACCGTAGCCCTCCAGCAGGTACGCGAAGACACCTCCCGAGCGCGGCAGCGCACCGGCGAGCTCCGCCACCGTAAGCGCGCCGCACACTGCGATGACACCCCCGAGCACCCAGCAGAGCAGCATCGGACCGGGGTACTGCAGCTGCGCGGCAACCGTGGCTGGAACACGGAAAATTCCGCTGCCGATCGTTATACCCACTGACAGTGCAACGATCTGGGGAAAACTCACCGAGCGCGGCATGCGCTCGCCCCACTGGTCAGCCACAGCCGAGTCTCGCCGCGAACAGCTCCACCCAGTGACGCACCGGCAGCGCCGTGCCGGTGCGGATGTGCGCCAGGCAGCCGATGTTGGCGGTGGCGATGACCTCCGGTTGCCCGGCTTCCAGCGCCTTCACCTTGGCACTCAGCAGTTGCGCGGACAGCTGCGGCTGCAGCACCGAATAGGTGCCCGCAGAGCCGCAGCAGCGCTGCCCGTCACCGACCGGGGTCAGGGTGAAGCCGGCGTCGAGGAGCAGCGGCTCCACCACGCCGGGAAGCTTCAGTGCATGCTGCAGGCTGCAGGGCGCCTGGAACGCAATCCGCAGCGGCACTGCGCCTGAGGAAGACGGCGCGTTGGGCGCGGCAGTCAGCGCCTGTCGGAGCGTACCGGCGTTCGCCGTCAACACCTGACTGATGTCGGCGGCGAGCGCGCTGATGCGCGCGGCGCGCGCGGCGTAGGCAGGATCGTCCTCGAGCAGCCGGCCGTAGTCGGTGAGCATCGAGGCGCAGGCCGTGGCGGTGATCACGACCGCTTCTGCGCCCGCCTCGACGTGGGGCCAGAGCGCATCCACGTTGTGCCGCATCTGCCGCAGCGCCTCGGTGTGTGCGGACAGGTGATAGCTGAGCGCGCCACAGCAGCCGGCCGCGGGCACACGTACCACGCTGATGCCGATACGATCCAGCACCTGCGCGGCGGCCGGGTTGATGTCGGCGGCGAGCGCCGGCTGCACGCAGCCCTCCAGCAATACGACCCGCCGTGCATGACGCGCGGGTGGCCAGCGGCGTGAACGCTGCTCCGGCATCGGCAGCGTCGGCTCGCGGGTCTGCACCCGCGTCCGCAGTGCCCGCGGCAGCAGCGGGCCCAGCGATCGCGCCACACTCACCAGCGCCCGCACGCGCGGCCGGTACGGCATGGTCCGGCGCAGCAGGTAGCGCTCGAGCCGCGCGCGCGGCGTCCGCGGCACACGCTCCTCCACTACTGCGCGGCCGATCTCGAGCAGGCGACCGTACTGCACGCCCGAGGGGCAGGCGCTCTCGCAGGCACGGCAGGTGAGACAACGATCGAGGTGCAGCTGCGTACGCGCGGTCGCCGGGGCGCCCTCGAGCACCTGCTTCATGAGATAGATGCGCCCGCGCGGGCTGTCGAGCTCGTCGCCCAGCAGCTGATATGTCGGACAGGCCGGCAGGCAGAAGCCGCAGTGCACGCAGCTGCGCAGTATGCGGTCTGCCTCGTTTCCGGCTGGCGTCTCCCTGATGAAATCGGCGAGCGCGGTCTGCATAACCTCCCGGTTCCATCCATCAACCCGCAGCGGGGCGTGAGGCGTGAGCGGGCGATTCTACCTGCATTTGCGCGCCTTCGAGAGCGCCCGCGCTGAGGACTGAGCAGGAATTCGTGCGCATCCTGAGACTCCCGATCTGGCCGTCGGCGCAGAAGTGATATGTTTCGCGCTCACAACGCGCAGGCAGACCTGCCGATCCAGGGGAGAATCATGACGAGAGTCTCGCGACGCGGCTTTTTCGGGCTGGCGGCGGCCGGTGCGGCCGTTGGCTCCGGTGCCAGGATTCTCGTGGCCGATGCTGCGGCCTCTTCCCCTGAGTTGACCTCGCTCACGCACGGCGCGCAGCCCATCACGACCCAGGAGCACGGCACCCGGATCGATAAGCTGCAACAGCTCATGCAGCGGCAGAAAGTGGCGGCGCTACTGGTCGAATCAGGATCCACGTTGGAGTACTTCACCGGCGTGCGCTGGCATCGCTCGGAGCGAACCACCGCAGCACTCATCCCGGCGCAAGGCGGCGTGGTCGTGGTCACGCCGTTCTTCGAGGAGCCCTCGGTTCGCGAGACTCTCAAGGTTCCCGCCGACGTGCGCACGTGGAAGGAAGACGAGAGCCCGTTCGCACTGCTGGCGGAGGCGCTGCGCGCACAAGGCGCGCTCGCGGGACCTCTGGCGGTAGAACCCACGACGCGGTTCTTCATCATCGACAACACGGCCAAGGCGATGGCGCACCGTCCTGACATCGTCTCGGGCGATGGCCTGGTGCGCGGCTGCCGCATGATCAAATCCGCCGCGGAGCTGGCGCTCTTGCAGGCTGCCAACAGTGTCACCATCGCCGCCCTGCGCCACGTGCACGGGCACATTGCGGCCGGGATGCGCAGCGCGGACATCTATCAGCTCATGGTCGCGGCCACTACGCAGTTGGGAGGAAATCACGAGTTCTCACTCGTGCTGCTCAACGAGGCGAGCGCCTACCCGCACGGCTCGGTCGCGCCACAGCAGGTGCGCGATGGCTCGGTGATACTGATCGATACCGGCTGCAGCGTGCATGGCTACCAGTCCGACATCTCGCGCAGCTGGATCTTCGGCAGCGTCTCGCCGCGACAGCGCGAGCTGTGGGACACCGTCAAGCGCGGCCAGGAGCTGACGCTCGCGACCGCGAAGCCCGGCACCCCGGCAGGAGCCGTCGACAAGGCCGTGCGCGCCTTCTACGAACAGCGCGGTTGGAGCAAGGACTACGGCCTGCCGGGGCTTTCGCATCGCACCGGCCACGGCATCGGGATGGACGTGCACGAGGCACCCTACCTGGTACGCAGCGACACGACTCCACTGGAAGCCGGAATGTGCTTCTCCGATGAGCCAGGGCTCTACATTCCCGGAGAGTTTGGCATCCGGCTCGAAGATTGTTGGTTCATGACCGAGAACGGACCCAAGACCTTCACCCCGCTCGCACAGTCACTCGAGCAGCCGATCTGACCTGAGCGCGCCGCGGCGAGGCGAAAGATACATCAAGCAGAACAATGAGTTATCCACGCGGGCAACCGTGAGCATGGCAGCTCGCGGCGGGGGCGGGCCGTACGTGTCATGGGGCGCCCGGGTGAGAGGCGTACGCCAAGGTCCTATGTACGCTCCGCGCGCCGCGATGTAGAAAGCGCGGCAGCACACAGCCGCACCGCCGCGGCCGCGAAGGAGAACCTGCCATGAGCCGTTCGCAGAGCTTTCGTTCCGTTCGTGCCCGATCCGCTGTGCGCGCAGTGATCGGAGTCGCCGCACTCGCGACCCTGTTCGGAGCCACCGCGGGCCTGGCAGCCGATGCGACGGTGAACGAGAAGTTCGCTGATCTCGAGCCGGCCATCAAGATGCTGCGTGAGGAGGTCGGCCAGGACCGCCGCGAGATCGTCAAGAAGAACATGTTGCTGACCGAGTCCGAGAGCGCCCGGTTCTGGCCACTGTATGACGAGTACCGTGCCGCCCGGAACAAGATCGGCGACCGGCGCAGCCGCTTGATCACCGACTACGCCGCTAACCGCCGCTCGATGAGTGAGGATGAGGCGGAACGTCTCACCAAGGAGGCCTTCCAGATCGAGAAGGACAAGGTCGAACTCAAGCAGGAGTACTACAAGAAGATGTCGAAGGCGCTCTCGGCGCGCACCGCCGCGCGCTTCTTCCACATCGACTCGAAGCTCGACACGGCAGTCGACGCAGCGCTCGCGGCGAACATTCCGCTGGTCTACTGACGCTGCGGGAGGCGTCGGGCGCTGAGTCGCTTTTGAGCGAGAGGGTCCACGCGGGCGATGGCGCCGATTGACATCGACGGCGTCCGTGCTCTGCTGGCCGCGAAGCCGCGTCCCGTCGGTTGGGCGGCGCGACGGGCGCGGCTGGACGAGATCGGCTCGCTCTGGCCCGTGGCTGCTGATGTAACGCTGACCCCGATCACTATCGGTGAGCTGGCGGCGGAGTGGTCGAGCGTGCCCGGCAGCGATGCCTCCCGCGTA
>Ga0126381_100004854_pt1 | contig 14693 bp, 14 predicted proteins | sample PanSoiMetPlot_28_FD_96465 | JGI IMG/M metagenome (GOLD analysis project Ga0126381, IMG submission 96465) | Tropical forest soil microbial communities from Panama - MetaG Plot_28 | ecosystem: Environmental > Terrestrial > Soil > Tropical forest > Bulk soil | place: Panama | collected 2016-02-17
CTCAATCCGTCAATCCAGACCGAGGTGCGGCTCGAACTGAAGGACCGCTCCGACGAGGAGGCCATCAAGGTCTTCCGCGAGAACCTAGAAAACCTGCTGCTCGCTCCTCCCGCCGGCATGCTGACCGTGCTGGCGATCGACCCCGGAATCCGCACCGGCTGCAAGATCGCGGTGGTGGACGACACCGGCAAGTTCCTGGAGCACGCGGTCATTTATCCGTTCCAGCCGAGAAATGACCTGGCCGGCGCAACCAAGAGTCTGGCGTCGCTTATCGCCCGTTACAATGTGCAAGCCATCGCCATTGGCAACGGCACGGCGTCGCGCGAGACCGAGGCGCTGGTGCGCGATTTTCTGCGGCAGGCGAATCTCGGCCGAGTTTTCAGCGTTTCCGTAAGCGAATCGGGAGCGTCGGTCTACTCGGCGAGCGAGATCGCGCGGCAGGAGTTTCCCGATCTTGATTTGACGGTCCGTGGGGCGATTTCTATCGCGCGGCGACTCCAGGACCCACTCTCGGAGTTGGTGAAGGTGGACCCGAAATCGATCGGCGTCGGCCAGTATCAGCACGACGTCGATCAGCGCCGCCTGAAGCAAAGCCTGGAGGCGACGGTCGAATCGTGCGTGAACCGTGTCGGCGTGGACTTGAACACAGCGTCCTGGGCGCTGCTGCGCTACGTCGCGGGAATCAACGAGCGGACCGCGCTAAAAGTGGTGGCGTTCCGCAACGACAAAGGGCGGTTCCGGTCGCGGTTCGAACTGATGGCGGTCCCGGGATTCGGGCCGAAGACATTCGAGCAGGCGGCGGGCTTTTTGCGGATCCATGGCGGGGAAAACCCCCTGGATATGACGGCGGTGCATCCGGAATCGTATGCGGTGGTGGGAAAGATTGCGGAGTCGCTCGGAGTCTCGGTGAGCGAGCTGATCGCCAACCCGGAGCTGGCAGAAAAGGTGAAGCTAGAAGGCTTCGCGACGGAAACCGTTGGGATGTACACCCTGGGCGACATCCGCGAGGAACTGCGGAAGCCCGGGCGGGATCCTCGCGAGAAGTTCGTGGCGCCACAGTGGCGCGAGGACGTCAAAGAGATCGCCGATCTCAAACCGGGCATGGTGCTGGAAGGCGCGGTGACGAACGTCACTCGGTTCGGGGCATTTGTCGATATCGGGGTACACCAGGATGGCCTGGTTCACATCAGCGAATTGTCGAACCGATTCGTGAAGGAAGCGAACGAAGTGGTGAAGGTCGGGCAGATCGTCAAGGTGCGGGTGATGAGTGCCGATCCGAAGGCCAAACGCATAGCGCTGAGCATGAAGGCGCTTGCTCCGGCGGCCTCCGAACCGAAGCGGAAGAATTTCCAGAAACCAGAGCAGGAAAAGCCGGCCCTGGAAGATCAGTTCGCGGCGCTATCGGCGAAGTTCAAGGTGCGCTGATGTCTTGACATCAGTTCGGGCGATCCGTAGCATCAGACAGTGTTGTCGCGATCGCGCCCCTAAGCTTCTGCTGCAATTGTGACGGCGGTTCTTATGACTCAGAGCTATCGAGCCGGAGGAGAGCAGGCTTTCCGGGATAAGTACGCCACAGTGAACGGAATCCGACTGCACTATGTCGAATCGGGACAAGGCCCGCTGATTCTTTTCTTGCACGGATTCCCCGAGTTCTGGTACGAGTGGAAGAATCAACTCTCCGAATTCGGGAAAGATCAACTGGCTGTGGCGCCCGACCTGCGCGGCTACAACCTTTCAGATAAGCCGGAAGCGCCCGACCGGTATCGGATGACCGCGCTCGTGGAGGACGCGCGGGCATTGGCCCATGAGTTGTCGCCAGGAAAGAAATTCGTTCTGGCCGGCCATGATTGGGGAGGGGCCGTGGCGTGGTCATTCGCCATCGCTCATCCGGAAATGCTCGAGAAACTGGTGATCGTCAACGCGCCTCATCCCGGAGTCTTCGCGCGATTGCTGGCGCGGGACCCGCCGCAGCAGAAGGCAAGCCAGTACATGCTCATGTTCCGCGGCGGCGAGGCGGAGAAGACCCTTTCGGATCAGAACTACGCGATGCTCGTGACCATCGTTCTCGGCGCAGGACTGAAGAGCGGCATTTTCACTGAAGTGGATAAGAATGCGTACCTCAAGGCGTGGTCGCAGCCAGGGGCCCTCACCGGCGGACTGAATTACTACCGCGCCAATCGGGTGGGCCCGCCTTCGCCGGACGGGACGCCATCGGGCGGCAACTTCGCCATCGATCCGGCAGCGCTGACGGTGAAGGTCCCCACGCTGGTCATTTGGGGAGAGAAGGACATTGCGCTCCTTCCGCAGAACCTCGACGGACTGGATCAGTTCGTACCCGACCTGACGGTCAAACGGATTCCCGACGGCTCCCATTGGGTCATCCACGAGAAGCCCGCCGAGGTCAACGGAATGATCCGCGACTTCCTTGCGGCCAAGTAAAGGCTAATAAAGGCGTTGATACAAATTTCATGCGGCCAGGCTACACGCCATGAACTCGAGATCGTCGTAATCACGCACCGAGTGCATGGCAATTATAGAGCCCTCTGGCAGCGATGGTGGCGCGGAAATGTGAATCGTGACCGCAGAGTGGAACCTTTGCGCCACGCGCCAAAGCCGCGCGTGCCATCGCTCTGCGGGACCGCATTGAGGATGCGCCTTGTGCGACGGCGTGGAAGCAATTTCGCGCCGAACAGGCACCACAAACGGATCTCGAGCTTGAAGTTGTCGCCAATTACTGACCGGGGTGGAGGGGCAGCATGAACTGGGTTTATGATGACGGCGGGCGCAAAGCCGCTGACTTCCGGGGCAAGGCGAGCGACTGCTTGGCGCGCTTCATCGCGATCGCCACGCGCCTTCCCTATGGGTACCGCGGCCGGAACCACTGCGTTTTACCTGGGGCCAACCGATACAGCCGGTCGAATAAGATCGCGCGGTCCAGAACGAACGTACAGGACTCGGGGAGGCCGCGCCGGAAGCCAACCACAACGGCGGCGCCCTCGAAGAATAGGGCAGACTGCCACAGCGGCCGGCCACGGCGCCACGCCACCAGCGCAAGAATCGGGCAAGCAACCGCTTCGCACCAGCTGAAGCTCGCCAAGTCCAGCCATATCGATGCGGACACATAACGCTTTTGGAAAAACGTGTAAAGCGCCATAAGCAGGCAACCGATTGTCCCCGTGCATACATGCGTCCGAAACCTCACCCTGGACTGCGCCGTGCTTACCCTCACTCACCATGAGACGTTTCTTTTTGAGTGGGCTGTTGGGGCTGTGTCTGCATGCGCAGCCGACTCTCTATTTTGAAGGCCGATACTGGCGAACGGAATTGGGATCGCGGTTTCGCGTGGATCGCAACGGTATCGGAACGGATATCGACGTTGTGAAAGATCTGGGATTTCAAGACGCCGGATTTCCGGAAGGAAAGTTCATTCTTCAAGGCACAGGCGGAAATCGGCTCAGCTTTGGATACACCCCGATCAATTTCTCCGGCGATCAAACTGTTACCCGCACGATCTTATTCAACGGCCAACCATTCACTGTCGGCACGCAAGTGATTTCCAGCCTCGACGTGCAGCACCTGCAACTGAGCTGGGCGTATCAGTTCCGCTTGGCGCGCGGGAAGGTGCACGTGGGACCGCTGGTGCAGACGAACGGTTTCTTTATCAGGGGGCGATTGCGGGCGCCAGTCTTCAGCCTCGATGAGAGCGAGGAGTTTAAGGCCGGCCTGCCGACATTAGGGCTCGCTCTGGACGTTCGGCCTCACCGGAAGGTCGAAATCTTTGGAGAGGCTTCCGGAATGAGCGGCGGCCACTACGGCTACTTCATCTCCAGCGAAGGTGGCGTACGACTGTTCACCGTTAAGTGGTTGTACGGGACAGCGGGGTATCGAACATTCAATTTGCACATCGAGCACACGCCCGATTTCGCCCGCCTGCGTCTGCGGGGTCCGTTCGTGGGGTTGGGAATTCGTTTGTAGTATCGGCCTCCTGGCCGACACCCCTTGGGATAACTACAGCTTATGTCGTAGAACGTGGACTCGTTTTGATCTCGAATGAGATCAAGAAGCGCAAGAGCCACGGCTCGCGAGCGCACTGAACTGCCGCGGCTGGCGCCGCGACCGCGCCGGCGAAAGTATCGCAAGGAATACAATCACGGTTGAACTCAAGGTCAGCGATCGCGTCAGATCCAGGGAGGACGGTGTCACGGGCCCGGTAATGAGGTGCGGGCATGATTTCGAGCTCCCGCGGTACGTCATCGCCTGTGACAATGGCGACCAAATCAAGATTTGGTCGCAGCGCGTTTCGAATTCTCAGCGTTCGGCCCTGTGATGGAGCCCGGCGGTTCCGCACCAAGCTGACGATCAATCCCTAGTTCGCTCGCCTATTACCCGTGCGCAATTTCCATCGCGTGGCGACAAATTCAAGAGTGCCGACATCCTATTGACGCCGACGTTCGCCGATGAGTCGAGAGTCATCCGCATTTGACTTAGACGTGAGGCCGCCAGGAATCCAAAGCGCTCCGATACGGCTTTTTGGAAGTGTGACCAACCCCGCCGTACGCAACGACCGCTGTGAATTCAAGTAACCACAATCGAGCATGGAGTCAGCAGCGCGTCCAGCTCTGAAAGGACTGTCGACCAAAATGCGCCCAATGAGTAAAGTGGACAAGACGTAAACTACATTCCCGGACCTAAATCCATTAACGCCACAGACTCGTATCTTCGTTTCTTCTTTATGTTTACCAATCCTTCGTGAACCCGGTCCAATAGTCGAATGAATTGCGGGATTCGTCCTGCTCACATTTTGAGTACAAGGTCACATATGTCAGCGCGCTCAAGCGGCCAAAGGTGCGGCGGTCCGGAGTGGAGGGAATTACATCGCGCCATGTGCCTGTATTGATGTAAAAGCGATTACCGGATTCGTCGCTCTTGATGAGGCAGACCTCGGGTGAGTGCGTGTGTCCTGCGACCACGAGCCGGACTTTGTTGTTGAGGATCAGCTCTTCGCGCATGGCCGAGCGCTCCGGGCGATCCGGCTCGCCGCCCATCATGAAATGCGCGATCTTGCGCGCAGCCTCGCGGGCCGGACGGTTGCGCCATCCGCCCATTTCGAGCAGACCGCGCGCAACTTCCAGTTCGGCCGGTGCCCATGGCTTGGCCCGGCGAGAGAGCCAGTATCGGAAAAACCTGTTGTCGTGAATGCCAGCAAGGAGGTCTTGCATCACAGGAACCAGTTTTTCCCAAGCCTGCTCCGACGAAAAATCAGCGCCTGAGGCGTCAAGCATGTAGTCCAGGAGGGCCGATTGCGGACGCACGTCGTCGAACTGAAGCAGGCGCAAGTACAGCGGCTCCAGCACCGGATCGCCAAGTATCTGGTCATCGCCGTACTTTTTGCGAAACAGATAAGGAAGACGAACGGCAACATCGATCGTGATGAAGTCGCCGAAATTGGCCTGCGAGTAGCCGGCTTCATCAACTTCCAGCGGGATCGGTTTATCGCTAGGAAGATCCAGCGCGAAGTTGACATTGTCGTACTCGTGCCCGTGGCGGATGAGGACATCGGGATCTTCAAACAGGGCGTAATGCAAAAAACGCTCGTCGCCTCGACGGCCGATGAGCTCGTGAATTCGTTTGCGCACCGCGGGTGTGGCATTGGCGATGCGGTCGTGGTTCCCCGAGAGACAGGTGATTTTCGCGGCGCAGGGGAAGTCCTGTTCAGTGTATGTGCGCGCCCGTTTGTCGTAAGCCTCGTACGTGCCCTCAGAGAGATGGCGAAACAGCTCGAGTACTCGTTGGACCGGGGCTTCAGCTGCAGTTGCCTCGAGAATCTTTAGAATCTTGCGTTCCAATTCGGGAGAGACTTCATCGAGCCCGACATAGGGACGCAAGTCATCCTCGAACCAAAGGACGGTCCGGCTCAAATCGAATAAATCGCCGGCGATCACCAGCTCAAAGCTGTTTGCCTTGCGCCGCCGTGCTTCGTCGGCCATCTGAGCGATAAAGCTGCGATAAGCCTTGGGATCGAGATTGCGGCGGAAGATGATTTCTTTGCCCTTGCCGCGGATAACGTCGGAAGCCTCTTCTTCAAAATGGAGGTCGGAGATGACCGCGATCATCGAAATAGGTTAGCGGAAAGCGTCGAGACATGCGCGCCGCTTGGCCCTTAGAGAACCGCCCGCGCTGACCATTTCGGGCGTTCAAGTGCAATGGGGAGTGCGGCAGTTGATCACAGGTTGTGAGATCGCTTTGTCGCGATCCAGGATCCAGAAGTGGAAGAATGTCTAGCACTCTTGTAGATCCAGTAGTCACAGGCCGTGATCTTATCTGATCACCAGGCGGTTGCTGCCACGAATGCCCTTCACCCAGGTGCCGATTATCCAAACCGCAAGAACCCGACCGGATACCACTAAGGTGCGGGAGGTTCACGAGCGGGGCATAACCGACCGTTCGCCGGGCCTTTCGATGTTGCTCCACATTTGTCGTCGCGCGAGCAACGCGGAGCTGAGGGGAGACGCAAAGTGGCGTGTATCGCCTAGCGGCGAATTCTATGTGCACTCTCGCTGATTTCGGCTGCACGGCGGCGCGAGTCGAATGGAATCCCTCTCTGGCATGTGGAGGAACCAAGATGTAGTCCATGTGGAGCGCGCCTTCCGATTCAGGATCCGACCAATGCAGGCTTCGTGCGGGGAATTCGAGCTGAACTGACCAACGCCTTGCCGAAACGGCCGGTGGTGGCGGATGGCAAGGTTCGCATCGGAATTGCCAACACACCGAAGACGCGGACACCGGGCATCCGTCTGTCACCTCGTTTCACCAAGTTCCGGAATCTGGCTATCGTGCATATGTTTTTCTCCGCCCTGCTACTATACAATGTGACTCGCGCACCGACCTTTCTGATCCTGGCAGTGGTTCCCTCCCTGGCGGCCGAATTGAAACCGGAGGCGGTCCAAGCTTACGACCGCTACATTCATGCCGCCGAGGCCCGCCTGGCCGCCGCTAAACCGTTCTTGTGGGTGGACGCCTCGACCGAGCGCCTGCGCGTTGTAAAGGAGGGCCAAGTCGCGGTCGCGCCTTGGAAAGGCGATGGCGATACCTTCGTACCCGGCGCCTCCATTCATGATTGGGTGGCCGCGATTTTCATCTCCGGCGGCACTTTAGAAAAGACCCTGGCCGTGTTGCAGGACTACGATCATCACAAGAACATTTACAAAGATGTGCCCGAATCCAAGTTAGTCTCACGCAACGGCAACGACTTTAAGTATTATCGGCTGCGCGTGCTCAAGAATGGTCCCATTAACGGCGTGTTCCGCACCGAGTTCGAAGCGTACTACCAACCTGTCGATCCCGCACGCTGGGTTTGCCGGACCCGCACCACGCGCGTCACCGAAATCGAAGATTACGGCAAACCGGAGCAGCGCGAGCTGCCGCCGGGGCGGGGCAGTGGCTACCTCTGGAAGCTGAACGGCTACTGGCGCCTCGCACAGCGTGATGGCGGCGTCTACCTGGAATGCGAGACCACCTCGCTGACCCGTGGTCTGCCCCCAATCATCGGCGCGCTGTTCGTCTCCTCCACCCACAACATCGAGCGCGAGGGTTTGACGGCCACTCTGCAGGCTACCCGCGATGCCGTTCGCAAGTGACCCGCCCCTGCCACGTTTCAGCACGGCAAGCCCCTCGTGCAGATTAAACGCCCTCGGGGCCGGCCATGTGCCGTGAAAAGTAGAGACCACGTTGTGGACGCAATGCCAAGTATGACGCAACCTGATCGTTGGCGGGCAGCGGAAGGTGGCGTACAGCAAAAATGGACCTGCGCTAAGCGCCGAAATCCACACCCTTCTCGGTAATGGTGCGGCATCGCGAAAATAGCCTGCTGCACCGTACTTCTGCCTTGTGGCTGAGAGACACCCCTCTCTTCCCTTTATTGGCTTTGGCTTTGGGTGCCACTATAGATTCCAGCAGTGGATGGGAACGCCACTTACATCCACTGGTGCCGCTCCCTCCGTTTAGACCCTAAGAGTCGCAAGGTCTGGCGCGACCGGCACGGGTGGCCGTCACCCGCCTTTCGGTCGCGAGTGACAACGGTCAGCCCGTGGTGATTGGCCGTCGCCGCGATAATCAAGACAGGTGAGAAAACGCTTTGCTCAGCGATGTTTGCTCCGCCAGTCGATATCGACTCTCAGGTTGATCACGGCAGAAGGGCGCCAATCGTACTCGCTTAGGTGCCGGACGTTACCAGAGTAGTTTTGATATTTCGCCTGTAACCGGTAGCCTTGGGCAAATTCTACCGCTGCGAACCGGTATGTTCCATCGCTCTTGGTGACGTTTGACCAGATTTGCTGCGAATTCATATTTATCATCTGTACGACCGCACCCGCAAGCGAACGGCCCTCTTGGTTCGTAACGGTTCCGGTGACTATGCGAGTGTCCTGTGAGGTAAGCGGCATCAGCAAGATCAGGGGGAACGCGATCTTGAAAAACGTCATACTGCTTGAGATTCCGGAAGAGGGCGCTGGACTCAGCAAAATCGGGCGACCTGGCGCGCCGGTGTATCATGGCCCTAAACGGCGGCTGTGGATGAAACACATTTTCGGACTCCATCCGAGAGCGGGCTTTTCCTTGCATAATGAAGTTCGGAAACGCCACTTTTTGCCTCTGACAGGCTCCCCGCGAACAGGGCCAGGGCCATTGCCAATGCAGACGAAAGGCAGCTTTTGGGATCGGCACATGGACATGTTCAGTTGTGGGCCAGGTCGCCTGACGTTTAGGCCTGGTATCCTACGCCAGACACGATGTACGTGGGGGTTGGCGTGAAGCGGTCGTTTGTTCTTTTGATATAACTGGATTTGGGTGTAAGGCATCCATATTTACATGAGGAAGCATGCATTCTCATGGTTCCCGCGCTGGCTATTGGCTCGTGCACGCTTTTCACCCCCGTACCATTGGAATGCAGGCTGCGCGGCGATCGGCCGATATAGGTAGGAGGTCCGAAATATGGAAAGCAAGGAAAAGATGGCTATTGCCGGTTCTGGCCTCGTGGTAGCGGGATTCGGGCTAGGCATTGTGGGGATCGCCATGATCCTTCCCGTTGTGTTCGCATGGACGGCGCGATTAGCTGAAAGGAGCGCGGACGGTCTGACTGCCACGATGGAAGGGGCATCTAGGACCGTAGGGTCTGTCGCAGGAACCTTACATCGATCGTTTACACAAGCCGCGAGGCCGGGTGTCGAATACCAATCGATCAACGCGCGACGGTGACTAACCGACGGGCGTGAAGACTAGACGGCGGCGATAATGAGCAAAGGTTGACCGTATCGCACTGAGCCGGTAACACAGATTGGTATTGGTTACCAGGTTGCGCAGCATCATGTCGTCGATCATCCGCTGGCGCAAGGCGGAAACTTTGCCTGCGGGCGGTATAGAGTAAGTGGAGGGTCTTCTGTTGCTCATAACGAGCAACGGTAACGGAAAAACCTCAAGGATCGCCAACTTGGCGACAGTACTCAGGTCAGCGGACGACTGGAAGGTCGTGGCTATCGAATTCCCCAGGGCGCGTTAGTACATTTCTTCTCAACACTCCACCCTTCGGCCAAATCCACCAGTGAGCCGTAGTTACGGATGTGCTGAAACGAGCGCGGAAGAACATGCAGCAGGGAAGTGTCAAGGCCTTGCGTTTCCGTCCAACCAGTACGAACAATGGAAAGGCCGCTTGCGGATCGACACATCAGAACATTGGCGGCGCGGCGGTCACGGACTACATTCCCCACCATCAGCCCTTTCAGTATTATCAACGGTCGCTAATGTCGGCAAGACGGTTTAGGCGAATCACCAGTACGATCTGAGCGATTTCTTCGGGGCGCTGAACGCCGGCAACTTGCCGACCGTCACCTATCTGAAAGCGGCGGCCTATCAAGACGGACTTGCGGGGTATTCGGATCCCCTCGATGAACAAACCTTCCTGGTAAACACTATCAACGCTCTCGAGATATCAAAGTTCTGGAGGGACACCGCGATCTTCGTCCTCTATAACGATTCGGACGGCTGATACGATCACGTGATGGGGCAAATCGTGAACCAGTCGAATGACGCCGCCGTCGCGCTAACCGATCCCGGGATGTGCGGCGTAGCGAAGGTCGGAGCCTACTTCGATCGCTGTGGTTACGGTCCTCTCCAGCCACTTCTGGTAATATCCCCGTTCGCGCGTCAGAACTTTGTGGATCACGGCGTTTCCGACCAATCTTCGACTCTGCGCCTGATCGAAGACAATTGGAGTCTCGGCCGGATAGGCGATCAGTCCGCCGATGCACAGGCCGGGTCGCTTTTGTCGCTCTTCGACTTCTCCGGCAACGGCGAGGGCCAAGGCAACTCGTTACTGATATTGGATCCTTCGACGGGCCAGCCGGTGAGCGGACCGGGGAACGAGAATTCGGAAGACCGTGGCGGCAATCAGTAGCATTTATTGACACGGGACTCATCTTATGGAGTCCCGTGCGGTCTGCTTCCCAACCTGGGAGTACCGCAGAAGGGCACGCGCTAGCAGAGTAAGACTCCTGGCAGAAGATTCTCGCCTTCCTCGGGGAGATTAGGACCGTTAGTCTCGGCGGATCCATTTGGCCGCGATATCGCCATCTCGCGGAATGACCACCAGCGTCGCTCGGGACACATGCGGTGAATGAATAGCCTAACGATATTGCTGGAGTTTAACGCATCACGATGCCGTGCGGTCAATTCGAGCGGCTCCAGATTCCTGCAAGTAGGAATCAGCACCTCTTCGATCCGTTTCGTCTTTCTCAGTGATTAAGCGTACGTTCTGGCCAAGCCTGACCCTTGACGACTGAAATCGAGAACTGCATTTCAAGTGCAAATGGTTCAGTCGGCCGCAACTCTTTCAATCCAAATCTGGCCTATCGACAAGCTGGTCTTCTACGCTCGCGGTTCACGGCAAAGATACCCATCAACCCGCTTCAAATAGCCATTTTGAGCCAGCCGCAAACCGCGCCTCATCGACGGTAGCCGCATTTCACCCTAGAACCATAGGTTACGTCTGTACTGCAAACGAATTTGAACCTCGTCTTTTTGATCATCGAGTCTTAAAATTGGGCATCCTTCCTCATGGGTAGTGAGACTCTTGATGCCATTGAAACGGCTCGGCGTGTGCTTCGCGCCCTCGCGGCCAAGCATGATCCCCATCCCGCGGATGTAGAGAGATTGCGCCGGCTCGCGCCGCCGCTAGCGCAGTTGCCTTTAGATGAACTGGCCGCCAAGGTGATGCAATTGGCGCAGATGATCTCGGCCGCCAAGATTGACATCGGCCGTAACGCGTTGACGGACGTTACCTCTATAAAAGTGGGACGGTGCGGCTTGAGGCGCACGCCCCTTCCGAAGGGCGCGAATCAACTGAGCCGGTCTCCTCGCATCCGCCGGAAATGAGAATTGCGACGATTTCCTGGAGCTTGTGGTATCGCTCCGGGCTGAGGATGGCCTTCACTTAAGGGTCCGTCTGACCGTGAACGGCTTTGAGGCGCTCCAACTTTTCTGAAGCTTCGTGAGCGAAGAATCAGCCTTGGGCGCCTCAGCCGCGCGACATCCTCGGCCCGCGTCGCGAAGGCCGGTCGGAACCGAAATGGTCCCCGAGGCGCCCTCTCCGAGAGGCTGCGCTAGTCGTCTTTCTTGAGCCTCATCTTACGGACGACCGTTCCGTCGGCAAGTCTGAGTGTGCCGTTGATCCGGTCGCCATCGAGTCGGAGCAGCCAGACCTGCTGCGGCATGTGCCACTCGACAGTCTGGCGTGTGCGGTCGTATTGCCACTCGCCGGTTCCCATGGTAATGGCTTTGCCGTCAACGACTTTGTCGGCGCGGATGAGTACGGCGTCGGGCCGATCCAGGATATCGCGGATGTAATAGATGACGGTCTCGTTGCGGCAGGAGGCGGATGCGGTTTCGGTGCAGAGCGATTCGCCACGCCAGACGCCGGCGGCGGGGGATTCGGCCAGGGTGGCGAGGGCGAGCAGGGGAAGGTAGGCGGTGGGCATGGGGGTTGGACGGCGCGGGAGCGGAAGAGTCACATTGAGACAATTGAGGTTCGGCAAGACCGCCGCGGAAAAATGATCTGCCGGCGCAAGATGGCGCGTGAGCCGCGGGCGCGCAATGGGCGAAGAACGCGATGATCGGCGCCAGTGAGGAGCGCTTCGCGCCTTTAGGCCTTCATGCCGGCGATACGCGAGTGGGATCGGCGGAGGCGATGCGGGCAAACTCCCTGGCGAGGTGCACGCAGTCTCCCGGGGATTATCGCAACCCAGAAAGCGGTAATTCAACTGGTTGCAACAAACGAAGAACGTGCTCGGCCGTTTCTGGCTCATAGCGATAATCGAGCGCTGCGGCGGCAGCCTCTTGCATGTCGAGGGGAAAGCCGCGTTCGTCGCTCATAATTTCCAGGGTAGGGTTGCTGACCCGCAATCCGCCATCGGTGCGAATTCGGAGTTCGCTGCCCACCTGCAGGGGAATTCGAATGAAGCTCTTACGCGGGCTCATGTTTCCTCCCAAATCCATCTTCGCTCCTGCGGCCTCTCTCCGGGCGCCCTCCCTATTCGAAATTTCACCCCCGGAGCGGCCGCGCGAAGCGGCCGGCGCAGGGAAAGCGGCGTAAGGGCATGCCGCTGCGTCGACGAACGTTTCGTGAATTCGCACCTTCGAGCCGGCGATCGGGACCGGCGCGGGTCGGTTCAAATGTTGCCGGCGCGCTTCGACGCGCGTCTGGGCACTTTAGTAGGCTGGGTGTACATATTCGCGCATAGCCTTGTTGGCAGTCCGCGTACGACGCACCTTCGTGATCCGCCAGAAGGTGATCGTTGCCAAAACGCCAATCTCGCCTGCGATTCCCTACACCATGGATCGGCCAGAATTATAGCAGCGTTGCGATGAATTTCTTTTTGACCTGGCCCACTGGTGGCGTACGTACGAAAACAAAATCCGTGCCAACCTTGCTCGCGCCCGGTCGTTACCTGAGGTGGGTAACCAATGGCCGAGCCGTGGCATCCCTATACCAGGATGGCTTCGATGACTTCGGCCGAACTTGTCGATTGCGCGAGTCTTCCTCGCGGCTCGCTCCTCTACGTGCAGACGAAGAATAGGCAGTACTGGATCGAGTGCCTTGGCGGAACTGCGATCCGCATTGCCGGTCATCCGGAGTACTGTCCGACTCCCGCGGCTGGCCATATTCTGGAGTCCGGCCTCATCGAGCGCGGAAAGCATCTCCGTTTCCTATTGGACGACTGTCGCCCGGTGACCACTTCGCGCGTGGTCCGAGTCCGCATACAACGGCCGAAGTGTTCGTCGTCCATCCACTGAGGTCGTATGGCCAAAAATACTCAAGCGGCGCGGAATAATGTCGAAGCAGGCCGCCGAGGCGCTGGCCGCAATGGAGATCTCGGCCAACGCCTTTTCAACACAGGGACAGGGAAGACGAGCGAATTTCCCTTTCCCTAATGGTTGCGTTCGGAATGATTGTGCGGGATGAATTCAGTCAAGGCGCGACGGAGTGAAGACTCACCAGAGAGAATGAGCTTGGAGAGGCATTCCCCCTTGACAGACCGAACCCAGCGTTCTGCGAACGCATTGACAGAGCCTCCAGTTCCCCTCCATGCGCAATTCGCAGCTTCTCGTCCGACCTCGCCGCTTGAATGATCTCGCGACAATGGGTCCGAAGACTGCTGCATGCGCGTTTACCCGCTGTGCGCTGAATCCATGTCCCTGGGGCGAGTTTCGAAGTGGAAAAAGAGAGATTGTCTTGCAACGGGGGCGGCAAGTTTGTTGAGGGCGACCATCTGAGCCTGGGATAGGGGTGTGAACTCGCGGGCAATCTGCACGTTTTCTTCGAGTTGCGCGATGTTGTCGCAGCCGACGATGACGGTGCTAACGGGGAGTGAGAGGGTGTAGCGCATGGCTTCGCGCATGTTCAGCGTTCCCGGGCGAGTGGCTACACCTTCCCAGGAGCGCTGCTGCTCCTCGACGGGTGGCGGAGTCCAATTGGAGAGGATACGGCCGCGCGCGGCGATCTTCATGCCGATGATGCCCATCTGCTTTTGAACAGCGAGGGGGAGCAGCTGCTCGGTGAAGCTGTGGGGGTTGTGAGCGTCGGCTGCGTTGAGGGCCAGGATGATGGCGTCGAAGGGATGACGGTTGATGATGTCGATGATGGGTTGGGGGTGGTAGTGGGCGGCAACACCAAGGCAGCGGACGACCTTCTGGTCGTGCATCTCGATCAGGGCTTCCATGGCACCGCCTTTCGCGAAGACGGCGTCGACCTCCTGGGGAATGCCAATGTTGTGGAGCAGCCAGAGGTCGAGGTGATCGGTCTTGAGGAGCCTGAGGGACTCTTCGATCATTTTGAGGGAAGCGTCGCGGCTGCGCTCCCGAGTCTTGGTGGCAAGGAAGACGTCGTTGCGGCGGTGCTGCATGACGCGTCCTATATATTGCTCGCTCCACCGCTCGGGGAGTCCGTATCTGGGGGCGGTGTCAATGAAGTTGACGCCGAGGTCGAGGGCTCGCTCGATGAGGGGGACGGCGACATTGAAGTTGTTGGGCTGCTCGATAGCGCTCTGGCCTCCGAGGGAGAAGATGCCGACCTTATAGCCGGTCTTTCCGAGGTTGCGCGTGGGCATGGAGGCCTGCGTTCTCGGATTGGCGGGCAGGGCAGGAAG
>Ga0126381_100004855_pt1 | contig 14692 bp, 7 predicted proteins | sample PanSoiMetPlot_28_FD_96465 | JGI IMG/M metagenome (GOLD analysis project Ga0126381, IMG submission 96465) | Tropical forest soil microbial communities from Panama - MetaG Plot_28 | ecosystem: Environmental > Terrestrial > Soil > Tropical forest > Bulk soil | place: Panama | collected 2016-02-17
CAACGATATATTGGCCGTCGGGCGAGACCACGGCATCGGCCTTCCCCTCCGAGCTCGTTATGCGCTCCTTCCTGCCGGTTGTCAGATCCATGTGGTACAGCCCGGCGGCATCACTGCCTGAACTTCCGGGAGCGACTTGATGCCGGTACAACACTGTCCCATCAGGAAACCAGCTTGGTGCACTGTCGTTGCCTTTCGTTACAGCGGTTGGCGCCCCCCCGTCACGCGCTACTACGAAGATGCGTCTTTGTCGCGGATCTTCCGCGTCATAAAAAGCAATGCGGCGTCCGTCGGGGGAAAGAGTAGGACCGAAAGACCCCTTGGGAAAATCTGCCAGGCGCAGAACCTCCCTGCCGTCTGCGCGAGCGCGCCACAACACCCCATTGTTGAACGTTACATACGCCACCCACTCCTTATCCGCCGAATAGGCGAACGACAAAACGGACGGCCCGCCAAACCAACTCACGAATCGTTGTTGGGTGGCGTCATACTTCATCAGTGCACGATCTTCCTCGTGTACCGCCAGAAAGAGTCGCTTCCCGTCGCTGCTCGGCACAGGCGGTCCCAGGGAAAACGGGCTCACAAAAACTTGCTCGGGGCTCGGATACTCGCCGAAGAAGTCACGCGATTCCTTCTGCACCCAGACGCTGAACTCCGGTTTCCGGCCCACCAAGAAAAAAAAGTACTTGCCGTCCCGTGTCCAGGAACCGTGTCCTGGGCCCATGCCCCAGTGATCCGATGCCCGGCTCAACTCGGGGAACAAGTTCCTGGCAGATCCGCCGCCGGCGTCGATTTCCCAAAGTGATGCAGCCTGTAGTTTGGGCTCTTCCACGGTGAAACGGATCACTTTCCCATTCGGGGACCATCGCGGCCCATACGTTGTCCCGGAAACACTGGTGAGCTTCTGCACCGAGGTGCCATCGGCATCGGCGGTGTAGACGGAGGAACCCAAAGTGTACGTAATCCTTCTTCCATCGGGACACCAGGCCGCGCCTGTAGCGACGAGACTTCCGATCCGTTTCGGCGCGCCTCCCACCGAATTCATGACCCACAGCGCCCGCTCTTCTTCGATGGTGGCCTCCGTCCCAAGGAGCAACCGAGAGCCGTCTGGTAAGACATCGAAGATGTAGGGTTTTGGCAGATCGGTGGGAAGAACGAGAGGGTTCTCCGCCGGTGAAGACGCTGGTAATCCATCGACTTGGGCGATTTGTCTCGATCCGCCAGTGCGAATACCGAGGAACAGGCGATCACCGCTGTGGGCCAGAGGGTCAGCGGCCCGCCCGAACGAGGTTACTGCGATGGCCCGGGTTACTCGCGGCGTCGTATGGCGGGACCGGAAGGCGGAAAACAAAGCCAATGAGATGAGCGCCACAGGGAGCACCGCGGCCATCCACAGCATCCAGCGCCGGGAGGCCGAGATTCGCGGGTCTGCGCCCGGCGGCGACAAAGCCTCGCCAACGTGTTCCGGAGAGGCGACAACGGCCGGCGTGCTCCCCTCACCGTTGCGCACTTCCGCAACCTCAGCCACAAATCGATAGCCACGTTTGGGAATAGTTTCGATGTAAGCCAGGCCGTCCTGGCCATCCGAGAGGACCTTGCGCAGCACCGAGATGTTCCGCGCCAGGCTTACCTCTTCAACGAACACGTCCGGCCAGATGGCTTTAATTAAGTCTTCCTTGTCCACCACATGGCCATGGCGCTCAACCAGAAAAAACAGCGTTTCGAAAGCCTTGGGAGTTAGTGAAACCAGCGTGCTGTTGCGGTAGAGCACACGCTCGCCCACATGGAGAGAGAACTCGCCGAAGCGATAGTGCAGGGCTGGACCCATTAGGGCCTCGGAAGAAAGCGTCAAAACAATATCAGAACTTTGAAAAGACATCTACGACGTCCCCTTCTAGTTTCGCGGGTTGAGGAAGCTCGCGGCGCCACAAGCTTGTCCTCACTCGCGTTAGCAAACACCTCCTGCGAGCATGCCGCCGCGCGTTGAGAGGGCGTCATGAAGCGCGATCTGAATCGGTGGCTCTTTCTGGTAGTAATTCTGGCCGCGGCAGCGTACTACAGCGGCTGTGGAGGAGGATCGGCCTCGCCGCCTCCACCTCCGTCAATCAGTGTCAGCCTGTCGCCGGCCGGCGCCCAGGCTATTGACCAGGGTCAATCGAAGCAGTTCACCGCCACCGTCAACAGCGACGCGAGCAATAAAGGAGTGAACTGGACCTTAACTTCGAATGGCGCCGCCTGCTCGCCTGCTTGCGGGACACTATCGACGGCCAGCACTCTCAGTGGCGCTGCAACTACTTACACAGCGCCGGGCGCCGTGAACGCGAATCTTGCAGTAAATGTGACGGCCACTTCTGTGGCCGACAGCACGAAATCGAGCACAGACGTCACTACGGTCGTGCCGGCACCCGCAATGAACAATCCTGCGCAACTTCCCGCCGCAACGGTCGGCCAGCCTTATTCGTACACTTTGACCGAGGCCGGCGGCGTGCCACCCGTGACTTGGTCCATTACTGCGGGCTCCTTACCGGCTGGCCTCTCGCTCAACAGCAACACGGGAGTGATCTCCGGTACGCCGAGTATTGCCTCTCAGACCGTCTCCGCGAGCGCAAAATCCAGGGCCACGATTCAGCCCAATGTCGCCCCCTCCGGTGTCACCGTATCGGTCTGTGACTCCGGCAACCCGCAGCTGTGCAGCTCCGAGTTGCTAACCCTACTGGTCAATGGTGCACCTGACTTCTCGCTCTCGGTTTCACCGGACAGCGTGATGATCAATCAAGGCACGAGCGGAACTACAACTATCTCGATCGCGACGCAGGGCGGGTTCAGCGGCACTGTCAGCCTGATGGCCTCTGGCCTGCCGAACGGCGTCACAACGTCCTTCAGTCCGGTCGCCAACAATTCCAGCACCTTGACGCTAACCGCAGCCGCCAACGCAGCAATAGGCACGGTCACCGTAACCATCACCGGCACCTCGGGCAACCTCACCCACACGACCAACCTTTCGCTCGGAGTCACCGCAATCGGGTCTTCCATCACGATTGCTTTCACAGAGGCGCCGCCCGCTAGTCTGACGATTGGAGCGATGGCGCAAGTAAGCGCAACGGTCTCGAACGATGCTGGAAATGGGGGCGCGGACTGGGCGGTCGCCTGTGGGAGTTCTGATTGTGGCGGCTTCAGCCCCTCCCACACCGCAAGCGGAGCACCAACGACCTACATGGCGCCGGCAAGCGTGCCCAACGGGGGGAATGTCACGATCACTGCGACGGCCACCAGCAAACCTTCACCCAGCGTGATGCAGGTCCTCAACATTATTCCTTCGGAAGCAGCCGGAAATGTTCCTCGGTTCGTCTACGCAAGTGATCCGAATACAATTTCAATCCTGGCTGTCGATGCGTTTACCGGCCAACTTCGCGATCGCGGGTACATATCGCCGTATCTCGGCGACATAGAACCTCTAACCGATGACAATCCGATGATTCTGGATCGGGCGAGCAACATTATGTACCTGCCCACACAGGACCCTAATACCTTCGCGCCCGAATACGCCGCTTACAAAATAGATCCAAAAGGCGGGAGTCTAGCAGCGCTGCCGGGGGCGACATTTCCAGTCGGGTCGCAGCCATTCAGTTCTGTCATTGATGCGGTGGGGCATCACCTGTTTGCTTTGGAGTCTCCAACGGTCACAACTAGGGTCGTTCAAGTTTTTGCGATTGACCAGGCGTCTGGAGTCCTGGTTGAAGTGCCAGGCTCGCCCTTCGATGTCTCCTCAACCTGCCCGTCCACTGGCAGCGTCCAATTGCTCCTGCATCCCTCCGGCAACTTCCTCTACATCGCCGGGTCAGGAGGAAATGCACTGACGTGCGGGTACGCGGTGGATGCGAGCGGCGCGCTGACGCCGGTACCAGGCTCGCCCTTCCCCGGTGTAACGGCCGATCCTACGGGAGTGGCAATGGATCCACTAGGCAGATTCATTTTCTTTGGACAGAACAAGCTCGTCGGCCCTAACCAAGCTGCACCTGGAGTGTCGGTGTTTGTGATTGATAAAACGGGTGCGTTGGCCCTGTTGCCCGGTTCTCCCTTCCTCGCTCCTGTACCTGTATCCGATAACGCGGTTTCTATCGCCGTCGACCCCGCTGGAAATTTCGTCTATTTGTCGACTTCGTTCACGACCTCGATCTTCGCATTTGGAATCCAAAGCAGTGGACAGTTGTGGCCGTATCGCTCAGCCGTGTTCACGACTCCGTTCGGCGCCGAGAATCTATACATCGATCCCTCCGGCAGTCTTCTCTATGCCGTGCCTGGCAGTGGCCCGTCGTCGCCATATGTATCGGTTTTCAGCCTGGGAAATCTTGCAACTGCGTCCACCAACACGTGGCCGCTCCCGTCCGTCGACTCGTTTCGCTTAAAAGGAGTGAGCGGGGGCACAGCAGAGAACCGGTTTTACCTTGCATTTGTTTCGGGAGCGGCGTCGGTCGCTTTTACGCCCAGCTTTTCGTACGTAACCGACAGTGCTGATAACGATGTGTCCGCCTTCGCGATCAACGCAAATACAGGAAGTCTGACGAATGCGCCAGGTTCGCCATACCCAACCGGAAAAATGCCGGCTTCCATCGCTACCGATCTTGCGGGTACTCGCGCATACGTAGCGAATACGGCCGACAATACGCTTACCGGGTACTCCATTAATACGGCTACGGGAACCTTGAAAGTGATTACAGGGTCTCCGTTTGCCACCAGTAAGGATCCCACTGCGACGGCTGTCGATCCCAGCGGAAATTTTGTGTACGCGCTGGACACCCAGGCAAAAACGATCGACGAATTTACCGCTGACTCAACCGGCGTCTTAAGCTCGCTCTTCAGCGTTTGCGGCAGTGTAGCTGTCAATGCGGGAACAGCACCTTCATCAATGGCAGTTGAACCGTCGGGAGTAATTGCCTATGTGAGCGATGCCAGCTCCAATACGCTGCGTGCGTTCAAGGTTCTCCCTTTTGGCGAGGACATGGGTGGGTGCCTTCTTTTTCCCGGGATCGTCGCGACTGATATGTCTCCTTCTTCCGTAGCGGTTCACCCTTCGGGGAACTTCGTCTACGTCGCGAATGCGGGATCCAACGATGTTTCCGCATTTGCTGCCCTGGGATATCCAGATACCTTTTCGCTGGCCGCCGTAAGCGGCTCTCCGTTCGCTGTTGGATCCAATCCCGTCTCCATCGTGGTGGATCCGACCGGCCGGTTTTTGTACACAGCAAATCAGAATTCCAACGATGTTTCCGCCTATGCGATAGACAAACTCACGGGCGTGCTTACTCCTGTGGCGGGATCGCCATTTATTGCAGGAACAGCCCCCGTTTCCGCGACGGCGGACACATCGGGCCGGTTCCTGTATGTGGCCAACAAAACGTCGAATACTGTTTCTGCCTTCTCGATCGATTCGGCGACCGGGGCATTGACGCCCTTGGTAGGCTCTCCGTTTTCTGCGGGTTCTGCTCCGTCGTCGATCGTAACCACAGGAGAGATTGGAGATGGCCCCGTGCCTCCGCCCCCGCCTTTGCTGCCCAATCCACCTCCCCCACTTCCGCCGGGGGCGGACTTTACTGTGAGCCTAAGTCCCGCAATTCAAGACCTCGTCTGGGGTGAGAGTGCAACTTACACGGTAACTGTGCAGCCGGTGAACGGGTTCTCAGGCAATGTGACGGTCAGCTTGTATAATCCGCCGCCAGGTATTACCGGGTCTCCCATCGACCTCTCCGTTGGCGGAGGAAGCAGTACCGGCAACCTCGTAATCAACACGTCGGAGGCCGCCAGCTCTGCTGGAATGAATCTGCTGAATGTTCTAGCAACCTCTGGTTTTCTTAATCACACTCGCGGCTTTTCTCTAGCAGTTCACAGGCTACCCGGGCAGTTCACACCTATTAAGTTGCTTAGCCCGACGGGCGGCGGGATGCAGACATTCGCCTGTAACAACCGAATCTCCGCCCAGGTGACGCCTCCTGGATCTCCCGTAGCGCCATTCACTGTTCAGTTCATCCGTGACGGTAAGGCGTACCCTGTTCAGGCGGTGCCGTTCAGCGGATTCCTCGGATTCTCGCCGAACTGCCGCGTTGGGGTTGTCGTCGCCGATGCAAGCCCGCCGTCGTCATCGCCTTTGGCTGTCTATCTCTTCAATCTAGACTTCTCCGTGGGTGCAACGCCCATCGGAGGCATGATCAATCCGACAGGAAGCACATACTTCTGGAACGACTTTTTGTTCAGCCCCGACGACAGCCTGCTGGTGATACTGGGCGCGAGCGGCAACGGGCAGGTCATCAATCAAAGCAATCCTCAACCAACCCACGGTGCCTATGTGCTCGACATGCTGAACCATGCTAGCCCCGAAACCCTGACGACGTTCTACGGAAGCGGCGGATACGGAGCGCCGGTCATGGCATGCGTCGACCTCCTGCCGTCAGCGGGCACGGCCCCGATCAACGGCTGTACGCCGGTGGTGGGCACGCTTGCGTCACAGCACCCCAACCAAGTGCGGGTCACTTTCGTGGTTAATCCCGGAGCACCCGCTACCGTGCAGCGCGACGCCAACGGCAACGCCGAGCTTTTCCTGGTTCCGCCCTTCTGAAGACACTGTTCCTGGCGGACACGGATCTGTACAGCGTGATTGGCTATCCGCTCGCGCAGCGGAGGACGTGTGCTTGGTGTAAATTGTCACGACCCTTGTAGGTTGTTTGGGTGCTTGGTTGGGATCGTTGTCACGCTTCCTGCCACACCTTTCGCAGTCGGCCTGGTATTTCCAACGTCAGCTCGAATTACAGGTGGATCTCCTGCGCAATCTTTTCGGCCGAGCGCAAGGTCAAAGCCACAAACGTCAGCGTGCCATTGGTGCAGCCGGCATTGGGGAGCGTAGGTGCACCAACGACGAATAGATTTTCATGGTCATGCGTTCGGCCATAGCTGTCGCACACGCTTACTTCTGCATCATTGCCCATACGGCAGCCGCCAGCCGGATGATCGAGATAGCGGCCTTCGAAGGTATTGAGGACCTTGGCATTGTCTGCACGCACAATCTGAGCAAACACGTCGCTGATTTGTTTCTTCGTCCGGGTCAGGCTTGTTTGGGTAGCCTCGTCAAACCGATGCTCAATTTTGGGCATTGGGTCGCCGTATTGATTGCGGCTAGCCGGATCCAGCGTGAGTTCGCTGTTTTGTGCCGGATGAACGTCGTAGTAGGCGCGCAGACGTGCAGTGCCGCCTCTGGCACGTTGGCGCCAATCGCGGATTACATCGTCGCCCAGCAGAATCTTGCCTTGCTCATTGTGCAACCGCAGCGCCGTGCGGCTAGGGTTCTCCCAGATGCGCAAATCATGGCGCGCATAGGGCTGATCTTGCGGACAGCGGAAGAACTTTCGCGAGATGAGGCCGTAGTCCGGATTCATGCCTGGATAAATGGCCGCATCCAGCTCCACAAACACCCCCATAAAGGCGTGGCCGTTCATATATTTGCCCACGAGTCCAGAGCGGTTCGCCAAGCCATTGGGAAAACGCGAGCAGGCGGAGAGCAACAGAAGATGGGAGCTCCAGGTATAACCAGAGGCCAGCACGAAGTTGCGTGCCCGGTATTCCTGCCGCTCGTTTGTTTGCCGGTTCACCGCCTGCGCGGCGACGATCACCGGCTTGGACTCATCCAGCACTAGCTTGCGTACTAGCGTGTTGTCGTGAAGCGTGATTTTCTTCTGCGCCAGCAGGCGACGGAAGGTGAAGTCAGGAGAGTACTTTGCCCCGGTGGGGCAGATGTCGCAAGTTCCGCAGCGCAGACATTCCGGGCGGCCATCATAAGGAATTGTGTTCTTCGCCTGCGGCGTTGCCTGAAATGGAATGCCACTTTTGTCCGCCCAGTCCTTCAGTTGTTGCAGGTTCCAGGTAATGGGCATCGCAGCCATGGGATACGGCTGCGAGCGCTTGTCACCTGGAAATGGGCTGGGCTCGCCAGAGACACCCAAACGGCGCTCGGCTTCGCAATAGAATCTTTCCAGTTCGAGCCACTCGATCGGCCAGTCAACGTATAAACCGTACATGGAGTTGAGCCGCAGGTCTTCCTCGGAAAATCGATTGCATGTTCCGCCCCAGTGCAGCGCTGAGCCGCCCACTGCCATGGTGCGCGAGATTTGCCCAACCGCAGCCTGATCGTGAATGAAGTCTCCTGGCCACGGGTTCTCGCCATATTCCAGCGATCGCTGGCGATTGGTCGGACGCTCTCCCAATCCGAACGTACGGCCCGCTTCCAGAATTGTGATTCCCAGGCGCGGGCGCAGTTCGGCGAGTTTTTCCGCTAACATGGCGCCCACGATGCCTCCGCCGATGATGCAGACGTCAGATTCGTGAACTGGCATGGCGACTTCCTAAACCCCATCTTTGAGCGGCGCAGGCCGCTCCGACGAGCTTTGCAAGCCACGGCAGGCGGCCCGTTCGATCGCCGCGTTGTAGAGAAAATCTTCGCCATCGCTGCTGGAATAAAAACAGGCGAGCAGATCGGCGGCGACATGTTTGCCATCAGGGCGAGAAGGAATACGCTCGAGACCGGCTGCCGCGAGCGCCCTGCCCACAAGGCCGCGCTGCATGGCACCATCAAGTTTTGTGAAGGGGGCGCCTTCGGCCTCGGCCGCAGTCGCGAGCTGGCGGAGCTGGTCGACATAGTGAACCGCTGGGCTCGGCGGCGTCGCCTCCTCCCGTGTGAAGCCGTAGCCGCAGCTCATCTCGGCGGTGGGTTTGTAGTTGCGAATCCAGTTTTCAAATTGATCGGCAACCTCCTGGATGCGTTTAGGTCCAAGTGATTCCGGCAGCACTGCCCGCGCAAGTTCATGCATTGTGACCGGCTGCACTGCTGCCTGGTGCGCCTGTACGCGAGTCCAGCGCGGCAGCAGGAATGGGAGAACGCTGGCAAGGAGGCCTTTGAAGAAATTGCGACGTTGCATAGCAGTCTCCGTATGTCAGCTCGTCAGTTGTGTGTGACTATCAGCATCAACCATCAGCTTTCCCCTATCTGACCCGATGACGAGAACTACTAGTTCAAAACTGACAGCATTCACTCCGTCTGCTCGGTGGATTATTTAGGTTCCGGTAGCGCAAAGCTCACCAACGCGGAATTTGTCCCAGAGCCGGTGGCTATTGCCACAAACTGTCGTCCTGAACTTGTCCGGTATGTCATCGGTGTGCCGCCAGAGCGCGCTGGCAAGTCGCCCAGCCAAATATCTTTGCCGGTTTGGGGATCAACAGCGTGCAAGTGCGTATCTCCACCGCCGACAAATATCAGTCCGCCCTTGGTCACAATGGCGCCCGCAACCCCTTCTACACCCAGCTTCTCCGGCAATTTCACGCCTTGTAGTTTGGGATTGCGGCGCAGCGCAGGGCTATCTCCAAATGGTTGTTTCCATGCGATTGTGCCGTGATCCAGATCGATGCCCACGACATATCCATAAGGTGGTTTGATCAGCGGAATGCCTTCATCGAAAGTCGCATCCATTCCCGCGAGATCGCCGGTGAGGTCGGCGTCGACTTCAGAGGCGCGAGGATTGGCGGCGGAGTGATCTGCGTGCACTACCCTGGCGATATTCGCCATGTTCGAAACTTTGAGGTAGAGCATTCCAGTTTCAGGGTCGAAGGCCGCGCCACCCCAGTTGGCTCCGCCTATCACGCCCGGGCGCATCAGCGTACCCTCCATCGATGGCGGCACAAACACCGGGCCCAGGCGCAGTGTTTTCATCTTATTTTGCGCTTCTGCTTTGAGTTCGGGCGTGGCGTTGAACGCATCCTCCAAACTTGTCCCCTGATCAGTGAAAGCCGGAGGCTTGGTTGGAACCGGTTGCGTTGGCGAAGAGTGCTCGCCTGGCACATTGCTTTGCGGCACCGGACGCTCCTCGATGGGCCATACCGGCTTGCCAGTCACGCGATCAAACACATACGCATAACCCTGCTTGGTAAGCTGCACCACAGCATCGATCCGGCGGCCATCAACATTGATCGTAACCAGATTGGGCGGGGACGGCATATCGTAGTCCCACAATCCGTGATGCACTATCTGGTAATGCCACTTGCGTTTACCGGTATTGGCATCAAGGCAGACCAGCGAATCCGCAAACAAGTCATTACCCGGCCGGCTGCCGCCATAGAAATCATTACTGGGCGTGCTGACTGGCAAATAAAGCAGACCGCGGGCTTCGTCGAGAGTCATTGGCGCCCACACATTGACATGTCCGGTGAACTTCCACGAATCATTGCCCCATGTCTGGTTGCCGAATTCGCCAGCCTGGGGAATCGTGTGAAATGACCACGCCTGTTTTCCGGTGCGCGCGTCAAAGGCACGCACATCTCCGGGCGGGTCGTGATGGTAGACCAGTCGGTCGCCGACGCCATTGCCAACGATCACGAAATTCTTGTAGACAACCGGCGGCGATGTTTCAGTGTAGTGCAGCCTGTTAATTGGCCAGATCAGTCCTTGGCTCAAATCAACCACACCGTTTTCGCCGAAAGTAGCGACCGGATGGCCAGTGGCCGCATCCAGGCAGATGAGACGATAACGAGTATTTAGGAAGAGGCGCAGCTTGTTGCCGTCACGCCAGGCAGCAAGGCCGCGATGCACATAGCCGGTGCCATTCGGTGGCTGGCCGTCTTTGTACGTCTCAGGATCGTATCTCCACAGCTCAGCGCCGGTCTCGGCATTCAGCGCCACAACCTTGTTATAAGGCGTGCTGAGATAGAGGACATCTCCGAGCATCAGCGGAGTGTTTTCAAACGTCCCGGGACGCGTGCCGTATTGCGGCAGCGGCGTTTCACCGGTCTTCCATGCCCAGGCAAGCTGCAATTGGGAAACATTGCCGGTATTGATATCAGCCAGCGGCGAATATTTTGTGCCGGCTTGATCGCCTCCATAATAGGGCCATTCGGTCGCCTGGCTTGTCGGTTTCGCTGAGCTGAAAATGAATATAGCTGCTGCGCTCAGCAGCGACCCGGTTAATCTAAATACAAGTGCTTTGCCGGTCCTTTTGGTCATTGGGAGTGCAGCTATCCGTGATCGCGCGGGGTTACACGCGGTGTGAGGCGCCTCACAATATCACAATCAGACTGGGGGAGCTACGGAAGTCGCCATCACGTGGTGAGCGCGATTGATTGCTTCCGGAGCAGAGGCAGGTTCGGCGAGAGGCAACACACCGTCAGCCAAGGATTGATGCGGCTATTCACTTCTTCTCTTGCCTTCCCAGCGCGGCCTTGGCTTCGCTGACGTATTTCTCTGGGCCGCCGAGTTTCGCCGCTTCACTGTATTGCTCGGCCGCGAGGTCGGGCCGGTCCATGCGTTCGAACGTGCGTCCCAAGCGAACGTGAATCGCCGCGTCGTGCGGCTTCTGCTCGGCCGCCTCCTGGTAGCGCGCCAGCGCACCGTTGTAGTTCTTCTTCGAGAAATTCTGGTCGCCTACATCGACGTTGTGCGCCGCCAGGAGCGCCACCCCCGTCGCTTCATTGCATTTGTCTTCTGCGCTTCCCGCCGAGGTTGCCTGATTGTTTTGCGGCTGATCCTTGGAGGACGCCGAAGCCGGGCCCCCATCGCTGGAGCTTGCCTGGATTGTGGATGGCTCCCTCGCTGGTTCCGGCTTCGGACTCGCCGGCGGAGCGCTCTTTTTCACATTGTGGCAGGTGCCAACCGGCAGGATCATCCACAGATTGACGCAGGCAGTATCCGGCATCGGATTCTTGAATTGCAGAGGCCTCTCGTTGAGCGCGGTAATCAGATCGTCCACCGGCCAATCAACCGGGCAGGTCGAATGCGTTTCCGCTGCCGTGTTCACCACGATCAGCAGCGCCGCCATGGCCGCGAGCAACTTCATCGCTCAATTCTGCGCCCGATGGGAAGATGAGACAACGGTAACTATTGATAACCGCGCTTCGCACAACTTACATTTACCCAGTGACTCCGCATGGAGGCAGGCATTCTCCTGCGGCGGTGGACGGATTCCATCTTGACTGATTAAATACGCTAACAACCGCAACCCAGAACTGCACTCACTATGACGCGGCCGCAAATGTTATTCCGGATTGTCGCGCTGACGCTGATGATGACCGCTCTCAGCGCCGCCGGCCAGGCCCCGCCGGCCGCCCCACTTGTTCGGGGGGAGATGTCTGTTCCCGCAGGCGCCGCGAAAGTGGAGCAGACCTCGGTGGGAAATCGAAATCGGGCTGCTCTTGCCGCGAGTTTTGACGGGCTCGGGGAGGGTTTCGAGGGACCGCAGGGTAAGGCAACACTGCGCAATCCGTCGGACAACAGTATCGCGGTTGGCCCAGACCACATCGTTGTCACCGTGAACTCGCGAATGGCGATCTTCACCAAGAAGGGCGCGAAATTCGATTCGACGGGGAAGGTGCTCTACGGTCCGGTGAACACCAATAACGTTTTCAAGGGATTTGGCGGGCAGTGCGAGGCGTCGAATAACGGCGACGCGGTGGTGCGCTATGACCAACTCGCCGACCGTTGGGTGATCGTGATGCCGCTGTTCCGGCGCGGACCAGAGCGCCCAGATCAGCCGGCGGAGTGGAAAGCTAGTGACCACGCGTATCTGAGCCCGCCAGGAGTAGCGGGCCAACCCGGAAACGATGTCCCGCTCTATCAGCCTCCTGCGCCGGACCCGGGCAAGGCCGGAGAGGACGCGCAACGACCGCGCGAGCGCCCGCCGCAACTGAAGGGGCCGTACTCGATGTGCTATGCGATCAGTACCGGGCCGGATCCGTTGGGCTCGTACTATCGCTACGAATTCCTCAGGCCGCTGTTTCCCGATTATCCTCGCCCGGCGATCTGGCTGGATGGCTACTACGTGCCGACCAGCACGGGCGACACCGTGATCCAGAAGCAGGCATGCGTCGTCGACCGCGCGCGGATGTTGGAAGGAAAACCGGCTACAGAACAGTGCTTCGTGGTCGATGGCGTGAACTTTCTGAACAACGCCGATATCGACGGTAAACAGACGCCTCCGCGCGGCGCGCCAAACGTAATGATGGCCGCTGGCGGCACGCAACTGAAGGGCGCCCTCGAAGATGACTCGGTCTATTCCTGGAAATTCCACGTGGACTGGAAGCGGCCGAAGCGCTCAACGCTGAGCGGCCCCACAAGGATTGCCGTCGCCTCGTATCACTATCTATGCGGTGGTCAGCTGACCAATTGCGTCTCGCAACCCAGCAGCGACCGGCGACTCGATGCCCAGGGCGACAAGATCATGTCGCGCCTGGTCTATCGTCGTCTCGGCAACCAGGAGTCGATCGTCGCGGTGCATTCGGTGGACACTTCGGCTGGCGGCGGTGGCGTCAGATGGTATGAGTTCCGCGTGAACAAGAATCGGTCGGTGTCGCTGTACCAGCAGGGTACCTACGCACCAGACCAGTTCTTTCGTTGGATGGCGAGCCCAGCGATAGACCGTTTTGGCAACATCGGGATTGGATATTCCTTCGGCGGCTCCCCGAATTTCGCAGGCCAGCGCTTCGCAGGCCGCCTGGCCGGCGACCCGCCCGGCACACTCACACTCGGCGAAACCGTTCTGGTCGAGGGCGAGGCCGCGCAGAATGCGATGCGCTGGGAAGATTACACGCAAACCGCCGTCGACCCATCCGACGACTGCACCATCTGGTACGTGGGCGATTACCTGCGAAAAGATGCCAAGAACTACTCCACGCGAATCGGCGCGTTCCAAATGCCAGGATGCGGCGGCGATCGGTGACCTTGCCCAGGTTTTGTAACCCAAGAACAATGCTGAGAATCCCGGCCGCTTTGTTATGCCTGTTCGCAATCTGCGGATGGGCAAGCCGCGCCGAGGCCAAGCAGAAGCCCGACAAAACTCTCAACGTGACTGACGGAGAGATAACAGCAGCGGCTGAGGGCCGGCTGGAAGTCCGTGGCAAGGAGATGCGCGCAACCCTCAAGTCCGAGAGCCTGCAGAACATCACCGTGCGCTTTACCTACCTTGGTCCAACCAAAGAGGTTTCCAGGCTGGGCAGCGGCGAAATCCGTCATCAGTTCGGGCTCAAGCTCAAGGCCCAGGATACATGCAACCTTATTTATGTGATGTGGCACTTCGATGAGAACCACAACCGTGTTGCTGTGTCGGTGAAATACAATCCCGGACAGGAGACGCACCAGCAGTGCCTCGACCACGGCTACATCAACAACATTCCTGCCGATTACAAGCAAGCGGCTCCCCTTGTGAGAGCCGGCGAGCCTCATGCGCTGGCCGCGAGTCTTGACGGACGCAAGCTAACCGTCATGGCCGACAACCAGGTCGTGTGGGAAGGAACCCTGCCCGAAATCGTGCTCTCATTCCGCGGTCCAGTGGGGTTTCGCAGCGATAACGCGCACGTGGTCTTTGATTACACCATCGGAAAATAGCAGCGCCCCGCCCAGCTGCCGTACCTGGACAGCAGGCGGCGTCACTGGGCTGCCAGGCTGCCGCGTGAGATCTGCGTTCCGTGAACCCACACCGTCACGACGCTGTCGTAGGCCTCCACGCTCTCAAACGGGGATTTCCGCAGAAGAATAAGGTTGGCAATCTTGCCGGGTTCAATGGTTCCCACCTCGGAGTCGAGTTTGAACTCGCGGGCATTGTTGATGGTTGCGGCTCTAAAAATCTGCTCCAGCGATAATCCAGCCTCATGCAGTTGCCGCATCTCCAGG
>Ga0126381_100004856_pt1 | contig 14692 bp, 10 predicted proteins | sample PanSoiMetPlot_28_FD_96465 | JGI IMG/M metagenome (GOLD analysis project Ga0126381, IMG submission 96465) | Tropical forest soil microbial communities from Panama - MetaG Plot_28 | ecosystem: Environmental > Terrestrial > Soil > Tropical forest > Bulk soil | place: Panama | collected 2016-02-17
CAAATCCGACCTCACCTAGTACATGAGATGAATCATACTTAGGGCTTTGCACTCACGGAGTGATGGTCGTAGCTTAGAGCGCGTGTCAACTTCCACGCCCCGTCCTTATACCGCCGCAGATTTACGAAGCTTGCTTCGCCGGTCCCGTTGACCGCCTGCGTCTTTGGGTGCAGAAACCGGTGTACGCCCATTTCGATCGCGCCATATCCCTTCATGTAGTAGATCTTGAGCGTGCCAGGCACTAGCACTCGCTGCGTGTCTCCGGTGCAAATGTTGTTCTTGATGCTCTCGGTGAGCTTTTCGTGGCCGAGCGTCACGCCGCCTTGGTCGTGATAGAACTCCACGTCGTCGGCCAACAGGCGGTCGAACTTATTCAGCTCGCAATGGTTGTAGGCATCGAAAAGCTGTGTATCGAGGGCGGTAATCGCCCTGTCCAGGTCCGCCTGGTTCCTGATATCCTCGAGCGCGGCGACCTTTGTTTCCCACCCTGCTTGAGCATTGGCCCGCGAAACCCTTCCCATTGAGAACAGCAGAACGGCAAATCCGCATCCAACCCCCAGCCGACACTTCATGCAGGTCCTCCCATAGGCACGCCGATTGCTTTCCAGACTCGCACTACGAGGTACGGCATTCTCTCCTCTGATGTTCCACACTGCGGGCGCCGATCGCTGCTATTCACGTAGAATGAGGAAGCTGTGACCACGCCTTCAGATCTCGAAAACCTGCGCGTTGTATTAGTGCGCACGCGCAATCCGCTGAATATCGGCGCGGCGGCGCGCGCGATGAGCAACTTTGGCGCGTTCCATCTGTGCGTGGTTACGCCTTACGAAAAAGCGTTCCGCGAAGCAGTGTCGGCGGTTGGCGCCGCGCCGCTGTTGGCCAAGGCGGAGGAACTTGACACCGTCGATGCCGCGGTTCGTGATTGCAGCCTGGTGGTGGGAACGACCGCCATCGGGCATCGCCAGCTGCGGCATGAAATTTACCCGCTCGAAGAAGCCGCAAACAAGATTCGCAAGAAGCTGGCGTCGGGTCGCCTGGCAATACTGTTTGGCTCGGAAAAGACCGGGCTTTCCAATCACGATTTGAGCTACTGCCACTGGCTGCTGCGCATTCCGACCCGCGAAGAGCATCGCTCCATGAATCTGGCGCAGGCGGTGGCCATTGTGGTTTATGAATTATCACGACAGTCGATCAGGGTGAACGCAAGAAATAAACGATTGTCGCCGGCAGCGAATATGCAGGAGGTCAATCGAGTCAGCGCGGCGCTGCTCGAAGCACTCTATGTCTGCGGCTACACTCATCCACGTTCGGCCGCGAGGGCCGAAGAGAAACTTCGCCGCATGCTGCGCCGCTTCGAGTTGAGCTCCGCCGACGCCGAAGTCTTCCTCGGCATGATTCGCAAGGTCCTATGGAAGATGCGCTCCTTGCCGGAACACAGGTGAAAGAGCAAAAAAGCACAAGGGTCAAAGAGGATAAGAGCGGCAAAGTCGGATGTGATTCTCCACTCTTTTACCCTTATACTCTTCTCTCGCGCTTTTCAGGTCGGCATTTTGAAGAAGAAATACATTCCCGCGAAATAGAAAATGAGATCCGGAGCGAACGCCGCAAACGGCGGGGGCAACTGTCCCACTCCGCCCATGGCTTCCAACAGCCGCGACAGCGAGAAGTATGCGATTCCAACAGCCAACCCGACAGCAACGCCGCCAATCGCCCCGCGAGCGCCGACGCGGAACGCGTAGGGAACCGCCAGCAGCATGCTTACCGGAGCGATCAGCGGAAACGCGATCTTGACGTACCACTGGACGGTCAAAGCCGAGACGTCGAATCCCGCGCCGTGCAACTCTTCGATGTAGTTTCCCAGCTGGCGAAAGCTCAACTGCGACGCTTGCAAAACTTCGCGATTGAAATAATTCGGAGGCTCGGAAAGTTCGGAAAATGCAGTCGCTGAGAACTTTTGGTAGTTTTCGATGGAGCCGTCGCGAAAATCGCGCACCCAGCCGGACTCCAGTACCCAGACATTCTGCGCCTCGCTCCAGCGAGCCTGATTGGCAAAGATTCGCCGTTTTACATGGAAGGTGCCCGGCGAGAGTTCGACTACGGTCAGTCCAGCAAGAAGATTCTTACCCGGTTCGAATAAATCGTAGTTGTAGATTTTGCCGCCTTCCCCAAAAATCCAGCGCTGCGGACGGGTGTAGGTTTGCGGCGGTTTGCCTTTGATCTGGTTGCGCAGCGCATCCTGGCGCTGGTTGGTGTACGGCAGGTAAACGTCATCCAAAATGATCATGGTGGCCGCCAGCGTGAGGCCGGCCAGCAGCAGCGGCATGGCCAGACGGTACAAACTGATGCCGCTGGCTTTACAGGCCACGATTTCGTTGTTCTTGCTCATCACGCCGAGTGTCACCAGAACCGAAACGAGCGTGCCAAGGGGCGCAAATTGATAAAGAAGATAGGGCGTCAGATACCAGAAATATTTCACGACAACCAGGAACGGCACACCGTGCCGCGCGATGTCGTCCAACAATTCGAAAAAAGTCAGCACATGGAACAGGAACACAAACGACACCATCAGCAAGGCGAAGTACGCCAGGAAGCGCCGCAGCAGATAGAGATCGATGATTCGCGGAAAACTTCCTTCGGAAGTTCTTGGACGATCCGGCGCGCCATTTGTGGATTTGACTAATTCCGCCGCACGGATTCGCGCTTGCGTGGTGCGCCGTCGCAGCAGTCGTTTCCAGGTGTCCAGCCGGCTGATCTTGCGGTACCAGGTGCGGTCTCCGCGCAGTTGTTCCATCCGAGGCAGAAGAATGATGGCAAGAATGGTCAGCGCGATGTTGGCCAGCCAGATACCGGTCCACGGGCTGAGCTTTCCTTCGCGCGCAAATCCCGCCCCCATAACGGACAGCGAATAGTACATGCCGATCAGAAGCACGGAAAGCAAACTTCCCGCCGCACGTCCGCCGCGCCGCGGCTGCGCGCCCAGCGGCACTGCGACCAGCGCAAATACCAGGCAGGCGAACGGAAACGCCAGCCGGCGCTGAAACTCGACGCGCGCTTCGCGCCAGTTTTTCCCGTTTTCCGCCAACAACTCACCGGTTGTGCGCTCGGGATTGCTCAAGGCGCGCTGTTGGATGCCACTGAGTCCGGTGACTTCAATCGGCCAGTCGCTCTGTCCGAAGTCGGTGACGGAATAGTGATCGGGATCTTTGCGGCTGACCTCGTGTGTAGTACCACCTTGAAGATGCAGCTCCAGCTTGCCCTGCTTCGGCTCGGCAATTACAATCGCATTCTCAGCCAGCGTCAGCTGTGAGCCGCTCTCCTCGCCGACTTCGGCGACGAATACGCCGTGCCACTGCGTTCCGCTCGCGGAAACGTCGTTGACATAAAGGACACGTCTGGGGAATCGTTCGTCGAAAACCCGCGGTTGAACCTGAAAAGATGCTTGCGAGGCCAGCAGGTTGGCCTCAATCCCGCGCAAGGCGCGAAATGCGGCTGGCCCGAGCCACAGCGTCAGCGAAGCGGTTAGGAGAGCTCCGGTGAGGGCCAGCACGGCGACCGGGACCAGCATCCGCTGGCGACTGATGCCGAGCGCGGTGAGTGCGATGATTTCGCTGTCCCCGGACATGCGACCCAGACCCAGCAGCACCCCAACAAGCACGGCCATTGGAACGGTGAAGATCAGTACGCCAGGGAAAATGTACAGAAAGAGTTTTGCAATTTGCGCGCCGGAACCGGAATGGCGCACCAAGAGCTCCATGAGCCGGACCAGTTGTGGCACAAAAAGCACGAATGTGAAGACGACAAGTCCGAGGAATGCATGACGGAAAATCTCGCGGATGATATAGCGGTCAAGAATGCGCATGGCGCGAAACGAGAGTGTAGCACGGCGACTCCCGTGCCGGCGGAGCGCCTCTCACGATGAATAAGATCCATCTGGTAGTCCTCTGGCACATGCACCAGCCACAGTACCGTGACCCGGAAACGGCCTGCTACGTTCTGCCGTGGACCCGGCTGCACGCTTTGAAAGACTATTGGGGCATGGTGAAAATCCTCGAGGAGTTTCCCAATTTTCACGCCACGTTCAATATCGTGCCATCGCTCGGATTGCAGCTTGAGGAATACGCCAGCGGCACCTTCAACGAACCCTGGTTCGAGTTGGCGTTTCGCGATGCCGAACAGTTGAGCCGCGAAGACAAGAGCGAAATTCTGTTGCGCGCGTTTCAGGTAAATCACGAGCGGCTGTTGTCTCGCTGGCCGCGTTATCTGGAGCTATACGAGTGGTCGCGGCAAGCGGGCAGCGCCCAGGCGACGGTCACCTTCACCCCGCGTGACTGGCGTGACCTGCAATTGCTTTCACAGCTGGCCTGGATGGATGAAGAATGGATTGCGCGCGATGCCACGATCAACCATCTCTCCGCCAAAGGAAAAGATTTTACGGAAAAAGACAAAGTGGCGCTAAAGCAGAAGCAGTTGGAATTTTTGAAATTGGTGCTGCCGATCTATCGCGAAGCCGCCGCGCGCGGGCAAATTGAAATCAGCACTACTCCTCTTTATCACCCGATCCTGCCGCTGATTTGCGATTCGGACATCGCTCGCGTCGCGAATCCTGCTACACCACTGCCGCGCAGAGCTTACCGGCATCCAGAAGACGCCAGGGAACAACTGCGCCGGGCCAAGGAATACCACCAACGCATGTTTGGCGTTCAGCCAGCCGGACTGTGGCCCTCTGAGGGATCTGTTTCCGACCAGGCCTTGGCCATAGCCGCGGAAGAAGGATTCAAGTGGTTCGGCACCGACGAAGGCGTTCTTGGGCGGACTTTGAACATTGGTTTCTTCCGTGACGGCAGCGGACTGGCCGCAAACGCCAATCGCCTGTACCAGCCGCTGCGCGTGCACACCGGAAAAACCGCTATCACCGGCCTGTTCCGCGACCATCACATTTCAGATTTGATCGGCTTTGTATACAGCCGCATGGATTCCAAAGCCGCGGCCGCCGATCTGCACGGCCGGCTGCGCGCCATCGGCGAACGCGTGCAGAGCAAGCAGTCACTTACGGTTTCTCTCTTCCTGGATGGAGAAAACGCCTGGGAATACTATCCGGGAAACGGCCGCGAATTCCTGCGGCAATTCTACGGACACGTCCAGGCCGACCCGGATTTTCGCGCCCTGACGGCAAGCGAGGCAATCGCCGCAGCCGGAGAGATCGCTGAAACACAGGGAATCTTTCCCGCATCGTGGATCAACGCCAACTTCGATGTGTGGATCGGGCACGCAGAAGACGTGCAGGCTTGGGACTATCTGTGGGATGCGCGCGAGGCGTTTGCCCGCGCGGAAGATGCCGCAGCGCAAGGACGCCAAGACGCGCCAAGCGAATCTGCATTGAGAGAAGCAAAGGAATCGCTGCTGGCCGCGGAAGGGAGCGATTGGTGCTGGTGGTTCGGGCCGGAACACAGTACCGCGAATGATGCGGAGTTTGATGCGCTTTATCGCAAGCACTTGACGGGAATTTATCGCGCGGTCGGCAAGATAGCGCCAGACGAGTTGGCGAAACCGATCAAGAAGCAGCCGGAGCGCGCCTTACACCTGCCGCCGTCGGAATACTTGAAGGTGCATGTAGATGGCCGCGATTCTTCGTATTTCGAGTGGCTCGGCGGGGGACTGTACTCCCCGGAGCGCCGCAGCGGAGCGATGCACGGCCGCACGTTTTACCTGCGGGAGTTGCGCTATGGATTTGAGCCTGAACGGCTGTGCATACGTCTGGATACCTTTCCCGGCGCGTTCGCTGAACTGGAGACCGCAGAATTCCGCGTTACTGTTCAGGGCAATTGCGAAGTGACGATGATAGCCAAATTGCAGCAAGGAAAATTGGTGGAGTACTCGGTCGAACAGGAGCGCGTCTGTCTGCTCAATCCCGCGAGCTCTGCGGAAGCGGCATACGATCAGATTCTGGAGCTGGCCATCAGTAAAGATCTATTCGATTTGCGAGGCATGTCGCGGCTGCGCCTGGGAGTCGCGTTATGGCATGGAGGATTGCCGGTAGATGTGCTGCCGGCCGAAGGCATCGTGGATGTACCGCTGGGCGAAGAGCACTTCGCATGGCCGAACGAGCCGCTGGCGACGTAAAGACTGTCCCGGCTTTCAAAATAGCTTCACGGCAAGTTCCCGAGGCTGATCGCCGACCGGGATCATGGTGAGCAACGCACTGGTTCGATCTGGCGTAATGCGAATAATCGAAAGGTCGCCGGACGCCTGGCTGACCACCAGCAACAGGCGAGCTTTGTCTCCGGGATCAAAACGCAAAGCCCCTGGGGTTTGCCCGGCGGGGATAGGAAGACTGAGACGCCGAAAACTGATATCCACCGGAATAACGCTGCCGGAGCTGGCATCAGATACGTAAAGCTCTCCGGTATCGGCCAGAAGCGCGCCTCGGGTGGGCGCGGAACCCAAAACCAAGAAATCGCCTACCTCGTGTGTCCAGGTGTTAATGGCTTGCAGGCCGTGCGAGTCCGGTGAAAGAACGTAGAGTTCGCCGCCATCCGGCTTCAAAATCATTTGCGAGGGAATTCCCGCGAGTTCGAGATTGGTCAGCAGGAGTCCTTTGGGCAAATCGATGACCGAGAGGCGTCTCTGAGTCCGGCTGAGAATGAAAGCGGTGGAATGGTCGTTCAAAATGGCGGCATCTTCGGGGTCGGGAATGACGCTAACTGTATTTCGCAATTGCAATGTTGCGGCATCGTAAATGCCGACAGTGGCATCCTTCTTGTTGAGCACCAGCACCAGTTTGCCGTCAGGCGAAACACGGGCGGCAACCGGTTGTGTGCCGGTGGAGGCTTGCGAAACGACCTGCCGCGTGCCGCAATCAATCGCCGTGAGCGAGTTGCTTCCCGACGCAGGCACATACACGCGCTTACCATCCGGGGAATAATCGATCGAATAGGGAAGCGCGCCGACCGGAATCCGCGCCGCGATCTGCGACGTTCGCGAATCCAGCACCCACACAAATCCTGCGCTCGAACTGACACCCCATAATTCTGCGCGTGTCGGATGTTCGCGCATCGCGGAAATAGAGCCGCCAATTGGTACGTGCGCGACGGTGGAAAGTTTTACCAGATCGACCACCGAAACGGCGTTGTCCGCGGTGCTGACATAGGCATAAAGGCGCAGTCCGGGCCGAAGAAATGACGGTCGATGCTCCCGAGCCAGAACCAGGATGGTGGCGATCAGCAAGATCGTGCACAGCAACAAGGCGCGGAATTGGGACGCGCGATTCATGGCTCAGGTCTGTTGGTCAGAACACCGAACAGTTCCGCGCTCCTAATTCACTTGGCGATGAACCACCGCAGCAATCTGGCGAATCTCCGCCGAGAGTTCGGCGAACTCTTCGGGAAGAATAGACTGAATGCCATCGGACAGCGCCTCTTCCGGTTGATGGTGAACTTCGACCAAAAGTCCATCCGCGCCGACTGCCACTGCCGCCCGCGAAAGCGGCAGAACCTTGTGGCGTTTTCCAGTGCCATGACTCGGATCAACAAGAATCGGCAAGTGGCTGCGTTTCTTCACCGCAGGCACCACGGCCAGGTCCAGAGTGTTGCGCGAAAAATCGGAGAAAGTGCGCACGCCGCGCTCGCAAAGCATCACGTTGTAGTTGCCTTCGGACAGAATGTATTCCGCAGCCATCAGAAATTCATCCAGGGTAGCGGACATCCCGCGCTTCAGCAGTACCGGCTTTTTAGCCCGGCCCGCGCGCTTGAGTAGAGAAAAATTCTGCATGTTGCGCGCGCCAATCTGAATCACATCGGCGTATTTTTCAACCAGGTCGAGCGATTCGTGATCGATGGCTTCGGTGACGATGCCGACGCCAAATTCTTCCCGGACTTTCGCAAGGATTTTCAGCCCAGCCTCGCCGAGACCCTGAAAACTATAGGGGGAAGTCCGTGGCTTATACGCACCACCGCGAAACAGGCGCACGCCGGTCGGCTTGAGCAGTCGAGCCACGGCCATACATTGCGCCTCGGACTCCACGGCGCAGGGCCCAGCGACCATCGCCAGATGCACACCGCCGACCAGAACGTCACCGGAAGGTGTGGGTATTCGGATGACGGAGTCCTCTTCCTTGGCATCCCTGCTAACCAGTTTGTATGGTTTGCTGACCGGAATGCACTCGACGACACCAGGCATGGATTCGAGTACGCCAAGGTCCACGGCGCCATCGTTGCCGGTTATACCGATCGCCGTCCGTGCCGCGCCGGGGATTGGATGCGCCTTCAGGCCCAGCGAGCCGATCCGCTGGCAGACCGCGCGTACCTGCTCTTCGGTGGCGTGCGCCTGCATTACGACAAGCATAGTTTCTCCGTGACTGTTGCGGAAACTCGAGTCTATCGAAGGCCATCAATTACGGCAAACCTACGGCACCCGGAATACCGGAAGGCAGGTACGCCGCGAATCAAATCTGCTGCTTCTTCCAGTAGCCCCGCCTGAACAGAACGACGCTCATCGCCGCAATGGCTCCTTCCGCGGCGACGATCGAAAAGTATGCCCCTGGGGCCTGCCAGTGCATGGGGATGGCGAGAAAATACGCCAGCGGAATCTCCAGCAGCCAGAATCCGAAAAAGTTGACGATCGTCGGCGTCACGGTATCGCCGGCGCCGTTAAACGCCTGCAGCATCACCATACCGTAGGCATACCCTATATTACCGTAGCTGATGATTCGCAAACAGCTGGCGGCCAGCGGAATTACCTGCGGGTCCCGGGTGAACAAGCGGACGATTGGCTCAGCGAACACCACGAACACCAGCCCGATCAGGCCAAGAAAAATCATGTTGTAAAAACCGGTGCGCCACACGGAAGTGGCAGCGCGTTCAGGTTGTTTTGCACCGAGGTTCTGGCCGACCAGCGTTGCGGCGGCATTGCTTAACCCCCACGACGGCAAAATGACGAAGATCACGATGCGGATGGCAATCGTGTACCCAGCCAGAGCGGCCGACCCGAAGACGCTTACGATGCGCACCAGGCCAATCCAGCTAGTATGGGCGATCGCGAATTGCAGAATTCCGGTGAGTGAAACACGCACCAATCGCAGCAGCACGGTCAGGTTGATGCGAATGTTTTGCGTCATAATTCGAATTCGCTCGGTGCCGCGCAGCAAACGGTAAAACTGATAAGCCACGCCGATGCTGCGTCCGGTGAAGGTGGCCAGAGCCGCTCCGGTCACTCCGAGTTTTGGAAACGGCCCCCACCCGAAAATCAGGCAAGGGTCTAACACCAGATTGATGATGTTGGACACCCACAGCAGGCGCATGGCGATTGCCGCATCGCCGGCGCCGCGAAAAATTGCGTTGTTCAGGAACAGCATCAGGATCGCTCCGCTCCCACCCAGTGCGATTCGCGCGTACCCGGAACCAACCGTAACCACCTGCGGCGATGCGCCCATTAACTGCAGCAATCGGGGAGCAAGGAAGAGAGACGGCAGACCGATCGCCAGGGACACGGCAAGCCCCAAGGCGATTGCCTGTACCCCGGCAACCGCGGCGCCGTGCGGATCCTTTTCTCCAATGCGCCGCGCCACCATGGCCGTGGTCGATAGGCTCAAACCCAGGCCGACTGCGAACACCAGGCTCAGCAACGATTCTGTTAGTCCTACCGTGGCGATGGCGTCAGCGCCCAGCCGCCCGACCCAAAACACGTCCACCACGGCGAACAGAGACTCCAGAACCATTTCCAGCACCATGGGAATGGCCAGCAGCAGAATGGCGCGGTTCAGGCTGCCGGTGGTGAAGTCCTGATGCGATCCCCGAATCGCTTCGCGGATCGAGTTCCACAACGACGGATGGGGTGCCGCACTGAGTTCTTGCGATGGCATAGAAACCCCTACAATCCGCGCAAGCACGCTCTGCCGAAAAAAGCGGGCAGCGCTGTTCGGAGACTAGAGTGGTAGAGACGAGGGAATGATACCTGCCGCGTTCAGGCGCGGTTCACAAGATCGAGATGATTCGGGGGACAAACATGTTCGCGTCCTTTTAAGTGATGACCGCGAAGCCGTCATCGACGCTCCTCGATGAACCTCAAGCGAGAGAACGTTTAATGTGATCCGGAAATTGTATCGCGAAGGCCAGAATCGCCGCCAGCGAAAAAAACGGTGCCCACACCTGGAGCCGACGCGAATAGGACAGGCGGTAGTTTGAGAGAGGCTTGCATTGCCCGGAGGGTGGGAGCGCATAATGGAAGCAGCCCCCCTAACCACACAAGGCCCAGCCGGGAGAACCAAATGATCCCGGATACAGGCATCAGTTTTGCAGGACTCACAATCACCACCCTACAACTTCTAGGCTTAGGCGGCTTGTTCCTGGCCATAGCGGCATTTCTCCTGGCCTTCAGCCGTGAACGAAGGATGGCCCTAAAACGGTCGATCGTGACCGATGAATTGGCGATTCAGTTGGGGCGAATCGCCGATTCTTTAGAACACATGGCCAATCAGGCATCCGACCGTGCGATGTGGAAGGCCTCGCGACACCGAGCGGAAGCGTCGCGCAATAGAATTCAAGAACCAGAAGTCGCGAGCCCAGAAACACATCGAGTGGCATTTTCGATGTTTGGGCGGTAAACAAACGGGATCAGTCGTCGCTCGAGAAAGCGCGAGTTGGAGAAACAGCGCAGGTCGGATAAAATAGAGAGTTTACCGAACAAAGAGAGCAGCGACTGACGAATGGCTGAGCAGAAGATTAGCCCCATCAAGCCCGAAAGCGAAGGGGAAGAACTGCGGGTCGATCCGCTCGACCTCCATGACCAGAAATTCGACCCGGAAGACGAATATCGTCCCGAACCCGCCGCGGAGCCCATGCCGCCGGTTTGGATGGACGGAAGCGTGCGCATCGGTATTCACGCTTCCATCGGCGGAAGCTACCTCAATGCACTGGAATCGGCTCGCAGGTTGGGCTGCAATGCGCTGCAGATCTTTTCCGCGAGTCCGCGGATGTGGGCTGGCGGCCCGTCGCGCATCCCGGAAGCCGACGCTTCCTCGTTCCGCGCCCGCCGCGAGGAACTGCAACTCGGTCCGCTGGTTATCCATGCGAATTATCTGATCAATCTTGCGGCCACGCAGCCCATGCTGCGCACTCGCTCCATCCAGGCCTTTCAAGACGAGGTTGTGCGGGCCATCACCCTTGGAGCAGATTATTTGGTGGTGCATCCGGGCGCCCGGGGTGAAGCAAGACTTGACGCCGCACTCACTACCATCGTGGACAGCGTGAAGCAGGCTATTCGACGCGTGCAACTTGGCCACTTGCGGATTTTGATCGAGAATACCGCGGGCATGGGCACCGCCGTTGGTTCGCGTCTGGAAGAAGTCGCGGCAATCGGGCGTGGTCTTTCCGTGATTGGCGCCGGGGCGTGCCTGGACACCGCGCACCTCTTTGCAGCGGGCTACGATATCACCACGGAAAACGGCCTGGAGGCCACGATTTCGCAAATCGAAGAGACCATCGGCCTCGAAAACGTGTACCTGTGGCACGTAAACGATTCGAAGATCGCTCTCGGTGGCCGCGTGGATCGCCACGAGCATATCGGCTACGGAAAGATCAAAGCCGCGGCGTTTGCCCGCTTCTTGCGCCACCCCAAGCTGGGGGCGAGCCCGGCAACTGGCATGCCCGGGCGAGCGTTCGTGCTAGAAACACCGATTGATGAACCGGGGGACGACCGGCGAAACGTCGCCAGGCTGTGGGAGCTTTCCGGCGAGAATGGCCCGCCCGCGGATAAGGGATTTTCCATGCTGACCACAGCCCTAAAGAAAAAGCTGGTTGCGCACCGAAAAGAAGTAGCCAAAGTCGCGCGGAATGTCGCCAAGAAGAACCGGAAGAAAAAGGGATAGCGCCAGTGGCGGAGCAGACTCCACAATCCGGCTACGATCCGCAGAACATCGAAGCCAAATGGCAAAAGCGCTGGGAACAGGCTGGCGTCTTCGAAGCTGACCTGGACCCTGCAAAACCCAAGTATTACGTGCTGGAAATGCTTCCGTATCCCAGCGGTACTCTGCACATGGGCCATTTGCGCAACTACGCCATCGGAGATGTGGTGGCCCGCGTAAAGCGCATGCGCGGCTTCAACGTGCTGCATCCGATGGGCTGGGACGCCTTTGGCCTTCCCGCGGAAAATGCCGCGATCAAGAACCATACTCATCCGCGGACGTGGACCAACAATAATATCCAGGAATTTCAAAGGACCTTTCGCCGTTTTGGCTTCAGCTACGACTGGCGGCGCGAAATCTCCACTTGCGAACCGGAATACTATCGCTGGAACCAGTGGTTTTTCCTGCGCATGCTGGAACGAGACATTGCCTACCGCAAGAAAAGCCGCGTCAATTGGTGCCCCAAATGTTGCACTGTTCTGGCCAACGAACAGGTCATCAACGGCTACTGCTGGCGTCACGAAGACACCTCGGTAGAAACGCGCGAACTCGAACAATGGTTTTTGCGCACGACCGCGTATTCCGACCAACTGCTTGATGACTTGAAACTCCTGGAAGGGAGCTGGCCGGAGCGCGTCATCACCATGCAGCGCAACTGGATTGGCAAGAGTGTGGGCGCGCGCGTGACCTTCGCCGTTGCCGATGTTCCGGGCGCAGGCTCGATCGAAGTCTTCACCACTCGCATCGACACGATCTATGGGGCCACTGCGCTGGTTCTGGCGCCCACACATCCGTTGCTCGCGACGCTGCTCGAAGGGGCGCCCGCGCGGGAGCAAGCCGAGCAAGCCTTGGCTCGCCTGCGCCAAGCGTCTGTGAAGACCCTAGACCTGGCCACTGCCGAGAAAGAGGGTTTCTTTAGCGGTCGATTTGTAGTCAATCCGTTTAACGGAGAGAAGCTACCCATCTGGGTAGGGAACTTCGTGCTGCTCGAATACGGCACCGGTGCGATCATGGCCGTTCCGGCACACGACGAGCGCGATTTCGAATTCTGTAAGAAATACAATCTCCCGATTCGAATCGTGGTGGCTGCAAATACAGAGCGCGGGCCCGCGGTCTTGAGGCCTGCCGAGGCATTTACCGAATACGGCATCAGCGTCAACTCCGGAGAATTCAGCGGACTCGGCACGGAACAAGCGAAAGAGAAAATGACGGCATTCGCCGAATCACAAGGCTTCGGAAAAAAAGAAACCATCTTCCGCCTAAAAGATTGGGGCGTCTCTCGCCAGCGGTATTGGGGCACGCCTATTCCCGTCATCTATTGCCAGAAGGACGGCATCGTTCCAGTACCGGACAAGGACCTACCGGTTCTGCTGCCGGCCAACCCGAATCTGACCGGCGAAGGCGCTTCACCATTGGCAACGACGCCGGATTTTGTGAACACCACCTGTCCGAAGTGCGGCGGTGCCGCGCGCCGCGAGACTGACACCATGGACACCTTTGTCGATTCCTCCTGGTATTTCTACCGCTATTGCGATCCTCACAATGCCAACGCGCCGTACGATTCCAGAAAAGTTGCTTACTGGTTCCCGATTGACCAGTACATCGGCGGCATTACTCACGCCATTCTTCATCTTCTGTATTCGCGCTTTTGGTGCAAAGTGATGCGCGATTTGGGCTTGATCCAGCACAGCGAGCCAATCGCCCGGCTGTTCACGCAAGGCATGGTGCTCAAGGGCGGAACCGCGATGTCAAAATCCAGGGGCAATGTCGTCGGGGCCCACGAAATGGCTGACAAATACGGAGCGGACACCGGTCGTCTGTACACCCTTTTTGCCGCGCCCCCGGAAAAAGACTTAGAGTGGAGCGAAGAAAGGATCGACGGCGCCTGGCGCTTTCTCAATCGGGTGTTTCGACTGGTCGAACGCCACGCCGCCGCGGTCCGAGGCGCCAGAGCGGGGGGAATCGACGCCGGCGGCGCCACGGAAAAGGAAAAGCAACTTCTGCGCAAAGCTCACCAGACGTTGCAGCGCGTCACCTCTGATTTTGAAACCCGCTGGCACTTCAACTCGGCCATCGCTCTGATTATGGAATTGACCAATGAGATCTACGCACAGGAACCGCTTGAAAACAGCGCCCGCCCGGAAGTACGCAAGGAAGTACTGGAATTATTGACGCTTATGCTGGCTCCGATGACCCCTCACATCGCCGAGGAAATGTGGGAGATGCTGGACCACCACGGCGGACTCTGGACGGCCGCCTGGCCGGGGGCCAACGCAGCGCTGGCCAAGGATGAGCAGGTGGAAGTGCCGGTTCAGATTAACGGGAAGTTGCGGGGAAAGCTGACCGTGACCGTGGGAACTTCGCAGCAAGAACTGTTGAAATTAGCGATGGCCGAATCGGCGGTTACCCAACACCTCGACGGCAAGCGCGTCGTGAAGGTGGTCTATGTGCCGAACAAGTTGCTGAACATCGTTGTTGCCTAGATTTCCGCTTGGGGGACAAGAGCCGATGGCCGAGATCCAGACGGGAACCAAAATGCAGAAGGAAAATGCCAGACCAAAATCCGAACTGGGTGGAATCGTGGTTCTCGATTTTGGCGGACAGTACACGCAGTTGATTGCGCGCCGCATCCGGGAGCAGCAAGTCTTCAGCGCCATTGTGCCGTGCACCGCCAGCGTTGCGGAAATTCAAGCTTACCAGCCAGTGGGCATCGTACTCTCGGGCGGCCCCAGTTCGGTTTACGACGCGGACGCGCCCAAGTGCGATCCCGCGGTGCTGGCCGCGGGATTTCCCGTG
>Ga0126381_100004857_pt1 | contig 14692 bp, 9 predicted proteins | sample PanSoiMetPlot_28_FD_96465 | JGI IMG/M metagenome (GOLD analysis project Ga0126381, IMG submission 96465) | Tropical forest soil microbial communities from Panama - MetaG Plot_28 | ecosystem: Environmental > Terrestrial > Soil > Tropical forest > Bulk soil | place: Panama | collected 2016-02-17
ACGCCCACGCCGACAGCTCCAGCGAAAACTGTCAACGCAGCGAGATGAATCCCCGTGTTTTCCAGAACAAAGAAAATGCCAATGACCAGCACGATGTTGCTGATGATTTGAGCAATCGCGTACTGGAGAGAACGATCGAGTCCACTTGTAGCCAGCAGTCGATTAAAAAGAAAACGTTTCGTTCTCGAGGAGATCCAGAAAACCGCAATCAGAAGCGCGACGAGCAAAAAAATCTGAAGAAGACTTAGCTGGATGGCTGGAAGCGGTGCGCTCCAAGCCAGGGGAATTCCCGCCGCGTTGATTGCGTTGACTATGAAAAAGATGAGCGCGGCAAGACTTAAGATTGTCGTGACAATCGCGATGAAGTTCGTGTCGATATTGAAACGACTGAAAAAACCGCGGACGAATTGGCTCTGTAAAATTCGGGCAATGACTACTCCGGCCGCAGAAAGAGCAACGAATGCGATTAGTCCCAGAATGGTGATGTAGTGTCCGCCTACTTGAAAGAGCGGCTTTTCCAAAAGCGGAAAACTCATCGCAATCTAGTTTGAGCCTCGTGTCTCGGTTTCGCAATAACTTAGCAAAAAACACGGCCAAAGCCGTGTTTTCGCGCGCTTAAAACCTGCACGTCCCCGAAGATCTTCCGAGGGTCCTTATTGTTTGGAGGACTTGTCTTCGATATATTTGATAACGTCGCCGACCGTTTGGAGCTTTTCGGCATCCTCGTCGGGCACTTCTACTCCAAATTCTTCTTCAAATGCCATTACCAACTCGACGATATCCAGCGAGTCTGCACCCAGATCTTCAATGAAAGAGGCTTGCGGCGTGACCTGTTCTGGGTTCACGCCGAGTTGCTCCACGATGATGTCCTTAACCTTTTCTTCGATTGATTTTTCCGCCATAAATTTACTCGGTTCGTGTTGGTTGCGCGTGGAAAAGCCTAGAGCCATCCGGGCACAGGATGGCAAGTAAATGAATTAGAGAGCTTGTCAATCAATTTCGGGCAATGTAATGGCGCTGCTTTCACGCTTCTTCCGCACCTCTCTAGGTTTACTTCGTTTATTCTTTGAGTAGATGGAAATCATGTCCTCTTCGCCCGCCGAGCATGTCGATTTGCTCGATCTAAAGTTGCTGCCCGCCTGGGTGAAAGAACCCGATGCGGCGAAAAATTATGAGCACTACACAGGTGAAGAGGAGAGGCACGGATCACGTGGTCGGCAGTATCCCTCACATCGCAAGCGAGACGGCGACCGAAAGCGTCCAAAGTTCGGCGTCCAACGCCCAACACCAGAAGGCAAGAAAGTTCATCCCCACGAACGGGGGAAGGTAAGGCGCCACCAAGCTGACCATGAGCGAAGCCGAACGCGAGCCGGCCGACGAAAGCATCGCGGAGAAGATGGCCCAGCCCTCGATCGCCGGGGCCCACAGACTCCGGTTATGCGAGCGCCGCTGGAGATCACCATTCGTTTTCTCCCGTACTCCCTGGCATTCGAGAATGTAGTCGCGCAGATCAAGTCGGACTCGCTCGCCTATTCCGCTTTTGCGTTGGCTCGCTTGTTCCTGGAAAAACCGGAACGCTACGAGGTCCGTTTAACGGCGAAGCCGGAATCACCGCTTTTTCAATTCGGCGAGAACGGCACCTATTCTTCCGATCGAGAACTCCTCGAGCGGAATGCATTTCGACTCGCCCACGGACGTTTCTATAAGATTGACATAACGCAGTCCGAGCCTGTGAAGGGGAATTTCTCAAGTGTCGCGCGTTGCCGATTAAGCGGAACACTTCTGGGCCCGACTAACCACCACAATTATCAACCGCACCTCCGAAGCCTCTTTGAACAACGCTTCAGTCGCAGAATGAGTTTTGCCGACTATCTGCAGCAGATCGAAATTGTGAACGATTTGGCGCTGATTGAACGATGGAGGGAGCAGGCGCGGACAGTGACGACATACACAACCTTGCACGAAGAAACTCCGTTAACGTTTGCCTCTGCAACAGAGGCCGAGCGGCATTTCCGTTCGAATTATCTCGCCGGTATTATCCGCACCGTTGAGGAAGTGACCGTCGGCGGAATTTTGAGCCGACGCTTGCCTGACCGGATACTGAAACGCGCGATCGAGGACGCATGGACACGTGAGGTCCGGTCACCCTCTAACATGATTCAGGAATTAGGCGCTCGATTTCGACAAGCTGGTCTGCATATTTTCCGGCATCGCCGTGGCATGTTGTTCGTCTCGCCCATCCGGCCACGTCCCTTTGCCGGGGAACAAGCTGGCGTGTCCCCAGCTGTGAATAGCATTCTCGAAGCGGTTGGCTCGAAACCGGCAATCAATCGTAGAGAACTTTTCGAAAAACTGGTTACTGACCCAGCCAGCGAAACTGCGGAATCGCGCAAACTAGCTCTTGCTTCCGACCTGCGCTGGTTGATTAACGAGGGTTACATACTCGAGTTCAACGATGGCTCACTTGATCTGCCCAGAACCAAAGCCAAGCAGGAGGCAGTAGCCGCACTCGCCCCAGCCGCAAATGAAAATCTGGCGCTGGCTGCGGCCAGCTCGTTGCCAACTCATTCGCCGACGACTTTGAATGACGACGTCAAATTGCCTTCGTCGTAGCGGACAATCTCGTTCTTTTCGTCTGGTAACAAGACCTGCTGCGGATGGATCGCAGCTTCGTCTAGCGTTCAACGCACAAAACTCATGATCGTCATACGGTCGCCGATCGATATACCAACGAGTTCAGCCAGATCAGATGAAATAGGAACGCTGCCCTCGTAATCCAAGCTTGCGCTGGTTACCGTGGCCCGATGGATTTTTGATTTACAGAAGGGTGAGTTCCATCGACAACCTGTACACGGGCGATCATCCAACTCCGTTTTAGAGCTAGACGACGCCGGCTTTTTTCAAGGCGCGATAGGCGCCGTTTTTATTGATCGTCTTGAGACCGCGCGGGGTGACGCGAATCCGGACAAATTTCTTTAGCTCAGGCACCCAAACGCGTTGCCGGCGCAAGTTTGGCGCGAAGATGCGCGACACATTTTTCGTAACGTGCCGGCCGACGCCGCCCTTTTTCTTGGCCATACCGCGGCGGTGAATCACGCTGCCGCGCATCGCTGTTGATCCCGTAATACTGCAAATCCGTGACATGACGTAACCTCAAAAGAAGCGCGTAAACTGCCGCGCACGAGCGCGCTCGTCAAGCGAATGTTTAACCACGAATGCACACTAATAGACGACAAACATGAGATCTGATAGCGAGACCACCGTCTGCTATTCGTGCTCATTCGTGGTTGAACGTGTAACTACTCGGCATGGTCAAATTTAGCTCGCGTAAGAGGCTCCCAGTTTCGCAAGATTCATAATCTCCCTTTGATGCATGACGCAAAAGAATAACCACAAATTGCGAATCGGGATGGTAGGAGCTGGCAATATTGTTCGTGCCCGCCATTTGCCGGTGCTCAAGAGGCACACGGAGGTCGAGATTGTCGCCGTCTCGAATTCGACCTACGAAAGCTCGGAGAAATTTTGCCGCGAAAATGTCCCGCATGCCACGCCCATCCGAAACTGGCCGGAGCTCCTGGCATTGCCGGATCTCGATATTATTTGGATCGGCACGCCGCCGTATATGCATTCGGCGGTGACGATCTCCGCACTCGAAGCGGGTAAACATGTGTTTTGTCAGGCGCGCATGGCTAACGACCTCGCCGAGGCAGAAGAAATGCTCGCTGCATCGAAGCGTTTTCCTGAGCTTGTGACCATGCTTTGCCCGCCACCATTTGGGATGCGCGCCGATCTGCTGGTAAAAAAGATTGTTGCTGAAAATTACATCGGCCGTCCCCACCATGTGCGTCTGCAAAGTTTTACGAGCAATTATCTAGATCCCGATGCGCCGGCGCATTGGCGGCAAAGGATCGAGCTTAGCGGCTTGAATGTGCTGACGCTTGGGATTTACGTCGAAGTGTTGCAGCGCTGGCTGGGCGACATCGCAGGCGTCTTCGCGCGCGGGAAAATTATTTATTTAAATCGTCAGGGCTATGAAGTGATCATTCCCGATTTGCTCACGGTACTGTGCAGTTTTGAAAATGGAGCCGAAGGCGTGCTCGAGTTTAGTGGGATTGATGCAATGGGGCCGGGTGATCGCTTGGAAATTTACGGCAGCGCCGGCACGCTTACTTACGATTTCGGCACCGACGTTGTGCAGGCGGGCAAGCTCGGCGATCGCGCGCTGCATCTTGTCGATCTTCCGTCGGAGTTGGCAAGGGAGTGGCGCGTGGAAGAAGATTTTCTTGCCGCAGTGAAATCGAAGGGACATATCCGGCCACGTCCGGATTTCGAAGAAGGCGTGCGCTACATGCGTGTCGTCCAAGCTGTCGCGGACTCGCGCGCGCGTAACGAGTGGGTGCACATCAAGAAATAGCTCGCCGCCCGCGCACCCGTGTTAACAAACTGCGCGGACGGAATAATTCGCAATAAGTCGTTGAATCTGTCTGTGAAGTTCCCGCCCGACGGAAAAGGGACCAGCTGCGCTCAGATCGGCGGTAACAGCTGCGAATTTCATGCGACGCAGCAGATCAGTGACGAGATCAAATCCACGATCTCCTTAGCAGCCACACCTTCACTACCTGTGTTAAAGCAACGTAGCAAAGCAGGGTGAGCAAAAGGAGCGGCCAAAAAAGCGCTGGCAATGGGACAAACCCCAGAAACGCCGCCAGCGGAGAGAATGGCAAATAGGCTCCGATGGCCATGATGGTTATTGTAGTCCCGGTGAGCTGCCAGCTCGCCCGTGATTGAATGAATGGAATCAGGTTGGTCCGAATCACATGGACAATAAGTGTTTGGGTCATGAGTGATTCAACGAACCAGCCGGTGTGAAACAGCGCGGCAGCGTAGGTGGCATCTGGCGCGGCAGAAGTCGCAAAACGTGCCGCCAGTTCTGCAGGCGGGGCGAGGTCGAGTTGGCTGCATTTGAAGATGAACCACATCATCGCGTAAGTGGTGTAATCGAAAATCGAACTGATCGGGCCGATGAATAGGATGAACTTCGCGATTTCGCCCATGTTCCAAGGGCGCGGCATCGCCGTTTGCTGCTGGCCGACGTTATCCGTAGGAATCGGCACTTGGGAAAAGTCGTAGAGCAGATTGTTCGTGAGCACTTGGATCGGCGCCATCGGCAGGAAAGGTAGCCATGCGCTCGCGCCGACGACGCTGAACATATTTCCGAAGTTCGAGCTGGCCCCCATACGAATATATTTCAAGATGTTCACGAACACTTTGCGGCCTTCGAGCGCACCCTCTTCCAAAACCAGCAAGCTCTTCTCCAAGAGGATCATGTCCGCGGACTCCTTCGCGATATCGACCGCGTTATCGACCGAAATCCCTACGTCGGCGGCGCGAAGAGCGGGCGCGTCATTGATGCCATCGCCCATGAACCCGACGACATGGCCTTTGCTTTGCAGGGCTTTGACAACGCGCTGCTTATGCGAGGGCGCTAGACGCGCGAACACGTCCGTTATTTCGACGGCTTCGGCAAGATCGACATCGCCCATCGATTCTACCTGTTTCCCGAGCAAAATTTTTTCCGCGTTGATACCGACTTCATTACAAACTTTGCGTGTGACCAAATCGTTATCGCCGGTGAGCACCTTGACCGTTACGCCGTGCTGTCGGAGCGCTCCAATCGCCTCAATCGCTGTTTCCTTTGGCGGATCGAGAAACGCGATGTAACCGGTCAGCACCAGATCGCATTCGTCCGCTTTGGAGTAAGAAAGGCGCTTATCCAACTTTTTCGTGGCGACTGCCAGCACGCGAAGGCCGTCTTCATTCAAACTGTTGACCTGCTCCAGAAGATCTCCCACAAGAATGGGCTCCATTTCGAAAATCTCGCCTTCGCTTTCGAAGTGCGTGCATTTGCCAAAAACCGCTTCGGGCGCGCCTTTGGTGAGCAACTGGCACTGAGTATCCGGTCCCTCGACTACGACCGACATCATGCGCCGGGAAAAGTCGAACGGAATCTCATCCAGCTTCGTGTATTTGTTAATTCCAAGTTCACCGTGCAATTCCGCGTGTTTCAGCACCGCACGGTCGAGCACGTTCTTCAGTCCAGTTTGGAAATGGCTGATGAGATAAGCGTCGCGCAGGACTTCCTCATTTTCATTTTTGAAAACATCGACATACATCTCGAGGATGATGCGATCAATCGTGAGCGTGCCCGTCTTATCGGTGCAGAGCACGTCCATCGCGCCGAAGTTCTGGATCGAATTGAGACGCTTCACGATTACCTTCTTTCGCGACATGGCCATCGCGCCTTTGGACAGGCAAACGGAGACGATCATCGGCAGCATTTCCGGGGTGAGACCTACGGCGACCGCAAGCGCAAAAAAGAACGCTTCCTTCCAATCGTGCTTGCTCAAGCCGTTGATGAGAAAAACCAGTGGCACCATCACCAGCATGAAGCGAAGCATCAGCCACGTGAATTTCTTGACCCCTTTGTCGAAAGCGGTTTCGATTTGGCGCCCGGCAATGCTGCGTGCCACTTTCCCGAAGTAAGTATGGGTGCCGGTTGCAACGATGACCGCCGTCGCGGAGCCGCTTTCGACGCTAGTGCCTAGAAAACAGAGATTCGTGCGTTCAATCGAAGAGACATTTTCACGCAAATCAGGCGCTTCGCTTTTCTCGACCGGCAACGATTCGCCGGTCAACGTGGCCTGAATGACGAAGAGATCTTTTGCGGAAACGAGCCGCACATCACCCGGAATCATGTCGCCTGCGGACAGTTTCACGACGTCGCCGGGCACCAGTTCTCGGAGCGGAATCTCCTTCGCTTGGCCTTCGCGCACGACTGTGGCGGTGACAGTAATCATCGCCTTCAATTTTGCGGCCGCGTTATCTGCGCGCGTTTCCTGGACAAAACGCAGCGACATCCCCAGTGCCACCATCAGCATCATAATCGTGCCGGCGGCGACATCTCCTGTACTGTAAGACAAGATTGCCAGCACCGTCAGCAGGATCACAAGCGGATTGCGCGCTGAGATGTAGAGCCGGTGCAGCCAGCCCTCTTTCCTCTCGTATGCGACCTCGTTCGGTCCATGCTCTTCAAGGCGCGTTAACGCCTCTTCTTCACTTAAGCCCACGGGAGACGTGCCGAGCATCTCGAAAATCTCGTCGCCGCTTTTGCGAGCCGCTTCGTCCAGCCTTGATTGCGCTGGCACAGGTTGACTGCGCGTTGCGACTGGCTTCTTGATTTCGGGTTCCAGAGTCTTGCCAAGCATAACACCGAACGTTCCATCGCGTTTCTACCATTCGCGCTTGCCGCGCGCAACGGTTCGTGAATTCCATTCTTCTCCGCTTGCCGTTTGCCGGAAGCCGCCCCTTGTCATTCCGAGCGAAGTCGAGCAATCTGTACTTATTGTGTGAGGGCGGGGATTCGGTCTCCGCTTGGAATTGGGCGAAAAAGAACCAAGATAATTCTTATGCCGGCAGTTACGACAGGCTCCATGATTCGACGGGAACTCGGCGACGATCACATTTGCCACCTTACGTTCGATCGCCCCGAATCGGGTGCGAACATTTTCGACGCCGCCACGCTCGACGAACTAAACGAACACATCGATTTTGTAGAGAAGGAGAGTTCGTTGCGCGGACTAATCATCGCGTCCGCGAAGAAATCAATCTTCGTTGCGGGGGCGGATTTGAAGACGCTGCTGAAACAGGCGCAGACCGGGGATATGCGGGCGTTCATTGCTCGAGGACAAAGAATTTTCAATCGATTAGCAGAATTGAAAATTCCGACTGTTGCTGCGATTCATGGCGCCTCGGCCGGCGGCGGTTATGAAGTTACTCTGGCGTGCGATTATCGCGTTGCATCGGATGATCCCGCGACGCGAATTGGCCTTCCAGAAACAACACTTGGACTGATTCCGGCGTGGGGCGGTTGTACACGTCTGCCTCGTTTGATTGGCTCCGACACAGCCGCGGAGGTGATTTTGAAAGGGAAACTTTGCTCTGCGCAGGAAGCTTTAAAGCTCGGACTCATCGATGAAGTGACGCCGCGCGATCGACTCGCGGATCTTGCGCGGAAAAAGTTGCGCGATGGGAAACGCAAGGTGCAGGGCGGAGTTCCTGCGGCGTCGTCAGCGGCCTCGCGGGAGCGCGTCTCTCCGCGCCACTATGGGAACGCGGCACCAGCGCGTGCGCTCGAAATCATCAACAAAACTCTATCGATTTCGCCCGATGAATCGTTGCAGATGGAAGTAGATGTAATCACGAATCTTGGCAAAACCGAGTCAACGCAGAATCTGATCCGCAACTTTTTCCTGTCTGAAAAATACAGGAAGGGAACTTCGCAAAGACCACCGGAAAGGGTAGTGCACGCCGCCGTGATTGGCGCCGGTGTTATGGGCTCGGGAATTGCGCAGTGGCTGAGTTCGCACGGGGTGACTGTAATCCTGCGGGACATTGCGCGGGAGCAGATCGACCGCGGGCTGGCCAGTATTGAGAAGACTTACACCGACGCTGTAAAGCGAGGTTTAACGAGCGAGGAAAAAGCGAAGGAGGGCCGCGCCCGCATTTGTGGTTCCACCGCGCCGATGGAATTGCGTGACGTGCGGTTCGTGATCGAGGCTGCCTCGGAAAAGATGGAGATTAAGAAGGAAGTCTTTCGAGAGCTGGGGATGCAGGCAGGACCAAAAACCATTGTTGCCACGAACACGTCTGCTCTTCCGGTTAGCGAGCTGGCTGACGCAACGGTCTCGCCCGAACATGTCATCGGCCTTCACTTTTTCAATCCGGTGAGCCGGATGAAGCTGGTAGAGGTGGTGATCGCCAGACAGACGTCAGACGACACCCGCGAGCGGACGCTCGCGTTTGCGAGGCAAATCGGGAAATTGCCCGTCATTGTGCGCGACAGCCCGGGGTTTCTGGTGAATCGCGTTTTGTTTCCTTATCTGCTGGATGCCGCAGAGCTGTTCGAAAGCGGCCTCGCTTCGAACGAGATCGACAATGCGCTCGTGCAATGGGGCATGCCGATGGGCCCGCTGAGATTGATTGATGAAATTGGCGTCGATATCGCTGTGGATATCGGTGCTACACTCGAGAAAGCCTATGGTGGGCGCGCCCACGTTCCCACCGTGCTGCTCTGGTTGCGCGACCGGCAGATGCTCGGCCGCAAAACGGACGCCGGTTTCTACAAATACGAGCGCAAAGCGCAGACGTCTAACGACTCGCTGACACAATGGCGCGGCGCGTTGCATCGCAAACCAGGAGGCGCCGAGAGGCCAAATATTCCTCCGAAGATGCATGGCGATCCCCGGTCAAGGGCAAACGAAGGCGACCTGGCGCATCGGCTAGTCTTTCTGATGGTCAATGAGGCGGCACGCTGCATCGAAGAAAAAGTTGTCGGCTCGCCTGAGGACGCTGACTATGGAATGATTTTGGGGACTGGTTTCGCGCCGTTCCGCGGCGGGCCATTGCGCTTCGCTGAGTATTTTGGGCTAAAGCAGATCGTCGAGGAGATGGAACGTCTTGCACAGAGTGAAGAGAAATTCTTGCCGTGCGACGTATTGAAGAAGCACGCCCAGGATGGAACGAAATTTTACGAATCGTGAAATCCCCGCTTAAACTCCGTTCTTGTCATTTCGAGCGAAGTCCAGACACCTCTTACCTTTGTCAGAAAATAGTGAGAGATTCCTGGGCTACGTTCTGAATGACAGATCAACATGAAATCCCCGCTCGAAGCACCCGAGAAACAGGTTGCTAAGGAGACCAGCGCGAAACCGAAAAAGCCGGCTGCGACCATCATCGACACCTCAAAGATGGCCAAAGGCCAGCGCGAAGCGCTTGAGCTGGCCGAAGCGGCGCGCGATCCGCTCGAAGATCGCGGCAGTTTCGCCAGCAACCTGTTCGTCGGGCGGTACGACTTCGATCGAATTTATCCGTATCCGGCGCAGAGCGCTGAAGATCGGGCGGACGGCGAGGATTTCCTCCGCAAACTGGAAACTTATTTGCGCGATCATGTCGATCCCGATGAGATTGATCGCACCGGTGAAATTCCGCCGGAAAATTTCAAAGGGCTCGCGGAAATGGGTGCGTTTGGAATCAAAGTACCAAAGAAATACGGCGGACTCGGTTTGTCCCAATACAATTATGGACGTACCGCGGTTTTGCTTGGCAGTTGGGATGGAAACGTAGCCGCGCTTGTTTCTGCACATCAGTCAATCGGTGTCGCCCAGCCGCTGCTTTTATTTGGAACGGAAGAACAGAAGCAAAAATATCTGCCGCGCGTCGCGGGCGGCGAGATTTCTGCCTTCGCACTGACGGAAAGACATGCTGGGTCTGATCCAGCGACGATGAGCCTGCGCGCCGAAGCGTCGCCGGACGGTTCCGAGTTTGTGCTCAACGGCGAAAAAATCTGGTGCACGAATGGGACAAAGGCTGGCGTCCTCGTCGTGATGGCGCGCACCCCGTCGAAGATGGTGGGCGGCAAAGAACGCAAGCAGATCACGGCGTTCGTTGTGGATGTAAATACCCCGGGACTGGAGATCACTTATCGCTGCCGGTTCATGGGGCTTCGCGCCCTTTACAACGCGGTTGTGAAATTCACGAATGTGCGTGTGCCGCGCGAAAACATCATTTTCAAAGAAGGCGCAGGATTAAAAGTCGCGCTGACGACGCTGAATACCGGACGGCTGACGTTACCTGCTGCCTGTGTCGGTCTTTCCAAGCGGCTCCTCGAAATTTCGCGAAAATGGGCGGGCGAACGCATCCAGTGGGGCGTGCCGATTGGCAAACACGCCGCCATCGCCGGGAAAATCGCAGAAATGGCCGGCAACGTTTTCGCGATGGAAGCGATGACGTTTCTCACTTCTTCGCTGCTTGATCGAAAGACGGGTGATCTGCGAATCGAAACGGCGATGTGCAAAATGTGGGCAACAGAAATAACCTGGCGAATTGCCGATGACGCGATGCAAGTCCGCGGCGGGCGAGGCTACGAAACTGCTGCATCGCTGGCGGGACGCGGGGAGCCACCGATTGCGGTGGAAAGATTTCTGCGCGATTGCCGCGTGAACACAATCTTTGAAGGCTCCAGTGAAATCATGCGACTTTTCATCGCGCGCGAAGCGCTCGATCCGCATCTAAAAGTCGGCGGCGCGATTTTTAATACGCAATTGCCAATCTCCGAGCGCGCCAAAGCCGTTTTTACATCTGGAAAATTCTATGCGGGGTGGTATCCACGCCAGTGGATATTGAGCAGCGCGGGTAAGGTCGACAATTTGCACGCGACATTGCGCGGTCACGTCAACTATGCGGCGCGGACGAGCAAACGGCTTGCGCGCGGTTTGTTTCACGCCATGGCGCGCTTCGGGCCGAAACTCGATCGAGAGCAATTGCTCCTTTCTAGATTTGTCGGAGTTGCGACAGAGTTGTTTGCGATCAGTGCGACGTGTTCGTACGCGCAGTGGTTACTCGGCCAGGGTAAACCGGCTGACGAAATTCTTTCCGTTGCAGATTATTTTTGCCGGTCTGCTCATATGCGGATCGATCATCACTTCGCGGGCACCATACGGAATGTGGACAAACGCGGTTACCACCTAGTGCAGGATTTGCTTGCCGGAAAACACGAAGTGCTGCGTCAAGGCATTGTGTAGTCGCGGGCACCGCGCTCTGTCGCCGTGTTTGTGGGGTGGTGCACATGGTATTGACCAATTCTATCGCGAAAGCTAGTCTCGGTGAATGAGTATGCCGCCCGTGCTCACGGAGGCGGCTTCATCTCGAAGCCGCGCCACAAAGAGCGAAAAACAAAAAGGAATAACGCCGAAGATTATTCTTGAGACAATTGAGCATCACGTCTTGCTCGACGGTTTCAAGGTCGTCGTCGATCTCGACAGGAGCCGCGGCTCCTATTTATACAACGCAGTAGATAATCGCCGGCTAATCGATCTCTACGGGTTCTTCGGATCGTTGACGATCGGATTCAATCATCCGTACTTCGACGAACCGGATGTGAAACGCGATCTGCTGCGTGCCGCAAAAGTCAAGATCGCAAATTCGGACGTTTACTCGGAAGGATATGCTGAATTTGTGCGCGCGTTCGAGGGCGTAGTGGGTTTGCCACCGTTGCGGCGCTATCTCTTTATCGAGGGCGGCGCGATGGCGGTCGAGAATTGTTTGAAGGCCGCAATGGATTGGAAAGTGCGCAAAAACATGGCCGCCGGCCGGGGCGAACGCGGCACCCAGATCCTGCATTTCCGGCGCGCATTTCACGGGCGCAGCGGTTATACCATGAGCTTGACCAATACTGATCCGCTCAAGACGGATTTGTTCGCCAAGTTCGATTGGCCGCGCGTTTCGTGTCCCTGCGTCGATTTTTCGTTGCCAAAGTCGCAACGCGAAGCGGATGTGGTCGAGCGCGAACAGAAAGCCGAGCGCGAGATTCGCGAGTTCATCAACCAGCGCAGCATCGACATCTGCGCCATCATCATCGAGCCGATCCAAGGCGAAGGCGGCGACAATCACTTTCGCGGCGAGTGGCTGCAAACACTGCGGAAAATTAGCGATGAAAACGATATCCTTCTTATTTTTGACGAGGTGCAGTGCGGCATGGGTGTGACCGGTCGCAACTGGTGCTGCGAACATTTTGACGTTCTGCCGGATCTGCTTGCTTTTGGAAAGAAAGCTCAGGTCTGCGGCGTGATGGCCGGTCCACGTCTCGACGAAGTGAAAGACAACGCGTTTCGCCTGTCGAGCCGCCTCAATTCAACTTGGGGCGGAAATTTCACTGACATGGTGCGCTCGACCCATTATCTGCGCATTGTCGAGGAGGAACATTTAGTCGAGAACGCGGCGAAAGTTGGCGCATATTTTTTGGATCGGCTCCGCGACCTGCAGCGCGAAGAGCCGGCAATTTCCGCCGCGCGTGGCCGGGGGCTGTTCCTCGCTTTCGATCTCCCCGATCCAAAAACGCGCGAGCAGTTTTGGAAGGGATTCTTCGATCTCGGCGTGCTGACTCTTCGTTCGGGCGAAAACTCGATTCGGTTCCGTCCGGCGCTGGATCTAACTGTGGAGGTCGTTGATGAAGCGATGGAGTTGATGCGCAAATTCTGCCGGCACCGGCGGAAGTGACGCTGAAGCGTTGAAGGGTTAAACCGTTAAAACGGTTTGTATGCAAACACCTCTCGAAAACCTCGGGCTCGCGGACATAAACGACGGTGTCTTCGACGGTGAATGGCGCGGCGGCGGCGCGAAAATCGACAAGATCTCGCCAATTGATGGGCGGCGAATCGCCAGTGTTCGTACCGCGTCAGCCGACGATTACGACCGAGCAATCACGCGGGCGCAGGAAGCATTCTTGAAATGGCGTGTAAGCCCTGGGCCAGTACGCGGCGAGACTGTTCGCCGCCTCGGAAACGCACTGCGCGAGTTGAAACACGAACTTGGCCAGCTTGTCACGCTCGAGACGGGCAAGATCGTCGCGGAAGGCAAAGGCGAAGTGCAAGAAATGATCGACGTCTGCGATTTCGCGGTCGGGCAATCGCGCATGCTTTATGGCCTGACGATCCAATCCGAACGACCAAGCCATCGTTTGATGGAACAATGGCACCCGCTGGGCGTCGTGGCTGTAATCACTGCATTTAATTTTCCAGTTGCCGTGTGGTCGTGGAACGCGGCACTGGCGGCCGTCTGTGGCGATGCCACGGTTTGGAAACCGTCGGAAAAAACGCCGCTCACGGCAATTGCAGTTACAAAAATCGCAGAGCGGATTTGTCGCGAGACGGGAGCTGATCCGGCGATCTTCACGCTGCTCATGGGCGATCGGAAAACGGTGGGACAAAAATTAGGTGACGATGCACGGATTCCGTTGGTCTCGGCCACGGGTTCGGTGAACATGGGCCTGCACGTTGCCAAAGCTGTGCATGGCCGACTCGGTCGCACGATCATGGAACTGGGCGGCAACAATGCGCTGATCGTTGCGCCAAGCGCCGATTTCGACATGGCGACACAATCGATCTTTTTCGGCGCAGTCGGCACTGCAGGGCAACGTTGTACCTCCACGCGGCGTGTGATTATGCATGAGTCAGTTGCATCCAAAGTTCGGAATAAATTGCTAGGCGCTTACAAATCGTTGCCGATTGGAAATCCGCTCGATCGAAAAACGTTGATGGGGCCTTTGATCGACAAGCACGCGGTCGACATGGTGCAGGATTCGATCCAAAAACTGAAAGACGAAGGTGGCGAAGTTCTTTACGGCGGCGAGCGAATGGACCTTCCAGGCGGCTGTTACATGAAACCGTGTCTCGCCAATGCGAAACCGAATTTCAAGATCGTGCACGAAGAAACGTTCGGCCCGCTGCTTTATTTGCTGACATATCGCGACTTCGACGAAGCGATTGCGATCCAGAACGGCGTGCCACAGGGACTGACGAGCTCGGTTTTCACAAACGACGTGCGCGAGGCGGAGAAATTCGTCAGTGCAGTCGGAAGCGATTGTGGAATCGCGAATGTGAATACCGGTACCAGCGGCGCGGAAATTGGCGGCGCATTTGGCGGCGAAAAAAATACCGGCGGCGGACGCGAAAGCGGAAGCGATTGCTGGAAACAGTACATGCGCCGCCAGACGAACACGATTAATTTCTCAACCGAACTTCCGCTGGCGCAGGGAATCCAGTTCGGCGCAGGCGAGGGCAGCGGCACAGCATAATCT
>Ga0126381_100004858_pt1 | contig 14689 bp, 13 predicted proteins | sample PanSoiMetPlot_28_FD_96465 | JGI IMG/M metagenome (GOLD analysis project Ga0126381, IMG submission 96465) | Tropical forest soil microbial communities from Panama - MetaG Plot_28 | ecosystem: Environmental > Terrestrial > Soil > Tropical forest > Bulk soil | place: Panama | collected 2016-02-17
AACCTGCTTTCCCGGAGTCCGAATTGCAATTGATCCGGCAGGCGTCCCTCGGGCGCATCGAACAGACCCGCAGCGATCCTCAGTCGATGGCGACGCTCGCGATGAACCGGCATATGTTCGGCTCTTATCCTGCGGGCGACCCTCGGCATGTCTCAACGATCGAGGAGAGCGTGGCTGCATTGAATGCGGTGACGATCGATGAAGTTAAAAAGTTCTACAGCGATTTTTACGGCGGTTCCAATGCTGAACTGGCCATTGTGGGCGACTTCGATGCCACAGAAATCCAGAAACTCGCAACGGAACTTTTTGGCGATTGGAAAAGCCCGGCGCAGTACACGGAAGTGACGCGTACTTATAGCAAGATTGAGCCGGAGAACCGAATGATTGAAGCTCCGGACAAAACCAACGCGTTCTTCGCCGTGGGCATGTTATTGAATCTCGATCAGAATGATCCAGACTACTCGAAGCTGATCTTCTTGAACCGGCTGTTCGGCGGGGACACGGATAGCCGGTTGTTCCGCCGTATTCGCGATAAGGAAGGTCTGAGCTATGGAGTATCGAGCTATCTTCGCGCGGGCGTGAAGGAGCATCTGGGTCAGTTCGTCGTATATGGCATCGCGAATCCGGAGAACACACCCAAGATGGAAGTGGCTTTCAAGGATGAAGTGAACAAGCTGCTCACTACGGGAGTTGATGCCGCTGAGGTAGAGACGATCAAGAAGGCGTGGAAACAGGAAGTCCAGTTGGAGCGGTCTTCCGATAATTCGCTGGTTGCCCTGCTACAGCGAAATGCGCGACTGGGATGGACGATGCAGCACGAGGCGGATCTGGATAAGGCTATCGCCTCGCTGACGGCTTCGGACGTGAACGCGGCCGCAAAGAAGTGGATCGATCCCACAGCGCTTTCCTACTTCAAAGCGGGGGACTTCAAGAAGGCGGGTGTGACGAAGTAGGGTCCTCTTCCAAATCAGTTAAGAAGCCCCGCACGTAAAAATACGGGGCTTCCCATTTGCGATATTACTTCGTCGCGGGCGCCTTGGCAGGCTTAGCCTTCTTCGCCGCTGGTTCCTGCGCCAGCTTGTAACCGGCCTTTTTAGCGTCGTCTTCGGTCATGAACTTGCCGTTCTTGGTGTTGCCGTAAAACTCGCCTTCCTTGTGGTAGACCTTCGTGTTGAGGTTCACCCAAACCATTCCCTTGGCCTTGGCGTCCGCGATCTGCGCTGCCGTGGGAGGCGGCATGACTTCTTTCTTCGCGGCAGTTGACGTCTTGGTGTCTGTCTTCGGCGCGGGCGTTTGAGCGCTGACGGTCATCCCCGTTGCGACAGCGAGCGCCAGAATTGCATATCTGAATTTCATGGTTACGATATTCTCCTTGTGGCCGGCTTTTTGGGCCTTCGTTGCATAAGATTCTGACACAGGAAGGATAGTTGCGACGATGAAATTCGATTAACGCTAAAGCATTTTCATGTAAAAAGGCTTTCATACAATCGCCGCTGTTCTCGCGCAATTGCATCCCAGCCATAGTGCTCTTCCGCGCTGCGGCGGGCGTGATGTTCGAGCCGCTTTCGCTCCTCTGGAAAAGCGAGCAGCTTTGTAATGGCCGCCGTCATTTCTGCCCCGTTGTTGGTGACAATCACATCGTCACCCCGAGCCAGGTCGAGGCCATGGATGCCTGCCTCGCTCGAAACGATAGCCTTGCCCATCGCCATCGCTTCCATAATCTTGATGTTGGTGCCGGCCGAAGCCACGAGCGGCGCGATCACTACGGTTGCTTTCCAATACGCAGGGCGAACGTCGGACACGAACCCTTCGACTTCCACAGCTTCTTGTCGAAGGTCCCAAAAACGCTCATGCTCCGGCCCGGCAATGACATGAAGCGTCACGTTCTTCAATAGCGGAAAGACATTCGTAAGGAAAAACTCCATCGCGAGAACGTTCGGCCTGTGCCTAAAGGAACCGATGAACAGCAAACGACGCGGTTCTGGCTCTTCCGGCGCCGGTTGAAACCGATCCAAGTCAACGCCATTCGGAATCGCGACGGCTCCAGGAACCAATTCCCGGTCCTTTTCAGACATGGTGACGACGCGATCCACGCGAGTCCAGGCATCGCGCTCGAACGAGACCCACCGATCGTACTGGCGGCGAGTCTCCCAATCGTCCTCGCGCGCCAGCATCTGCGCGTAGAGGTCGTAGGTGATGTCGTGCTCGACGAGCAGCGTCTTTGCGGGGGCGCAGTCGGCCGCGTATTGCGCCATTTGCGTAAATTCGAGCTGTGCGATTCGCGGCTTCCACTTCTTTACTGTTTCGCGGAGCGCTACGTGGAACGTGGGTGAATCGAACTCTTCCACTGTTTCCGGCCTCGCCGTTGAAGGCAGCGCGTGGGTGCCTGGACGGCGGACGGTCACCACCTCCACGCAGATTTCCAACAATTCCCGAGGCACGGGCGCTGGCTGTTCGACGAACGCCAAGAGCACCTGGTCAAAGTCAGCTGCGGCCCGACGCATGAGGTTATAAATACGGACTGCGGCCCCGTGGGAAAGAGGGTAGGGAACGTAGGGGCTCGCGACCAGCACAACGGGTTTGCCCGAGCGGGGCCGTCCTGGAAAGACGGCACAATCGCCGTTTACTAAGGAAAGGAACGCCAAATCGCCTTTCGGGGCGGGTGGCGCATCGATTTGGCTCGCCAACAGCAAGGGCGTGGATTTCTTGTTCGCCTTGAGGCGAACGGTGTTCTCGCGCCATAACGCGCCAAAAAGTGGTTCGGGAACGGCGCGAGCCAGGAATCGGACATAGTTCGATTCCATAGCGTTATCGAGCTGTTCGCGAGTGAAGTACCTCGATGTTGTCGCCCGATGCTGGTGCAGGACGCGGGCGTTTCCTGCGTACACGCTGGGCCATCCACGAAGCCATGCACGCACGCCGAGGTCGAGGTCTTCGACATATGCAGGATCGTAGGCTATGTCAAAGCCTCCAAGGGCCTGAAGCTTCGCGGCGTCGTAGAGAGTGCAGCCGCCGCTGCCGTATAGAACCCAAGTCTCGTCTTCGCCGTCCAGAGGCTCGTCGCAGCGGATGGGGAAATCGAGCACGGGACGCTCGGCTGGAAGCACAGTCTTGCCGGTCTCCTCGCGCCGCTGCCCTGGGAGAAAAAAGATCTGGGCGCTCGAGCAGAATAAATCCGGAACGTGATTGAAGGGTGCACGGAGCGCATCCAGAAATCCCGGCTCAACGAGCATGTCGTTGTTGAGCAGGCAAACATGCGAGTACGTGGCTCGCTGGATCCCTCGATTTACGGCGCGTGCGAAAGACAGGGGCTCGGGCGAGTACTCGACGATGCAATAATCTTGAAGCGCCTCCTGTGTGCCGTCGGTCGATCCGTTGTCCACGACGATAATTTCAGACGCTCGGGAGATGCGAGGAAGGCATTCGCGCAAAAGGGACAAGCCGTTGCGCGAGGGGATCACGACCGAAACTCCTTGAGGGCGAGTGTTTGCCGCCAGCGCCAGCTGTGAGGTTACGGGGCGGTTGTTCGCGAGCCACGCGCCGCGCCGGAGCGCCTGACGATAGAGCAGCGAGAGCCGGCGGTCTTGTGCGTTCGCCAGGAGCTTTAATTTCTTCTTCTGGGTCCGAACCAGATTGCTCATACGCCAGAGGCCGTGGCGGAGCATCACGTGCGCGTTGTCAGGGCGAAGAACGAAGTGCTGGCCCTCCTCATTGAATACCAGCATTCGAAACAGCGGCGTCATCTTGCGCCCCAAACGCCGCAGAGCCTGATGCGGCGTCTTCGGCTCAAGAATCATCGCGCCCAGGCGGATGGGTCTCCCCGCGAGTTTCGAAAGGATAAAGGATTCGTTTTCCTCGGGAGTGCGTTTGATGTGGTATCGAATCCACTCGCCTGCGGGAGGTTGAAACTCCGATACAACCACGAGCGGCAGATCAGGAAAGATCGCCTTCATCTGCTCGATCACCAGAGCGATGACGGGTTCCGATGCGGAGGCGAAGAGTACCTTGATCACGTTCAGATCAATTGGGGGAGCGTGAAGTTCCACTCGCCCTTTTGATGATCCTGCCATAGTGCGAGCGCCTGCATGGCAAATGCGGTGGAAACGGGATTCAGGAAGGGCAACATTTCTGATCCCTTTTTGCCGAACCAAAAGCAGCCCCGCGCGTCCTCAAACGAAGCGGCACGCGAAGCTTCTTCGGCGGCCGCCGCTTCATGAAGCGCTACCGCGCCGTTATGGTGCGCGACCAAACGAACGCGCAACAGTTGGGCGTTCACGTCAGACCGTTCAAAACGGGGCGCGATCTCTCGCAACAAACCCGCTGCATGATCTATGCCCCACGCCAACGCTTCGCGAATTTCTTCGCGTTCGGAGACGGCAAGCAAAGCCTCAAGAAAATAGCAGTACGCGTGCAGACGGTCCATGCGCTTCTCTTCGTCGGCTTCGCTCAGGAGAAAGGTTTCGTGCGTTTGAAGCGCCGACGCCAAGGCCGATTCGAACAGCTTTTTTGCGTGTGGATCCCCCAATCCGAACCATGCAAGAGCCGATTTCAATTGATAGCAGCCCGGTTTTCTGGACCAGCGTGGCTCATAGGGCAGCGGCTGTTTTTCCGGTAGGCTGATGACGGGTACGAATTCGTTCTCCCCCAGAAAGTCGAACGCAAGAGACAATCCCGCCTGGTGGGCGCGTTCGAGAAACTCTTTCTCGCCGCTCATCCGATAGGCCGCCAACAGTCCTCGAACGATGATGCCAATGTCGAAGAAATAAGACCGGTCGGAGTTCGGCTCAAACGGGAAAGTGAAGCTCGAATCGTTCCACGCGGATTGTGTCAGGTAGCGCGCCGCACGAAGCGCTGCTTCGCGATACTCTGAAGCACCGGTGCGCTCGTACAAATAGACGAGAGCGCTTAGGGCATAGCCGGTGATTTCCGTTGACACCGGCGCGTTCTTTTGAAGATCGGACCGATGGTAACGCGCCACACCGCCGTCCGCTTCCTGAATGCCGGATTCCAAAAACCAGCGCCCGGCGCGCTCTACGTTGAAGGTCAATCTTTTAGGCTACTTCAAGAAATCGAGAAATCGCGCTCGAAGCGCCTGCGCGGTCTTGGCGTCCGGCGTAACCACCAGAACGGTGTCGTCGCCCGCGATGGTGCCCGTGATCTCCGGCCACTCGGCGTGATCGAGAGCGGAAGCCACAGCGTTCGCGTGCGCGGGGGGTGTTCGCAGAACAAGCAAGTTCTGCGCGAGCTTGATATCGAGCACGGTATCTCGCACGGCGGAGGGAACGTCGGGCTTTGCGGTTGCGGCAATCTCGGCGCCTTCCGCGTAGCCATTGGGAGTTTTCACTAAGCCTAGCTCCCGAATATCGCGAGAAAGCGTGACCTGAGTCGCCGGAACCCCCACTCGACGAAGCTCCTTCGCCAAGTCCTCTTGCGTATGGATCTGTGTGCCGCGAATGAGCTTCAGGATCTGGCCGTGGCGGAAACTCTTATTCATGAACGAGCTTGTTTGAGGTGTGCTTCCGCGGCGTCAAGCGCTGCGGCTACTGCCTTGGGTCCAGTCCCGCCGGGTACTTCCCTTGTGGCCATTCCGGCGGAAGGCTGCATGAGCGAGATCATTTCGCGCTTAAATTCCGGAGCGAATTGAACCAGTTGGTCGGCGGTCCAATCCGCAGGCTTCTTTCCGCTGCGAACGCTGTCGAGCACTAGGCGCCCAACAATCTGGTGCGCCTGATGGAATGGCGTTCCGCTGCGCGCCAGGGCTTCGGCGAGATCCGTGGCGACTACCCAGCTTTCTTCGGCCGCCTGCGCGGGCTGGGCTGGGTTCAACTTCATGGTGTCCACCACTACGCGGGCCATTTCGAGGCAGCCATTCAACTGGTACGCAGCATCGAATAAAGGCTCTTTGTCCTCCTGCATGTCGCGGTTGTAGGTGAGCGGCAGGCCCTTCATGGTCAGGTAGAGTGAATTGAAATCGCCGAAGACGCGTCCGCATTTTCCACGAATTAGTTCCAGCGAGTCTGGATTCTTCTTTTGGGGCATCAGGCTGGAGCCGCTAGTGACTCCGTCGCCCAATTCCATCCAGCCGAACTCCTCGCTTGAATAAAGGATCCAGTCCTCGGCCAGCCGGCTTAAGTGCAGCATGGTTGTCGACGCCACGTAAAGAAAGTCGAGCGCAAAGTCACGGTCCGCGGAAACGTCCATGCTGTTGCGCGTAATCGCCGCGAAACCGAGATCGTTGGCGATCGCTTGACGGTCAAACGGGAAGCCGCTGCCAGCTAGTGCACCGCTGCCAAGCGGGAGGACGTTCACGCGAGCGCGCGTCTGCACCAGGCGTTCCAGATCTCGCGAGAACATTTCGAAATAGGCGAGCAGGTAGTGCGGCCAGAGCACCGCTTGCGCGCGGCGCAGGTGCGTGTATCCGGGAATTACCGCGTCGGGATACTTAAGCGCACACGCGAGTAACGCTTCGAGCAAGCCGATCAGGTGAGACTTCGCCGTATCGACCTGGCCCCGCAGCCAAAGCCGGATGTCCAGCGAGACTTGCTCATTGCGGCTTCGGCCCGTATGGATCTTATCCGCGAGCCCGGCAACACGCTCCTTCAATTTTCGAATAACCAGCGTGTGGACGTCTTCGTCGGTCGCGCCTTCGTAGAAGGCAGGACTCTGCGCGTCTTTCCGGATGCCGTCGAAGGCCTCGACCAGTTTCGCGCGTTCGTCACTTGTTAGAATGCCCGCACCTTCCAACGCTCGGGCAAATGCTTGCGAACCCTGGATATCGGCATCGATCAGCTTGCGGTCGAAATGCAGCGAACCGGAGAAGCGCTCAAATACTTCAGACGGGCCTTCTTCGAATCGGCCGCCCCATAGTTTCATACTCACGATTTTGTAGTTGATACCGGCTAATTAGGCCAGCAGCATTGTCAGCAAAGCCTTCTGCGCGTGCAGGCGGTTTTCCGCCTGATCGAAGACGACGGATCGGGCGTGCTCCACCATCTCATCCGTGACTTCCTGGCCCCGCTTGGCAGGCAGGCAATGCATAAATACTGCATCCGGCCGAGCCTTGCTGAATAATTCTTCGGTTACCTGATAAGGCGCGAACACCTTTTTACGTTCGTTGGCTTCGGACTCCTGGCCCATGCTTGTCCACACGTCTGTGTAGACGGCATGAGCTCCGCTTATTGCTTCATACGGGTCCGCTGTAACGGTGATCTCGGTTGATTTCGATGCTTCGGCGACGATGCCAGCATCGGGCTGGTATCCCTTCGGCGATGCGACGGCTACCTTCGCTCCGAGGCGTCCAGCGGTGAGCATCAGCGAATGCGCGACGTTGTTGCCATCGCCGACGAACGCGACCTTCAATCCATCCACCCGGCCAAAGTGTTCTTTCAGTGTCATTACATCGGCCATTGCCTGACAGGGGTGGTAAAGATCGCTCAAGGCATTAATGACCGGCACGCTTGACCAGCGTGCGAGTTCGTCGATGGTGGTCTGAGAAAAGACTCGGGCAACGATGCCTTGGGTCCAGCGATCCAGATTGCGCGCGACATCTTTTACCGGCTCACGTTCCGCAACGGGGCCGACCGAGAGAACGGATTCTCCGCCGAGTTGACGGATGGCGATCTCGAAAGTCATGCGCGTCCGGAGAGACGGCTTTTCGAAAAGCAGGCTGAGGTAACGGCCTTCCAGAGCCTTCTTGAAGCGCAAGGGTGTGCGCTTCATTTGAATGCTCAGGTCCAGCGCGCGGCCCAGCGCAGTGGGCGAGAGGTCGAGGTCTGAGGTGAGGTCCCTCGGCGCGAGCTCGGACGGCAGGAGATCTACTAAGCTGGGAGCGGCCATTCTTCTTTTACTCCAGTCGGCTGAAGGAGTGAATTTTTATTCACTCCACTGAATAATAATACACCCTGCCCGTAGTGGGTGCAACTGCCTAACTCTCACCGCCAACTCAAATATCGCGAGTCCAGACCGATATGTCCTGTGAAGGGTGACGATATGAATATTTCGTCCGCGCCAAACAGCGACGCTACCGCTGCTGTAACGGAAGCCCAAAACATACGGCCATTGACTCAAGATCAGAAGAACATGATCAAGGCTCTGAAGGCGGTCAACGCCGCCGAATATTTCGGCTCCGAAAACGAGCTCACGTTCGTTATGGACCGGGCCACACATAAGGCTGTGGTGCGCATTATCAATAAATCAACGCACGAGGTGGTAGATCAGATTCCCAGTGAGGTCCTGCTTCGCATGGCCGAAGACTTGAAAAGAACCGAATGACTTACTCCAATCCGTACCATTCGAATTCCCAGCTCGAGGCGGAAGTCTTGAACGCTGATCCGGTGAAGTTGGTCCAACTTTTATATAAAGGCGCGTTGGAATCGGTAGGCGCTGCCCGCCGCCATCTTGCCGCCGGCGCGATTCGCCCGCGATCAAAAGAAATCACCAAGACCTGGGAGATTTTGCGCGAGTTGCTCGTGACCCTCGACCACGGGAAAGGAGGCGAATTAAGCCAAAACCTGGCTGCTCTCTACGCTTATATGCAGACTCGCCTGATGGAAGCCAACTCCCAACAGTTGGATGCACCGCTGCGCGAGGTAGAGACCTTGCTCAGGACCCTTGCTGAAGCTTGGACCCGAATCACTACCTCGCCGGTTCCGATCGTACACGCCGCCTCAGGTTTAAGCTTAAGTTTGTAATCCGTGCCTAACAGAGGCCTTAGTGTGATGACCCGTGGTCCCGCGTTGACACCGCCCCCTCCGATACCATGGACATGGCATGGCCGACCCAGCCGCGATCCACGTCACAAATCTGCGTAAACTATACGGAGATAAAGCGGCCGTAGACGGGCTGAATCTCACTGTTCCCCAAGGCTCTTTTTTCGGATTCCTGGGCCCCAATGGCGCGGGAAAAACGACGACGATTAAGATGTTAATGGGCCTGGCGGAGCCAACCTCGGGCTCGATCGAGCTGCTTGGCCTTCCCATGCCGGGCGAAGCGCTCCAGATCAAGCGCCAGATCGGTTTGGTCCCAGACGAATCGCTACTGTTCGATCACCTCACCGGAGGCGAGTTCATCGAATTCGTAGGACGCATTTACGGTCTCGACCGGTCCGTAGCGAAAGACCGAGCGTCAGAATTGCTGGCCTTATTTGAACTGGACAGCGCGCCTAAGAAGTTGATCACCGAGTATTCGAAAGGTATGCGCAAGCGTACGGCCATGGCCGCGGCGCTGATCCATCGCCCGAAACTGTTCTTAATGGATGAGCCCTTTGAAGGCGTCGACGCGGTAGGCGCGCGTCTGATGAAAGACATCCTTCTCGATCAGGTCCGCTCCGGCGCGACCATCTTTCTGACGTCGCACGTGCTCGAAGTCGTCGAACGCCTCTGCGACCGCGTAGCGATTCTAAAGCAGGGCAAAGTGATTCGAGAAGGCTCGATGGACGAACTTCGCGGTAGCGCGGAGACGCTGGAAGACGCGTTCGTGGAAGCGCTCGGCGTTGAGCGTGCGACTGAATCGCTCGACTGGTTGTAATTAAAAACCAGGAAGGGGGCTATGAGTCAAGCGTTCGCAGTTCTGTGGGCACAATGGCGCTCCGTTTTAGGAGCCTTGCCGAATCGCGGTGTCTGGGCCTATCTCATTAGTGCGCTCTGGTATGGCGGCTGGATCATCGCTTCTATTGTCGTGGGCAGGATTGTAGGCAGTCCAGACGAGATCGGCCTCATCGCGGACGCGTTCAATGGCGCCTTGCTCCTCGTGGTGCTCTACTGGCAGGTGGTCCCCATACTGCTCTCAGCCACCGGGGCCTCGCTCGATCTGCAAAAGCTGAAGGTTTATCCGATCCCCATGGTTCAACTGTTCGGCATCGAAGTAATGCTGCGCACTACTGCGGCGATTGAGATGGTTCTTCTTCTAATCGGAACAGGCATTGGAGCAATGTTCAACAGCAAACTGCCGTGGGCCAGTCCGCTCGCGCTTGTGCCTTTTGTTATCTTCAACCTCTTTCTTGCGGTCGGCGTGAGAGACCTTGTAAATCGAGCGCTGCGCCATAAGCGAATCAGAGAAATCGCGGTGCTCCTCTTCGTGTGTCTTGCGGCGCTGCCTTCGTACTTCGCATTTCGCGTTCAAAGGTCGGACTCCAACTCTACATTCGAATTCTTCAAAGGGTCCTGGGCAGGATGGCCGTGGACAGCAACCGCAAACCTGTTCCTCGGACACGCTGCCTGGATTTCTCTGGCATGGATGCTCATCTGGTGCGCCGCAGGGGCAGTCTTTGCAGCGTTCCAGTTCCGATGGACCTTCCTGTCTGATCGTGTGGAAGCTCCTGCCGCCGGCTTTCGATCGAGCGGACGCAACAGCATCATCGAGCGTTTCTTTCGCTGGCCTTCGCTTCTATTTCCCGATCCCCTGGCGGCGCTGACGGAGAAGGAAATACGCTTTCTCGCACGGTCTCCTCGCTTCCGGCTGGTGTTTCTGATGGGATTCAGCTTCGGCCTCGTGATCTGGCTGCCGATTTCAATGGGCCGCGGCGCCCAGGCGAATGGGTTCCTGAACTCGAATTATCTAACGGTCGTGAGCGTCTACGCTTTGCTACTCCTGAGCGAAGTCTGTCTCTGGAATTCGTTCGGGTTCGACCGCTCCGCGGCGCAAATGTATTTTCTTGCTCCCATTTCCTTCTCGAGAGTGCTGATTGCCAAGAATGTCAGCGCGTCGTTCTTCATCGCGGTCGAGATCGCGGCGATCACTCTCGTCTGTTCCCTGGCGGGATTGAATGTGACTCTTATACGCGTCGTCGAGGCTTACTCTGTAACGGCCATCGTGTCTCTTTTCCTGCTCGGCGCGGGCAATCTGTTATCGATCGAACGAGCTCGAGGCGTCAACCCCGACACCACATTCCGCTCCGGAGCCGCCGGACGGATTCAAGCGATGCTCTTCGCGATCTACCCGTTCGCCTTCACTCCGGTGCTGCTCGCCTACGGAGCCCGCTATGCCTTCCGGAGTCAAATCGCATTCTTCGCGGTCCTGGCTCTGGACGCAGCGGCCGGAGCAATTGTTTACAAACTTGCTCTGGATTCGGCGGTGTCAGCTTCAGAACGCAAAAGAGAACGCATGATTAGTGCCTTGGCCGAGGGAGACGGGCCTATAGCGACCTAGGCACGTTATCCTGAAATTTACCCATGCATCAAGAAGTCGTAGAGGCCCAGGGCCATCTGATCGATTCCCACCTGATGGAGCAGATTTTTGACACGGTGGTGGAATACAACGGCCGTTTTGAAGTAGAAGAATTCCGGATTGGACGCACCAACGCCGAGGCGTCTTATCTTCGGATGAAGGTCGAAACCGAAGACAACGCCGATATGCAGCAGTTGCTCAGCCATCTGTTGGGCTTGGGCTGCGCCCCCGCGGAGGCAGTGGACGCCGAGCTCGTCACCGTGGAGCGCGATTGCTGTGCGCCGGAAGATTTCTATTCGACTACGAATCACCGGACGCTCGTGCGCCACGAGGGCCATTGGATTGAGGCGCAGAACCAGCGTATGGACGCGATGGTCGTGATTGACAAGGGAAACGCCTACTGCCGCAGGCTGCGCGATCTGAAAAAGGGAGACCGCGTGGTGGTCGGAATGCACGGAATCCGCGTGGTTCCCGAGTCGAAAGAACGCGATCGGCTCGCATTCGCGTTCATGAGCAATGGCATTTCGTCCGAGCGTCAAGTGGAGACAGCCGTTCGTCAAACTGCGGCCCTTCTTGAACAAGCTCGCGCCGAAGGCAAGAAGATCGTGACGGTCGTAGGCCCTGTGGTCGTCCATACGGGCGGTGTCGTCCCACTCGCGAGCATGATCCGCAACGGCTGGGTGGATGCTCTGCTTGCCGGTAACGCGCTGGGGGTCCATGATATCGAGTCGGCCTTGCTTGGAACGTCCCTCGGTGTCCGCCAGAGCGACGGCCGTCAGGAAGAACACGGGCATCGTAATCACATGCGGGCTATCAACGCGATTTATCACGCCGGCGGAATCGCGAAGGCTGTGGAAAGCGGCCGGCTTAAGAGCGGAGTGATGTATGAGTGCGTGAAGGCGAAGATTCCATTCGTGTTGGCCGGAAGCCTTCGTGATGACGGTCCTCTGCCGGACACCATCACGGATATGAACAAGGCACAGGATGCCTACGCCGAGAATTTAAAAGGCGCAGGATTGGTGCTTTGCCTCGGTTCCATGCTTCACTCGATCGCTACGGGCAACATGCTGCCCAGTTGGGTGAAGATCGTGTGTGTCGATATAAACCCTGCAGTCGCAACGAAGGTGAGTGACCGGGGCACAGGCCAAGCGGTTGGGGTTGTAACCGATGTCGGCCAATTCCTCGGCCTTTTGGCGGCGATGCTGCCTGAGAAGTCCTTACCCGCGAAGCAATGAAACGGCAATACACCGACGAACATGCCGAGGCAGGCGTTCGCGCGCCGCTCCCCGAGATCGAAACCTGGCCGAATCAGTACAACACCGGCTATGAAATTGAAATCGTAATGCCGGAGTTTACCTCGGTCTGTCCGAAGACTGGCCTTCCCGATCACGGAATTGTGACACTGCGCTATTCGCCGGACAAGAAGTGCCTGGAGCTTAAATCGCTCAAGATGTATACGCTTGAGTACAGGAATCTGGGCATTTTCCAGGAGAACATCGTAAACCGGTTCCTTGATGACGTGGTTCGTGCAGCGAATCCACTTTGGGCCACTGTCATCGGCGACTTCACACCTCGCGGAGGTATCTCCACGAAGATCACCCGTACGTGGAAACGAGGTCGTAAACGGTGACCGACGCCGAGTTAACAGCGGCGATTGAAGAAGTCCGCCAACGCGCGCGAGCCCGTGTGCCCGTAGGCTCACTCGGCCTGGATGGAGTGGAAGCTGCGGATTTGATGCCGCTGGTTCACGCGCGCGACGCTGCCGAGGCGAAGGTCGCAGCGATCGGCACTGTAAACCCTCGGCCGCCCGGCTTCAAGAATTCCATCGCGCAGGCGCTGAAGCGCTTCGTCGCTCGTGCGCTCGATTGGCACGTTCGCGAGCAAGTAGAGTTTAATCGAGCCGCAATGGTTTGCGTTCAAGCTTCGATCGAAGCTTTGACGGACGTGAGCCGCAGTTTGGCGGCGCTTGCTTCGCATCATCAGAAGCTTCGCGAGGATTTCGAGGCGCAAATCGCGAAGTATGATCGCGAGTCCGAGTGGTACCGGCTCGAAACCGAAGAGCTCAAAGACATCCGCCGCCATTGGGCCGAGTGGCGTGTAGGCTTCGAGGAGCGCCGCGCGGCGAGCGAGATTCATTTACTGCGCTCCCTGTCCGAATTGCAAGGCGCGTTCCAGCATCGTGTGACCCTGCTGGAGGAGAGTTTTCGCGAGCTTGCCCGCAAACAGCACGCCGAATACAAATCGGCTCTGGATGCGAATACGGTCGAGGTACAGAAGCGGCTCTGGCAGGATATGGAAAAGATCCGCTCCGAATATGAGCGCCTGATCTATGCGGAGCTTCGAACCCTTCGACAGAAGCAAGCTTCGCCTGCACCCCCCACACAGGCTATTTCATCGAAGGACAACGCCGCCGAGATACCGCTCGACTGGATGCGCTTTTCGGGCGTCTTCCGCGGTTCAGAGGAGCGAATCCGCAGCAGCCAGCAACTCTACATCGACCGGTTCAAGGGGACGGCGAGAGAGATCCTCGATATCGGCTGTGGCCGCGGCGAGTTCCTGGAGGCGGCTCGCAACGCCGGGTTGGATGCGCGAGGGATCGACCTCAGCGAAGAATCCGTTCGCCTATGCGGGGCGAAGGGCCTGAAGGCCGAAGTGGCGGACCTATTCGAGCACCTGCGCGGCCAGGTAGATCGCTCCATCGCGGGCGTCTACTGCTCCCAAGTCGTCGAGCACCTCCCGCCCAATCGCTTGCCTGAGATGATCCAACTTTTGGGCGAAAAGGTTAGCCCCGGCGGCCTCGTGGCTCTTGAAACTCCTAACCCCGAGTGTCTCGCGATCTTCGCAACGCATTTCTACATCGATCCAACGCACACGCGCCCCGTCCCCGCCGTCCTGCTGAGGTTCTATCTGGAAGAAGCTGGTTTTGGCAACATCGAAATCGTGAAACTGGAGCCTGCGGTTCAAAGCATCCCTGCTCTCGCCGAACTTCCGGCAGGAGTTCGGGAAGCTCTATTCGGGGGCCTGGACTACGCTCTCTTCGCACGAAAACTTTAATCCGAATTCCTATTCCTGCGTTGTGGCGGACAACCCCATTGTCGTTCTGGCGCCGATTATCTCGTAGGGTTGAGGACTTTTTCGTCGCGTTCGACCTTGCCGTCGCGGATGTGGATTACGCGGTGCGCGTGGAGCGCGATGTCGTGTTCGTGGGTGACGAGCACGATCGTGTTGCCTTGTTGATGCAAACGAGCGAACAAAGCCATAATTTCGACGCCGGTCGCGGTGTCTAGCGCGCCAGTGGGTTCGTCAGCGAGCAGGATCGACGGGTTGTTGACCAAGGCCCGAGCGATGGCAACACGCTGACGCTGGCCGCCTGAAAGCTCGCTGGGCTTGTGCAACATACGGGCTTCAAGATCCACAGCCCTTAGCGCCGAACGAGCACGTTCATCACGCTGCTTCGCTGGAATGCCCGCATAGATCAGCGGTAACTCGACATTATGCAGGGCGGTTGCGCGCGAGAGCAAGTTGA
>Ga0126381_100004859_pt1 | contig 14688 bp, 10 predicted proteins | sample PanSoiMetPlot_28_FD_96465 | JGI IMG/M metagenome (GOLD analysis project Ga0126381, IMG submission 96465) | Tropical forest soil microbial communities from Panama - MetaG Plot_28 | ecosystem: Environmental > Terrestrial > Soil > Tropical forest > Bulk soil | place: Panama | collected 2016-02-17
GAACGAAGGAGGAACATAGTTCCTATTATGTTCTAGTCAAGCGGAGATGTGATGGATTTTGCGTTCCTCTCCACATACCGTTTTCTGGGCAGAAGCCCGGGGACAGTTTGCCACAGGGATGGGCCATAAACTTTCGCTATGGTTGCTGGGCGGCCCGCATCCTCTCGTCCCCCCTTCCCCCTATGCCGGGTCGCCTTTGGCCCCGGTGTGCCCCCGCCGGGGTCATTGCTTGCGAGGCCCTCGCGCGCGCTCGGCACGGGCTCGAAAATTTCGCTCCTGTCGGAAAGTGGCGCGCCTGTCGCGTAGCGCGCATGCGCCCTTGCATCGAAACGCGGCGATCGAGGCCGGAGACGTTCAACCCATCGTTTTTTCCCACCAGGCTGATTGGGGCCGAGCAGAACAGGAGCGCAGGATGCAATTCAATCCTGTATCTGTTGTTCAACGGCAATTGGCGATGACGCGGAAAGATCGTCCCATAGCGCGCTACGAGGGCTCGCCGATGGGCCAGAGCGTGCCGCCGGATTGGAGCCCACGACCGCAGCCGCGGCGGCGGAAGCCGCGAGCGAGCAAACGATCGCCAACACTGAACAACACCAGGCCGAGCTCATGGCTGCTGGCCAAACGTTAAAGCTACTCCACCTCGACCACCTGGCCGTCCTTGAGCGTCACCCGGCGGTCCATACGCTCGGCGATATCGCGATTATGGGTCGCGATGATGGCGGCGAGGCCGGAAGCGCGTACCAGCTGGTTGAGCGCGCTGAAGACCTGGTCGGAGGTGCGCGGGTCGAGATTTCCGGTCGGCTCGTCGGCCAGCAATATGCGCGGCGCATTGGCGACCGCGCGCGCGATCGCGACCCGCTGCTGCTCGCCGCCGGAGAGCTCGGCGGGGCGGTGCTCGAGGCGGTCCTTGAGGCCGAGATAGGACAACAACTCCGCCGCCCGCTTGACCGCTTCCTGGCGGGAGAGGCCGCGGATCATCTGCGGGAGGATTACGTTCTCGAGCGCCGAGAATTCCGGCAGCAGGTGGTGCGCCTGGTAGATGAAGCCGACGTCGGTGCGACGGATCTGCGTGCGCTGCGCATCGGAAAGGCGCGAGGTCGCGACCTGGTCGATATAGACCTCGCCCCCGTCGGGATGCTCGAGCAGGCCCGCGATGTGCAGCAAGGTCGACTTGCCGGTGCCGGAGGGCGCGACCAGCGCGACCGATTGGCCGCCCCAGACCGCAAGGTCGGCGTTCTTGAGGATTTCGAGCGTGGCGGCGCCCTGCCGGTAGCGGCGATCGATCGCGTGCAGAAAAATGACGGGCGGTGATTCGCCGCTTCCCGGCGTGTCGCTCATAGCATCCACGTCTCACTCATAGCGCAGCGCCTCGACCGGATCGAGCCGCGCCGCGCGCCAGGCCGGGTAAAGCGTCGCCAGGAACGACAGCGTGAGCGCCATGACCACGACCGCGGAGGTCTCACCCCAGTTGAGATCGGCCGGTAGGCGCGAAAGAAAATAGAGCTCCGGCGAGAACAGGTCGGTGTTGGTGAGCCATGACGCGAACTGACGCAGGCGCTCGATGTTGAGGCAGATCGCCAGCGCCAGGAGGAAGCCGATCACCGTGCCGCTTACCCCGATCGACGCGCCGGTGATCATGAACACCCGCATGATCGAGCCTTGCGTGGTGCCCATGGTGCGCAGGATGCCGATATCGGGGCCCTTGTCCTTCACCAGCATGGTGAGCCCGGAGATGATGTTGAAAGCCGCCACCAGCACGATCAGGCTTAGGATGATGAACATCACATTGCGCTCGACCTGCAGCGCGTTGAAGAAGGTCGCGTTGCGCTGGCGCCAATCGATCATGAAGATCGGACGCCCGGCGACAACGGTCACGCGCTCCTTGACGCGGTCGACGCGGTCGGGATTGTCGATATAGACCTCGACCGCGGTCACGTCGCCGGCGCGGTTGAAGTAGGCCTGCGATTCGGCGAGCGGCATGTAGACCAGCGATGCATCGTATTCGGACATGCCGATCTCGAACACGGCGGCGACCTTATAGGCCTTGATCCGCGGCGTCGTGCCCATCGGGGTGACCGCGCCGCGCGGCGCCACCAAGGTGATGTTGTCGCCGGCTCGCAGCGAGAGCTGATCGGCGAGGCGGCGGCCGATCGCCACCCCCTGCCCTTCGTCGAATCCCTCGAGCGTGCCCTGCTTGATATTCCTGTCGATGGAGCCGAGCTTGACGAGCTCGCGTGCGCGCATGCCGCGCACCAGCACGCCGGCGGAGTTGAACGGCGATGAGGCGAGCGCCTGGCCCTCGACGATGGGCGCCGCGAGACGGATTTCGGGGATCTGGGCGACGCGATCGGTGACCGCCTCCCAGTCGGTGAGCGGGGATTCGAGCGGTTGGATCAGGAGATGCCCGTTGAGGCCGAGAATTTTATCGAGCAGCTCGGTGCGGAAGCCGTTCATCACCGCCATGACGACGATGAGGTTGGCAACGCCGAGCATGATGCCGAGGAACGAGAAGCCGGCGATGACCGAGATGAATCCTTCCTTGCGGCGCGCCCGCAGATAGCGCAACGCCAGCATCCATTCGAAATGCGCAAAGGGGTGGGTGCGGGTCTGCTCGGCCATCAAGCTCTCCCCCGAGAATTCTCCCCCCGGAAGTCGGATTTCACACGATTCTGGCCCTTTCAGGCCAGGGGCTGCGCCCACTTATGCATAGCGTAGTTCGCTGACAGGAACGCAACCGGGCTTCATGCGGCGGCCGGCCGCGGGGCGAGCTTTTCCAGCGCATCCGCGGGGCTCATCAGCTCGCGGCTGCCGTCGGCGCGCCGCTTGATCTCGATTTTGCCCTCGGCGAGGCCGCGCGGTCCGACCATGATCTGATCCGGAATGCCGATGAGGTCGGCGGCGGCGAACTTTGCCCCCGGCCGCTGATCGAGATCGTCGTAGAGCGCCTCGATGCCGCGGCTCGCCAGCGCGCGGTAGACCTCCTCGCAGGCGGCATCGGTCGCGCCATCGCCCTGCTTGAGATTGAGGATCGCCACACGGAACGGGGCGACCGGCTCCGGCCACTTGATGCCGGCGTCATCATGGAAGGCCTCGATGATGGCGCCGACCAGGCGCGACACCCCGACCCCGTAGGAGCCGCCATGGATCGGCCGCTCGACCCCGTCGGGCGAGGCCACCAGCGCTTTCATGGATGCCGAATACTTGGTGCCGAAATAGAACACCTGCCCGACCTCGATGCCGCGCGTGTGCAGACGCTTCTCGGGCGCCACCTCGCGCTCGAACCGGACCTTGTCGTGCACGTCCTCGGTCGCCGCGTAGAGGCTCGTCCATTGGCGGATGATCGGCGTGAGATCGGCGCCATAGTCGACGTCCGCTCCGGGCGCTGCGAGGTCGAGCACATCGCGGTCGCAATAGACGCCCGACTCTCCGGTCTCGGCCAGAATGATGAACTCGTGCGAGAGGTCGCCGCCGATGGGGCCGGTCTCTGCCGCCATCGGGATGGCCTTGAGCCCCATGCGGGCGAACGTACGGAGATAGGCAACGAACATGCGGTCGTAGGAGCGCCGCGCGCCCGCCTCGTCGACATCGAAGGAGTAGGCGTCCTTCATCAGGAACTCGCGTCCGCGCATCACCCCGAAGCGGGGCCGCTGCTCGTCGCGGAACTTCCATTGGATGTGATAGAGATTGAGCGGCAAATCCTTGTAGGAGCGCACCGCGGCGCGGAAGATCTCGGTGATCATCTCCTCGTTGGTCGGGCCGTAGAGCATTTCCCGGTCGTGGCGGTCGGTGATACGCAGCATTTCCGGGCCATAGGCGTCGTAGCGCCCGCTCTCGCGCCACAGCTCGGCGAGCTGCAGGGTCGGCATCAGGACCTCGATCGCGCCAGCGCGGTTCTGCTCCTCGCGCACGATCGCCTCGATGTTCTTGAGCACCCGCAGGCCGAGCGGCAGCCAGGCATAGATGCCAGCGGCCTCCTGCCGGATCATGCCGGCACGCAGCATGAGGCGATGGGAGACGATCTCCGCCTCCTTGGGAGTTTCACGCAGCAAAGGCAGGAAATAGCGCGACAGTCGCATGGCGGGCTTGAAGAGTCTCGGAGGAAGGGGTCAGGTCGGCGAGAGAAACCGGATCATTGGCGAAAACACAAGGGTCATCAAGGCTTTCGCGCAGATTTTACGCGCGTTTACGGCCGGCCTGTGGCGCCGCCGCGTGTCTTCGAGCACGCTGAAATTGTAGTGGCAATATGCCTCGATATCAAATAACCTTCACTTTAGCGAAAGGCGCACGGCCAACAATCTCGTGCTGCCACGCGGTCCAAGTCGTGGGAGGACCCCCCATAAAAGGCGCCTCAAGCCGCCCGGTGACACGAAGCAATACACAATCGGTGGGATGGGAATAGTTTTTTGAGCAGGGCCTCGGCCCTGCTCTTTTGTTAGTGGTGCAAATAAGGCATACGCTTCTCGGGATCAACGGTTGCCTTCTGTCTTGAGGCTTGCCGTACACTACCTTTTCGAAGGTCGGCTTAGCTTAATCCGGCCTTCGGGGGTTGCCCCAAGGAAACGTCGAGAATCGACACCGTCTCCGCGACAAGAACTCGACAGCGCAACGCCGTGCCGTCCGCCTGGGCGACCGCCGTCCGCCTGGGCGACCGTTGTCTCATGCCACGAAATGGCGAAATCCCGGCGCCGCGGCCAAGCGAACATAATCCGGCCAGGTCATGCCAGTGGATGGACCGGACGTTGGAGCTACTCCGCCGCGACCGCGCGTATCCCTTCCGCGTGGACCGGCGGCGCATCCTTCTGCTTGCCCTTGAGCCAGTTCTGCAGCCGGTCGAGGTAGAGATAGACCACCGGGGTGGTGTAGAGCGTGAGCAGCTGGCTCAGGGCGAGCCCGCCCACCATGGCGTAGCCGAGCGGCTGGCGCAGCTCCGAGCCGGTACCCGTACCGAGGGCGAGCGGGACGCCCGCAAGCATAGCGGCGGCGGTAGTCATCAGGATCGGCCGGAACCGCAGCAGGCACGCCTCCCGGATCGCATCGACCGGTGCCAAGTGGCGGTCGCGCTCGGCCGTGATCGCGAAGTCGACCAACATGATGCCGTTCTTTTTCACAATGCCGATGAGCAAAATAATACCAATGATCCCGATCACCGAGAGGTCCATGTTACCGAAGCGCAGCGCGAGCAGCGCGCCCACGCCGGCAGAGGGCAAGGTCGATAGGATCGTCAGTGGATGAATGAAGCTCTCGTAAAGGATGCCAAGGATGATATAGACCACCACCAGCGCCGCCGCGATCAGTAGCGGCTGGCTTGCCAGAGCCGCCTGAAATGCCTGGGCATTGCCCTGAAAGGTCGCGAGCACCGAGGCGGGCATCCCGATCTCGCGCGCCGCCTGCGTGATGGCCTCGACCGCCTCGCCGATGGCGACCTCCGGCTGCAGGTTGAAGGTCAGGGTGACGGCGGGCAGCTGGCCTTGATGGGAGACCAGCAAGGGCCCGACTTGACTTGAGTCGACCGTAACCAGGGATGAGAGCGGCACCGTGCCACCGGTAAGCGGCGACCTGACGTAGAGGCGATCAAGCGAAGCGAGCGATTCCTGCAGGTCCGGCAGGATCTCCTCGACCACCTGATAGGTGTTGATCTGCGTGAAATATTGGGTGATCTGTCGCTGCCCATACGCGTCGTTGAGGGTGTCGTCGATCATTTGCGGCGAGATGCCGAAGCGCGAAGCCTGATCGCGATTGACCGTGACTTTGAGCTGCGGCGCATTGGCCAAGAGATCGGTCGCGACATCGGTCAGGATCGGCAGGGTACGCATCTTGGCCAACATCTTCGCTGACCACTCGTTCAGCTCCGCGATGTTGGAGTCCTGCAACGTATATTGATAGCTTCCGCGCGCAGGACGGCCGCCGACGGTGATGTCTTGGACCTGCTGCAGGATCAGGTTGGCGCCACCGACCTTGGCGAGCTTCGGCCGCAGCCTGTTGATGATCTGCGAGGCACTGGCGGTGCGCTCCTCGCGCGGCTTCAGGGTGACGTAGCCGCGTGCGGTATTCCCGGTATTGGCGTAGCCGCCGGTGCTGCCTGTGAACATAGCGACCGCGAGCACGTCGGGATCCTGCAACAGGATTTCATCCTGCTCCTGCATGAAGCGCATCATCTGCTGCGGAGACGCGCTTTGCGCCGCCTCGGCAAAACCAAGAAGGACACCAATGTCCTCGATTGGAAAGAAGCCTTTGGGGATTTGAACGATCAACACGCCGGTCAGCGCCATTGTGGCGAAGAACACCCCAAGCGTAATCGACTGGTGGCGCAGCACGATGTCGAGGGTGCGACGATAGCCACCGAGCAGCGCCTCAAAGCCGGCCTCCACGAACCTGTAGACACGACCGTGCTCGCCCGTATCAGCGTGCATGAAGCGCGAGCAGAGCATCGGCGCGAGCGTCAACGAGACGAAGCCGGAGACCGCGATCGAGGCGGTGACGGTCATGGCGAATTCGCGGAACAAGCGGCCGATGATGCTGCCCATGAGCAGCAGTGGAATGAACACTGCAATCAGCGAGATGCTGATCGAGAGCACCGTGAACGCGATCTCGCGCGACCCTTTGAGGGCGGCTTCGAACGGCGCCATGCCGTTCTCGATATGCCGGTGGATGTTCTCCACGACTACGATGGCGTCGTCCACCACGAAGCCGACCGCGATGGTGAGCGCCATCAATGATATGTTATCGAGGCTGAAGCTCAGCATGTACATGGCCGCGCAGGAGCCCATGAGCGCCAGCGGAACCGTCAGCCCCGGAATGACCGTCGCCCACACGTTGCGCAGAAACAGCAGAATGACGAGCACTACGAGGCTAATCGTCAGTGCGAGCGTGAATTCGACCTCGTGCACCGAGGCGCGGATGGTGAGAGTGCGGTCAAGCAGCGTTTCGATCTTCATGGCCGGCGGCAGGTTGGCCTCCAGCTGCGGCATCATGGCCTTGATCCTGTCGACGATCTCGATGACGTTGGCGCCCGGCTGCTTGGTGACGAGCAAGGCCAACCCGCGATCATGATTGGTGTAAGCCGCGACAGTGCGGTCGGCAGGGGCAATGACCGCGTGCCCGACGTCGCGAACGCGCACGGCCGCACCGTTGCGATAGGTCAGCACAACGTCGTCGTATTGCTCCGGCAGCGTCAGCTGATCGTTGGCCGCGATGGTGAAGCTGTTGTCGGGTGTGTTCAGCGTCCCCTTGGCGGCATTGGTCGTGGCGCTGACCAGCGAGCTGCGAATTTCCTCCAGCGTCAGCCCTGCGGCGGCAAGCCGGGCCGGGTCGACCTGGACATGAATTGCCGGTAGCGATTCGCCGCCGATGAAGACTTGCGCCACGCCGGGCACCTGCGAAAGCGGCGGAAGCAGCAGGCTGTTCGCAAGATCGTCCATTGTGGTGATCGGCAGGGTATCGGAGTGGAGGCCGAAAATCAGGACCGCGATGTCCGCTGGATTGGTCTTGCGGTAGACCGGCGGCGTGGTCAGGTTTTGTGGCAGGGAACGGCCGGCGGCGGTGATGGCGGCCTGCACGTCGGCCGCGGCAGCGTCGATGCTCCGATTGAGGTCGAATTGGATCACGATCGTGGTGCTGCCGAGCGTCGAGGTCGACGTCATCTGCGTGATGCTGGCGATCTGGCTGAATTGGCGCTCGAGCGGGGTCGCCACCGCCGACGCCATGGTCTCGGCGCTCGCACCCGCGAGCGAGGTGGTGACCTGGATGGTTGGAAAATCGACCTGCGGCAGCGGGGCGACCGGCAGGAACGGAAACGCCGCAATGCCCACGAAGGCGAGGGCCGTCATCAGCAGGCAGGTCGCAATTGGTCGCCGGATGAAGGGCTCAGAAAGGTTCACATAGTGCTCCGCGCGGTGGCCGTCTCGGGTGTGCTGACCGTGACCGGCGTCTTGGCCTGCAGCTTATATTGACCCTCGGTCACGATGCGGTCGCCCTCGTTCAAGCCGGAGATGACCACCGTGTACTCGCCGGCCGTTGGCCCGAGCTGCAGGGGCCGGACGGCGGCAGTATTCTCTGGCGTCGCAATCCAAGCGAACAGCCCTTGCGGACCGCGCTGGACGGCGGCGCTCGGGATCGCGAGCACGTTGCTGCGCGTCTCCAGCAACAAATGGGCATTGACGAATTCGCCCGGCCAGAGCCGTTCGTCATCGTTGCTGAAAATCGCCTTGAGGCGAATGGTTGAAGTGGCCGCGTCGACGGCATTATCGACCAGGAGCAGCTTGCCCACGCTCAAGGGGACACGATTATCCTGATCGAAGGCGGTGACCTCGACGGTGCCGTGGTCCATGGCGCGGCGCACGTCGTCGAGTGTCTGAGCCGGCAGCGTGAACACAACAGCGGCCGGCTGCACCAGAGCCAGATTCACGATCGCTGCGGTATCGGAGGCGTGCACCGTGTTGCCCGGATCGACCTGGCGGATGCCAACGCGCCCGTCGTTCGGAGCCTTGATATCGGTGCGGTCGAGTTGCACCTGCGCGGCCTCGATCGCCGCTGCATCCCCTTCGATCATGGCCTTGAACTGATCGACCTTCGCCTGCTGGAGGTCGAGATTTTGCTGGGTCTCGAAGCTCTTCTGCGCGAGCGTCGTGAACCGGCTCAAGTCCTTCTGGGCGGCGATGAGTTGCGCCTCGTCCTGCGCCTTTTTGGCCTTGGCCTGATCGAGCGCGGCCTGGTAGGGGCGCGGATCGATCTTGGCGAGGATATCGCCGTTCTTCACGTGCTGGCCTTCCGTGAAGCGCACCTCCTGCAGCGTGCCGTCGACCAGCGAATGGATGCCGACCGACAGAGTAGCCTGGACCGTGCCGAGCCCGGTGAGATAGATCGGCACGTCACGGCGCGCCGCCACCACGGCGGTCACCGGAACGGCGGCCCGGGCCGGCGCAGTCGCCGGAGGGGTCACGGATCGACCGATCTGCAAGTAGCCGACGAGCCGGTCCCAGTTGACCGCCGCAACCGTTCCGCCCACACCGACGATCGTTCCGCACACCCCGGCGACCAGAAGCGTGATCGAGCGTGATTTGTTAGCCGTCACTCCAAGCTCCCCCGCCTTGCGGGCATTGTTCTGCAGCACCTTATTGCAGCGGGCGTCACTTCGCTAGCCACAGGGGCGTTAAAAACGCGTAACCGGCGGGCGCCAATAGGGAAATCGATCCTTGTGGGGGGCCGCGGCGCGGATTGGGAGAAGCTTTCCCTAACAACCAACGGATTTGATCGCGCGCGTCAACCCGGGAAGCCGAGCCAGCGGGCGAGCTGATCGACCGTGACCAGCTGGTTGACATAGACCATGAACCAGGCTGCGAAGATCACGGTGGCGACGATGGTCGTCCAAACAAGCTTGCGGAGCAGATTGGTCAGCACCGGCGCGCCCGGGTCGGTACCCGGCACGACCTCTCCTGATTCATCCTGGCTGCGCACGCCCCACGGCAGCACCAGGAACAGCGAGATCCACCAGATCACGAAATAGATCGCGAGCGCGGTGAAGATCGACACGGGGGCTCACGCCTGCTCGATTTCGATCAGCGTGCCGCACAGGTCCTTGGGATGGAGGAACAACACCGGCTTGCCGTGCGCGCCGATCTTGGGCTCGCCGCTGCCGAGCACGCGCACGCCCTGCGCCTTGAGGCGATCGCGCGCCAGCAAAATGTCGTCGACCTCGTAGCAGATGTGATGGATGCCGCCATCGGGACTGCGCTCGAGGAACTTGGCGATCGGTGATCCCTCGCCGAGCGGCTGCAGGAGCTCGATCTTGGTGTTGGGCAGCATCACGAACACGGTGGTGACGCCGTGCTCGGGCTGCGCCACCGCCGCGGATATTTGGGCGCCGAGCGTGTCGCGGTACACGCCCGCGGCCTTCTCGATGTCCTTGACCGCAATGGCGACGTGATTGAGCCGTCCGATCTGCATCTGCGAAATTCCTCCGTGGTCGGCCCGGCTCCGTTAGCGCATCATATCGTCAGCACGTGGACATGGCATATGGGCTTCTTGCCCCACACGGCGGCGAGCGCCGCACGCGCCGCACGCCGCATCGCCTCGGCGACCGTATCGGGATCGCGCCGGCGCGGCGACGGCATCGACTTGAAGGCCTCCATCAGCGCGTCGTGGACGATGTCCAGCATCGGTGCGCCGGCCGCATCGGCTTCGGGAACTCCGGTCAGCTCGATGCGCGGGCCGGCGACGAGCTCACCCTTGTGCGAGAGCGTCAGTGCGATGGATACGATGCCGGAGAATCCGAGGCGCCGCCGGTCGGTCACGGTGCGCTCGCCGGCGCCGACGAGCAGCGTGCCGTCCTTGTAGAGGCGCCCGGCCGGCAGTTCGTCGATCACGCCGGGCCGCGGCGCCAGGCGCACGACGTCGCCGTCCCGGCAGATGATCACCCTGGGCACGCCGGCGCGGCGTGCCAGCGCGGCGTGCTCGGCCATATGCAAGGCCTCGCCATGCACCGGGATCAGGATCTGCGGCCGTACCCAGCCGATCATGTCCTGCAGCTCGGCTCGGCGCGGATGCCCGGAGACGTGCACCAGATGGTCGCGATCGGTGATGACCTCGACGCCGCGCGCGACAAGGCCGTTGATCACGCGCGCCACGGCCTTCTCGTTCCCGGGGATGGCGCGGGAGGAGAAGATCACGCGGTCGCCCGGGGAGAAGCTCACCTCGGGATGATCGTTCTCGGCGATGCGCGAGAGCGCGGCGCGCGCCTCGCCCTGGCTGCCGGTGCACAAAGCCACGACCTTCTCGGGTGCCAGATAGCCGTAGACCTCGGTCGAGCGGAACTCGCGGATGCCGTCGAGATAGCCGGTCTCGCGCGCGACCTGCGCGATCCGCTCCATGGCGCGACCGACCAGCACGACCTCGCGGTCGCAGGCCACCGCCGCCTTGGCGACCGAGCGCAGCCGACCCACATGCGACGCGAAGGTCGTGACGCCGACGCGCCCGCGCGCGGTTCGGATCAGCTCGGCCAGGGTCTTGGCGACCTCGAGCTCCGAGGGCGAGCGGCCCTCGCGCACCGCGTTGGTGGAATCGCCGATGAGCGCGAGGCACCCTTCATTGCCGAGCGCGCGCAACTTGGCCTCGTCGGTCGGCGGCCCGAGCACCGGTGTCGGATCGATCTTCCAATCACCCGTATGGAGCACGTTGCCGAGCGCGGTGCGGATGATGAGCGCATTCGATTCGGGGATCGAATGGGCGACCGACACGAGCTCGATATCGAAGGGGCCGAGCGAGAACCGTCCGCCGCGTGGAACGGCGGTGACCGGCACCTCCGGCGCGCCCGGCTCGCCCTGGCGCTTCGCCTCGAGCAGTGCGGCCGTGAAGGGCGTCGCGTAGACCGGCACCTTGAGGCGCGGCCACAGGTCGAGCACCGCGCCAAAATGATCCTCGTGCGCATGGGTGAGCACAAGGGCGAGCAGATTGCGCCGCTCCTCCATCAGGAAGCGGATGTCCGGCATGATGAGGTCGACGCCGGGCAGGTCGTCGTGCCCGAAGGACACGCCGAGATCGACCGCGATCCATAGCCGGCGCCGCCCGTCGCCGACCCCGTAGAGCGCAAGATTCATGCCGATCTCGCCGACGCCCCCGAGCGGCGCGAAGACGAGCTCCTCGGCGGGCGCAGCCATTCAACCCTTGCGCCTCCGCGTGCGCATCATCGTGCACTTTCGAATGCGACGACATCGCCGGCCGCGATCACGACCGTGCCGCCGTCGGGCTCGACCAGCACCAGCGCGCCGGCGTCATCGAGCGAATCGAAGCGCCCGGTAAGCTCACGGTCGGCGAGGCGCACGCGGATGTTTTCGCCGAGCCCGGCCGCCCGCGCGAGCCAGTCAGCGCGGATGGTCGCGAAGCCGTTGCCCTGGTTCCACTGCGCAAGCCGGCCCGGCATCTTCACCGACAGCGCGGCGAACAGCGTCGCGGCCGACACTTTGGCGCCGTGGGTTGCGAGATCGGTTGCCGGGTAGGCGGCGTCCGTCGGATGCGTCGCGCAATTTACCCCGATACCGATGGCGACGCCCCCCTCCCCCTCCCCGCCCTCGCCTTCGATCAAGATGCCGGCGCATTTGCTGCCCGCGAGCAGCAGGTCGTTCGGCCATTTGAGCTCAAGCATCGGCCGGAGGTCGGGAGCCACCTCGACCACCGCGTCGTGCACCGCGAGCGCCGCCACGAACGAGATTTGCGGCCAGCCCTCTGGCGGGCCAGCGTCGGTGACGAGCAGGCTTGTGTGCAGATTGCCTGATAGCGACGCCCAGCTGCGGCCGCGCCGGCCGCGGCCGGCGCCCTGCCGCACGGCGGTGATCCAGAGCGGCCCACGTTCGCCCTGCTGCGTCAGGCGCAGAGCCTCCGCATTGGTCGAGTCGATCTCGTCATAGGCGCGATGGCGCGCCCCCGTAGCCGACGCTCTGGGATCGAGCTCTATCATCGAGATCGGTCGTTCGATGGTTCAAAACAGCGACTTGGCCGCCGCGCTCGCCACCGCAATGAGCGGGCCGGGATAGACGAAGAACAACAGGTTGAACAGCCCGGTGACCGCGAGCACGATCTTAAGCTCGTTCGGCATCGGTGCAAACGGTTTGGCCGGCTCGTCGAAGTACATGATCTTCACGATCGACAGATAGTAGTAGGCACCGACCACGCTGGTGACGACGCCGATGACCGCGAGCGTGATCAGGCCGGCTTTGATGGCGGCGAGGAACACGTAGAATTTCGCGAAGAAGCCGGCGAGCGGCGGAATGCCGGCGAGCGAGAACAGAAGCATCGCCAGGAAGAAGGCGAGCGTCGGATCGGTGCGGGCGAGCCCTGCGAGGTCGCCGATCCCTTCCACCATGTGTCCGTCGCGGCGCATCGCCAGGATGACCGCGAAGGTGCCGAGCGTCATGGCGAGATAGATCGCCATGTAGACGAGCACGCCTTCGACGCCGTCGGAGGTCGCGGCGGCGAGCCCGATCAAAGCGAAGCCCATGTGCCCGATCGAGGAATAGGCCATCAGGCGCTTGATGTTGCGCTGGCCGATGGCGGCAAACGCCCCGAGCGCCATCGAGGCGATGGCGACGAACACCACGATCTGCTGCCACTGCGGCACCACGCCCGGAAACGCCGCGATGGTGGCGCGCACGAACATGGCGATGCCGGCAACCTTGGGGGCGGCGGCGAAGAACGCGGTGACCGGCGTTGGCGCGCCCTCGTAGACGTCCGGTGTCCACATGTGGAACGGCACCGCCGAGACCTTGAAGCAGAAGCCCGCGCACAAGAAGACGAGGCCCATGATCAGGCCGATATTGCCCGGGTTCGCGGCCTTGGCTATGCCAGCGAACGTCACGGTGCCGGTGAAGCCATAGACGAGCGAGGCGCCGTAGAGCAGCATGCCTGAGGAGAGCGCGCCGAGAATGAAGTATTTCAGGCCCGCCTCGGAGGAGCGTGAGGAGTCGCGGTTGATGGCGGCGATCACGTAGAGCGCGAGGCTCATCAATTCGAGGCCGAGATAGAGCGCGATGAGATCGGCCGCCGAGATAAGCATCAGCATGCCGGTGGTCGCGAGCAGGATCAGGATCGGATATTCGAAGCGCTGCTGTTTCTCGACCGCGAGGTAATCGAAGGACATCAGGATCGCGCCAGCCGAGCCGGTCAGCGCCAGGAGCTTGAGGAAGCGCGCGAAGTCATCGACCACGAAGCTGCCGCCGAAGGTCGTAAGCGTGCCGTTCGGCAGCCACAGCGTGACTGCGCCCGCGGCGACGAGCAGCGCGATGGCGAGCCAGTTCACCGTGACGGCAGTCTCCTCACCGCGGAAGGCGCCGAGCATCAAGAGCGCCATGGCGCCGACCGCGAGCACGAGCTCAGGCAAGGCCGGCAACAGCGTGAAAAGGGCATCGTTCATTGCCGTCATCTCATGAGCAAGGCGGTTGCGTGCGCGCCGTTGAGCGCATGGGTGTAGCCGTCGACGAGCTGCGCGACGGACGCGGCCGACAGATCGATGACCGGCTGCGGGAAGACGCCGAGCAGGATCGCGAGCACCGCGAGCGGCGCCAGCGTGATGATCTCGCGATAGTCGAGATCGAGAATGCCGGCTAGCGCTGGCTTGTCGAGCACGCCAAAGACGACGCGGCGGTAGAGGTAGAGTGCGTAGGCGGCAGACAGGATGGTGCCGAGCGTGGCGAAGACCGCAACCGCGATGTTGATGCGGAAGGTGCCGATCAAGGTCAGGAACTCGCCGATGAAGCCCGAGGTTCCGGGCAACGCGACATTGGCGAGCGTGAAGATCATGAAGGCGACCGCGTAGAACGGCATGCGGTTGACGAGGCCGCCATAGGCGGAGATCTCGCGCGTATGCATGCGGTCGTAGACCACGCCGACGCAGAGGAACAGGGCGCCGGAGACGATGCCGTGCGAGATCATCTGGAATATGCCGCCGGCAATACCCTGCGTGGTGGCGGCGAAGATGCCCATGGTCACGAAGCCCATATGAGCCACCGACGAATAGGCGATGAGCTTCTTCATGTCCTCCTGCACCAGTGCCACCAGCGAGGTATAGACGATGGCGACCACCGAGAGCGTGAAGACGAGCGGCGCGAAGTCGTGCGAGGCGGTCGGGAACATCGGCAGCGAGAAGCGCAGGAAGCCGTAGCCGCCCATCTTCAAGAGGATGGCGGCGAGGATCACCGAGCC
>Ga0126381_100004860_pt1 | contig 14687 bp, 13 predicted proteins | sample PanSoiMetPlot_28_FD_96465 | JGI IMG/M metagenome (GOLD analysis project Ga0126381, IMG submission 96465) | Tropical forest soil microbial communities from Panama - MetaG Plot_28 | ecosystem: Environmental > Terrestrial > Soil > Tropical forest > Bulk soil | place: Panama | collected 2016-02-17
CGCCGACATCGCGGAAGCCCGGTCATGGTGGAAACCCGCACTGTACGACCTCGTGTTGATGAATATGGATAAAGGACGGGGCCAATGCGACAAGTTTTGTGATGACCTTCGCAATGCGACACCCCCGCAGCGGTTGGCCTTTCTGGTTGGCCAGCCAGAATATCTCGCGGACTCGCCAAGCACGACCAAGGAATTGGCGGCGAGGAACGGGCACGAACAGGCCGCCATTGGCGGTGCGAAAGGCTCCTTTGCTGTTGATCCCGATGCGACTCAAAGGTGGGGCATTCTCGAAGCTTCCCGGCGAATCTCCGCAGTCCGCTCCGCGTCCATCGCTCGCACTCGAGCGATGCACTCCCTGCCTCCCCCGCCACGAGATTCTGAAGGACGGCAAGCGAAACCAATTGCCAGCCCGGATGATTTACTGAAAGAGGAATCGCTATGAAGAACCTTTACGTTGGCAACCTGCCCCACAGCACGACCGAAGCCGAGTTGCGAAATCTCTTTGAAGCACACGGTGCAGTGGAAAAAATCACACTCGTGACCGACCGGGATACTGGTCGCTCCCGTGGGTTCGGGTTCGTGGAAATGACCAATGCCAGTGAAGCCGACAAGGCCATCGCGACGCTAAACGGCACAGATCTAGGCGGACGAACCTTGACCATCAACGAGGCCAAACCTAAGTCGGAACGTCCAAGGGGCGGAGGCAGTCGTTTTGGAGGCGGAGGTGGCCGTCGGCGCGACGACAATCGCGGCCATCCACGGCAGCCGCGCGAACCGCGCTGGTAGTTTTTTTGAAGGCACAAAGAACGGCCGCTCAGGCTGCCACATGCTGTCGGCGATGAAATAGGAGATTCAGGGGGATACGTATGCCAAGAGGCCGATCAACATTCACAAAGCGCCAAAAGGAACACACACGGCAACAGAGGCAGCGGGACAAAGCAGAGCGCAGGAATCAGCGAAAACAGGAGAAGGCGGTTGCAGGCAGCGTGGACGAGATGGCCGAATTGCGCGAACATGCTGCTGAGCAGGCAGCGCTTTTCAATCTTGGTGCCGAGGACGATGACACGGCGGATGAGTCCACCCCTGATGACGACGTCGATGAGTAACCCGGGTTTGCAGCTTTGCGAGGGCTTAGCGCAACCTAATTGATTTTACGAAACGTTCGGCTAGAAGAGATCCGCATCGCGGTAATTGTGTGTGGGAGGATGAGCGTGGCTGAAATTCGATTGCAAGAGGGTGAATCCCTGGAGAATGCGCTCCGTCGATTCAAACGTAAGGTTCAGTCGGAAGACATCATTAGAGAAGTGAAACGTCACTCGTACTACCTAAAGCCAGGTGAAAGGCGACGAGTAAAACAGGCTTTGGCGCGCAAGCGGGCGCGGAAAAAGATTCGAAAAGAAGGTTCCTTTGCGAAGGACTCGCATCGGAGTAACGCCTGATTTCCGCTGAGTAGATTGACGCAGGCAAGTTGCCGGAGCTCGACGCCCCGGCAACAAGATTTGCGAATCTACACAAATACCTCGCCCGGCAACGCGGTCAGAGTCCGTGAGGCTAACGTGTTCTGAATCATTCGCCTCGGTTGTCCGGCGTTGGGCGTTTCGGCCTGCATGCGTTCCATTCTTAGCTTGAGAGTGCGTTCGATTTGGCGGAGTTCCAGCACCTCGGCTCCTGAGACCAACGTCGAGGCGCGCCCTTGGAGCCCTGCTCTGCCGGTCCTGCCGACTCGATGGATAAAGTCCTCAGCCATTTTGGGCAGATCGTAGTTGATGACATGAGCTACGTCATCCACATGCAGACCACGGGATGCGATGTCGGTCGCCACCAGCACCTGGAAACGGCCTTCCTGAAACCCGCTTAAAGCTCCGTTACGTTGTGATTGCGAGCGATCGCCATGAATCATAGAGGCCGCAAAACCGTCACGCACCAGTTCCTTCGTCAGTCGCTCGGTACCTCGCTTGGTGCGTGTGAAAACTAGCGTTTGACCCGTTTCGGCATAAAGTAGTTGACGGAGAACGTCGAGTTTCTCTCCCGGCCGTACTTCGTAGGCTCTGAGTTGCACGCTTTCGGCAGGCTTGAGAACCGAGCCTAAAGCGACACGAACCGGATCGCGCATGTAGTCATGGATAAGGCCGGCAACGGACTGCTCCATCGTGGCCGAGAAACAGAGCGTCTGGCGTGACTTAGGGAGCGTCGACAAAATCCGCCGGATCGCTGGCAAGAATCCCATGTCCAGCATGCGATCGGCTTCGTCGAGCACGAGCAGTTTGACTTGACGCAAGTCAGCGAACTGGCGATTGACAAGGTCCTGCAATCGTCCGGGAGTGGCAATCACCAATCCCAAACCAGCACGCAGACTTTGGATTTGTGCCTTCTCGGAGACGCCACCGATGATGAGAGCAGCTCTGGGCATGGCTTTCGAGCGCAGTTGCTCGTATTGTTCGTGAACCTGGATCGCGAGTTCTCGCGTTGGCAGCAGCACTAGAGCGACCGTTTGACGCCCTCGCTCTCGGTTCAGGCTCTCAATGAGGGGAACGAGAAACGCCAATGTCTTGCCTGTGCCCGTTTCGGCAGTCCCGATGACATCGCGGCCTTCGAGAGCAGGCGGAATCGCACGTTCTTGGATCGGTGTGAGGTTAATGAATCGAACTGCTGCTAGCTTCTGCTGTAGCGCAGAACATAGGGGCAGTTCCGAAAAAGTGGTCATTACGAATTTGTTTCTTTCTGGAGGGGACACTCTGACACACATCTAGAGCCACGAGGCCGCTCACATTTGTCTTTTGGATTTCACGCAAATAAACGGCGGGCAAGATGTGCGGAGATGAATCTGGTCTAAGAAGTGACCACCGCGTGACGAGCAAACCGTGGCAATAGCGTCATTGATATTATAGCAGAACAGCCCCAACTTCCTTTTTAATCAGGCGCCGCTGAGGCGACCATCGACGCTCGTCACAAAATGGTCGCAATAGTTTGGCCACTCCGAGGTGTGAAGTGGTTGATTAAGAACTGTTTAGACGTAAAGAGCGCAGCTGAAGCGAAAACGCGATCGGATGCGTTCGGATTCTCTCGAATCCAAACCATCATGCCTTGCGGAAGATTCAACCCGGCCCCATTGGCAGGACGACGTGCTAGGATCAGGTGGTCCTGGTTCCTTGCCCTCTGTCGTGTCGTACGAGATAAACAACCGCCTTTTTCACGACGGCGGCACGAAAAGCTATGCAGGCGACAACGAGGTGAATGACATCAACCCACCCGAGATAAATTCCGAGCAGGGCATAGACGATTTGCTCACCGCCATGCGTACCCAGGGCCTTGACGTCGTTGAAGGGCAGGCTTTGCTGCCCCAGGCGGCTATGGAGCAAACGCTTGAGGAGGCAGCAGAAGACATCGACCTCAACCCATCGACAGGTGCCCCCGAGACGGACAACGACCCGGTGCGCCTTTACCTGCGCGAGATGGGTGCCTCGCCTCTGCTCACGCGTGAAGGGGAAGTGGAGATCGCCAAGCGCATCGAGCGCGGACAACTCTCCGCGTTGAAAGCGCTTTCACGCTCCCCGATTGTGATCCAGCAGGTCTTGGCCATTGGTCAGGAGTTGAAACGGGGCCTACGTTCGATTGAAGAAACTGTCGTCTTCGATGAGGAAGAAATCACGGAGGAGATTCTGCAGGACCGCCTCAAAGCGGTCACGCGCCACATTGATGAGACGCACAAGCATTACGAAGCAGCCCGTCGCCTGGCACGACAAATGGCTGCCGTCCCGGCGGCTAAGAAGGCACGCCAATACCGTCGCTATCGGGGCCGCCTGCGCCGCGAGATCGTTCAAATTTCGCTCATCATTCGCAACCTAGGTCTTACCAATTCCGAGCGCAAGCGCCTTGCGGACCGGATAAATAAAACCGTTGAAATCATGCGCTCGCTGGACCGCCAAGTCAGTGACTTGAAAAAGAAGATTGCGAGCACACGCAATGAGGAACTGAAGAAAAACTATCGAACCGCACAGCGGCAGCATCGCGCCGACATGAGACGACTGGAAAACGATGCAGGCACGACGTTTCAGGAGTTGCAACACGCGCAGTGCGAAATCATCAAAGGCGAGATGGAGGCGGAGCACGCAAAGCACGAGCTGATCGAAGCCAACTTGCGTCTTGTGGTGTCCATCGCCAAGAACTATGGCAATCGTGGGCTTCAGTTCCTCGACTTGATCCAGGAGGGAAATGTCGGCCTCATGAAGGCAGTGGACAAGTTCGACTACCGTCGCGGCTACAAATTTTCCACCTATGCCACATGGTGGATTCGCCAGGCCGTCAGCCGAGCGATTGCTGATCAGGCGCGCACGATCCGCCTCCCGGTACACATGATCGAGATTGTCAACAAGCTGGTTCGCATCTCGCGGCAACTGGTCCAGACCCTGGGGCGCGAACCTACATCGGCAGAGATTGCCCGGCAGATGGACATTCCCGAGGCCAAGGTGCGCAAGGTGCGCAAAATCATGCGTGTGCCGATCTCGCTGGAGACGCCCATTGGCGAGGAGGGGGACTCCCACCTTAGCGATCTCATCGAAGACCACGCTGGAATTTCGCCCGCCGAGGCGGTTATGAGCACGAATGTGCAAGAGCGAACCGCTCATGTCTTGCGCACGCTCAGTCCGAGGGAAGAAAAAATCATACGTATGCGGTTTGGTATGGAGGACGGCTCGGAGCACACGCTGGAGGAGGTCGGTCGAGCGTTCTCCGTCACCCGCGAACGCATTCGCCAGATCGAAGCCAAGGCCTTGCGCAAGCTGCGCCACCCCTCACGCTCCCGCGAACTCAAATCATTTTTCGACGACCTACGGGAATAAGCAAGTGGGATGGATCCACGACCACGCCCCCTAGGGCGGACGGGATGGCGCGAACGGCACAACCAGGTGATCAGCCCGAACCCGTCCACTACTTCTAGAGCACCAACCCGGTTCGACCTACGTGCAGATCATCTAAGGAAAGATCCTCACTTCCAGTACTGTCGGCTTGCAAGAAGAGGGCGCTTTAAGTGCACTGCGAGTAGTTCCACGAACCGTTTCCTGGCCTTTAGACAATTGCTTCCGACTGCGTCTCAGCTTCAAACCTGAGCAACTCGCGTTCCTTCCCGCGTTCGATCATGGCGAGTCTACAAAATCAGCGCCTGCCGGCCGTTCGGACACAATCTTTGCACTTGTGAGTATTAACTAATGCGTTAATTTGTTGAAGGTAAGTAGCTGCCCACCTAGACTTCAGCGCGGGATTTCCTTCGCGAAATCAATCTTCCCCGTGTTGGAGCTGTTTATGTCCGCTGTACTTCGCGTTTCCATCATTTTCATCGTGTGTTCAAGCCTGATCGTCGCGGTCGGTTGTGGCGGGGGCAGGTCCCCGATCACGTCCACTTCCTCAAGTAACCCAGCCCCGAGCATCGTACTTACAGCTCTACCGATGAGTATTAATTCCGGCTCTAGCACAACCCTGAGCTGGAGCACGACCAACGCTACATCGGTGAACATCCCGGGAGTGGGTTCTTTCGGCGCGACTGGATCGGCGAAGGTCACGCCCAGTACCACCACGACCTACACCGCAACCGCAAGCGGACCCGGAGGAACAGTTAAGGCCTCGGTCAACATCACTGTAGCGACTCAGAGTGGTGCCCCTACAATTACTCTGACTGCGCAGCCCAGCACCATTGCGAGTGGCGGATCGGCGATGCTGAGCTGGACGACAACGAATGCAACTTCGGTAACGATTGCGGGTGTGGGAACGTTCGGGGCAAACGCATCAACCAGCGTGAGCCCTACCGCAACCACAAGCTACACGGCGACCGCCACTGGCGCGGGCGGCAGCGCGAGTTCATCCGCAACCGTGACGGTGCAGGCGGGAGTTCCTCAATTCGGGCACGTCTTCCTGCTGCTGGAGGAGAATCACAGCTATTCGAGCGTGATTGGCAGCTCGTCGATGCCCTACCTCAACAGCCTTGCACAGCAGTACGGACTAGCCACGCAGTACTTTGCTAACACCCATCCTTCGATCGGAAATTATTTCATGCTGACGACCGGGCAGATCATCACGAACAATGACTACTACAGCGGCACGATCAACGCTGACAATCTGGTACGGCATCTGCTTACTGCCGGCAAGACCTGGAAGTCCTATGCAGAAGGCCTGCCCAACGTGGGCTACACGGGCGGCGATACCGGCAATTATATGCAACACCACAATCCGTTTACCTACTTCACGGATGTGGTGAACAGCCCGAGCGAACTCAATAATCTGGTTCCCTTTAGCCAGTTTGCCTCCGATCTCGCCAACAATACGCTGCCGCAGTTTTCCTTCATTGTTCCCAATATCCAGGACGATGCGCACAATGGCACGCTGAATCAAGCGGACAGCTGGCTGAAGACGAATATCGCGCCGCTAATCACGAGCGCAACATTCCAACAAGACGGATTGCTGATTATCGTATTTGACGAATCGTTTAGCAGCGACACTCAGCACGGCGGAGGACAAGTGCTTGCGGTGATCATCAGCCCGAATGCGAAAAAAGGGTACCAGTCCACGACCCTGTATCAGCACCAGAGCACATGCCGGCTGGTGCTGCAGGCGTTGGGACTGACAAGTTTTCCCGGCGCCTGCCAGAGCGCACCGCAGATGAGCGAGTTCTTCTGAGATGATTTGCTGGGCTGCGGTTAACTGCTGTCCGTGCTGATGGTTCTCACTGGAGGGTCGGTTCTGTCCTGTCCCTGTAGAATAAGATTCGCGAGACGCGCTCTTTCAGGGCCACAGCGTGGCGTGAAACGCGCAGCACGTGGATGCGCACACCTATTAGTATCGGGTCTATTCGCGCAGGGTGCCCATAAGAAGAAGTTTGCTCTCTAAACCAACACGACTGGACAGCCTCGAGGAGCATCAAATCGATTATGTTGCGCGTTTCGCAAGGCATGTCGAGGCGATCGAAGGCCGTTCTTGTCGGTGTGCTTTTGCTGGGGTTTTCCTGCACAGCGGTGGTTGGCGCGCAGTCCGCTGAACCATCAGCGGACGGCTCTGAGAGACAGCCTGCCTCGCAAGCACCCCCTCTCACCGTGCACTCGAACGTGGTGCTCGTGCCGGCGCTCGTGAAAACCAAGGTCGGCGAGACGGTATTTTCGCTTACCGCCGACGATTTCATCCTCACCGACAACGGTGTCCCCCAGTCGTTGCGGCTTGAGCCCGATAACGATTCGCAGCCTCTCGCCTTGGCCGTCATCGTCGAGACCGGCGGGCAGGGTGCCTTTCACCTCGGCGACTACCACGATCTGGGGGCCGTGCTGGACGCGGTTATCGGCGACGTCCCACATCGCGTCGCGGTGATCGGCTTTGACAGCAAGCCTCGGCTCGAACAGGATTTCACACCGGACACAGACGCTGCGGCCAATACGATAGGGACGCTTTCGGAGGGCGATCCTGGCGCAGCGATCCTTGACGCCCTCGCCTTCGGCATCGGTCTTTTGCGCAACCAGCCGCCAGCCTACCGTCGCGCCGTGTTGCTCTTTAGCGAGACCATGGATAGCCGCAGCCAAACAAGTTTAGAGGCTGCGATCCGCGCCGTGGACGACACGAATACGGCGATTTATAGCTTCGCGTTTTCCAGCACGAAACAGGCTATGAAGCATGAAGCCTCGAAGCTACCCGACGGAAGTTACTCCCAAGAGCCGTATCCGTCGGGCGGATGCATGAGCAAAGATCCAAATGCCGACCCTGACGCGCACGGGAAGCGCAGTGTACAGGCGCTGGACTGTGCGAGCGATCTGCTTCCTCCATTACGAGTCGCGCGGGTGGCATTTCTCGCCGCACGAGATGGGTTCAAACGGAACGTGCCTGAGTCTGTTGCGAAACTCACCGGAGGCGAGTACTTCAGTTTTCACAACGCGGCTACGCTGAAGGATCGCCTGATAATGATCTCGAACGATGTCCCAAACTACTACGTCCTGAGCTTCCGCCCGAAATCGCCGGACCCCGGTCTGCATGCCCTCGAACTACGCCTTAAAGACAGGCCCCAGCTCAAAGTGAGCTCGCGCAAGGCCTATTGGGTGGACGATGGCGCGAACATCACAACCAGGTGAATCTGTCGGGGCCCGGCCATTCCCGCTCTTAATGGTTAGATCACAGAAGTTGGGAACCATGATTGTTGGAGTGGTTTCGGGGGTGGCAAATACAAAGAGGCAGGCAGGTGCCACAACGCGTGCCAACGCGGACAGCTGTGGTCGAACGTCCCGAATGAAAACCACGGAATGTTCGAGCTCTACGAAGGCAGGCCGGGAGAAGAAGGCCCGTTGAGCTATCGCGAGATTGAGGAGTCGTATATTCCTGCGCATACCTGATATTGGGATGATCACGCAAAAGTACCGTGGCTGTACAACAAAGGGACGAGGATCATGATTCGCCTGAAGATGCGGAATCAATCGCCGGAAAGGCAAAATACGTACGGCAGAGACAGCTTGGGGGAATCATGTTCTGGGGCCTTGGTCAGGACGTAGCAAATCGACTCTCCTTGAGGTTATCAAGAAGGCGTTGGCTGGAGATTAGTTCACGAGAATGGTTGATGCAATATCCCCAGTATACTCAGAATACCCGGTGGTGATTTTGAAAATGGGCTTGTTTAGTACAGCTGGTCAATAATCCTAAACTCGCATGGCCATGACGAGTCCTCTCACGTACACGTTATTACGTTATGCCGCGAGTCTGGCCTTAATCTGTTACGTGCTGCGCCAAGCGCGCAAGCCCGATAGATGGTTCGGCAGGGTATTCGCTCGGGCGATGAATCAAGGGCATGGCAGCATGACCGAATGGGCTCTCGCTCATATAACGATCCAGAGTGAATTCAAAGCCCTGGACATTGGATGCGGTGGTGGCGCGACTGTTCAGAAGATAGCAGCAATCGCCCAGGAAGGCATTGTGTATGGTATTGACTACGCCGAAGGCAGCGTCGCAGTTTCTCGCGAGCACAATGCCGACCTGATCAAGGCAGGGCGTGTTGTCATACAGAAGGCTTCCGTGTCTCAACTGCCGTTTCCTGACGATACCTTCGATCTGGTAACTGCAATTGAAACCCAATATTACTGGCCTGACCTCCCGCGAGACATGCGAGAGGTTCTCCGTGTGTTGAAACCTGCAGGAAGACTGGTTGTCATCGCGGAAATGTATAAAGGCGGCAAGTATGATTGGCTGAAATGGCCGGTCATGTGGCTGCTACGATCATCGCACCTTAGCGTGAGCGATCATAGGGAACTGTTTGCATCCGCTGGCTATATGAATGTTGAGATCTTCGAGCAAAGCAGCAAAGGCTGGATCTGCGCGATGTCGACCAAGCCCTTGCAGAAGAGTTGACCCTGCTTTCCGGCCATAGTGGTTGCGCCCAGGGCCCATTCGCCTCTTAGCAGCAGGAACAACGGGTGGTCGGTAGATTGTTGTTACACACATTAGTACGCTCAACAGTCACTCGCCAAAAGTCCCGGTCCGCAAAGGGCCGCTCGGCTTGTAGGTGCTGATGATGACGCCCGAGGGCACAGACTTCGTGCTGACAAGCGCGAGTTCGCGTGGCGGGGTTCCATCCGCAAAGAAACGCTTGCCGGCGCCTAACAGGACCGGAAATACGAGAAGCATGACCTCATCCGCAAGCCCGTGTTCGAGCAGCACCGAGGTGAGCGTCGAACTGCCCCAGACGATCAGGTGCGGCCCTTTCTTTGCCTTCACGCGGCGAACGCCGTCGACGATGTCCGCTCCAAGATGCTCGACCGGCCCCCATTCAAGACTCTTCGGCCTGTGGGTCGCGACGTATTTCGTTGCTGCGTTCAGACTGTCTGCCATCGGACTCTTCGGGGCTTTCGGCCAATAGCCGCTGAAGATATCGTAGGTTCGACGACCCAGCAGCAAATCGAAAGCATCGCCGTGCGCCGCGACAATGGCTTCTCCTCCAGCAGGGTCGTCATGCGGCGCCGACCATCCGCCGTATTGGAAGCCGCTATCTGTATCTTCCCCTGGGCCGCCGGGTGCCTGGATCACGCCGTCCAGCGAGATATGTTCGATGATCCTGATTTTTCGCATGATGTCTCCTTAATTATTTGGGTGGCCCATACAAGCCGCTTTTCGGCTTCCCCTGTGCTCACTATATAGTCGAAGGGCCCGGATCTGAATTCGACAAAGCGCCCAAAAATATTTTCGGCTGGTGCTTCGCGGTTTTCGTCCAGGAGAAAAGCAAGGAAGAGGCCCCGAGTGGGGGTTTTGAGTATAACCGCCTGATAGCGTCAGCTAGCCCTCCTGTTGTACCCTGGTCCCCCGTCGGAACAGTTGCGTGCACGAAGTTATCCAAATCCTCTATAGAGAAGCTCGGCAAAGCGACATCCCGGGGATGGCAGAAGTACGGGCTTGTGACTGGGGCAGCGAAGAATACTGGAGCAATTGCATCTGCGGCTATCTAGCACAACAGCTACACCCTCGGGAAGCGTTGCTCCCGCGCACGGCTTTCGTCGCCGTTGAGAAGGAACGAATCGTCGGTTTAATCGCTGGACACCTGACGCGCCGCTTTGGCTGTGACGGAGAGTTGGAGTGGATTTCGGTCCGTCCCTCTTATCGAAGCCGTGGCGTTGCATCGCAACTGGTCTTTGGTTTGGCGGAATGGTTCCTCGCCCATGATGTACGCCGTGTGTGTGTTGACGTGGATCCTTCTAATCAAGTCGCAAGACGTTTCTATGCCCACCACGGCGCACAGGATTTGAAGCCTCACTGGATGGTCTGGCAAGACATTCGTATGGCATGCCAGCCTTGCAAGAACCGTCAACGAATGCCCTGATCCCGGCGGCACTCACAATCTGGGTCAATGCTAAAGCCTGTTCACAACAATAACGACGCTGAAGAAGTTTTCTTCACAGGGGTCCGACTCTCACTTTGCTAATTACGGAAGAAGCCCCACTTTCACGCCGGTTTACGGAAAGTGGGGGCTGGCAAATGATCGCAATGGACACTGCGCTAGCGACAGCCCTGCGCGAAATGCGACCCTGCGGCCGTGACGAGACCCGTGACGGTTGTCCCGGACGACCACATGCTACAAGAGTATGATGTTGTTCGCCTTCGACTAACGCTTGCAGATGGCAACGTGCCCCTCGGATCGACAGGTACGATTTTGATCGTCTACGACCATCCTGTTCGAGCATACGAGGTGGAATTCATGGACAACTTTGGCCGATCACTTGGCACTTTCACGACCGACGATGACCATCTAGAGAAATGGCAGCGTTGATTCGAGCAGGGGTTTTGAGTGCGATCGCCTGGTTTAGGCAGTTACAATACGAGCCATCATCAAATAGGGTAAGCGTCCGGCGGAGGACGGTCGGGACATCGCGTCAGCGCCGTTCAGTTATGTCATGGTGATGCAGCACATCGTTAACAATCTGTGGCTCGGCAGTCAGGACGACGCGGACAAGCTCGTCCGCCACAATCCAGAAAAGATCACAGCGATCCTCAATGTTCGCGGTACCGACGCTTACCATCCGCCGGGGCGAGACCAGTCTGCGGAGCATCCCGGCAAAGCATACAAGTGGATTCCAGCTCCCGACATAGGGACCATCTCGCCCAAGCATGTGCGGGAGGCTCTGGTTTGGTTACGGGAACAGACGGCCAAGAACGAGCGAATTCTGCTCCATTGCAAGTACGGCATCTCCCGCTCCCCCGCCTTCCTCGCGGCCTTCATGGTGGAGAGCGGAATCTCTCCGAGCCTGGGAGAGGCGAAAGCTAAGATCTCGGTTCATCGACGAGTCCAGCCGGCGGCGCAGAGTGTGGAACAAGTGAAACCTGTTTTGTTGATCTCCGCGCTGACGGGATTGCCGAACCGTCAGGCCTTTGACGAAGGAAAAGTTAGTCCATTTGTAGCCGTCGCCGATGTGGATCTAATGAGGATTTTTAACGACTGTTATGGTCACATCGCCGGTGATGCGCTCTTACGCAGACTGGCCAAGATACTCATCAGCGTTGGGCTGGATGCGTACCACCACCGAGGAGATGAGTTTCTGTTCAAGGGAGAGTCCCGCGAAGAATTGAGCACCAAACTCTCTCAAGCGCGGCAGATCTTCAGGAAAGCTTTCCAGGTCTATGCAGAAGGTCGCGTCCAAACCATCGAGGGAACAGATTTTTCATTCGGGATCGGCACCAGCCCGGGGGAACAGGAGGCCGCTCTGAATCACGCAAGAAAGGAAACAGCACGGAACGAGCGACCGGAGTGGCTGCGGAAAATTATAGGGATGGGCGGCCCTGGAAGAGTCTGGTAAATCGCTGCTGCGACGTTCAGATCAGGCTTGTTGGTAAATTGCCCAGAACCGCTCCTAGGGCAGATCCTCAGCGAGGATTTGCGGTCATGGACGAGCGATGTCCTGTCGTCGTCTCCCAGTACTGAATCCACTGCTGCCGAATGCCGTTAGCTCGTTGGATGAGTTCGTGGCTCGGGCTTCGCCCGTGTTCAACTACAACCACAATCCCGGTGTTGAATTTTCTCTGGGAATGATCAACATCGGGCAAACGCGGCCCTTCCGCAGCAATGACGTCCTGAATCGTCACCTTTGTTCGTTCCGCTTTAAATATGGGTTGTCCATTTACGTCTTTACTGGCTCGGAGGTTCTTCAGGATAAAGAAATCCGGCACCTCTGCGGCTGAGATCATTCCCATCAAGTACAGGTCGAGATAGGAGTAACCTGTTGCTGGCACAAAGTAGCCGTCGCGAAGCTGGGTGAAGGTTCCATCGAAGTTGTCCTGCCAGACGCCCCCTCCCAGAGTTGATGCCTCCACGGGCAGGGAATACGGGAATGCAACCGGGGCATGCAATCCCGGCGCCCAGTGAGGCCACGAGCCAAGAGAAATTGCTTCACTATTAATTTTTGCCGAGACATATGCGGACCAGCGGTGACCCACTTCATGACCAAGATGTCCTACGGCGTAGTTATAAGGAGAGGACTTGCCTTCCGGTGAACCCTCCCCGAGCTGGCGGGAGTAGAAGGTTATATTGTGTATATCGCCGACTGGCGCTCCTTCTGGAGGCCCCTCTTGCGCTTCGTTCGAACCTACCCACACGGGTTGGGCGAATCCCAATTGGTATCTGCCCCCCGTACACCGGCTCTCCAGGACCTCAAGTGTTTGCTCATGCTCGGTGTTCCCGATTCCGGTGATGTTGCCTCCAATCGGGCCGTCACTCGGAGTACTGGCTTCCTGATTGTCCATGCGGAAATCGGAGTAGTAGGCCAGAAAATCGAACTTGTCGCCGAGGGCCTTAATGATGGTGCAGGAAAGGTCCTGAGGCCTTGGCGGAACAAGATAGTGGAACGACTCATACACTGCTGCAAATGGGCCGTCCTTGCGTGAGAGAGATGAAAAGTGAACCGCTACCGGCTTTATGGTATCTGACGGCACTGGGTAGATCCCAACGATGGCATCCTTCGCTGTTAATTCTTTGTACGACATGACAAGCGAGCCATCACGATTGAGTACAACTTGAAAAAGATTGACTGTCTTGATCCACGTGAAGTCGAGCAGACTGCCGAACGGTTCGGTCAGATCCCAGGTGATCACTACGCGATCGGAAAGCTCCTTCAGATAGTGGGGACCGGACATCCGTGGCTTCAGGAACACACAAATGGCCGGGGCTTTGCCGATCAATTTGCCCGCAACCCCCGCCAACGCGCCGAACCGGTCAAGGATGATTCCTCCGTCGCGATGACCGTATGGGTCATGGGCGATGCTCCTTTCAGATATGCCAAAACGGATCGATCCCGTCGCCCCTATAAGAAACGACCTCCACACACTGCCGGAGAAAGGAAAAGCAAATTTTTGCAGACTAGCTTCAGCGCCGGCGAGTTCAGGACCGTAATCCGAGTCCCATTGTAGCGGTCCGGTGTCCACCCGGTATCGGGAGCCGTCAGGAGTGAAGCGAACCGTGTGACCAGTGAGGTCGAATAAGTTCACTTTGCCTAGCGCACCATCATCCAATTCCATTACGATCAGGTCGCCTTTGGTCGAGACCTTGCCGATAGAACGGCCCGGCTCATTTTGCGTCTGGGCGTAGGACAAACTAGCAATCCACAACAGCCCGCAAGACGCGAAAACTGCGCTGTGCCATAAATGAGCGACAGATTTGCGCATGTCATCCTCAGTCCGCTGGATCCCTATAACACTCATCTATGAAGTCATCGGCCGGGTCAAGCAGAAAATTTGCAACCGTTAGATCCTGGGAGGCTGGCAAGGGCGCCTGCGTTCATCGTGACCCTTCCAGGTCTCACAATGGAGCGCCGGAACGAAGCGAAACGAAGTTCAGTGGAGCTTCGTTCCTTAATTGCAGGGTTTGGTTTCAAGGATCCAGGTATGCCAGGTTCTCGAGGCTAGTCCATGATTCGAAAGTGACGACCGTGAAACCATTCGCCAAATATCACATCTATAAACTATAGGGTACGTCTTTATGCTCTTGCGTGTACTATTTGGGGTCGCAATCCTGGGATGCGCGATTTTTGCGGTTTTTCGTTTCGGCCACGGAGCAAATGCCGGTTCAAAGACACCAATTCCGGCTGCGAAAGTGGACCAACCGCTGGCTTCGACACCAGGCAAGGAGTCAGCAGTGTTCGCTGGCGGCTGTTTTTGGGGCACACAGGCGGTCTTTGAGAGAGTGAAAGGCGTCA
>Ga0126381_100004861_pt1 | contig 14684 bp, 13 predicted proteins | sample PanSoiMetPlot_28_FD_96465 | JGI IMG/M metagenome (GOLD analysis project Ga0126381, IMG submission 96465) | Tropical forest soil microbial communities from Panama - MetaG Plot_28 | ecosystem: Environmental > Terrestrial > Soil > Tropical forest > Bulk soil | place: Panama | collected 2016-02-17
AAGACGAGGCGAACCTTCTGCTCCTGGCCGGGCAGAATATCCTGCATCAGGCCCTTGGCCATCTGCGCACAATACGGACACTGAAAGTCGGAGAACAGCGTGATGGTGACTGGGGCCTCCTTGGCGCCGCGCGCGGCGAACGTGCCGTGCGAGAGGCGCTCCAGAAGCGCGGCATGCTGGCGCTTCTCCTCTTGCACGGGATCGACGCGAATGTCCATCCACTCGCGAGCGAGGAAGCGAAGGTCGGGCGAGGCGATCAGGTCCATCTGGAAGGTTCGCGAGCCGGGCTGTGCCTGGAAGCGGAGACTGCGGTAGCAGGTCTTCTCGACGACAGACAGCTCGGTGATATCGAGCTTCGTTTGTATCGGCAGCTTGAATTTCTTCTGGACGTACGTGCTTAATGCTGCGCGGTCGTAGTCCTTCATCGGCGCGCAGGTCGGCTGCGCTACTGCGGGCAGCAGCGACGCAAGGAGGAGTATAGGTACAAGAAGGGTGTTGGATTTCATAGGACCTCGCTTCTGTAGGGTTTCGTAGGGTTAGGGGAGCGGATTCGGCCGCTCCCCGCGTGCATCAGTTAGTAGTAGTCAGGATGACGTCGTAAACGTAGCGGTCGTCCTTGTTCTTACCGCTTGTAAACGTGATCTTGCTGCGATAGCGGAACTGGTTACCGTACGCATCGGTCCAGTGGGAGTCGTTCGGGTGCAGGGATATCGACTTAATTCCGGCCTGCTGCATCGTGAGTAACTCGCCGGGATCGGTTATTCCGTTGTGGTTTTTGTCAACCCAGACGCGCAGGCTCGAGAATATCGTGTCCTTTTGGTCGATGATGCCGTCGCCATTCCCGCCGTTCGCAGGCTGGTCGTAAACGGCTAACGCGCGAAAGCCGGTGGGTGCGTGCGGCCTGGGACTTGGCTGAGGCGTGCTGTTGCCGAAGAGCTCGGCTCCGTCCTCGATCTGGCCGTTGTTATTGCGGTCGAGTGCCAGCCAGCCGATATTCGAGCCGGCAGCGGTCCAAGCTGACCGGACCATCTTGCCGTTGTTGAAAAAGTTGAACGTGACACCGTTCTGTGCATTTGTGAGCGGGAATCCTTCTCCTGTGAGGTCGACAATTATTGGATCCTGTATCTCATCCTCACACTCCGGAACATCGAGGTCATGATCGCAGTACTGGTTGGGCCCGCAGCTGTAGTCCCCAACGCAGCCACCTCCGCCCCCTGGCCCGGAGCAGTAGCACGTCCAGCTGATGCATGAGCACCCGCCGCCACAGTCGTAGTCGCTGTAGCAGCCTCCGGAGCCGCCGCTACTTTGGCAGTTGCCGTATGAATCGCAGTACTCACCACTGCCGCATTCGGCATCGCTTGTGCAACCGACCGGGTTTGCGCAGCTAACGCACTGGCAATTTCCGGACGAGTCGCAGTACTCGCCGCTGGCGCAATCGGAGTCACTGGCACACTCGCTCTGGTTGACACACGTCCCATGGTCGCATTTTTCCCACGAATTGCAATCACCATCGACGTTACGGGTCCCGTACGGTATCAGGCTGCATTGATAGTAGCTGTCATCTTTGGTCTTGTAACAATTCGCCTTATCGAAGTCGTAGCCGTCTTGTGCATCCTTGTTCCGCGATGCCCGGTGAACGGCGCAAAAGCCTCCCCTCCGAGATATCCAAGATCGCAGGAATCCTCAAGCGCCATCAAATATTCGATGTTGTCGCCAGCCTGAGCGCGTGCGTTTGAGTAGCAACTCCCGAGCGTATCGGAACTCGTGGAGAACGGGTTTACGCAGTCGTTATACTGAGCCGTTGCTCTGTCCACTAAGGTGTTATAGGTATTTAGGGCCCTGGTCGTACACGCACCAAGAGCGTTGTCGGCATTCTTATAGCAGTTCTGCTGTAGGTCTTGAGGTCGCAGGCGCTGTGCGAGTAGGGGAGCACCGCTGAAGAGCAGAGTGGTGGCAAGTAGAATTTGTTCTCTCGTCATGGCGTGCCTCTAATCAGCGCTTAGCGCTTGTTTTCCGGAAAGGGAATGACCGCGGCCGCGAAGAACTGAATTGACCGTGGGAGCGAAATGATGTCTCGCCTCGATCCGTCGGCGTTGAGCCGCACCAGCGATTGGGCGTACGGCGCAAACACGACGATCTCGCCCACAGCGGATCTGGTGAGCGCAGCCGCCTCTCCTTCGGTGTTTGGTAGGTCCGCGAATCTGGACACACCCCCATCCGGCGAAATGCGATATACACCGAGACCGACATTGGCGGTGACCAAGAACCCGCCTGAACCGTCGGAGGCGAATCCCGCTGGGCTGCGAAGCTCCGCACCTTGCAGCCGGACCTCAACCGACGCGCCGTTCCCGGATTGCCGAAGCAGCCTCAGGAATCGGGCACCGCTATCGAAGAGTACCGAACGTGCCCCCGTCGCCTCATCTACGGCGAGGCCAAGGATCGTAGCAGGGTAGCGGATAATACGCTGAAATTCCGGTTCAGACGCGACCATACCGTCTGGTGCTACATGCCAGATTCCGGGTGCGTTTACATCGGCCACCAGGAACGAGCCGTCTGGCTCCGCGGCAACGGCATTCCACTGTGCCCCTCCGGGAGCGGTCGCGACGGTGGAAACCGCGCCGGACGGAGACACGCGGAGGAGGCGCGACTTGCCTGCGACGATGTAGTTTCCGTCTTTGTCGGCGGTGAGGGCTACACCGCCCGCCCCATTGGCGATTGTAGAGACGAGTTTTCCCTCGGATGAGATTCCGATGAGGCTATCCTTTTCGGCGTCCTGGAGGACTATATATGAGACCGAAGCCTGAGACCGGCCGCTCTGTTTTCCAGGCTGGGCTGACGCCAACGCGGTTAGTCCCAGGGCAACTGCACAGTAAACAGGGAGCTTCATTCATTTCTCCTATTCGGGCGGGCGGCGCCACCCGAGTCCGCTTCAAGGATCTCCATCCCAAGCTGAATGAATCCTAGCCGACCATCCCCTCACGAGCCAACGTTCTTGTGTACATGTACCTCCGTACAGGGCGTGTTCCGAAGGCCTGCCTCATCACTGTATCGTAGCGACCCCGCAAGCTCCGTCCTGTTCGTCACGTCAAAGATATCAAACAATTGATGCACATACATTTTGACGGTCCGCTCCTTGATTCCGAGCAAAGTACCTATCTCCGCGTTGCGCATGCCTTTGCGGAGGTAGAAGAGAACGTCTCGCTGTCTAGGCGATAGTGCGACGGACGTCTCGGCAGCTGCGGCCATCAGTTTTTCTCCTTAGAAGAATTGCCGCCCCAACACGACAAGAGTGCTGGTACATTGAGTACCTACAATACTAAAGAATATGAATAGCCGAAAATGCGGTGGCGATCAACGCCCCAGCTGGGGGGGGGAGCCTGGGGAAAAATGCGGGTGTTGTGATTTTCGACGTCGTGCCCCCGCGGCAGAGAGTCTTCCGGCTGCTCAGGAAAGGCTAGCCACACTTAGAACGTAATTCCCACCAGAAATTCGGCCTGATCCTGGTTACTGTGCAGGACGCCCGACACGTTGAAGTTCTGCGAGGTCCAGCGAGTGTAGCGGAGCTCGGGAGAGATGTGGATAACGATAGCGTGAATGTCGAGGCCACCGCCGAGGACGACGCCGGTCACTGTGGCCTTGGGCTCGAGTACGACGTTCGTGGTGATCTTGCCGACGTGATTCCATGCGACACCGGCTTCCACGTATGGCCGGATGATGTGGCTGTGGAATTTGTATTTGGCGACGAGCGGAAACTCCCACGCGGATGCAGATCCGGTGGCAGCCTGCGCCAGGGAGGTTGCGGCGGAGGTGACGTCGAAGTGGCGGTAGAGCGCATTGAATTCGATGCCGAAGCCGGCGGGGAGTCGGAGCTCAACCATGGGGCCGACTATGTAGCGGTTCGTGGTGGACGTGGTTTGGCCGTTGACGGTATTGATGAAGTCGGTAAGAGGCAGGCCGACTTTGATGCCGGCGCCGATGGGTTGGGCAACAGCGAATCCAGAGGCGCAGAGGAGCAAGAGCGAGAGCTTCATAATTTTACTGTTACACAGGCATATGCCGGCAGCAGGGCCGCCGGCATTGCCGGGATGTACCGGGTGGCACGCCCGAAGCGGGAAGCCGGGTGCCAGCGGCGGGTGGAATCGTACGCCAGTCAGGCGGCGAGCACCTCGGCGATCCTGGCGCTGAGGTCGCGGGGAAGAAACGGCTTGCGAAGAAAGGGGTAGCGGCGGCGTGCCTCGATTTCGGCAACACTGTCGGAGTAGCCCGACATGATGAGGATCTTGACGCGTGGGTCGAGTTGGCGGACGCAGTTGGCAAGTTCAAGGCCGCTGCCGCCCGGCATAACGATATCGACGAGGAGGAGCGACAACTCCGGCTGTAGCTGCTTGAACAGATCGAGGCCAGCAGCGCTGCTTTCTGCAACTACGGTACGATAACCCGCTTCCGCCAGGACGGACGTGGCCAGGCGAAGCACAGAGACTTCATCGTCAACTACAAGCACCAGACCTCGGGAAGCGGGAATCTGCGCCTCGGGCATATTCCTGAAAGAGAACAATTCCATTGAACAGCAGGCAGGTGGGCACGTCTGTTAACCCGCATACGAAATGGAGGTTTTCAGCCGAGCCCGCGAGCAGAAAAGTTTAGCAGGTAAGGCGCATGCGTGATGTATGGAACGGAAGGAATATTAGTAACTGGCAGGCAGGACGCGGGTTACACTCGATAAGGAAATGAGAATCCGCAAAGCGGTCATTACGGCGGCGGGAAAGGACCAGCGCGCGCTGCCATTGCAGACGCTGATCGATTCCGACGGGGCAGAGAAATCGGTGCTTCAGATCCTGGTGGAGCAGGCACTCGCGGCGGGCGCGGAAGAAGTGGGAGTGGTGGTCTGGCCGGGCGACGAGACACGGTATGCGGAAGCCGCCGGCAAAGGGCAGCGCGTCAGGTTCATTGCGCAGCCGGCGGCGCGCGGGTACGCGCACGCGGTTTACTGCGCCCGCGAATTTTTGGCAGGCGAGCCGTTTCTGCATCTCGTGGGCGATCACTTGTGCGTGAGCAACGGATCGCAGCCCTGCGCGGTGCGCCTGATGGAGGCCGCGGCCACGGAGAATTGCGCAGTATCGGCGGTGCAGGCCACGCGCGAGAGCCTTCTGCCCCGCTACGGCACTGTGGGCGGGCGGCGGGTAGCGGGGCGGCAGGACCTGTACCGGGTCGAGACCGTGATCGAAAAACCGACGCCCACCGAGGCGGAACAGCGGCTGCTCTCTCCGGGGCTGCGCGCCGGATATTATCTCTGCTATTTCGGAATGCACGTCTTTACTCCGGCGGTGATGGATCTGCTGGGCGAGATGTTGAGCGCTTGCGGCAACGTAACGCTATCGGCCGTGCTGGCGGAGTTCGCGAGGCACGAACAGTACCTGGCGATGGTCTCGGGCGACCGCCGCTATGACCTGGGCGCGCGATACGGGCTGCTCACGGCGCAATTGGCGCTGGCGCTGAGCGGGCGGGATCGTCAACAGGTATTGACAGAGCTGGTGGATCTGCTGGCGGCACGGGAATCGGCGGCGCAATAGATATGAGCAGCCTCACGGATGTGATTACGTCGGCCGACGCAACGGTGCGCAATCGATCGCTGGACACGATCTGCCGGGAGCTGCCAGTGGAGGGGCTGCTGGCGGAGTGCGAATCGCTGGAGCGGTTCCGGCGCGCGAGCGACAACCTGTATGAGCGCGTGCGCGCACTTTTCTTCCTTTATGCCATTCATCGCTTCCATGTGCCGTTGAGAGAGGAAGCGCAGCGGCGCACGCTGATTCCGTTCACTGGCTACGAACATATTCTGAACCGGCGATTCGACGAGGCGATCGACATCTTCCGGCGCGCGCAGGCGGCCGGCGGAGCGAGCTCGGCGATGTCGAGCGGGTTGGCGGCGGCATATCGCGGGTTGGGATTCCAAACCCTGGCCGACCAGGTGCGGCGCAGTGTGCGCTCGGTGCGCGGGAACCAGTGGATGTTTCGCATAGGGCATCCGGCAGACTACCCGCTGCGGCTGCGGCCTGAGCTGTTGGAGCGCGCTCCGGACAACCCGCTGTTCCCGATTTTGAGTGAAGCCACACCGGTGCGGATGGACCTGACACACAGCGGCTGGAGCGACATTTTCTTTCTGGGGATGGATTTTCCGGAAGGCGCGCGCGTACTGAACATCTCGATCGATCTGGCGGTGCGCGGGCACGCCGCGCCGCGGCCGCCGGTGAATGCGTGGATGCGCGTCATCGACCGGCCGGTGCTGCGGCTGGTGAGCGTGGACCTGGAAGCGGCCGCGGAGATCACCACGATAGCCGAGGTTTTCGATTTCGCGCGCGACTACCTGGGGCTGCTGAAAGCGGCGCTGATCGCGTCGGGGATCGTGCCGCCGGGAATGGAAGGCTCGGACGCGCCGTTGAGCGATCTGCTGGCGCAGCTCACGGGGATGCCCGGGTACGGCATCGAGATCGTGAGCCAGGTGAACGATATTCCGAAGGGATCTCGGCTGGCGGTATCGACCAGTCTGCTGGCGTGCCTGATCTCGGTGTGCATGCGAGCGACGGGCCAGATTCGCGCGCTCACGGGCGGCCTGGAAGAGGACGACCGGCGGCTGGTGGCGGCGCGCGCCATTCTGGGCGAGTGGCTGGGCGGATCGGGCGGCGGCTGGCAGGATTCGGGCGGCGTGTGGCCGGGCGTGAAGCTGATTTACGGTGTGCGCGCCGAGGAAGGCGACCCGGAGTGGAGCGTGAGCCGCGGGCGTCTGCTGCCGCGCCACAAGGTGTTCAGCCGCGAGGAGGTGAGCGCGGCGACGCGCGACCGGCTGCAACAGAGCCTTGTCCTGGTACATGGAGGCATGGCTCAGGATGTAGGCCCGATTCTGGAGATGGTGACCGAGAAGTATCTGCTGCGATCGGAGGCGGAATGGCGCGGGCGCGAGCAGGCCATCGCGATTCTGGACGATGCGGTGGAGTGCCTGACGCGCGGCGACATTGGTGAAATCGGCGCGCTGACGCAGCGGAACTTCGACGGGCCGATTCAGACCATCATTCCCTGGGCGGGTAATCTCTACACCGAAACGTTGGTGCGGCGGGCGCGCGAGGCGATGGGCAGCGGGTTCCATGGCTTCTGGATGCTCGGCGGGATGTCGGGCGGCGGGATGGGATTCCTGTTCGACCCGTCGGTGAAGGCCGCCGCGCAGGATCGTATGGCGGAGATTCTGGCAGAAACGAAGCGCGGCCTGGAGCGTGCCGTGCCGTTCGCGATGCAACCCGTTGTCTACGACTTCGCCATCAACGAGCGCGGCACCGAGGCGGCGCTGATGCGCGGCGATGGCGCGCTGATGCCGGCGAAGTATTACGCCATGACCATCCCGCCGCTGCTGCGGGCGGAGTCACGGCTGCTTTCGGTGGTGCGGCGCGCGGAATTGGATCGGTTCACGGCCGCGTGCCGCGAGGAGCCGGCATTCGGCGGGATGGTGCAGCATCTGTTCGACCGGCTGCTGCCGCGAGGGCGCGCGAACGAGAGCGGCGCGGGAGAGACGTTGGAAAGCCTGCTTCAGCGCTACGGGTTCGACCGCGCGCAGCATGAGCAGATCCGCGAAGACCTGCGCACTGGCCGTGTGGGGCTGTCGCAAAACCGGCTGCCGGCCAGCAGCAAGATCGAAGACGGCAGCGCCGCAGGTCTCGCGGGCGCCGAACGAACTTACGCACAAACCGGCCGCGACGCGCTGACCGCCGGTGCGGTGGCGGTGGTGACGCTGGCGGGCGGCATCGGCACGCGGTGGACGAAAGGCTCGGGCGTGGTGAAGGCGCTCAATCCGTTTTGCAGGTTGGGCGGACGGCATCGCAACTTTCTGGAGTTGCATCTGGCCAAGAGCCTGTGCGCCAGCCGCGACTGCGGCGCACCGCTGCCGCACGTGGTAACCACCAGTTACCTGACGCACGAAGCGATCGAGCAGTATCTGGCGCGCGCCGGAAACTATGGGTATCCTGGACCGCTGGTGCTGTCGCCGGGGCGCAACATCGGGCTGCGCATGATTCCCATGGAGCGCGACCTGCGCTTCGCATGGGAGGAGATGGCGCAGCAGGTGCTCGACGAGCAGGCGCAGAAGGTACGCGAAAGTCTGCACGCGACGCTGATCGCCTGGGCGAAGCAGGCGGGCGAGGGCGGCGACTACACGGACAATCTGCCGGCGCAGTGTCTGCATCCCGTAGGGCACTGGTACGAGATTCCGAACCTGCTGTTGAACGGCGTACTGGCGCGCCTGATGGCGGAGCGTCCGGCGCTGAAGCATCTCATGATGCACAACGTGGACACGGTGGGCGCGAACGTGGACGCGGCGCTGCTCGGGTACCACGTCGAGCAGGGCGCGGCGATGACGGTGGAGGTGGTGGCGCGCCACCTGGAGGATCGCGGCGGCGGGCTGGCGGTAGTGGATGGGCGGCCGCGGCTGGTGGAAGGCCTGGCGCTGCCGGACGAAGAGGTGGAGTCGCGGCTCTCGTATTACAACAGCGCGACGTACTGGATCGATATCGACCGAATGTTGGCAGTGTTCGATCTGACGCGCGAGCGGCTCGACGATCGCAGCGTGGTGGCGCAGGCGGTGCGGAACGTGGCAGCACGCATGCCTGTATACGTGACGCTAAAGGATGTGAAGAAACGCTGGGGCAAGGGGCAGGAGGACGTGTTCCCGGTGGCTCAGTTCGAGCGTTTGTGGGGCGACATGACAGCGCTCGCCGAGATGGACTGCCGGTATGTGGAGGTGCCGCGCGAGCGCGGGCAGCAATTGAAAGAGCCGGCGCAGTTGGACGGCTGGCTACGCGACGGTTCGGCGGCGTACGTGGATGGGCTGTGCGCGTGGGGGTAAAGGATCCGTAAATCGCGCTCCGCTCACTAACGGGACTGTGAAAAAATGCGGCGACACTGCTGCCGCGCGTTCGAGCGGAAGGACTTCGAAACGCTACCCCGCAATGTCCCCGGATTTTTTCACAGTCCCTAACGTTCGCGGCTCTGGTGGGGGCACTCGGTGCTAGTGAAGCCGCGAGCGGAGCGGTGTCAATCCAGCCAGGCTTCATGCTGGCGCGCGGGGGACTGCGGAATCGCGCCGAAGCGGCGGTCGCGGGTGCGGAAATCATAGACGGCGCGGGCGAGGTCGGCAGCACTAAAGTCGGGCCACATCACGCGGGTGAATACGAGCTCGGCGTAGGCGGCTTCCCAGAGCACGAAATCGCTGAGACGCTGCTCACCGCCGGTGCGGATCAGCAGATCGACGGGCGGGCCGAGTGCAAGCGCGAGCGCATCGCGCGAGAGGTCGGACTGAGCGCGCGCAGCGGACACGATGGCATCACGCGCGGAGTAGTCGACAGCCAGGCGCACGTGCAACCGCCGGCCCATCGCGGTAGCGGCTTCCGCCTGGGCGATGGTCTCCGCGAGGGGTGCGCCAAGGCGATCGCGCCGTCCAATGACCTCGAGGCGAACGCCTTCGGAGACGGCGCGGCGGGTCTCGCTCCGCAGGTACGAAAGCAGCAGGCCCATGAGAGCGCTCACCTCTTCCGGCGGTCGGCGCCAGTTATCGGACGAGAACGCGAACAGCGTTAGGGTGCCGATGCCGTTCTCGGGCGCGGCTTCCATGGCGCACCGGGCCGCCTCGACTCCGGCACGGTGTCCGGCGATCCGGGGAAGTCCGCGTGCCAGCGCCCAGCGGCCGTTGCCATCCATGATAATAGCGGCATGTAGAGAACTTTGCGATGTAAAGTACGTACGCATAAAAATAACCTCGGGCCTGCGCAGCGTCTAGCGCTCGCGCATTGCCTGGATCAGGGCCTCCATGTGATCGAGATAGCGATCGAGGGCGCGGCGGCCGGCCGCCGTCAGGCGGTACTCGGTGCGGGGCACGCGGCCCTCGAACGACTTGGTGCAGGAGATGTAGCCGGCCTCCTCCAGTTTGCGGGCGTGCACGCTGAGGTTGCCGTCGGTGGTTTCGAGCAAACGCTTGAGGTCGTTGAACGTGAGGGCCTGGTTGACGGAAAGCGCGGAGAGGATGCCGAGCCGGAGGCGCTCGTGCACCAGCCGGTCGAGCTTCTGCGCGGAGGGCGCGGCCGCTTCCGTGGAACGGACTGCTTCGCGACGCGCGGTATTGGATCTACCCGCCATATTTCACCGCAATGACAAATCCGAAGACGATGTGCAGGCCGCCGAACGTCGCGGCCAGAATGATATCGGGCTCGGTCACCGTAGTCAGTAGCGCGGCCGCCCCGGCGGCCATGAAGCACGCGCCCATGAACGGCACCACGCGCACCGAGGTGAATCCGCCGGAGACCACGCCGGCGCCGTAAAGGAGCATCCAAAGACCCGGCAAAAGCACGGCTTGGCCCGCACGGAAGAGCACGGCGGTGAGCAGCGCGCCCGCGAGCATCGCAGGGGCGAACCCCGCCAGAAATTTTCGTCCCGGTCCGGAAAATAGAGGCAGGCCGGCCCGGCGTGACTTGAGTGCGGCGGCTGCGGCGCCAACGGCGACAGCGGCAATTGCAGCGGCGATCCACACGGCCAGCCAGCGGGCGCCGGTCTCCGGGCCCGCGATCCAGGCGGCCAGCAGCGCAATGCTGCCCATTACGACACCACCCGCGCCGGGGACTGCAGTGAAGGAACCCGCCCGCTCGATGGTGCGGCGGATGTAGCGCAGGTTGTCAATGGCGCGCTCGTGAATCTCGACCGGCTGAGCCCTGGGCACGATAAGAGCATAACCCTATTCTGAGGGACATTTCAAGTACTTTTCGCAGCAAAGCCGCCCCTCGCGATGGGAGCGGATTGCCGGCGACAAGATCGCCGGCGTTACCGGCATTGACTGCTAAAATATCCCCGTGGCCCCGAAAGAGGCATATTCGCGGGCGGACGTCCGGCGCCATTTTCGCATCTCCGAGCGCCAGCTTAAGAGTTGGGAGCGTGAGGAGTTAATCCCACCAGCCGATACCTATTCGTTTTCGGACCTCCTCGCCATCCAAACGCTGCTCAAGCTGAGCAAGGAGCGTATCCGGTCGTCCCAAATCGCGGCGGCGCTGGCATCGCTCCGCCGGAAGCTGGACGGCGTACGGCAGCCGTTGTCGGAGCTGCGGATTGTGTCCGACGGCCGGCGCATTGCCGTCCACGTAGCGGGGCAGAAGATGGAGGCGCTGAGCGGGCAGATCCTGCTGGATTTCGAAGCGGGGTCGGTGGCTGAGGTCGCGTCGTTTCCCGAAAAGAAACGGCCCGTGAGCCGCCTGCGTGAAGCAGAGGCATGGTTCCAGAAGGGCCTCGAGTTGGAAGAGACGGGCGCGCCGGTGGAGCAGGCCATCGAGGCATATCAGAAGGTGCTGGAGTTTAATCCGGAAGCGGCCGGAGCGCTTGTGAACTTAGGAACAATCTATTACCGCATGCGCAAGCTGGTCGAGTCTGAGACGTACTACCGTGAAGCCATCGATGCCGACCCGAACTACCCGCTCGCCAACTTCAACCTGGGCAATTTGTACGATGAGCAAGGCAGGATGGAGGAAGCGTCCAAATACTATCGCCGCGCTCTGGAGCTCAGCCCCAACTATGCGGATGCGCACTTTAACCTGGCGCTGTTGTGCGAACGCATAGGCGACAATTTGAGGGCCGTGCACCACTGGAAGGCTTATTTGAAGCTGGACGGCTCGGGGCAGTGGGCCGATATCGCGAAACGGCAACTGGATAGGCTGCGACAGGCGACGTTAATAAAAGGAAGCTGTTAGATACGAGTCGACAGTCGTCAGTCATCAGTCAGTGTGCGCTGCGCTCGCGCTTCGTGCTGGATTGCTATCCTGAACGATTGGAGCTACTGATTTGAGCCGTATTGGATTGGCATTTCGGAGTTTCTTTGGACTTCTGTTTTCGGGAGTGCTGCCGGATAGCGTGATCACGGAGCTGGGGCTGATGCGGCGCGAGGCTGCGCCCAGACCGGCCGCGGCGCCACCGCCCGCGGCACCTGTGGTGCGCACGTCCGATGGCGCGCTTCAACTGCTCGGAATTTTGCAGCGCGACTCGCGGCTGGTGGATTTCCTCATGGAGGATATCTCGGGGTACGCAGACGACCAGGTAGGCGCAGCCGTGCGCGAGTTGCACGACCAGTGCCGCGACGCTCTGGCGCGCTACGTGACATTGCAGCCGGTGATCGATGGCGTGGAAGGGACATTCGCCAAGGCGCCGTCCGCCGATCCCAACGTCGTGAAGTTCGTGGGAAACGTTCCGGCCAAGCCACCGGCGGGGGGCACGCTGCGGCATAAAGGGTGGAAGGCGGCGAAGGTCGATCTGCCGGCACTCGCGGGCAAACAGGACGCGTCGATTGTGGCGCCGGCGGAAATCGAGGTCGAGTAGACCATCTTGCCAGCCACATACGTAACCGGAATCGATTTGGGAACGACCAACTCGACGCTCTCGTACGCCGAGATTCGCGCCGATGCGGACCCGTTCGCGCCGGCCAACGTGCAATTGCTGGCGGTGGAGCAGCTCGAAAACCCGGGTGAACTGCGCGAAAGCGACCTGTTGCCGTCATTCTTATATCTGCCGGGGCCATCCGATTTCCCGGCGGGTACGACTGCGCTGCCGTGGGACGCAAACCGGCCGTATGTGGTCGGGCGTCTGGCGCAGAAGCGCGGTGGGGAGAACGCGGGGCGGCTGGTGTCGTCGGCGAAGTCGTGGCTCTCGCATTCGGGCGTGGATCGCACGGCTGCGCTGCTCCCGTTTCGCGCCCCGGAAGGCGTAGAGAAGATCTCTCCGGTGGAGGCAAGCCGGCGCTACCTGGAGCATCTCGCGGAAGCATGGAACGCGAAGATGCCCGACGCGCCGTTCGCGGAGCAGCAGGTGCTGGTGACCGTGCCGGCATCGTTCGATGCGGTCGCGCGAGAGCTCACCCTGGAGGCCGCGAAGCAGGCCGGATACCAGAACGTCACGCTGTTGGAGGAGCCGCAGGCGGCCTTTTACGCATGGATCGAGCGGCACCCCGACTGGCGCGAGCGCGTAAACGTCGGCGACCTCATCCTGGTGGTGGATATCGGGGGCGGTACCACCGATTTCACGCTGATCGCGGTGACGGAATCCAACGGCGAGTTGCAGCTCGAGCGCATCGCGGTGGGCGAACACATTTTGCTGGGCGGCGACAATATCGATCTGGCGCTGGCTGGGGTGGTGGCACAGCGGCTCGCGGAGAAAGGCACACGGATCGACAGCCGCCAGCACCAGGCGCTATGGAACAACTGCCGTGCGGCCAAGGAGAAGCTGCTGGAGCCGGGCAGCAAAGCCAAAGAGGCGCCGGTCACGATCCTCGGCAAGGGCAGCGGCCTGGTGGGCGGCACGATCAAAGCTGCGCTGACGCGCGAGGACATGGAGCGCGTGCTGGCCGACGGTTTCCTGCCGGCAGTGCCTTCGACGGAGATGCCGGCGCATCAGCGTAGAATCGGCGTGCAGGAGCTGGGGTTGCCCTATGCAGCCGACCCGGCGATTACGCGGCAGATGGCACGCTTTCTGCGCCAGCAGGCCGCGGGCGCGGAGCACGGAACGGTGCGGCGCGGGCCGAGCGGGCTCGCGTGTCCGACACATGTGCTGTTCAACGGCGGCGTGCTGCACGCGGCGCTGGTTCGAGAGCGAATCCTGACGACGCTCGATTCCTGGCTGGCGGATGAAAGCTTTTCGCCGGTGCAGCCGCTCACGGGCGAAGACCTGATGCACGCGGTGTCGCGCGGTGCGGCCTACTATGGCCTCGCGCGGCATGGGCGCGGAGTGCGCATCCGCGGCGGCGTGCCGCGCACGTATTACGTCGCGGTGGAGTCGGCCATGCCGTCGATTCCGGGCTTCCCCGCCCCGATCAAGGCACTCGCGGTGGTGCCGTTCGGGATGGAGGAAGGCACGGACAGACGCATCGACGGTCGGGAGTTCGGGTTGGTAATCGGGCAGCCGGCGGAGTTCCGATTTTTCACTTCGGCGGCGCGCAAGAATGATCAGCCAGGCGATTTGATCGAAGACTACGGCGACGAACTGGAAGAGCTTTCGCCGATGGAGGTGAGCTTCCAGGCGGGCGAAAACTCGTCGGAAATCGTGCCCGTGTCGTTCGAGACGGTGGTGACCGAAACGGGCATGCTCCAGCTCTGGTGCGCGGCGCGCGACGGCCGCCGGTGGAAACTGGAGTTTAATGTAAGAGAACGCGTGGCGCAGTAAGCCTTCGCGTAGCAAGTCATGGATACGTTGTACGGACACGCCATCGCGTTGGCGGCGCCGGTGTTCATCGCGCTGGTGGTGCTCGAGTTTGTGGTGGACCGGGTGCGTGGTACACGGTATTACCACTGCGCCGACGCCATTAACAGCCTGAGCTGCGGGATCGTCAGCACGGGCATCCGGGTCTTCTTCGGATTCATCGGTCTGGCAACTTACGCATGGACACTGGAACTCGCGCCTGTCCATTTGCCTGCTTCCCATTGGCTCACCTGGCTGTTCGCGTTCGTGTTTTACGATTTCTGTTACTACTGGCAGCACCGGCTCGGCCACACCGTCGGACTGTTCTGGGCTTCGCATTCGGTGCATCATCAGAGCGAGGAGTTCAACCTGACCACGGCGCTGCGGCAGCCCGCCACGGGTGCATTCACCAACTGGATTTTCTACATTCCGATGGCGCTGTTCGG
>Ga0126381_100004862_pt1 | contig 14684 bp, 13 predicted proteins | sample PanSoiMetPlot_28_FD_96465 | JGI IMG/M metagenome (GOLD analysis project Ga0126381, IMG submission 96465) | Tropical forest soil microbial communities from Panama - MetaG Plot_28 | ecosystem: Environmental > Terrestrial > Soil > Tropical forest > Bulk soil | place: Panama | collected 2016-02-17
ATTTCACAATTTGTTTACAACCTCGGAAAGACGTGAGGGGCGGACAAAGGTCTATGATCGGGTATGCCTGCGCCTCTCGATATCAAAGCCTGGGATGTGCGGGCCGGGGTCTGCGGCGCCGCCGCGGAGCAACTGAACGCGCTCAGCGATGACGGTCTGATGTTCCTCTTCGGGACAGCGGACGATCGCGACCAGGCGAACCGGTTGTTCACCGAACTCTATTCACGATATCGGGTCCGGGTTTCCACGTGGTGTCGTCGCGTTGCGCGCGACCGCGAAAAGGTGGACGATTTGACGCAGGAGGTTTTTCTGCGGGCGTATCGTTACCGCCGGTCGTTTCGCGGCGATGCGAGGCTTTCGACATGGCTTTATACGATCACGCGTAATACTTGTTTCACCGCTCTGAAGCGCGCGGAGGACGAGCCTTCATCGGGCGCCGAGCTTCTTGATCCAGCCTTATGGGGTGAGAGCGGGTTCGAAATTCAGCGACGGCTGGAGCGGGAAGAGGCCTTTCATTCCTTGTGGCGGCTCATCGAACGCAGGCTTACGCCGACTGAGGCGCGCGTGCTCGCCCTGCACTACGGGCACGATCTGCCGTTGCCGGTGATCACACGGCAACTGATGCTTTCGAACCCCAGCGGCGCGAAGGCATATATCGTGAACGCGAAAAGGAAGCTCAGCGCGGTGCTGAGCGGACGCAGGAGCGGTCGCCACCTTGCCGCTGCTTGAAGCCGAGCGCGCGCCGGCTGCGCTGACGCGGTCCACATTGTGGTTTCCGATGGGCCAGCCGCTGGAACTCAGGACCAATTCCCAGGGGATCGCGGAAACGGCGGCCGTGATGTGGTCGCCATATGCGAGAACGGCGGATGTGGAACCGTTCCGGATTCGCATCGAGGTTGAGGATCGTGAAGCCGATCGACAGCCGATTGCGGCGCTGCCTGAAGGCGATGGAAATCTGATCAGGATCACGCATGGTCCGGACAACTATGCGTGGGTGGATCTGAACAAGCGCTGGGCATTCGCCACTCTGACGCGCGATGTGGCGGCGGATGTTTCGTACGTCGTTCATTACTTTCTCGAGCCGCTTTCGAATCTGCTGCTGGGCACGGTATTCGGGTATGCGCACGCGGCGGGAGTCGCGCTGGACGGCCAGGCGGCGCTGCTTTGCGGAGAGTCCGGCGCGGGAAAAACCTGCCTTGCATACGCGTGCGCGCGGGCGGGGTGGGAGTTTCTCTCCGGCGATGCGATTCAGATTACCGATGGCGCCCAGCATGTGACGGGGCGGCCTTACTGGATCCGATTTCGCGAGACGGCGCAGCGGCAGTTTCCGGAACTGCGCAAATTCCCGGCGAAGCGGCGAGCGAACGGAAAACTCGATCTGGAGCTTTCGACGGCGGCGCTGGGCATTCGGATCGCGCAGATGAGCGCCCCCGGTTGCGTCGTGTTTCTGAATCGGGAGGACGGGCTGAGACAGCCGCGGTTAGAGCGGGTTCGCCGCGAGGATGCGTACGCGATTCTGAGTCAGCCGATCCGTTACGGGGATGAGGAATATCAGGGACGGCAGCGGACCCGGTTGCGGGAATTGCTGGAAAGGCCGATCCTGCGGGTAACCTATGGTGACTTGTGCGAAGCTGAGCGCGCGCTGCGGAGGGTGGTAAAAGGGAGCGAATGACCGATTTGCTCCGGGTAATTCGGGCGCTGCGATTCGATGGGGACGGCCGTGAGGCGCTGCGCGGGATTCCGGAGGGCTTCTGGCCGCAGTTGCTCCGCATGACGGATGAAGCGCAGTTGACGCTTCCTCTGGGTCTACGTTGCCGGACATTCCTTCCTGAAGACGTGAATGCGCGAATTCAGGGCGATCTTGCGCGGAATTCCGAACGCTTTCGGCGGACGATGCCGGCTTATGACCGAATGGCTGCGGCGCTGGATGCGCGGGGCATCGAGTTCGTGGTTCTGAAGGGATTCACGCAATGGCCGCGCTACTGCGAGGATCTGCGATTCCGTCCGCAGTACGATATCGATTTTTTTGTCGCGCCGGAGCGGGTTGATGAGGCCGCAGAGGCGATCGGCGGACTCGGGTATGAGCCGGTGCGAGAAAGCCGAGGGCCGGCGACGGATCATTTGCCGACGATGCTGCTTCGGAACGGATGGCGATGGCGCGGAGACTATTTCGATCCCGAGATGCCTCCGATGGTGGAGCTGCATTTTCGCTTCTGGAATGAGAGCCGGGAGTTGTTTCCGGTTTCGGGCTGGGAGAGTTTCCGGGAGCGCAGGATTGTGCGGGAGATCGAGGGCCGGAACGTCCCGGCGCTTTGCGATTCGGATGCATTCGCGTATGCGACGTGGCATGTTTTGCGGCATGTCCTGCATGGAAATCTGCGGCTTTATCACGTTTACGAGATAGCGCATTTTCTCGACCGCACGGCGGAGGATGATGCCTTCTGGAGCGAGTGCCGGCACGCGGATGCGGCGGCGATGCGGCTGGCCTGGGAGTGGTTTCGTCCACGGATTCATCCGGCGGCGCGCGAGCGGATGAGTGCGCTGCCAAGGGCGGCGGCGCTGTGGTTCGATGAGTTCGCGTTCTCGCCCGCTCTGGCGACGGAGAAGCCGAACAAGCATGAGTTGTTTCTGCATCTTTGCCTCGCGCAGGGTTGGCGCAATCGGATGCGAATTGCGGGGCGGAGGCTGCTGCCGACGAATCCGCCACGTGTGGAGCAGGATCCGCATGTCACCAAGGCGGATTGGCGAATGCGGCTGCGCAGGATGGCGTTTCGGGCCGGCTTTCTGGCGCGGCGGGCGCTCTTGCATGTGAGGTCGCTGGGACCGCTGGCGGCTGGCGGCGTTCAGTGGTGGAGAGCGTGGCGGCGCGCGTAGCCGCGTTACTCGCACTTCTCTGGTTCGTTTACGACACGGCGATTCCCGCGTGGAACGGACCTTCTTCCGATTTTCCGAATTACTACACGGCTGCGCGACTGGCGCGCGCGAGAGAACCGCTGCGGCTTTATTACGACTGGACTTGGTTTCAGAAACGGATTGATGAGGCGGGTTTCGAGCGGCAACTGGGCGGGTATGTTCCGCAGACTCCGGTTGCGATGCTGCCTTATGTCCCGTTGGCGGGGATGAGTCCGGTTGCGGCGAGAAGGGCCTGGGTGTTGCTCAACTGCGTGTTCCTTGTGGTGGCGTTGTGGATGCTTTCGGGTCTCACCGGGCTGGGCATGCCGGAGTTGTGGCTGGTTGCGATGGCGGGGTATGCGACTTTGCGGTCGAATTTCGTGCTGGGTCAGTATTACGTGTTTTTGCTGTTCTTGCTGACGGCGGGTGTGTGGCTCGTGTTGCGGAAGCGGGAATTCGCGGCAGGGCTTTGGTGGGGCGCGGCGCTGGCGCTGAAGTTGTATGGCGGTCCGCTGATGGTGTTTGCGCTGGTGAAGCGGCGATGGCGTTTGGCGGGTGGGATGGTTTTGGTCAGTGTGGTGATGCTGGCAGGCGCGGTGTTGTGGTTCGGTTGGCGCGATGTGGGGTATTTCGGAACGGCGGTGCTGCCTCGCGCTCTGGCCGGGGAGATCATCGATCCTTATCATCCGGCGAACGGGGCGGTGACGGCGCTGTTGCGGCGAACGTTTGTGAGAGAGGCGGATTTGAATCCCGCTCCGCTGGTCGAGAGTCCTTGGGCGTTCGCGTTTTTGCAGAGTTTTTTTACGTTGGCCGCGCTGGCATTGCCGGCGGTGTCGGGTGTGGCGATTACTCGGAGAACGCTGGCGTGGTGGATGGTCGCGATTCTGGTGGTTTCGCCGAATCTGGTTTCTTACAGTTATTTGCTCGCTTTGCTGCCTACTGTGCTGCTCATGAGCGAGATGCCTCGGCGGCGGTGGGTTTGGCCATTGGCGGCGTATTTGTTGCTGGCGGGTACGTTTCCCTGGAAGGGGGCGTTGCTGGTTGCGTGCTTTGTGGCGGTGGGGTGGGAAGCCGCCTGGGCGCTGAAAAATGTATCCGGGAAACCGCTCCCTCGCGGTCGCGGCTCGGTAACGTTTCTGAGCCGCGCGCGGAAGCAAGCGGTTTTTTGTCTGCTGGTGATTGTGGCCGTCGCGTTGGCGTTTGTGACTCGGCAACCAGTGATTCGGTTCGCGCGCGTGGGGTCACATCCGGGGCAGGTTTATCTGAATCGCCCGGCGGTTTCGCGGGCGGGTATGGTCTACGAGACGATGACTCGGGATCGATACGCGGTTCCGGGAGTTGCGTTTGAGGGGAACGCGTTTCATCCCACGATGACGGATTCGGGCGTGATCTATTTCGAAGGGAACGGGAAGATTGTCAGGTCCGATGGGGCAGTGGTCGTGACGGGAGAGGAGCCTGCGATCTCGCGCGATGGGTCGAAACTGGCCTTTGTGTCCGGGGGAATTTTGTATGTGCGAGAGGGCGGCGCGGTTCGGCGAATCGGGCCTGGGTGCGATCCGTCGTTCTCGGCGAATGGACGCTTACTGTTTGTGAAGGAAGGCGCGGATCGGTGGTCCCTCGCTTCGCAGTCGATCTCGGATGATGGGCGAACGCTGGTGTTCGCGGCGCGAAGAGGATGGAACTGGCAGGTTTGGACGAGGGACCTCGCGACTGGCGCGGAACGCAGGATTACGAATGGCGCCTGCAACAACGATCATCCGGTGTGGGAGCCGGGCTCACGCGCGATTGTGGTTGCCAGCGATTGCAGCCGAGGTTTTGGAATGCCCGCGCTGTTTCGCGCCGACCTCGGTAATTAGGTTCGCGATATCGGCCTGGAAGCGTTCCAGACGGAAGCGGCGGGACCATTCCTGGCGGGCTTTGCGGGAGCAGCGCGACATGAGGTGCGGGTCCGCGAGCAAAGTTTGGATGCCTGCTGCCAGGTCTTTAGTAAGAAAGCCGGTCTCGAGGTGCCGCACTAACTCGGGAATCCCGCCGAAGGGGTGCGCGACTACCGGTGTGCCTGCCGAAAAAGCTTCCATGATGACGCGGGGAGTGACTTCGACTGAGGAAGATGGCACGGCGAGAATGTCGATTTCATAGAGCGCTTCGGCAATGTTCGTGGTCCATCCCCGAAATTCCACGGACGTCCCCTCTGCCTCGGCGCGAATCTGGCGCTCATACCCGGGGTTTGAGAAGAGGGCGGCGCCAAAAACAATGAAGTGGACCTCGGGAAGCGCCTGGGCGGCGCGGATGAAATGCCCGTGGCCCTTTTCGGGGGAGATACGCCCGATGATCCCGACCTTCAGGGCGCGTCCGGGAATCGGCCGCGGAAGGTAGCCTAAGTCCTCTATGCCGTTGTAGATGACGCGAGCGTTTGCGTACGCGCGAGCGACTGACTCAGCGGCGGCGACGACCACTGCGCGTCTTGCGGCGATCGCTGAGATGCGGCGCGCGTAGAGTTTATCCGGAAGGCTGTGGGCGTGAAAGATCAGCGGCGCAGATGTCATGGACGCGGCGGGCAGAAGTCGCGGGCCGTTGACGTAAACGAGATTGATCGCGTGTTTATGAGCGAGGTTGCGGATTATCCGAGATACGCGAAGGGTGTCACTGGAAAACCGGAGCGTGTCGGATATGGTTTTGCTTCCGGAGCGGTAGGGACCGAACGGAATGCTGAATGGCAGGACGCCGGAATCGCGGCAGAAATCGAACATCTCTCCTTCGCCCGGCGCCATGAAAAACACAGGCCAATCGCGTCGAAGGCATTCGCGCATCACGTCGCGCAGACAGCGTTGCGCGCCGCCGGGTTCGCTGAATTGATCTAAGAAAAGAATTCTCACGTGGGTTCCGCGGCTTCACGGACGGCAACGCCAAGCACCCAGAAGTAGACGGGGAGAACCCGCCAGTAGGTAATCAGGTCTCCTGAGAGCATCTGGACTATTTCGCCCACCCAGAAACAGAAGATCCATTGGCCGAAGAAAGCGGCGCGAGGATGGGGGGATCGGGCGGCGCGGAGAGCTTCGCGAAGGATGGCGGCGTTCAGGGCGAGAAATGCGATCAGGCCGAAGATGCCGGTTTCGGCCAGAAGGCTCAGATAGGTATTGTCGGCGATGATTTTGGCGCCCGCGAAGGTGGAATACGGCAGGGTTTTATAGCCGATGCCGAGGATGGCGTGCCACGGTTCGCGGAGGAGGAAGCCGGAGAGAAGGGTCCAGTTGGTGAGGCGGCCGGAGAGAACGCCGTTGGGTGACTCGACGAAAAATTCGAGAGACCCGGTGAGGCGTTCCCAATAGCTTGCGGAAAAAGTTGGCAGCGCGAAGCGAACGAGCAGAATGGCGGCGGTTGCGGCGGCCAGGCTCCAAAGGAGCGCGCGGCCGATACGCACGCGGCGCACCAGGGCGAGGGCCACGCACGCCACGAGTACGTTGACGACCGAGGCGCGGGAGTACGACAGGATCAGTCCGGCGGCAAGTACGATTGCGCCGAGCACGAGGACGGGCTTTGACGCGGGTGACTGCGCGCGCGGGCGGAAAAGCGCGACCGCGATCATGACGAGGAAAAAGGCGCAGAAGTTGCCGAAGGTGCTGGCTTCGTAGAAGAGGCCCTGAGCGCGCCGGAACGTTCCGGTGTCGAGCCAGACGAACTGGGGTTCGAATCCGGCGGGCGCGGGGAACTGGTAATAGAAATCCGCGCAGCCGAAGAGAGCGCTGAGAATCGCGGCGAGGAAGAGGAATTTCGCGAGGCGAAGCGGGTCGGAGTCGCGGTCGCGCGGACCGGCAGCAGCGAACCAGAAGACAAATGCGCTGAGAGCGAAAAGAGCGACGCGGAAAAGGGATCCGAGGGCGATGGATGGGCCGGAGTAGAGTGCGGCGAGACAGGCGCTGAACAACAGAATCGCGATAAAGGCGGCGAATGCCGGACCGAGGGTTGCGGGGATGCGGCGCCATTCCTCGATTCGGATGATTGCGGCGAGAAGGCCGAGCAGGGCCACAAAGGGCGCGATGTGAACGCCGGAATCGCCGAGCGGGATGGGGAGCGGCGGGGTCAGAAGCGCGGCAGCGAAGAAAAGAACGAGCCAGCGGTCGGGGCGAAGAGCGGACCAGGTTATTGCGGCGAGCGCGATGAGGAGAGTCGCGAGGGCGAGTTTCACCGGCAAAGACGGAGTGATGGCGATAGCCGCCGCGAGAACGCCGATTACAAACGGCGGCCACGCATCGGAGCGCAGCCGGATCGCGCTGATCATCGATAGGGGGAGGCGTACTTACGATCAGAGTTCAGAATCGACGCGCGCTCCCAGGCGAAACGAATCGCGACGTAGGCAACCGAAGCGAGGAGCGCGATCACGAACGCGACGAGTATGTTCAGTGGGGTGTTGGGAAAACTCGGGCGTTCGGGAAGGATGCCGGGATCGAGGACCTGGAGGCGCTCGCTGCGGAATGCGCCGGCGGCGTTGATGTCGTCGAGTTTCGTACGTGCGGCGTCGTAGTTGAGACGCGCGGATTTCGACTCGTTCTCCAGTTCGTTGCGGCGGGCGGTGGAGTGTTCGAGATTGCCGCCGAGGGACTTGAGCTGGGCGTCGAACTGGCGGTCCTGTTTTTCGAGATCGGTGATTTTCGAGCGGAGGGCGGAGGCATCGGAACCGGCGGGAGCGGTGGCCAACTCGGCGCGCGCATCGCTGAGGTCGCGGTCGACGGAGTATTTGAGTTCGGATATGCTCGAGAGCTCGTCTTCAACGCCGGTCACGGAAGGAGGTTTGTCGCCCGCGGCGATGGCGGACTGGAGGCGCTTTTCCGCCCGGTCCAGATTGGCTTTGGCCTCCTGAGCGGAGTCGGTTGCGGACCGCTGAGTCATCGAGTCGCTCAGCGCGACGGTATGCTCCGCGATGTAGCGGGCCAGCTTCTGAGCCTGGTGGGGATCCTCGAGAGTGGCTGAGATTTCGATGACGCGGGTATTGACGGGCTTATCGACTTTAAGGACGGAGCGCTTCAGGGACTCGATGGACCGACCAGCGTAGCGCGCGCGAATGCGGAGATCGTCGAGCGCCTGAGAGAAGAGCGAGTCGCTTGATGCGAGGTGTTCAAAGGTCTTCAGAGATTCGAGATAGACCGGGCTGAGGGACGTTGCGGTGCGCGGGTCCATGCCGGCCGGCGGCTCGATCATCAGAGTCGCGGTGGCTGTATAGCGGCTGGGAAGGATGAGACTTGCGACCCCGGCGAGAATAACGGCGGACACGCAGGCGATTAGTAGGGTTCGCCATCGTCCGGCAAGATACGCAGCGAACTCGATTGCCTGCGTTCCGCCGTTCATGCAGCTACTGTATCGCGATCGTCGTAGTGGCGGGGCTCGTGATGCTGCCCATCTGGATCTGCAAAGGCACGGCGTTGCCCGGCGCGACCGTGGGCACTTTGAAGTTCACCTGGTAGACGCCGGGGAACTGAGACGTAAGACCAGAGAAGAGCACCTGTGCGCTGGCTCCGCCGACCATTACGACCGGATTAGCCGTCGTCGAGGCCAACACCGTTCCAGAACCCTGACCTGTGGGAATGACGGGACTCGTCGGTCCAAGTCCGGTGGCGTATAGATACAGAATGTCCCCAACATGGGCGGGGAATGTGGTGAGTCCCGAGATCGATCCCGAAGGAGCGACAATCGTCCCGTAGGCGGGGCTGGTGGGGTCATTTACGCTGACCGCGATGGCATGTCCCATGAACTGGAATACGCCGGGGGCGGACGCGCCAAGCGTGACGGCTAACGGCGCAGACGCCGCGCCGTTGTTATTCACGACGACATTCACTGTGGGCGAACCTGCCACCTCGAACGGAATCTGCGCGTTGATCTGGCCGGACGAGACAAAATCGAGCGGAGCGTTCATGCCGTTGATCGTTACCGTAACGTTGGCAAGGTTCGTGGGAAGCGGTACGCTCGATGCCTGGGCCAGCGACGGGGCGAGCGACGTACCGAAGATAGCGACGAGGCTACCCGCCGAGATCGGTTGCCCCTGAACGAAACTGGCCGCGTTTACGACGCCTCCAGGCGTAATCGCCGGGCCCTGGGCGAAAGCCGATGAAACGGCGAACCCGAGAAGAGCCGCCGACGAAATTGCCAGTGAAAGTCTCATCACCGTTTAGTATGCGCCAGGAGGTTTTCCGAGACGAGCATTAAGTTGTAAAAAAGCTGTAAATCGTGGCGCTATTTTTCCGATTGTCTGATTCTTAAACGCTCAGCGGTTGCAGTGACTTCGGGATTTTTTGCCGCATCGAGGCGGACGGCGCGCGCCGATTCAGCGGCGGCCTCCTTAAAATTTCCCTGGCGCGCGAGAAGTTCGGCGAATATCCAATGTGGTTTGAACCAGTTAGGGGAGATGCGGATAGCTTGGAGCAGGGTGGCTCGAGTGCCGGAAACGTCGTTGCGCAGGGCTGTGAAAATGGCGAGGTTGTACCAGGCGTCCGCCGTATCGTCAGCCGAGCGTGTGGCATTGCCAGCGGCCACAGTGGCGACGCGCCAGCATTCGAAGCGCGCGGCGGGGGCGGTTACTTTCGGGCAGATTTCGGACAGGATGCGCGAGGCGTAGATGTCTTCGGGCAGAATCGGGCTGAAATGGGCGGTCATTTGGACATATTCAGTGGCGCTGGGATGCGCCTGGAAACGGGCGAGGCGGAAGTCGGAGATGGCGTAGAGGGCAGAGGCGAGGATCAGGGCGGCGGCGATGGGGACAGGAGCCGCCTGAAAGGCGGCTGCGGGCAGGATTGCCCGCCCCACAAGAGGGTGGGTGGCTTGGGCTACAGGCTGAGTCGAGGCGATGAGGATCGCTAGGACAAGGGCGGTGAGCAGCAGCGGCGGCAGCACGGCGGCGCTGAAGAGTGACGCGACGAATGAGGCCGCGAGAGCGGCGGCGAGTGCGGGTTTGATGGGAGAACGCGTACGGGCGACGGTGAGAATCGCGAGGCCTCCGAACGCGAGCGCGATCAGGAGGGCGGGGATGCCGCCGGAGGTAAGGGCGTCGAGCGCGAGGTTGTGAGGCGATTCGTAATGGAAATCCGGCAGGAGGCGTGCGAGGTCTTCGGATTCGAACCGGCCGAATGATGCTGAGAAGGTTTCGGGCCCATAGCCTGTGAGAGGGCGGGATGCGGCCATCGAGAGGGAGTCGCGCCAGAGGAGCGGTCTGCCTCCTCCGGTGGGTTCGTGGAGGGACCATGCGATGCGGTGGCGGAGACGGGCCCCTAAGGGTGTCAGCAGGAATGCAGCGAAGACGACGGCGACGGCGCCGGCTGAGATGAGGTGTCGGGCGCGTATGCGCGGGCGGGCGAGGAACATCCAGACGATTGCGCCGGCGGCGAGGCCGAGCAGCGCGGCCCTGGTTCCGGTGAGGACCGTGCAGAATGCGGTCAGGGCGGCGGCGACCGCGCCAATGATCCGCCAAGTCGAATTCTCTTCGTGCGTGACTGCAAGCGCGCAGAAGAACTCGATCGCGAGCCACCAACCGAAATAATCGGCATGGCCGAGCGTGCCGGGCGGGCGCACGACGACGTTATCGCCGTCGAGCGCGTGGTAGCCCGCGGCGTTCTGGAAGGGGTCGAAGTCGAAGTACTGAGCGATGCCGTAAAGCGAAGCGATGATGGCGGCGATCACGACTCCGCGGAGCAGAGGACGGATATTTTCGGGATGCGACGAGAGATTCGCCGCGATGAGAATGGTGGCGAGGGCGAGGGCGAACATCGCGACGAAACCGAATCCTCGCCAGGCGGAACCGTAGAAGGAAATGCCTGGGCGCGTGGACGCGGCGGTGACGGTCGCGCACCAGAGAACGACAGACCCGCAAAATATAACGAGAAGGCGACCGGAGGCGCGGGACCACAATTCGGAAAACTCGCCGGGCACAGCCCGGAATCGAAGCGCCGCGCACGCGGTGATGAGCATGAGCGCGACGAGTTTGGGGATGGTGTCGTAGTGGAACGAAAGGCCGGGGGCGATCAGAAGCGGCAAGGCGGCTCCCAGGGCCACCAGCAACAGGGGCATCAAGTTATTTGGACTTCCCGCATGGCGGAACGGCACACAATTCCGCGGTTTCGGCTGGCGCCGACGCGCTGGTGAGGAGGGACATTTGCTGGCCTCCGGAACGCCATGTACGCGCGACACGCATGGACAACAGACCGGCGATCTGTTCGGGAGGCAGCGGAGGCTCGTAGCCGTAATAGTTTTCGAGCAGCGACTTAATGGGCGATCTATCGAGGATGTGGAATGGGTCCCAGACAGTGTTGAAGACGATGAGCATGTCGGGGCGCCGGGCTTCGAGCGATGCGAGAGAAGCGCGTTTGAAGTCGGGAATGACGATGGCGCGGCGAGGCACGGATACGTAGCCGAATTCGGGACGGCGAAGAGCGTCGGACATCGGGAACGCGGTTGCGATTACGCCGGGGCGGGATTCGACTTCACGGGCGGCTCTGCGCTCGAGATCCACGAAATGGAGAAACGCGAGGTTGTTTTCGAAGGGGAACGGATAGACGGGGTTGATGAAATTGGCCGCGAGCAAGCAGACGAAGAGGGCGATGAGCGCGACGAGCCGGGCTCGCGGAACAAGAGCGCACAAGGCAACTGCGAAGGCCGCGTAAAGAACCGGCAGGACAGGCAGGAGGTAACGCTCGAGGACGGCGCCTCCGGACAGGGTCACGGCGAGAGTGTGAAGGGCCGCGAAGGCGGCGACGATGCGCCAGGAACGGCTGCGGAAGAACGGCGCGCGTCGCCAGGCCCAGATCACCGCCGCCGAGCCGATGAAGTGGCCGCTTCCTATAAGAAGGTAGTAGAGGCGCCGCAGGAGAGCGAAACCAGCGCGGATGGGGTTGAGAGGGTACCAGAGGTTGTACTCAGTGAACGCCATGTTCCCGAGCCAGTGCCCCGTGGCGTGTTTCAGGGCGGCGAGCCAGAAGACGAGAGCGCCGAAAGGCATGAAGAACCAGAGCGCGGCGCGAGGCCGTTTTTCGGAGATCAGCCAGGCGCCGAAGAGGGCTGGCGCAACGAGGCCCGTTTCCTTTACCAATACGAGAACGACGCAGACGACTGCGCACACGGCGAAACGGCTCTGGAGGAACAGAAGCAGCGCGAGCGCGGTGAAGGACAGCGCGGGCATATCCAATTGCGCGAGCATGGCCTGCCCGTAGAAGAGCGGTGACACGCAGAGAAATGCGACCGCTGCGAAGGCAGGGGCTCCGGGCGCGCCGCGGCCGAGTTCGATGGCAAGAAGGAAGGTAGCGAGCGCGCCGAGAGCGGCGAGAGCGAGCATGGCGACGCGCGTGGCGGGGATTGAGTATCCGGCGACGCGCCAGACAACGGCGAGCCAGGCCATCACGCCGGGTGGATGAACATTGGGAACTGTGCTGTGGGGAATCCAGGCGCCGGTCTGAAAGAGATCGAGCGACGCGGGGATGAACTGGCCGATTTCGTCCCAGTAATAGGGAGTACTCAGAATTGGCCCGTGCGCGAGGATGAGGAACGCCGCGAGCAGGACGTAAACGAGAAGGTACGATTGCGGGCGAACCGCGCGCCGCGGAACGGCCATCGAGCGGCGGCGCTACTGAACGACGCCCGCGGTGTTAGTGGCGCGGGGGTCGAGCCGGATCTCTCCGAAGGCGGATTCGTATTGGTTCACGTTGTGCTGCAGAACGCCGAGGAGCGCCTTGGCTTGCTGCGGACTGACGTAGATGCCCTGGAAGTTGGCGATGCGGACGTTATCGGGAGCCGTGGGGTCGATCTGGCCGAAGAGCAGGAAGAAGTCCCAGAGGTTGACCCGAACCTGTACGCTGTTGGCGTAGCCTTCGCGGTAATCGGGGGTTTTATCGAGAACAACTCTCGGTTGGGACGGTGTCATCGCACTTCATGGTAGCTTAGCCGCCTGAAAGGCGGTTGCGGGCTAGAATTGGTCGCCCCATGACTATGGGCCGGCGAGGGCGGCCGCGATTTCGCGGATCTGGGCCATGTGGCGGCGCGTGTGGGCGGCGATCAGGATGAGGGATTCGGCTCCCGTGATGGGCCCGAAGACGGGGTGGTTGACTGGGAGAGCGGTAAGCGCGGGTTCGCTCTCCTGCGCGAAGCGGATGGTCCGCGCGCGGGCTCCGAGGAAGGCCTGGAGCGCTTCATCGGCTGCCGTGAAGCGGCCCGCGGGGCGGGCGGGTTCGGGCGCGGTGATTTTCGTGGCTCGGTTCTGGGCTCGCGCCATGAGTTCGCGCTCACGGGCGTGGTCGCGCGGACGAGGCCCCGATGGTTCGGCGGAGGAGAGGCGGAGCAGCGCAACGCGCTCGACGATTACGAGATGCTCGATCACCTCGAGAATGGACCAGCTTTCCGGCCCGACGCGGCGGAGGGTATCCTCCGCGGGGAGCATGGTGACCAGCGCGGTGAGGCTGTCCCGTGTTTCTTCCAGAGCCGGGACGATGGCGATGGATGTTTCGGGCATCATGAGCGTGGCGATGCGGTAGGCGCTTCGGAGGTTGCAATGTCGGCAACGGCTTTCCAGGATCCGTCGACGCCTTTGCGGTAGGTGGTGACGTAGCTACCGTGATCTGTGATTGGCTTCTTGTCAGGACCGGTCATCGTCATGGTGTAGGAGCCCTGGGTATAGGCCATTTCGCCCGAACTGGCAACTTCGATTTTCGAGTTCGTGAACGACAGGTTCAGTGCGGAATCAGAGGTCATTCCGGAGAGGAGTTTGCGGATCGCGTCCTTGCCGACAGCGGCGGGCATGCCGGGACTCATCAGAACCGCGTCATCAGCATAATGGCCGACGAGTTTCTCGACGTCCTTTGCGGCGAAGTCCTTATTCCATTGGGTCTCGTTATCCTTGAGAGCGGTTTTGATCGCATTGATATCGACGTCTCCCTGAACGGCGCCGCAACCGGCGAGCGCCGCGGCCATCAGGAGAGCAGTTGAAAGAAGGAGTGAAGGTTTCACGGTTCGCCTCCAGAAGTGTTCTGGGTGATATACGGACCGCGAACGGGAATGGATTAGACCAGACGACTGCGCGCGCGACCCCCGCCGCGGTCACCTCCCCCGAGATTCACCGCCGGAATCACGCGCCAGCCTGTCCGTCTGACCTTGTTGTATCGTGAGAGGGTTTCCTGGCGCTACAGATCAGAACGGGCGGCGCGCGGATATCAACAAGATTCTTTCCTGTGCGGGATGTTGGGATTACGAGAGGCGTGCGTGGCGCGGGTTGTGGAAGGACTGTGTATAAAACGGTGATCGCATGAAGTGTTCCGGAGTGGATGTCGCAACCGGGAATCCGGTGGAGGTCGAGTTCGACCAGGAAATCGCCGAGGTTCGGCCGGTGGAGGGGTTGGAGGACGGGCCATGGCTCGGTCCGGGATTTGTCGATATTCAGGTGAACGGGTTCGCGGGGGTGGATTTTAATGATCCGGACGCGACCTTGGATGACATCGGGCTGGGAATCGAGACGATCATCCGGACGGGTGTGACTCGGTGTTTGCCCACGGTCATCACCGGCGACCCGGATTTGATGCTTCGTTGCCTTGCCAATCTGCGTGCAGCGCAGAAGACGCTGCGTGCAGGGAAGGCAATCGCCGGGTTTCATGTGGAAGGGCCGTATATCGGCGAGGAGGATGGTCCGCGGGGTGCCCATCCGAGGCGGTGGGTCCGGCCGCCGGATCTCGGCGAATTTCGGCGGTGGCAGGAGGCGACGGACGGGAATATCCGGCTGATTACTCTTTCTCCGCACTGGCCGGAGGCTTCTTCCTATATACAGGCGA
>Ga0126381_100004863_pt1 | contig 14682 bp, 11 predicted proteins | sample PanSoiMetPlot_28_FD_96465 | JGI IMG/M metagenome (GOLD analysis project Ga0126381, IMG submission 96465) | Tropical forest soil microbial communities from Panama - MetaG Plot_28 | ecosystem: Environmental > Terrestrial > Soil > Tropical forest > Bulk soil | place: Panama | collected 2016-02-17
CAAGCAGCCCCTATTCTACCCTGGTCGCAGGCGCCAGACCGACGGAGAATAGCTACACCCTGGCCCCATCCAGGCCATTGACAGTATATCCGGTTTCCGTTATCCGGATGTTACACGTGTCACAGAAAGAAAGATTGATTTCGCCCGAAAACTCGGTGTCCTGGCTCTTTTTACTGTTCAATCTGCCGGCCAAGAACGCCAGTGAACGGGTTAAGGTTTGGCGCCGGTTGAAGAAGTTTGGCGCCGTCCAACTCAAAACCTCCACCTACGTGCTTCCGGACGAACCGGCTCATTACGAGCGGTTTCAGTGGCTAGCCAAAGAAATTGATGACGGCGGCGGTGAAGCCACTCTGGTTCGCGTTAAGGACATCGAGGGGATGCCGTACGCGGCGGTGGTCGCATTGTTCAATGAGGCCCGCGCTCGCGACTACGACGAGATTGTCGAGCCTTTAACTGAGCTGATTAAAGAGAGGAAGGGCCGCAAAATCGCCGCTGAGACCTTTGCGGGCGAGTTAGAAAAGGTTCGCAGACGCTTTCAGGAGATCCAAGAAGTCGACTACTTCCAAAGCACGCGCGGGGAAGACACGCGCGCTTTGTTTCAGAAAGCGGAATCGCTGGGAGCCCACAAAAAGAAACCAGAAACCAAAGCTCGGCTTCGCGTCCAGGATTTTCGGGGAAAAATCTGGGTTACGCGGCCGCGACCCGAGGTCGATCGCGTGGGATCGGCCTGGCTGATCACTAAGTTTATCGACCGAGACGCGAAGTTCGTCTTTGCCCACACGCCGGCAGCAGCTCCCGAAGCCATACCGTACGACATGTTCCAAGTGGAGTTCAGCCATCAGGCCGACTCATGTACTTTCGAGACTTTTATCGAACGATTCGCCATCCGGGATCGCGCGGTCTTAAGAATCGCCGAGCTGATCCATGACGCGGATTTGGAGGACGACAAATTTCACCGGGTCGAGGGCTTCGGGGTTGAACAAATCTTTAAGGGCTGGGCAAAGCAGGGTTTAACCGATCAGCAAATTCTCTCGAAAGGCTTTGACTGTTTTGACGCCCTTTACGCGCAGTTCAAGAGAGGGTGAGAAGGTGGAGTGGAGTGACGAGTGATGCGAGCTACCGGGTTCCGGCGACTGAAACCGAGCAGGCTTTGTAGGCGGGCTGCCGTGAGTATGGGTCAAAAGCCGGGAAAGTAAGTGCGTTTGCAGCCGAGTAATGCATCGGTATAAATACCTGTCCGGGCCGGACCGTGTTTGTGATGAATGCTGTGATCGGTAGTGCGACCATCAAGCCCTTTTGCTCGGGCGAAAGACGCAGCGTTTCGCCAATCTGCGGACCCAGAGGTCCAAGCACGGCCCAGACCATAAAGCTGAAGTCGAAATACAAAAAAGGCGGCGAGAAGAGTCGGCCAATGACCGGTATTCTTGAGATCAGATAGTTTCATTCCGACAGCCGTCACACCCGGCAGCTGCCGGCTAAAACGTCATCTGTTCCGACGGAGGCGAGACGAATTCCGCGCAGAAGTCGTCGTTCCAAAACTGAACCTGACAGTTCAGCGGGTAAATCGCCACGACCCGTTGCGCTCCCGGAAGCCGTAAGCAAGCTTCCGTCTGCAGGACTTCTCCATCGAAGAGCTCGGCTGGGCCCGAGATACACACTCCGTAACCTCGTTCCGGATCGGGCACAAACAGAGCAGCTCGGCCCGTTTCCCGAATGTTTCCTATCGCCTCGAAAGCTCCATTTCCGGTGTAGTCCGGCAAAAGAACTCGCGTCTCACCCCGAACTTCATTCACCCAGATGAAACCGGACTTTCCCCCGCGATGGTTAACAGCGCACTGTCCATTTCGATCCACCGTGCAAATGAAAGCCAGGCGCTGTTCGGCTAAAAAGTCGGCCAATTGGTGAACCAAACCTTCGTGTTTAGCCGGCATGGTAAACGCCGTCGCTGTGAACATTGTCGGACGGCTAGGGGTTAGCCTGAGGATCTGTTGGGCCGGGTCGATGTATTTTGCACAATGAAACCAGGACTGAGTTACCTTCAGCGCGAGACATCCTTCCGCTTCGTCCCACTTGCCAGTTGCGTGGACGCACAGGCGTTTGCGAGTCCTGAATTCGATAAACATTAAGCCTAGCTGCCACGACCCATTCGACGCGCCTGAGGCCTGCTCAGGGCAGGCCCTGGCACAAGCTTCCCGGGAAGCCAAGTCCCCGATGCTCCGGTTCAAAGGTCGAACGATAAGATGATGGTCATTGGGCGCCTGGGCGAATTCACCCTTCCTCCCGTGCAACAACCGGCCGCTAACCTGACCGTCGTCGTCCACGAAGGACACGATGCAAAAGTCCTGGCATTCTGCGAAAAACTTCATGTCGGGTAACAGGTAAAACTGCTTCTTCCGATCGAAGACAGCGCCCGATCCATGAGTGTTCCAACGGGTTCGCGCCCAGACTTGGCCGGGGCTTGAAGTTTCAACTTGATTCATCCTGAATGGCTTATCCTTCCTAGATCGACTAACGCAGGCCGCGACGATTCCGGGCCGAAGCTCGATGGTCTCAGTCGGCAGGATTGCCAGGCACTCCGCTAAACGTTGCTTGTTTAAGAAGGCAACGGCCGCCTTATCCGTGCGACCGTCTTGGTTGGCTTCAACCTTGACCTGATCGTCTCAGAACTTGCTGGTTGGCCGCGCTCCTCAACGGGAACGTCGAAGCAGCAACGGCGATGGCTGCGGCGCTGAGGCAGCGCCCAAAAATGCTTTGTCGTCTGACTGGTTTAATCCACGCATATGTTCTGCCCTAAGTTCTTAGGGGAGAACATATTTATTTTTAGTTGGCGGATCACCATGGAGAGATGGCCAACCTGGTTTGTAATCCTCATCTTCCGATGCCTCCGACTACCAAAAATTAGCCTCGTGTTACACCCGTTACTCATAGAAATGACTAATTTAATCAGCGATCAGATTTCTGGTTTTGTCTCCAGTGCTTCGCGACCGTCCGGCGCATCCCGGATGAGCGATGCAGGCTGATCAGTGGGCCGCTCTCGCTGCTCCTTTACGCCTTATAACTAACGCCCAACGATTTTAGTAACTTGGGGTCAATTCTGCCCGTGACGCGCATTCCCTTTGCTGCTTGAAACGCTTTGATGGCTTGCTGGCTACCAGAGCCAAGTACGCCATCGATGCTTCCATGGTAGTAACCCTGCTGGGCGAGTTTGGTTTGTACGGAAATCGCTAGATTGCTCCAATATTGGGTTCCATACGTTGAAGAGTCACCCCCGTTTGATGATGGTTCGTAATCATAGGGATATGGGTAGGCATCGGAGTAGGGATACCAATCGTCATACGGGTACCACCACCCAGGGTATCCGAATGCCGCGAAGTCAAAACCAACGAAGAAACGATGCCGGAAAAAGAAATCATCGCGATCGCGGAAAAACCGGCGATCCCGATCGCGATCGAACCCGTGGTGAAAAAATGCAAAATTCCGGTGAGCGCCAAAATGGCTAAATCCATGGCTACCGACAGAATGCGACGCGAATCCGTGACCACCGAATCCTCCCCCACCACCATGCATCGCTTCCGCTGTTGTGAGCGGTGACACAACAAGAATCGCTGCCGGCAGCAGCCGAAAAAGAACATCTGAGACTTTCATAGATACAACAGTTTAATTAGGCCAACGCATGACAGGATCTGACAGCGTTCCCTCATATAATAAGACGTTTCCGGCGAAGCCTTATTCCCGGATCGGGAATAACGCACGATGGGAAACGGGTTGGCGTTTTTCGACCGGTAATTCATCACTAGCGGAAGCGCGAAAAGAGACCAAAAATCCAACCGCAGATTAACGCAGATGGACGCAGATTTTGGCTGGCGGACTGACACACGCCTGGGCCATGATATCCTCTTGTTAGAGGCGTTTTCATTGTGCAGTAAGCATCGTCACAGATTAAACCAAAGTTGTTCAACCCGCTGCATTAGACAATACGGCCACAGATACGGTTGAATGTGATGGGGTGGCGGTTGACATGGATATTGCGGCATTGTAATACCTGTAACTAGGGGCTCGAAAACGGTAGTAAGAGCACCAGTGGCATTAGGAATGTTTGCTCTGGGAATCAATTTTAGAATTAACCTTTGAGGATGTCTTGGGAACGACTTCTTCAGAACACAAGACTAGTTTCGAAGAGCTTTTTCTGCCTCAACTAGATGCGACCTATAATCTCGCCTATTGGATCGTCGGTGGAGATCAGGATGCCCAGGATATTGTGCAAGAGGCCTACGTTCGGGCGTTCAAGGGCTTTTCTGGTTTTCGCGGGACTAATCCACGAGCTTGGCTGCTGACCATTGTCCGCAACACCGCTTACAGCTGGATCAAGAAGAAGCATCGAGCGGACGAGGGGTTAGTTGCTTTTGACGAGGAGATTCACGCCGCGCGCTTGGAAGTCGCCCCGGCCGAGCGGTACCGGGAAAGGGAATACCAATTGATCGAACAAGCCTTGGCCCGGCTCCCAGCACCGTTTCGCGAGGCCCTAGCTCTCTTTGAACTGGAAGGCTGGTCTTATAAAGCGATAGCAACTGCACTTAACATCCCCATAGGAACCGTGATGTCTCGTTTGAGCAGAGCGCGTCGCCTTTTGCAGGAGGAGTTAATTCGAAGCGTGGACAGTGCGATCGGTGATGAGTTGTGAGTGGTCGTCCCGGAGGGACGAAAAGCTTTCCTTAGATCTGTCCAAAAATCGACTCCATATCACACGCTGCGCCGGAATCGAGGACAGCCTGCCCGACGTAGCTTCCTAGAGCCTAAGCGACAGGGCGAAGTCGGGAGGACGAGGACGATGGGAAGGCGAGCCGATAACCTGTTCAGCGCCTGAGCGATAACCTCCTCTCACTGTCCTCCGTTGCGTCCTCCGCGTCCTCTGCGCGAGGCTTCGGTCACTTGGGTGCGACCGTTATCGAACTTGGAAGAGCTTTCTCCTTTGGGTTACCGAGCAGGATCGTGAACAAGGCGCCACACACTGCGGGCGCTCCGATAGCGCCGAAGCTTTCACCGACGTGCCAGCCTTTACTAACGAGCAGGCCGACGGCGAGCGGTCCGACAAAAGAGCCGAATCGGCCGAGGCCCATCGCCCAACCAACGCCGGTCGAGCGAATAGCAGTGGAGTAGAGCAAAGGCGCCAGACCAATGAGACCGGAGCTGGCAACGCCAAGAAAGAAGCCGGCCAGCGCCAGGAAAATAATAACGAGGGTGATGGATTGGCTCGCCTCACCCATTGCGCCAAGGGTCAAGGCACTGCCAACCAGAGCGAGCGGCAGAACGCTGCGGGCGGTGAAGCGGCTTACCAGAAACCCGGCGAGCGGAGTACCAACCACGCTGCCCAAGGCGAACAGAGCCATTGCCGTCGACGATTGCGCGCCGCCGATTCCGGCTCTCTGAAGGAGCGTTGGTGTCCACGTTGCGCTGGTCACCAACATCATAAAAGTCACGAAATAGCTGGCCCACAGCAGGATGGTTCCGCCGGCTCTGCCAGCCGAGAAAAGCTGCCACACCGGTACGCTGCGGTTCTTTTCGCCGATGCCGACGAATTGACAGTCGGACGCGATATTAACCGTCGGGTTGATGCGGGCCAGTAGATACCGAATCTTTTGCCAGGCCGCGCCGCGCATTACCAGAAATTCAATTGAATCGGGCAGTGCGCGGATCAACACGATCGACAGGCCAAGCGGCAGAATCCCTCCAACATAGAACAATGACTGCCAACCAAGTGCGGCGATCAGTTGCGAGGCCAGCAAACCGACTAGCACACCGCCGAGCGGGAACCCAGTCCATAGCAGACCGACCACCGCCTGCCGTTGCCCTCGGGGCGTATATTCCGCGGCGAGACTGATGAAGCTGGGCATCGCACCGCCCAAACCGACTCCGGCGAGGAAGCGGAACAGCAAGACCTGTTGCAGGGTTGCCGCTGCTGCGGTGCAAAGAGTAAACACACCAAACGTTACGGTCGCGCTAATCAACACGCACTTGCGCCCCCAGTGATCAGCGATCGGACCAAGCCCGAATGCACCGAGCATGAGACCGAAAAGAGCGGCGCTGAAAACGGCGCCAAGCTGATTCGGCGCGATGTGCAACGAGGCTGCCATTGCCGGTGCGGCCACTCCGATGGCGAGTAGATCGAATCCGTCGAGCAAGGCTACCAGCCCGCACAACACGATAATCGTGACTTGCATTCGCCCGAGTGGGCGCCGGTCAATTAGCTCCGCGATGTTAACAGAAGAAGGTGCTGACATAAATGCCGCCGCGGCTTATAGCCCTGGAATCGCCCGCAATGAAGTGAGTCTGGCAGATAGTACGCTTTGTGGATCTCGCCGTCTTAAGCGGTTAGTTTGACCGCATTGATTAGTTTGTCTGTACTAGAGCTGACTATTTGAGAGAACAGTCGTCTTTTGTTCGGACCGCCGGAACCAGGGTCTAAAAGGGTGCCAAGTTACGAAAGGTTTACAGCGGATTATGTGAGGATTGCCTCGGAGACGTCAGGGCAGAAACGAAATCGAAGAAGGAGTCAGTTGAATCGCGACCCTTCGACGCGCTTTATGCTTGCTCAGGGCAGGCCATCCGAGAAGATCTACCTGCTGAGCGGCTCGACAATCACGCAGCCATACCGCTCGACGACTTCCGGGATCTTATCCTCGGGGCTGTTGCGTATAGTCTGGATGCAGTTTTCCAAACCTCCTGGTGTCAGAATTGCCAGAAGACGACCCGTCTCATTGGACATGTTCCGCCAACTATGCCGGGATCGTCTTGGAACAGTAAAACTGGTACCGGTCGGAGCGTGGAATAGTCTGTCTTCGATGAGGATTCTATAAGTACCGGCAAGCACGACGTAGTGTTCATCTTCGTTGCGGTGAATGTGCATTGGCGTGCTGCACCCGGGTGGCGCCACACATTCAACGATCGCATAGGCACCATTTGTTTTCGCGCTGGAAAGCCGGACGATATAACGGACGCCGGAGGCCACTTGATACCAAAGGACTTCTTCAGTTGTAAGTTCGAGATCAGGAATCATCCCTAAAAACGTAATGCTTTCATTGAAAGCCGTAGTCATTCTGATACAGCGGCTTTGCCAGGTGGTAGTGATTCGCCCAATATCTCGAACTTAGACCGTCTTTTGTCCCAACTGCCGCAATTCGTGACCAAAGGGAGGTGATTTCAGCGGAACCTAGTCTCCAAGCGCTTTCCCGCTGAATCGATCAACCAAAAGGCGACTTTCGAACGTCATCAAAGCATATAAATAGCTCCGTAGGAGCGAAATCTTTATAGGCAACACCAAATTACACGCGATTAGCTCCGTTAGGAGCGGCATAAATGAGCTGCATGTAGCCGACCAACGTTCCAATTAGATGTCGCTCCTACGGAGCTGGCGGCGTTTTTTGTGTCGTTGCTATAAAGATTTCGCTCCTACGGAGCTACGGGCGTGCGTACCGCGTACTGGCGCATAAACAGGCAGAATCTTGTTTTTTCCGTGCGATTCCCCTTCTTCCTTTGCGTCCTCCGCGTCCTCTGCGCGAGGCTATGTCTTTGCGTCCTTTGCGGTCTCGGTGTGCAAATCATTATTCTCTGTCGGTCTGCTTGCTGTAAGCTGGTCTAACATGAAAGTCGCAATCTTAGGCTCAGGAGAAGTAGGGCAGGTTTTGGGAGCAGGCTTTTTGAAACATGGTCATCAAGTGATGATGGGGACGAGAGACCCCAAAAAAGAGGAAGTAGTGAACTGGACAAAGGAAACGCCGGGAGCAACTGCCGGAACGTTTGCTGAAGCCGCTGCCTTCGGAGAACTGATCGTGTTAGCGGTTCTAGGAACCGTTGTGGAACAGGTTATCCGGCTGGCTGGCCCGGCGAATCTCAAAGGAAAGACGCTGATCGACGCCACGAATCCGATAAAAGATGCTCCGCCGGTCGACGGCGTGTTGCTATTCACTACCGGTCCGAACGAATCGGCGGCAGAAAAGCTGCAGGCGTTAATTCCTGATACACACGTGGTGAAGGCGTTTAACAGCGTTGGCAGCGGTCAAATGATTAATCCGCATTATGAACAGGGTGTTCCAACGATGTTTTTCTGCGGGAACGATGAGGGCGCCAAGAAAGTGGTGTCCGATGTTATCCAGCAATTTGGTTGGGAGCCTTTTGACTGTGGCAACATCATCAGCGCCCGGGCATTGGAACCGTTGTGTATCCTGTGGTGTCTACCCGGCTTCCGCCAGAACCTATGGACCCACGCGTTTAAGGTTTTGACGCATTAGCGGAGACGCAGAGGACGAAGCCTCGCGCGGAGGACGCAAAGGACGCAGAGGCAAAGCTCCGTAGGAGCGAAATCTTTATAGCAACGCCAATTTAAGCGCGGATTAGCTCCGTTAGGAGCGGCATCTAAAAGCGCGTGCTTACAGCTAGCCAGCGTTCCAATTAGATATCGCTCCTACGGAGCTCGCTTCGTTTTTTATCGTTGCGAGCTGTAAAGATTTCGCTCCTACGGAGCTTTGCCTGTGTGTCCTTTGCGCCCTCTGCGCGAGGCCCTGTCTTCGTGTGTTTGCGGCTCCTCTGCGCGAGGCCTAGGTCAGTGCTGCGTACGCGAGGGTCCAGAAATCGTTGAACACATTCGGTGGTTCAGGAGAGTCCATCATGCGTTGGGTGAAAAGGATGCCGATCATCTTCTCGGCCGGATCGCCGTAGGCGGTTGTGCCGGTCCCGCCGTCCCAACCGAATCGGCCTGGGTTATGGGATAGGTCGTCGCGCCGGATATCGACGGACATGACGAAGCCCCAACTGCGAAAATCGCCAAAGAACAGTTCTGCTCCAACGCGGTTTTCAGGTGTGATTTGGTCTGAGGTTATGAGTTCGACTCCGGTCCGGGAAAGGATTTCTGTGTCTCCGTGCCGGCCCTTGTTTAGGAGCATCCGGTAAAATGCGTAATAATCGTCCATCGTTGATACCAGACCGCCGCCGGCGGATTCGGATGGCGGTTGTGATCCCCAGGCGCTTTTGGCCGGATCATCAAAGAACTCGAGCTTATTGGTTTGATGATTGAAGCTGTAGCACCCAGGTAAACGATCAATTTTTTCCGGGGGCACGTAAAAGCCGGTGTCTTTCATTCCGAGCGGATCGAAGATGCGTTCCTGCATGAACGCCCCGAGCGATTGTCCCGATACTCGCGCGATCAAGAGGCCGAGGACGTCGCAGCTAACGTGATAAAGCCAACGTTCGCCAGGTTGAGCCAGCCAAGGGAGCGAACCGAGTCTCTTAATCCATTCTTCGGCGGTAGGCGCTTCTGAGGGGCGAGGCATGCCGTCACCACCGATCCGATATTCACGGATCAATTTTTGGATCGGATAAGTATCCGGTGGCGCCATCACGCTGCCGAACCCCATGCGGAACGTAAGCAAATCGCGAACGGTGATCGGGCGGTGGGCCGGAACAGTATCATCGAGCGGCCCCGATAAGGAGCGCAGTACTCGGCGATTGGCGAGTTCGGGGATCCATGGTTCGATCGATGCGTCGAGGCGTAACCGGCATTCTTCGATCAGGATCATGGCGGCGACTGCCGTTATCGGTTTCGTAAGAGAAGCGATGCGGAAGATAGTGTCGGTCTGCATCGCAGCCGATTTGTTGAACGACAATGTGCCGAGCGTTTCGACATGAACATCATCTTCATGGCTGACGAGCGCGACCAGCCCGGGCATCTCCTTGCGGTCGATGTAACCGGATAAGACTTCATGCGTTCGTTCGAGACGCGGTTTGCAAAAGGCAACGCTAGCGTTGTTGGGGCGTGAGGACTGGGTTTGGGGCATCGGGATCTCCGGTTTGCGAAGTGTCGTTAAGGTGGGCTTAGGTTCGTGGAGACGACGAATTGCGAGTGAGGGATAGGACAAACGCAGGGATAAAAAATGTGGTTCGAAGAGTTGTAGGCTTTACATAACGCGTTGCTGGAGGGAGCCACTTCTTTATGGGCCGATCTATCAAATCAAGACGTGACTGATAGAACTGCCAAACGTTGAGACGTTCCCTAGAGCCGCTTGCTGCCATCCGATAGAGCTGCAACGTGATGAAGCGGCTCCCCTCCAGACGCTGTGGCTCTGATGACGCGATGGGAACGAGCCGCGACGGCGGACCTGGTCAATACTTTCGAGGACGAGGACGACGACGAGTACGAGGACGATAAGAGGCGCCAAACGCCGAACGTTGAACGGTTGGCGGTAAAGGAACTTGAAAAGGGGGCGGGCTACCGATATGTAGAGGGGCAACTAATTCCCAAACCCCCGGAAACCTATTCCAGAGCTGTATGGGCAAACCTTATGTCCTCGGCGACGGCTCCATCTAAGCGACGTGCATTTGGTGCGACCATGCGGCGTGACGCGTGGTGGACGCAGCCTTTGTTTGTTTTTCTAGGGTTCGCGACTTTTCTGGTTTACTCGACTTGGGCAGCATTCCAGGGGACCCATTATTGGTTGGATCAAAACGGGGCCAATTATCTGTCTCCGTTCTATTCGCCGGAGCTGTTTGGGAATTCGCCACATGCGATTTTCGGGCCGAAGCCGAGTTGGTGGCCTGCCTGGCTTTTGTTTTCGCCGGCTCTCCTGGTGCTTTGGGCGCCGGCCGGATTCCGGCTCACCTGTTATTATTATCGGGGCGCGTACTACAAAGCGTTCTGGGCTGATCCGCCAGCATGCGCCGTTGGTGAACCCCGCATCGGATATCCGGGCGAAACCTCTTTTCCACTTATCCTGCAGAATATTCACCGCTATTTTTTGTATCTCGCGCTGATCTTTATTCTGGTGCTGCTCCACGACGCCTGGAGCGCGTTTTGGTTCAGAAGCCCATCTGGCGACCATCATTTCGGTCTTGGTATCGGTACGATAGTGCTCACCCTCAATGTGATTTTACTTGGCGGCTACACCTGCGGGTGCCATTCGCTTCGCCATTTGGTCGGCGGATTCATGGATCAGGTCTCTAAACATCCGATCCACGCCAAATGTTATGCCTGTGTGAGCCGTTTGAACGGGCGCCATATGCTCTGGGCCTGGATGAGCCTGTTCTGGGTCGGATTCAGCGATGTCTATGTCCGCCTTTGTTCAATGGGCATCTGGCACGACTGGAGAATCTTTTAACCGCGAATGGACACGAATTGACGCCAAAATTTCACCACAGAGACGAGGTTATAAGTTTTAGGTTTTACGTTTTAAGTTTGAGGGCCGCGTTGTGACGCGTCAGCGAGGCGGTCCGGCAAAGCTTTTAGCACGATTCGGAAACCTACAACTTAAAACCTATAACTTAAAACTTATAACCTATTCTCCGGATTAGCCGGTGAGTAATTACCAAACATTTGAATATGATGTGCTCGTGATCGGTGCGGGTGGCGCCGGGTTGCGCGCAGCGATCGAGGCTTCTGCGGCGGGGGTCAAAGTGGGGTTGGTTTGTAAGTCGCTACTGGGCAAAGCGCACACGGTGATGGCGGAAGGCGGGATTGCGGCAGCGTTAGCGAATGTCGATGACCGGGATAATTGGCGGGTGCATTTTTCGGACACGATGCGCGGGGGCCAGTATGTCAATAACTGGCGAATGGCCGAGCTTCATGCCAAGGAAGCGCCGGTTCGGGTCCGCGAATTGGAAGCCTGGGGCGCGGTGTTTGATCGAACCCCAGACGGAAGAATTCTGCAACGGAACTTTGGAGGACACCGATATCCGCGACTCGCTCATGTGGGGGATCGAACTGGACTAGAAATGATTCGGACGCTGCAGGATCACGGGATCCATCAGGGGATCGATGTGCACATGGAGCACACGATCGTGACCTTGTTGAAAGACGGAGAGCGGGTTGCCGGCGCGTTCGGGTACGATCGTGAGCGTGGCCGATTTAAAGTGTTTAAGGCTAAAGCAATTGTGTTGGCCACGGGTGGGGTGGGACGCGCCTACAAGATCACGAGTAACTCCTGGGAATACACGGGGGACGGTCAATCGTTGGCTTATCATGCGGGAGCGGAGCTGATCGACATGGAGTATGTCCAGTTTCATCCGACGGGAATGATCTGGCCGCCGAGTGTGATGGGAATTTTAGTTACCGAAGGTGTCCGCGGCGAAGGGGGCGTCTTACTCAACAACAAAGGGGAACGCTTCATGTTCGCCAGTATCCCGGAGAATTATCGAGCGCAGACCGCGGATAATCCGGAAGAAGGTTGGCGCTATACGCAAGGTGACAAGAACGCCAGGCGTCCGCCTGAACTTTTAACCCGGGACCATGTGTCACGCTGTATCATGGATGAGGTCAAAAATGGCCGGGGTAGTCCGCATGGCGGCGTGTTCCTCGATATCGCCTGGATCAAAGAGAAGCTCCCCAACGCGGCAGAGCATATTAAGAAAAAGTTGCCGAGCATGTATCACCAGTTCATGCAGCTGGCCAATCTCGATATCACCCAACAACCGATGGAGGTCGGTCCAACGACTCACTATATCATGGGTGGAGTTCGGGTAGACGGAGAGACCCAGATGTCGAATGTGCCCGGTTTATTTGCTGCGGGCGAAGTGGCAGCCGGCCTACATGGAGCTAACCGGCTAGGAGGCAATTCACTATCTGATCTGTTGGTGTTTGGTAAGCGGGCAGGTGAGTTCGCCGCGAAGTTCGCGCAGGACCACAAACCAGCCGAACTCGATGACGCGAAGATCGAGGCAGCGGCTGAAGAAGCGGTCGCGGCTTTCGATCGAGCGGTTAATGGAAACCACGCCGAAGGACCGTATCAAGTGCAGTACGATTTGCAGGACTTGATGCAGAACCTGGTTGGAATCGTCCGGCGCGAAGGAGAGATGACGCAGGCTCTTGAAGGGTTAGGAAAGCTTTGGGAGCGGTCAGGCAAAGTCGCGGTGCCCGGTCATCGAGAATACAATCCCGGTTGGCATACCGCGGTCGATCTAAAGCATCTGTTGACGGTCTCAGAGGCGATCACCCGAGCGGCGATTGAGCGTAAAGAGAGCCGGGGTGGCCATTTTCGAGACGATTTTCCGAGCAAGGATGCTGCTGAAGGTAAGGTCAGCATCGTAATAAAAAAGGGACCGGATGGATCGATGCAGGTGCAGCGGGAAGCGATCCCGGACATGCCGGCGGAATTGAAGCAGGTGATTGAGGAAATGAAATAAGGACCGCGAATGCACACGAGCCGCGAATGGACGCGAATGGACGCGAATCAAAGGCGGGGAACAAAAAACTCACGCAAAGATGCAAAGGATGAAGACAACGGCGGATTTTAAACAAGAGGCAGGCAGAGGTCGCAGAGATCCCAGGCGAAAGTTACCTCTTTGTGGTCTTTTGGGCCTTGCTGTGCGGATTCGTTTTGGGTTTGGAGATTGTAAATGAGTACGGCGACCTTCAGGATCTGGCGTGGGGATGCGAATTCAGGGAAGTTCGTTGATTATTCCACGGAAGTTTCTGAAGGGATGGTGGTGCTGGATGCGGTTCATAACATCCAGGCGACTCAGGCGGCGGATTTGGCCTGCCGGTGGAATTGTAAAGCCGGCAAGTGCGGTTCGTGTTCAGCGGAGATTAATGGCCGGCCGAAGCTCATGTGTATGACGCGACTGGACGAATTGCCGTTGGAGGAACCGGTCACGATCCAACCGATGAAAGCTTTTCCTGTGATTCGAGATCTGGTGACTGACGTCTCTTGGAATTTCGAAGTAAAAAAGAAGATCAAGAAGTTTAATCCCCGGCCGCCGGATGCACCGGATGGCACTTGGCGGATGGCGCAGGCAGACATCGATCGAGTCCAAGAATTCCGGAAATGTATCGAGTGTTTTCTTTGTCAGGATGTCTGCCATGTGTTGCGCGATCATAGCAAATATGATGCGTTTATCGGGCCGCGATTCTTGGTGTTTGTAGCCGCGTTAGAGATGCATCCGCTGGATACGGAAGATCGGGTGCCCGAGCTGAAAAAAGCGGACGGGATCGGTTACTGCAATATTACAAAATGCTGTACGAAGGTCTGTCCGGAGAGCATCACTATCACAGACAATGCGATTATCCCGCTCAAAGAGCGGGTGGTTGACGAGTTTTATGATCCCCTGGGACGATTGCTCAAGGTTATACGTTCTAAGTTATAGGTTTTAAGTTTTAGGTTGGGCCTGAGATGCCCGACTTGGGGAACGTAGAACCTACAACTTAAAACCTACAACCTATAACCTCTAACCCGAGCGTAGCGACCATGTTTGAATTGAAACGTCTTTCGCCGGAGGCAATCCCGGCGGCGCTGGAGAAAGCCTTACGGTACCGGCTACTGCATGAACCGGCTGAAGCTGAAAGCATCTGTCATGATGTGCTCACGATCGATCCAGAAAATCAGGAAGCGCTCGTGATGCTATTGCTGGCGATTACCGACCGTTTCGGTAAAGGGTACGGAGTCGGCGTAACGGAGGCGCAACACCTTTTGACGGCGCTCCGGGACGAGTATGAGCGCGCCTACTATGCTGGAATTATTTGTGAGCGCCGCGCGAAAGCGCAGCTTCAGCAAGGTTATCCCGGCGCCAGCCATGACGCGTACGAATTCCTGCGTGAAGCCATGACCTGGTACGAAAAAGCGGAAACATTGCGTCCGCCGAAGAACGATGACGCTCTTCTGCACTGGAATACTTGCGCCAGGATTATCATGCGGAACCAGTTGG
>Ga0126381_100004864_pt1 | contig 14682 bp, 12 predicted proteins | sample PanSoiMetPlot_28_FD_96465 | JGI IMG/M metagenome (GOLD analysis project Ga0126381, IMG submission 96465) | Tropical forest soil microbial communities from Panama - MetaG Plot_28 | ecosystem: Environmental > Terrestrial > Soil > Tropical forest > Bulk soil | place: Panama | collected 2016-02-17
CACGACCGCCGATTCTTGCCCGGGCTCAGAGAGGACATCCAAGTAATCCGAGACCCCACCGCCAGCAAATGCCAGAAGCCGCTCCGCGTCTCGTGGATAGATAAGGAGAGGAGCTACACCAAGTAAACGATCGTGGTTTCGCACCACTACTACCCGGAGATTTGAGGGAGAGAAAGTCTCGATCCATGCCAGCAGCCATTCCGGGCTTTGGAAAGGAGTTCTGATGCGGCAGCGGGCAAACAGTCGTCCCCATTCAGAAGCCAAGCCAGCGACTCTGGCCAGTTGGTCAAGGATCTCGATCTCGAGAGGAGATTCTAAGGAAGAAAATGTGTTCATTCGGTCAGAAATCCTAGGCCGTTTTTAACTCCAGAGCTGTCCTGTCCGAAACCAACTCCCGGTACAGCGCTCGATAACCAGACACCATCGCCTGCGAAGAGAACCGCCGTTCTGCTTCCGAGCGGCAGCAGTCTGGTTCGATACACCCAATGGCTTCGATGGCATCGGCCATCTCGGCCACGCTGGCGACCACAAAGCCAGTAGTACCATGTCGAACGATCTCGGGCAGCGCGCCGCTCCGCCAACCCACCACCGCAGTTCCCGATGCCAGAGCTTCCATGGCAACTAAGCAACTGGTTTCAGGAGCGAGACTGGCAACCAGAAGGCATTGAGCTCCCGCCAGCAAGTGAGCCTTGCGCTTTCCTCCCACGGCGCCGATGAAACGAACCTTGGAGCTCAAGCGCGGTCGGACCATCTCCTGAAAATATTCTTGGTGTTCGGGATAGTCGAAGACGGTGCCGGCCAGAATTACCGGCATTCTTGCGCGCTGGGCTGCCTCGAGCGCCAAGTGCACGCCCTTTTCCGGACAAATGCGGCCAAGGATCAGCGCGTATGTACCTTTACGGCGCGAACCAGCAAAAGCCTCAAGTTCAATTCCGTTGGGGATCGTTGCCGTAATCGACACTTCATGAGGAGCACTCCGCGCCTGGGTGTGCGAGACCGCGACCAGCGACAGGTTCGGGCAGCGCTCGTAAAGTGCCTTCTGTCTATACCAGGGTAGGGGCAGGTGTAAGGAGACCACAATGGGAATCTTCAGCCGGGGCAGATAGCGATCAAAATCCACGCCGTGCATGTGCACCACCTCGACCTGGTAGCGCTCGAGCACACGATCGAGCGAATCTTGAAACTTTGATTGTGCCTCTCGCTTTGTTTTCTCGTCGAAATTGACGGTGGGAGTGGAGACCGGGACCAGAAGGCCATAACAACGTGAGCCTCGAGGAGCAAGCACCAGCGAACGGTCGCCGGAGGCGACCAGGCCCTTGTCGAGCGTCAGCAGGATCTGTTCGGCGCCCCCAGCGGTCGAGCGAGAAATCTTGGCCAGCGGGTAGCCGACGCTGAGTACTGTCAACGGCAAGTTTGCTCCTCGGCTTCGTTTAAGGCGCTTAAGGCCAGTTCTCGCCATCTCGCTCCCTCCAGTGGCCAGCCCATCACCTCATACCAGAGCTTCCCGACGTGCGGAGGCTGGGAAAAGTCGTACTCCGAAGCCAGCCGGATGCGCTCTCGTTCCACGGAAAAATTTTCGAGCACCAAGCGCTGTGACCCATACTCGGCAAGCATCTTGTGTTTGCGATTGCAATCTTCGGCTGACAGTTCCCAGCAAATTTCCCGTGCTCGGTCAGCGCCTAGGAACTCACCGCTCACGCACTGCCCCTCGCGCGCATGGTAGGAGGTCATTTCAAGTAGGTAGGGCCGTCTTTCGACTGCTAAGCGGGAACGAGCCATGGTGGCAATCAAGCTGGCGGCATCGTGGTCGGGATGTCCGCCTTCGTAGGCGTGGGTGAGGAGTGCGTCGAAGTTAGCCTTCGACAGTAGTTCAGTCAGACGCAAAGTTAAACGGCAAGCTTCAAAAATAACGTCCTGGTCCACTCCACCAAGGAATACGATTTGCCGCCCAGGGATGCCGGCGTGCCAGAGCGCCTTTTCGGCCTCGGCGCGTCGGATCCTGGCGTAATCCGGGCGAGAGCCCTGGACGAGCGGGGACCAGAAGCGACTGTCACGAGGCGCACCGTCGGTCAGATAGAAGACCCGCACCTCAGCCAGGTGCGCGAGCCAGCAGGACGCTCCCAGGGTTTCATCGTCAGGATGGGCGGCGAGCACGGCCAGCCTGAGCGAACCATCAAGTCGATTGGGAGCAAGCCGCCAGGAAATTTCTCTCCATTGCGAGTTGGATTCAGCTGGCCACTTCATGCAGTGCAGTTTGAGTAGAAAGCACGCGTAGAGCTTCGCGATAGCCGTGCAGCGTGCCTACATCTACGTAGGCCTCGCCGCGTTTAAGTCCGTAGACCCGCCCCCCATCGAGTAGATACGCATTGACCAGAGTTCCCAGGTATTCATCCCTTCGCTGGCGCTCGATCCACAGCCTGTGAAGACGAGCAAAATGCTCGCCCGTCAATTTGAAGGCGCCCCAAACCCACTCCGAGGAGGCATGCTGCTGCTTCACCTGAATTTCCTCGACCCTCCCTTCCGGGTCGGTGACGACCGAGTCAAAGAGCTCGGGACGGGAAACCGGAAACAGCAAGAACGAGAACTGCCCATCGGGCAAGAAGGAAAAGCCCTCGGCCGGGAACCATACGGTGTCCGGCAATCCGACATACAGGTGATCGTCGGGGGCAATAAAAGGTACCGCGCTGAATAGAGCGTCGCACAAGCCGTTGGGATTTTGTTGGACGGTGTAGCAGATGGGGGCTTTGTGGAATCTGCCGCCAAAAAAACTCACGATGTCGGTCTTGGCGGGCGAAATCACGAAGCACAAGCGATTGACCCCGGCGTGCAACATACGTTCCAGCAGGTATTCCGAGACTGCGCGCGGATGTTCCACCAAGCCCTCACAACGCGTTCCGACCGGCAGCAGCTCCTTCGAAAACGCCAACGGCTGAATTCTCGTGCCCAGCCCCGCAGCCGGAATGATTCCCCAGCGAAAACTCATCACACTACCTCCACTAACCTAAGCAGTTCCCGACTGCGATGTTCTGCCGTGTGGGCATCCAGTACGTGCTCTCTGGCGGCGCTGCCGATCTCGCGCAGCTCTTGGCTGGGCCGGGAGAGAGCCTCGACCACATCTTCGGAGCACCTGGCCACCAGCAGTTCTCGCCCGGGGCAAAAGAATTCATCCAGTCCCTCCCACCAGTCGCTAATGATGGGAGTCTCGCAAGCTGCCGCCTCAAACAATCGTCCCGAGGGGCAATAGCCAACGCTGGCCATGGCGGCACGGGTTACGTTTAGGGTGGCACGCGAAGAACAGTAAAACGATGGATGTTCTCCGGGCGGCACATGACGAACGAACCAAACGTTCCGATTCCAGGGGAAGTCTTCCGGGTACTGCGCACCACCAACCAAGAACTTTTTGTCCGGCAGCCGCTCCGCCGGTTTCAGAAAGAGCTCGTGCAAAGCAGGTTGCCGGTCCGAAGCATAGGTTCCTAGATAGGACAGATCAGAATCGTAATGGCTGGTTTTGGGGACCGGGCGATGCAGCTCCGGATCCACGCTGCCGTAAAGGGGCGCGGTTCGCTTTGCGCCTAGAAGTTCTCGCAGATCCTCGAGCGAACGTCCACCAACATAACTCAGAACCAAATCAAAGTCTCCGAGCCCATCTCGGGGGATATAGCTGACCGACCCCCTGGAACGCAAAGTTTCGACCGTCACACCGGTGTCCAGGTCGTAAAACACTTTCACCGTTCTTGAGCCGCGCACGAGATCGGAAGCCGGCTGCGCGTCCGGACAATAGGAAGTGAGGATCGCGACATCGGAATCGCGGACGCTCTCTTCCGCTCGGGTGCGAACGGCTTCCCAGTCAGGGTAGAGCACCAGGCCGTAATTGTCGGGTGAAGACAGGTCCCGGTGATTTGCGTAATACGGTACATCGCGTTCAAAAAAAAGCACCTCGTGGCCCTGCTTGGCTAGGGCGTTGCATAAGCCGCGCCACAGTGTGGCATGCCCGTTGCCCCAAGATGAGCTGACGGTCAGGCCAAATATCACTAGCCTCATGGCGCGTCCTTGCCCGCAAAAAGTCTCCCCGAAATCAGCCGGAGCACACGTTCTCTGCTCGGAACCTTCGATGCCAACAGTCCATGGAGCGCTGTATTCTGCGCTCAGCCGCGCAAAGACATCTCAGCTTTTCTCTGTGGCATCAGAGGTTTGTTTCTCTAAATCTCCAAAATACCGGTAGAGTGCGGCGAAACTCCCGGAGCACTTCGCCCGACCGCAAATTTGAAGTCGTCCAGGGCCAAAGCAACTCGAGAACGAGTCTCCTGGGTCACCTGCTGAGAAAGGAACGCCCGGTTTGCGGTTGATGGTTGCCACCCTACCAATCTCGGGAGGTCCTCAGGCTGCTCGTCCACGAACCCCGGAGAGTCCACCTCGTCCGCTTACCTCCCCAGAGAACGACCTTTGGATTTTTCGCGCTGGCGGCAAAACGGTCTCTGGGACGGCCATGTTGGCCGAACTGTCCCAAGAAATTAGCCATATCGGCACCCATCCTGACACGCTCCTCGACGCTCTGATTTTGGCAGGACAATTTGAGGCAGCATTGGCCGATGCTGGTTCAGCCGACGCCCGCGAAGCTTCGCTCATAACCGACCGATTAGCCGGTAACTTCGTAGGCGGAGAACTGCCGGTCGAGGCGGTTGACTTCGCCAGACGCATCCGACCGCCCGAGTTTATCTGCATCTCTCCACCCGAAGGATTCACCTACTACGCTCTACATCCGGGCGATTTCCAAAGACTTGCCGCCCGCATTCCTTCCGAACCCCGGTCCTGCGCGGTAGTGGGTATTCGTAGCATTGGCACGACCCTCAGTGCCATGGCCGCAGCCGGGCTGAAAGCTGAGGGACGACAAGCTGCACGCATCACGGTGCGACCAACTGGACACCCATACTCGAGGGCCACACAGTTTTGCGACCAGGAACGGCGCTGGATTGAGGAGCAAGTCTCGCGGCGCTCGCAGTTCTTGGTCGTCGATGAGGGGCCCGGCCGCAGCGGCTCGACGTTTCTCTCGGTGGCCGAAGCGCTAGTTCGTGCCGGGGTCTCGCAAGAACAGATCACCATGGTAGGCAGCCGTCAACCCAACCCCGAAAGCTTATATGCCACCGAAGCTGCCTCTCGTTGGCGGGCATTTCGCTTCATCGCCGTCGCTTCCTCGGTGAGTACCAAATATGAGAGCTATCACTATATCGGGGGCGGCGAGTGGCGAAATCTATTTTTCCCCGCCCCCCGGGATTGGCCCGAGAGCTGGACGCAAATGGAACGTGTGAAGTTCATCGCTCCCGATTCTCGAACGCTGGTCAAGTTCGAAGGTATGGGTGCGATTGGGCGGGAAACCCGTGAGCGGGCCTTAGTCCTTGCGGAAGCTGAATTTTCCCCACCGGTTATGAACTCTCGCGATGGTTTCCTGGAATATCGTCTGGTTCCCGGAAGGCGCCTCCGACCCGCCGACCTCAGCACCCGATTGCTTGAGCAATTGGCCGGGTATTGCGCCTTTCGTGCCGCGGCATTTCGATCGCGTGAGCCGGTCTCCGACATTTTGCGAGAGATGCTGCAGTTCAATCTTCGCCAAGAATTCGCGGTCGAACTTCCAGTGGCGGAACATGAACTGGTTCCCGACACGCCGGTGCTCTGTGACGGGCGTATGCAGCCCTATGAGTGGATTCTGACCGACAGCGATCGACTGTTAAAAACTGATGGAACCAGTCACGGGGACGATCACTTCTTTCCTGGTCCTTGCGATGTGGCTTGGGACATAGCGGGAGCGGCCGTCGAGTGGGAGCTTGGCAGCGACGGACTTCAATACCTTCTTGAACAATTTCGTCGACGGTCGGCGATCGATGTTTCGAACTCCATTCCGCTGTACCAGCTGGCGTATTCGATTTTTCGATTAGGATTCGCGAAGATGGCAATTCCCACCGTGCAAGGAAGCCAGGAGGAACAGCGCCTCACCAAGGCCTATGAGCATTACCGCCGAAAGGCTGACCAGCTCATAACCTCGATCATCGCTGCGCGTCCCAAAAGATGATTTCACGCCCATTTTCCGCAAACAGCACACCTTATGCTTCCTACAGGATTTCCTCTATTGCCGATTTGATACAGTCCGACTAAATTGCCAGAAAAAGTTTGTGAACCGGGTTGGGAACCATCTGAAATCATGAGGGTTCCCGCAGTCGCTGCCGTGCCGGCAGCAGGACTCAGAATCCGGCTGGTTTGAGGGTGGTAGCGTTGCGGGCTTATGTATCCGGCAAAAGCGCGCTGCAGAAGTAATTTGCTAACTTCCTAGAACCCCATTTTTCAAGCCAAGACCTCTGGGGTTTAGGGCTCCAAGCTAAAACGTTGTTAGAAGATTGAAGGTGCATCCTATGGGTTCTTCGGCTATGCCGATAACCGACGCCAGCGAGGCGAAACCTGAAACGCGGCCCATACGCATACTCGTGGCTGACGATCACGAGGTAATGCGCATGGGAATCCGAAATTTGTTGGAGTCGGTACCCGAATGGACGGTCTCGGCGGAAGCCAGCACCGGTACCGAGGCAGTTGAATACGCACTCCTATCCTCGCCTGACGTCATCATCATGGACATCACCATGCCGGAAATGAACGGCCTGGAGGCGGCCGCTAAGATCGCCATGGATCGACCTGATATACCGGTGATTTTGTTTTCTCTTCATCTCTCGGAAGAAGTCATCGGGCGCTTTCGGACTGGCACCATTCGCGGAGCCGTGGCCAAGAGCGAAGCCGCTCGCGACCTGCTAGAAGCCGTGCGACGCGTCTTAAACGGGGGCACCTTCTTCCCCGAGAGAGATCATTCGCAAGCTGCCAGTCACTAAGCCGCTTGGCCTCGCGAAACCCGCACCTGCTCTACACTTTTTACCCGATAGCACCATCTGCGCCATTCATGAAATAAGAGAGCAACACGTTTAGAGAAGCTATGACTTCTCACTGTGCCAATCCGAACTGCGCGACTCCTCTCCTCGGGCTGCGGGAAGGTCGTATCTTTCAGTTCGAGGTAAGGCCCCAGTTCACTGCCGGAACTACGAGCGGCACTCGTGCCATGGTCGAAAAGATTCGGCAAGTTTCTCACTTTTGGCTGTGCGGACGATGCTCTTCGAAGCTCACACTTGCATTCGACGCCCTTAAGGGCGTGATCGTCACGCCCTTCCGGGCATCCTAGCCGACGTTCTCTATTTCAAGCTGGAATTGAGGAACTTAGCAGCGTCGCTGCGGGGTGAACCTCACGAAAGACCGGCCAGTTTCCGTTCAAAGAGGGGATCACATCAAACAGGAGTGGGAGGTGCTTCGGATAGGGAGGTGGCAGGCGTTGGATCAAGGGGAGGTACGACCAACGCCTGCCTTCCGTCTCCTTCGCGTTGGGGCTGAATTATGTTTATCTGAACCTGGATATGTGCCGCTATCAGGAGAATACTGTATTTTTCGAACGGTAGGGCCGCAGTCGGGCAAAAGATGTTGAAATCCATGCAAACAATTAATACTAAAAAACTTATATTAAATATATCGTATTTTTCTGGCGAGTTTTTCACCTCGGAACCTTAGGCCGGCTCAAAGGATGCATCCGCCTACAAAAATTTGTAGGCCATATTCTGGTTCCGTTTGATTGCTCGATATGGCTGAACCCGTTAACGCAACTGCTCGACAACAAAGGGATGAGCTGCTACAACAGCGGCTTGTCGGAACTGGCGCCGGAGACAACCGTCTTGTGTCCCCGGCCCATCGGACGTTTGTGGCGCCGCGTGTTTGGGTCTTTCCCGACTGGGACCATAGAGCTGCCTTTTCCATTTAGTGAGTCAAAAATGAATTCTTTGCGAAAAATCGAAGAGCTGGGACAGTCTGTCTGGCTCGACTACATCCGGCGAGATCTCATCGGCAGCGGCAAATTGCGGCAATTGATAGAAGAAGACGGTCTCAGTGGAGTAACCAGCAATCCCACGATCTTTGAGAAAGCCATTTCTCAAGGCGACGAATACGACACGGCCATCAGGCGCATTCTCGGCCAGACGCCAGATATAGAAACGCCGACCCTGCTTGAAAGGATTGAAGCGGAAGATCTGCGCATGGCGGCCGACACGCTGTTGCCCATATACGAACGGACGGGCGGGGCTGATGGATTCGTCAGCATCGAGGTTTCTCCGCATCTTGCGTACGATACAAATGCCAGCATTTCCGCAGCGCGCCGGCTGTGGAGCCAGCTGAATCGCCCGAACCTCATGGTAAAAATCCCGGCCACCACCGAAGGCCTCGCTGCGATCGAGCAACTGCTTTCTGAAGGCATCAACGTCAATGTGACTCTCGTATTCTCCGTCAGCCAATATGCGAACGTAGTTGAGGCATACCTAAGGGGCACCGAGCGCTGCTCGGAGCCCGGAAGAGTAGCCTCCGTGGCATCCTTCTTCGTCAGCCGCGTCGACACCGCCGTCGATCGGGCGCTTGAAGAAGTTGGAACAGAGCCAGCATTCGCACTAAGGGGAAAGGCTGCGATCGCGAATGCGAAGCTTGCGTACCGAAGGTTCCGACAGGTCTTCTTTGGTCCTCAGTTTGAAAAGTGGAAGAGCCGCGGAGTGCGCGTGCAGAGACCGCTTTGGGCTAGCACGAGCACAAAAAATAAGGCCTATTCGGATGTCATGTACGTGGAAGGCCTGATCGGTCCCGATACGATTAATTCCATGCCTCCAGAAACGGTCGCGGCCTTTCGCGATCATGGCCGACCCCAGTTGGCGTTACATCATGATGACCGCGAAGTGGCGGATATATTCGGCGAATTGATCCGCATGAAGATCAACGTGAGAGCCATAGGTCAGGAACTGACCGAAGCCGGTGTGGATAAGTTCGTCGCTTCCTACGACGAACTGTTGCGCACGGTGGAGAAAAAACGCGTCTTGTTGGCCGAAACTTCGGCCGCTTGATGGGCGATGACGGCGCGGATTTTTATCGTTTCCCCGCCTTGGGCCCGTGCCAAGCCGAACGATGTCAGTCCGGGGCACGTCATCGCTTCCTTTGTTTTTTCTGAGAATTGTTCCCCCGTTTCCGACGCCCAGTTTCCAGGCGAGCTAATTGGCCGGAATTAGTAAGAATCGGTCGAATACGATGCATTTCGAGACTTGCAAAGAAAGCGCAAGCCGCCGCTCACTCGCGGCTCTGGGACCGCGCTCGCTCCAGATCTCTTTAGTTTTAGTCGGTTTGACGCACAGGCAGAGTTTCAATAGATGAAATACAGGTTTTTTTCCTTGACACCCGAAATCGAGTCGGGCTAGAACTTGTTCGCTACCGAGTTCGTGTTGGACTCGTGATCTCGCAAGTCTTGCTCTCGGGCATGTCTGAAATTAATACCGGTTCGCAAATCGATCGACTGCGACGCCATTCTACGCGCTATCAGTTCTGCTGAATCCGCTTCCGGCAGGCCGCAAGAGCTATGGAATAGAGTTACAGGAGAAATGCCATGAAGCGTTCCTTGGGCGTCGGGGTCGCCCTGTTAGCGGCTGGCTTGGTCAGCACTCTCCCCATTTGCAGGGCACAAACTTCGAGCGGTGAGATCTTCGGAAGAGTCGCCGACAGGAGCGGCGCGGTCATCAATGGCGCCCACGTCACTCTCAGAAATCAGCAGACCGGAGACGAACGCATGACCAGTACCCGCGCGGACGGCCTTTTCTCCTTCCCGTCGCTTGCGCCGGGGACCTACGCTGTTCTGGTGCAGGCTACGGGGTTCAAAGTCACGTCCAAGACCGACCTGAAGCTGAGTGCTGCCCAGCGCCTGGCGGCGGGCAATCTGGAGCTCGAGGTGGGCGCCGTGAGCGAAGTCGTGCATGTCGAGGCCGCCCAGACTCCCGTACAGACGGTCAGCGGTGAGCGCTCGGCATTGCTCGATACCAATGAGTTATCTCACCTGCACACGCCTGGCGGAGACGCATTAGCTCTGGTCCGGCTCTTTCCTGGGGTGGTCAAGGACGGAGAAGGCGCCGAACAGCTGGGAACCCAAAGTGCAGGCTCGGTTTCGGGTATGCGTGAGGTCAGCAATGCTATTAGCGTCGACGGAGTCAATGGCAATCCCCGGGGAGGCGGCAACAGGTTCGACACCCCCCTGAACTTTGAAGCGATCTCTGAAGTCAAAGTGCTGCTCAATAACTACCAGGCTGAGTACGGGCAGAGCGGCGGGGCGATCGTGAACCTAACCACCAAATCGGGCACGCAGAACTTTCATGGTGAGGGCTACTACTACGGCCGTAACGAGGCGATGAATGCCAACGACACCTTCAACAACCACCAAGGTCTCCCCCGCCAACGATATCGCTATAACACCTTTGGATACAATGTTGGCGGGCCGATCTACTGGCCGGGGAAGTTTAATAGCGACAGAAGGAAGCTATTCTTTTTCTTCTCCCAAGAGGTTTGGCCGACCCACAAGCCGGGTACCACTCGGTATTTCATGATGCCCACGGCGCTTGAGAAGAAAGGTGACTTCTCCCAGAGTATCGACAAGGCAGGAAACAAAGTTAAGCTGGTCGACCCGAAGAATTGCGGCTCGGGAAACCAAGCCTGTCTGGTGAGCCCAACACAAATCAATAACGCCTTTATTAACTCAAATACCCAGGCCCTGCTTAACGTGATGCCCACCGGTAATCCCACCCCGCTCGGTCTCGCTCCCGGCGGCGGATATTACAACTATGTCGTCCAGGCCACCGTGGACCAGCCGGTGGATCAGCAAGTATTGCGCCTGGACTACCATCTGACGGACCGAGAACACGTGTGGTTCCGTGGAATGAGAATGAGCAATACCACCCAGGGTCCCACGGATTCGCCCGGCTTAACTGGCCAGATGCAATGGGGACTACCGTTTTTCTACAAAACCCCGGCCCGAAATGCCGCCATCGGTGTGACCTCCGTTATCACTCCAACCCTGGTGAACGAGTTCACCGCGGGATATGCGGACTGGAGAGAGTTTTCGGGTTTCGAGCACTCATCCGATGTCGCCAAAGTCGAGCGAGGCAGCTCGACGGGCTTTCTGCTCGGACAATTCAATCCGGCAAACAATCCGCTGAATCTCATCCCCAATGCTAGCTTTGGAGGCGGAAGCGTCGGGGGAGGGTCGAACGGCTACGGTATCGCGAACGCTCCCGAGATCAATTTTTATACGCGCTTCCCCTTCAATAACAATACCGGCACTTGGGAATATACCGATGGGCTGACGAAAGTGTTGAACAAGCACACTCTGAAGTTCGGCATCTTTTGGCAAAACGGCCGATACGTGCAGCATCCCATTGGCAATCAATTCAATGGCAAGTTCACCTTTGATGTGAACACCAGCATCGCAACCGATACCGGCTACGCGTATGCCAATGCACTGCTCGGCAACTACGGAAGCTATAACGAGGGTACTCGAACCGTGTACGCGCCCAAATGGCGGATTCTCGACTGGTACGCTCAGGACAACTGGAAACTGACTCCCCGACTCACCCTGGATTACGGCATGCGCTTCAGCTACGACTTCCCCGCGACGTTAGATTCCGGCGCTGGGGTCACATTCGTGCCCAGCCGCTATGACCCCTCTCAGGTGCCCGCACTCTATCAGCCAGTTACTTTCTCGAGCTTAAATGCCGTCCAGCAGAGTCTTTGTTCCGCTGGTTCGAAGACCAAACCCACGCGCTGTGCGCAGAACCCCAACAACAAGGCAGACGTGAAGCCATCGGCCGCTGTCGGCCAGTTCGTCGGGCCTTTCACCTTCACCGGCAGCGTGGTCAACAACAATCCCACCTATCCGCACAGTCTTCGCAACAGCAATGGCGTGCTGTTTGCTCCTCGTCTTGGCATTTCCTTCGACCCTTGGGGTGACGGAAAAACCGCGATTCGCGCGGGCGCAGGAATCTTCTACAACTTGCGTGAGGATGCAGGTGTGGTGGGAGACTTTTCAACTGTCGCTCCCGTCATAAGCAGTTCGACCATCAATCAAGGCAATGTCTCCAGTTTCACTCCCAACTGCAATACGCTTCCTAACGGCTGCGTAAGTGTCTCGAGTCTTCTTGGCCCGCAAGACACCAAGATCATGCCGATCAACCATAAGATAGCTTCGACCATGAGCGTAAATTTCGGAATCCAGCGTGACTTGCACTTCGGTACCGTGCTTGACGTGTCCTATGTGGGTACATTCGGCCGCCACCTGGAGCAAAGCCCGAATATCAACTTGGTTCCTTACCTGTCCCAGTTCTTGCCCCAGAACCTTGACCCGACGGCTACCCTGCAAACTTTCTTGAATGGGACGGTAAAGCAACAGGCGGCCAAAAGCGATAACTTCTTCCGACCAATCCCGGGCTACGGAACCGTTGAGCTGCGGGAGTATACCGGCACTTCGAACTACAACGGGCTGCAAGTCAGCGTGAACCGTCGCTTCACCCAAACTCTCGAGTTCGGCGGTGCTTACACCTGGTCAAAGGCACTGGTCTATTCCGATAATACCGGCGGTACCGGCACGTTTGGAGGAGTTGCCATTTATCAGGATCCTCGCTGGTGGAATTACGGTCTGGCCAGTTTTGACCGGACGCACAATTTAAAGGTGTACTGGGTATATAAGCTGCCCCAAGCCAGCAAGCTGTGGGATACGAGGTTCCTACGAGCGGTCGCGGATAATTGGGAATGGTCAGGAATTTCCGAGTTTGTCAGTGGAACACCGCAGTCGTATTCATACGGACAAGGCGCCGGCAAAATCACCCTCAGCACGGGCGGCCTCAACATCACAGGCGGCGGCGACGGCGCTAGGCTCATTCTCAATGGAACCCCTTTGGCTCCGGCCGATGCACGCCACCGCACGTTCCAGTACCTTAATTCAGCCAGCTTCGTGTTGCCACCGGTGGGTGTTGTACCCTCTCCCAGTATGCCGGGCATTACCCGCAACGTCGTGTACCGCGGGCCGGGCACCAACAACTGGGACATGACCTTGGCGAAGAACGTTCGCATCACCGAGCGCATCCAGTTCCAACTGCGCGGCGAAGCCTACAATGTATTCAACCACGTAAGTTTCACAACCGTTCAGAACACAGCAACCTTCAACGCCGCAACTGGACAGTTGGTCAGCACCGGCAATTTTGGAGCATTTACGGCCGATCGCGATCCACGCATCCTTCAGGTGGTTGGAAAGATAACCTTCTGATTCGCCGGCAGCAGCTATCGTCGTGACTAAATGCCGATCGAAATGCCACCCTGTCTGGCTCCTAACAATCTGCCGCTAGGAATACTTCCCGGCAGGTGCAGAGCCGCCGTTTGCTTGGCGCGCGCCTGTAATCAATTGCGTTCATCAACTGACTGGCAGAACTCCCCAGCCGGTGTCTTCTTCTCCCCGGTTCACTTGCTATCGACGCCGCTTCTCTGTCTGGTTCGGCGTGGGTCCGATCGCGTCCATCGATTACGACCATGAACAACTCGGGTGATCCATCCTTCTCGCGGCGCCGGCTGCTCGAGCTGGTTTCGGCAACTTCGCTCGACAGGGGGCTGGTCGGTTTGAGCGCGGCCGCAGTTGCGCCGCAACCTAAGCCGGATGCCAGCCATACTCTTGGCCTGCGCACCTACAACGTCCGCGACTTCGGAGCGAAAGGGGACGGAGTCACGCTCGATACCGAGGCCTTTCAGCAGGCCATTGATGCCTGTAACCGTGAACAGGGCGGAACCGTGTTGGTACCGGCAGGCGTATTCGTGATCGGCACCATCGAACTCAAAAGCAATGTCACTCTTTATTTATCGGCGCAGGCAAAGTTGCTCGGCAGTGGCAATGGGACGCATTACCACGCCGCCGACAAAATTCCTTTGCGGGGCGATTCGACACTCGGTGATGGAAATGTCGGCCTGATCTTTGCCGTCGAAGCGGAGAATGTTACCGTCGAAGGTCAAGGAACCATCGACGGGCAAGGCTCGGAGTTTCGCAGTCCAACGCGCGGCACTCCGCCGCCTTCAGGCCGCGGCGGGGCCGATCGACCCTATCATTTGCTCTTCTACCGCTGCCGGAATCTCAGCGTCCGCGATATCAGGTTGGTGAACAGCGCGTTTCATTCCATTCGGGTGATTCAGTCCCACTACATCAAGATGGAAGGCCTGCACATCCACAACCGCGTCAATCGCAATAACGATGGTTTTCATTTCGTCAGTTGCGAGTACGTGCACGTGAGTCGCTGCGACGTGGAATGCCAGGACGACGCTTGCGCCTTGTTTGGCAGCTGCAAGTTTGTCACCGTGACCAGCTGTTCCTTCAGCACCCGCTGGTCGGTCTTCCGTTTCGGCGGCGGCGTGGCCGAGAACGTCGCGGTCTCCAATTGCCTCATCTACCAAACCTACGGCTGTCCCATCAAGCTGCGCTGCAGCCCGGGATCGCGGTTTGAGAATATGTCGTTTTCCAATCTGGTGATGAACCAGGTGACCGGACCGATTTCAATAGGCTGCGGGCCCCAGACCCGACCTAGTGGAGAACTCGTCGAGCCGGAAAACGAGAGCCCTGGGATCGTCCGCAACATCACCTTCACGAACATTCGGGCAACCGTAGTTGTGCCTCAGCCCCTGCCCGAAGTGCCCTTTGAAAGCCGTTACAATGCAGGCGAGATCAAATCCTCGATGGCACTGAACGGTGTCGGGCCGGGCAACGTAATCGAGAAC
>Ga0126381_100004865_pt1 | contig 14677 bp, 11 predicted proteins | sample PanSoiMetPlot_28_FD_96465 | JGI IMG/M metagenome (GOLD analysis project Ga0126381, IMG submission 96465) | Tropical forest soil microbial communities from Panama - MetaG Plot_28 | ecosystem: Environmental > Terrestrial > Soil > Tropical forest > Bulk soil | place: Panama | collected 2016-02-17
ACCGTGGACGGGCATCTAGTCGCGCTGGATATGCAAACTGGGCGGGTGCGCTGGGACGTTCGGGTCGCTGACTACAAGGAGGCCTATTCGATCACCGCCGCTCCGCTGACGGTCAAGGACAAGATTATCGTCGGAGTTGCCGGGGCTGAATATGGCGTGCGAGGTTTCCTAGATGCGTACGATGCAAAAACAGGCAAGAGGGCCTGGCGTTTCTGGACGGTGCCGGGACCGGGCGAGGCGGGTAACGAGACCTGGTCGGGCGACAGTTGGAAAATAGGAGGTGCGACGACTTGGGTTACTGGATCTTATGATCCGCAGGCGAACTTGGTTTACTGGGGCACTGGAAACCCGAGCCCCGATTATGTAGGCGATGATCGTCTTGGTGACAATCTGTATTCAGACGCGATTGTTGCACTGGACGCGGACACTGGGACACTGAAGTGGCATTTTCAATTCACTCCGCATGATGTACTGGACATGGATGCCAATCAAGTCCCGGTTCTGCTGGATGCCGAGTTTCGCGGGCGGCCCCGCAAGTTAGTATTATTCGCGAACCGGAACGGCTTTTACTATATGCTGGACCGACTCACCGGCGAGTTCCTGGTTGGGAAGCAATTCGCGCGCCAGACTTGGGCGAAAGGGCTAGATGACAAGGGACGACCAACTTGGAATCCGGAAGCCGTGCCGACCACAGCAGGAGCACTGGTATATCCGGATGACGACGGCACAGCCAACTGGTTCAGCCCTTCACTGAGTCTGAAGACTGGTCTCTTTTATCAAAACGTTCGCGAAAAGGGCGCCATTCAGCGCCTAACTCGCGAAAAGCCCACATACACTCCGGGCAGGTTGTTCATGGGGGGCCATCGCTTGCCGATTCCCGGCGAAGAGCCTTGGGGAGCCCTACGGGCACTAGACTGGAAAACCGGAGAAACCCGTTGGGAATTTCGGGTACACACACCGCCGTGGTGCGGTGTGCTTTCAACAGCCGGCAATCTCGTTTTTTCCGGCACGATGGAAGGCGATTTCTTCGCTCTTGACGCTGTCAGCGGCCAACTGCTATGGCGCATTCAGACCGGCGGTGCCATTTGGGCAAACCCGATCAGTTACATGAGCGAGGGTAAGCAGTACATCGTCGTTTCCGCCGGCAGTAGTTTGATTGCGTTTAGCTTGGGGCAATAAGATTATGCCGCGTTCCTGGGTTCTAATGTCTATTGCCGGAATGCTTCTAGGGGCGTCTTTGTTGTCTGCGCAATCCACACACAAAATGACGAAGGCGGACGTGGATAGATGGATGACGGAACTATCTAACTGGGGACGCTGGGGTAAAGATGATCAGCTAGGCACGTTGAATCTCATCTCGCCCGCCAAGCGACGGGAGGCGTCAGCGCTCGTTAAGCATGGTGTTGTCGTCTCGATGGCGCATGAGATGTTAACGGAGAGAGCAGTCGACAATTCCAACCCGCTCGTTCATGAAATGTTACCGAGCCACGGCGTGTTTTACATAGACAATTACAGTATGTCCTTTCACGGAATGGGACTTACGCACCTGGATGCTTTGTGCCACGCTAGTTACCAGGGAAAACTTTACAACGGGTTTTCGTCGGATAGTATCAACGCGCAGGGTTGTCCTCAAGATTCTGTGTTCGTGCTCAAAGAGGGAATCGTAACGCGTGGCGTCCTGATTGACATCGCCCGCATGAAAGGAGTGGAGTATCTTGAACCGGGCACGCCGATTTATCCGGAAGATTTGGCAGAGTGGGAGAAGCAAACGGGGATCCAAGTCACAGTAGGTGACGCTGTTTTTGTGCGCTCCGGGCGGTGGGCGATGCGCGCGGCCAAAGGCCCCGGGACCAGTTTCGCCGGTTTGCACGCCTCATGCGCGAAGTGGCTTCACGACCGGGGAGTAGCAATATTGGGTGGAGACGCGGATCCGGAAGTGGCACCGTCGCAAATCGAAGGCATACCGGTCCCGATTCATCTGCTAACTTTGGTGGCCATGGGCATGCCGCTTCTTGATGAATGTGATTTGGAGGCGGTCAGCAAAGAAGCGGCTGAGCGCAAGCGCTGGGTGTTTCTGTTTACCGCAGCTCCTTTGGTGGTACGAGGTGGCACTGGTGCGCCAATAAATCCGTTAGCGGTTTTTTAGGGAGAATCGGCTATTCCCTGGGAATGTGGCAGCCGCTCCCTACGTGAACAACCTTTCCTAGGAGGATTTTATGACATCACGACGTGGTTTCCTGGCCGGCGCTGCAATCGGTGCGTTCGGGGCGGTTAAAGGGCGAGCTGCAAGAACGAGTTCGTCTCGAATGCCTTACACTGACTTTGAATCTCGTATCGCTCGACGGGATTTCCGCGATATCACCAAGGACGTTCTGCCCACGCCGTGTATGGTGGTTGATAGAGACCTTTTCGACAAGAACGTGAAGCTTATGGCCGACACTACTAAAGCCAATAGCATCGCGATTCGCCCGCACGTGAAGGTTCATAAGAGCGTCGATGTTGCGCGGATCCAGATGAGTCATGGCGCGGTTGGATTAACAACCGCAACTATCGCCGAGGCGGAGTTGATGTCCAACGCCGGTCTTAAAAATGTGCTTTGGACGAAACAACCGGCCAGCCGCAACAATATCGAGCGGGCGGTGGCGTTATCAAAGAAGGACCCGACGTTCAGCTTTGTGATCGATTCTCCAATTGTGTTTGATTGGCTGGAACAGGCTGCGGAAGCCGAGAACGCGAAGCTCAGACTCTTAGTTTCAGTGGATGCCGCGCTCGCCCGGCAAGGAATTGACAACGGCCAGCCCGCTCTGAACTTGGCTCAAAAGATTGCATCTTCTAAACACATGCAGTTTGAGGGCGTCATGGCCTATGCCGGCGCTGCCGCGCATACACGTGGTTTTGAGGCACGTCGCGGGCGTTCGCGTCAGGATATGGCCGGCCCGCGTGAGACAGTTGAGTTGTGCAAAAAATCGGGTTTGCCGGTTAATGTCTTTACCGGCGGCTCCACCGGAACCTACAATATCGATCACGAGGTCGGCCTTACTGAGCTTGAGGTCGGATCATACGTTTTTATGGACATGAGGTATGCCCCCATCGGCAGCAAAACTGGCGACCAAACCTATACGGATTTCGCATTCGCTATGTCCGTGCTTACGACCGTTGATGAGAAGCTTCATCCCAATCAAGTCGGCATCGACTACGGAAACAAAGCCGGCATAAGGAAGACAGACACGGTCAAGGGAATGCCCTGGATCGAGGTCACCCCGCAGGGCGCTGAGTACGGCGGTCTGAAGTGGAAAGATGGCGACAAGGATTTGAAGCTTGGGGATCGCGTGGAGATCTTCTGTACCGTGCTGGACGACAGCACGAGTTACTACGACCGCTACTACGTTGCGCAGGATGATCGAATCGTCGATGTGTGGCCGATCATGGGCCGCAGCGGCGCCGCCTCCCGATAAGCCAAAGCACCTGCATGGAGCGGCTCTTCTTCGTAAGTGTTGCTGTGCTGTTGTACGCGCCGTCAGCAATCGGTCAAAAAATAGACGTGGGGAAAAGAGAGTTCGCCGCTCGCTGCGCTAGTTGCCACGGTGCGGATGGCGCGGGCGGCGAATTCGGCCCCAGCATTCTGGATGTCCGGCGTACAAGCCCTGCTGCGAGCCGCAGCATCCGCGACATTGTTATGGCAGGCGTTCCCGAATCTGGCATGCCGCCGTTTTCCCTGTCGGCGGAAGAGCTCGATCCATTGGTGGCCTATGTAGAAGCTTTGCGCGCACCCGCCGCTGCTCACCCGGCAGAGGGCGACGCGCACGCCGGCGAAACCTATTTCTTTGGCAAAGGAAACTGCGTGACGTGCCACATGGTGGCCGGCCGAGGAGGAATTCTTGGACCGGACCTCTCGAATCTCGGCCGGGAGGCGCGGCTGGCTCAAATTGAAACAGCGTTGCGCGAGCCCAACACGCTGCCTGTTCCCGGGTATAAATTCGTTTCAGTTCGTCTCCGTTCCGGCCAAACCATTCGCGGACTAATCAAAAACGAGAGCAATTATGAACTGCAATTGTTGAACTTGGATGGAACACTGCGTTTTCTATCGCGAGGTGAGATTTCTGAGGAGACAACCGAGACGAAGCCACTGATGCCGCCGATGAAAGCAACAGACGAGGAAAGACGTGATCTACTGGCGTACTTGAGCCGGCTCTCGACACTCAAATCGCCAGATGCGGTTCTGGCTGGCCGAGAAGCGCCTCGAGGGAAGCCCGCGTTTTCAGCAATCTCGAACCCCAAGCCTGGAGACTGGCCGACCTATAACGGACACCTCAGTGGGAATCGTCACAGCGGGCTGAGCCAGATCAATGCTGGCAACGCATCCCAACTGGGTGCGCGGTGGATGTTCAATATTCCTGGCAGTCGGCGGCTCGAAGTAACGCCGGTCGTCGTCGACGGCATAATGTACGTGACCATGGCCAACGAAGCGTATTCGCTGGACGCGGCCAGCGGTCGGCAGATCTGGCATTACTCGCGGCCACTAACCAAGGGCGTAATCGGTGATGCCGGGACGGCCATCAACCGTGGTGTCGCGGTGTTGCGCGACCGGGTGTTCATGGTTACCGACCACGCGCATTTGATTGCGCTGAATCGGTTCACTGGCCAGTTGCTGTGGGACAGCGAGATGGCCGATTTCCGTAAACACTACGGTGCTACATCGGCTCCGCTAGTGGTCAACGATTTGGTTATCTCGGGGACTTCGGGGGGGGACGAAGGAGCCCGCGGCTTCATCGACGCCTACAAGGCGTCCACCGGTGAACACGCTTGGCGTTTTTGGACCATGCCTGCGCCGGGCGAACCGTTGTCGGAGACCTGGGTTGGGAAAGCAATCGAGCACGGCTGCGTCGACTCCTGGCTGACCGGCACGTACGATCCTAGTACGAACCTGATTTATTGGCCTACGGGCAATCCCTGCCCCGATTTCAATGGAGATGAGCGTAGGGGGGACAATCTCTATTCCAGTTCCGTACTAGCGCTGGAACCCGAAACCGGGAAGCTGCGATGGTATTTCCAATTCAGCCCGCACGACCTGCATGACTGGGACGCCACGGAAACGCCGATGCTCATCGACACCCAGTTTCGAGGGCGTCAACGAAAACTGCTCGTGCAGGCGAATCGCAACGGCTTTTTCTATGTGCTCGATCGCGTGACAGGCGAATTTCTGCGCGCCGAGCCGTTCGTGAAGAAGTTGAACTGGGCGAGTGGGATCGGGCTTGATGGCCGGCCCAAGCTCGTGCCCGGTCAGGAGCCGACGCTGCAAGGGACTGAGACCTGCCCATCCATGGGGGGCGCAACGAACTGGATGTCGACGGCTTTCAATCCCTCGACCAGCCTGTTTTATGTGATGGCGCTGGAGGCCTGCAACATTTACGTGAAGTCGTCGGCCTGGTGGGAACCGGGCCAATCCTTTTACGGTGGCGGAGCGCGACGCGTCCCGGGCGAGACAGCGCAAAAATTCCTGCGCGCGATCGATGTTCAGACTGGCAAGATCGCCTGGGAGGTTCCGCAGGTCGGGTCAGGCAGCAGCGCGGGAGGCGTATTATCGACCGCCGGGGGACTTCTATTTTTGGGAGATGACAGCGGCGCTTTCGCCGCGGTTGATGCGAAAAACGGCAAGCCGTTATGGCATTTCAATACTAACGCAGCGTTCCGCGCCTCGCCCATGACTTACATGGCTGAAGGGAGACAGTATGTTGCGATCGCGGCCGGCTCGAATATCATCGCGTTTGCATTGCCGTAAGCAGCTAACCGCTGCATCGAAGTTGCCGATCGATAAAGCCAAGGACGTCGAAGAACACAATGCACTCTAAGTTAGCGAGGCGCAGAGTTAGAAAGCGGAACTTGTTGTTGTTCGTATTTGCAACCACAGCCCTGGGTCAATCGTCGCCTGCTCCATCTGTCGGGGCACATGTCCGCACGGCGGATGGGCATTCAGATTTGCAGGGAATCTGGACGAACTCAACGATGACGCTGTTGGAACGCCCTATTGGGTTAGGAAAGAGCACAACACTGACCGAGGAAGAAGCCAGCAAATTCGAACACGACATCAGAAAGGCTGAAAGCAGCGATCGGCGCGACGGCTTGCCCGAGGCAGACGTAGGGCGTGGCTACAACGAACTATTCTTTGATCGCGGACCTGGGCTCGCTCGTATTGGCGGCGTCGTGAGAACATCGATCCTCGTCGATCCGCCGGGCGGCCGTCTGCCTCCCTTCACGGCTGAAGCTTGGCGGCGCTTAGCTGAGGCCAATGATTATGCCAAGAAGCATTCTGCCGATCGAGCGCAAGATCGGTCGCTCGCTGAGCGATGCTTGCTCTGGGCCGCCGAGCCACCCATGCTCCCGGCCCCTTACAACAGCACCTATCAAATTGTTCAAACGCCGACGTACGTAATGATCCTCATCGAGATGATGCATGATGTTCGAGTCATCCCATTGGATGACAGGCCGCATCTTCCTCCGAGTGTTCGGCAATGGATGGGTGATTCGCGCGGCCATTGGGAGGGTGCGACACTCGTCGTCGACACGACGAACTTCACGGACAAAGCAAGTCTGATTGGTTCGGATCAAGATCTCCACGTAACTGAGCGCTTCACACGCGTAGACGCGAGTACGATTCTTTACAACTTTACGATTGAAGATCCGACGACATTCCTCAGGCCTTGGACAGGAGAGTTTCCCTTTAGGGCGACTCCCGGACCTGTTTACGAATACTCATGTCATGAAGGCAATCGCGCCCTGGTTAACATTCTGCTCGGTGCGCGTGCGCAGGAACGGAAACAAGACAACGTGAAATCAAGCGGTGAAAAGTGATGCGCCGGAATAGGTGTAATAACCAATGACAGTAAGACGATCATGCCCTCTGCAGCAGCCACTCAGAGTTGGTCGAACGATCTTGGACTGTAGTTCGGGACAACTGAAACCCGGTACTCAGCTCAACCAAAGCGGCAGATGCGTGGCTCTTGGTTGGCTAACCCAATGAACCCTCGTTCAACTATTCACGGCCGTTGGCATGAGTAGACACCAACTTACATGGCCTACGCAGTATTGTGTTGTTCGAGTCCTGTTCCTACTGCTTACTATCGGGTACGCACAGGAACTGAAACAAACGCTCGTGCCGGCGCCACGTAGGTTTGTAGTTCGCTTAACCCCGAAGCCAGGAGATTTTCATACGCCGTCGATCGCGATTGACCCTTCGAATCCTCAGAACTTGGTCGTCGGGTTCCAAGCGAAGGCGAGCGTCGCATATTCCAGGGACGGCGGCATTCACTGGGCTCTTTCTTCAGAAATTGCTCCGATCGACTATCGGTCTACCGGCGATACTTCAGTCGCTTTCGATCATCGCGGACGTGCGTTCTTATGCTTCATCGCGCATGATGGCCCGGGGCCGTTCAAGTACTGGGGGCACAACCCCAAGCGGAACGCGATTCTCGTTCGGCGTTCGCTAGATGGTGGCGCGACATGGGAATCACGAACGAATTCGGTCATTGGTCACGCCGAAGCGCCGGGAATACCGTTCGAAGACAAACCTTACCTTTTAGCTGACAATCACGCGACAAGCGCTTTTGCGGGCAATCTGTACGTCGGATGGACTCAGGATGGAACGAAAGAGGCATTGATTCTGTTGTCGCGTTCCACCGACGGTGGGTTGACATGGTCAGCCCCGGTACGAATTAGCGATCAGCCAGGCTTGCCTCGGGACGATAACGGGACTGTGGAAGGTTTCCACGGGGTTGTTACGCCAGATGGTGCACTCCATGTAGTCTTCAGCGACACCAACCACATCGAGTACGCGGTCTCGCGTGACGGCGGAAAGAACTTTTCTCGAAATCGTTCGATCGCAAACACAGCACCGTCACACTTCGCAGTCCAGGATGCTGCAGAAGCGAATGGCTACCCCCAGATCGGTATGACTGCGGACAGCAGCGGGGGCCATCCACGGCTATATGTTACGTGGTCGGATTACCGGAATGGCGATGTCGATATTTTTTGCATCTCATCTGCAGATGGAGGCCGACATTGGGATTCTCCGGTGCGGGTGAACAGTGATCCCGTCCACAACGCCGCCGACCAACTATTTCAGTGGCTAGCTATCGATCCCACTTCCGGCTCAGTAAACATCGTCTTCTATGATCGCCGCCGCGATCCGGCCAACCGATCCGTAGATGTTGTTTTGGCAAGATCGAGCGACGGAGCTCGTAACTTTAAAAACTATCTCCTGAGTGAACATTCATTCGATCCGCTTGGTAGCGCCATCGGAGAATACACAGGATTAGCCGCTTCCAATGGCCGCGTCCTCGCGACATGGACCGAGATCTTGCCCAACGCGCAAGTATCCGCTGGCGGCCGATCAAGGCCGGCCTCCGCCATTCAGGTTGGAATCGCAGATTTTCGACCCACGGCAGGGAGTCAAGAAGCTCAGTGAAGCAAGCCGAGTTCGGCCGTATTGGGGTTTACACGCTAACCGACGTGCGTGTCTCGTTCGCCTTGTTTGCTGGCTTGATTCCTGCTTGCCCTTCTGCACAGGGGCTCGACGCCCTGGCTCCTGAGGACTTTCTTGCTGGATCGGTCGACGCCCTTATCCTCCTAGTGCGGACCAGAGCGGGCAGATAAGGGGACCCAACTGATACAAAGGGAGATCAAGAGATCCGCCGAGCCAGAGAAAATCCTATTCAAGGCTAAGCCATTCAGCGAGATTTCAAAACGCGCCAAATCGTTGAGATGTGTCGTGCCTAAGGGCAGTTGATCAGATAACGTTGAGCGAATCAGGAGGAATTTTTCGTGAACGGGGATATTGACTGTTTCAAACTCTCAGTAGGTACTTGGCTGGTGATGGCTTTGTTGCTCACGTCTTCGTTGGGCCGAGCTCAGATGCTCCGAGGACAGATGTCCTACGAGGAGAAGTGTGCCGTCTGTCATTCGTTCGGGGCTGCTGGTTCTCGGGCGCCAACTCGAGACACCTTAGGTGAGTTTACTCCTGAGCGAGTACTGGAGGTGATTACCAATGGCGTGATGAAGTCGGAGGCAGAAGGATTGACTGACGAACAGAAGCGTGGAATCGCCGAGTACATTACACTCCGGCCGTTAGGCAGTTCCGCGAAGGGGGGCGCATCCAGCATGAAGAACCAATGTTCTGCGTCCAAGGCGATTGGTGAACATCTGGAGCGCGCGTTATGGAATGGATGGAGTCCTGACCATAGCAACGCTCGGTTCCAGTCTAGCGGCGCGGCAGGCATAACTGCCGACCAAGTTCCACGGCTCAAACTGAAATGGGCATTTGGGTTCCCCGGCGCGACCTCAGCTTACGCTCAACCGACCGTTGTAGACGGTCACACTTTTGCGAGCAGCGATGCTGGATATGTCTATTCGCTCGCCGCAGACAGCGGCTGCATTTATTGGTCATTTTCGGCATCGGCTGGGGTTCGCACACCGATCATCATTGGAGATGGGCCAGCACGAGGCATGGCCAATGTGCGGCGCATTGCTTACTTTGGCGACGTTCGCGCAAACGTCTACGCTTTGGATGCAGATACCGGGAGGCTTTTGTGGAAGGCGCAGGTTGAGCGACACCCCCAGGCGCGCATTACCGGCGGATTGGTTCTCGAAGGCGATCGTCTTTTGATTCCAGTGTCTTCTCTAGAAGAGCTATCGGGTAACGACAGTCACTACGAATGCTGTACATTCCGCGGAAGCGTCGTAGCCTTAGAGGCGAGCAGCGGAAACCAGATCTGGAAGACGTACACAATCCAGGACGAGCCCAAGCCGACAAGAAAGTCGGCTAGTGGCGCCCAACTGTGGGGTCCAGCTGGTGGTGCTGTTTGGAATACCCCGACGGTAGACACTGAACGAGGTGAGGTGTATTTTGGCACAGGGAATGCGTATACTTCGCCTGCCGCCGCAACAACTGATTCCGTGATGGCTCTTGACCTCAGGAGCGGCCGAATTCTTTGGTGGCATCAGGTCGTTGCTCAAGATGCCTGGCTCATCGGTTGCGGACGGGATGACCGAGCACGTACCGATCATTGTCCAGATCGCAATCTTCAAAACAGTAGCTATTTCGATGTGGACATGGCCGCATCGCCGATATTGCACCAGTTGCCAGATGGCAAACGTATTCTGATCACGACCGGCGAGGCGGGTCTAGTTAACGCTCTCGATCCAGCCCACGAGGGGCGCGTTGTTTGGACGGCCGACCTGGGCAGGATGCCGACACAGCTACCACGTGGGCCGGGACAAGGCGAAAATCAACCAGGCGTCGCATTTGGCGGAGCAGTCGACGAACGCGCCGCCTACTTCCCTCTAGAACGTCACGAAGGCGGTATCACGGCGATAAACCTGCTCACAGGCAAAGAGCTTTGGCATACGCTAGGTCCAAAACCCAATTGCAATGGTGAACGAGGATGCAATGCGGAACAGCAGTCCGCTGCAACAGTTATTCCCGGCGCCGTCTTCTCGGGAGCTCGGGATGGAATGCTGCGTGCCTATTCGACCCGCGATGGCAAGATTCTATGGGAATTCAACACGAAGCAGTCATTCGAAACTGTCAACGGCGTTGTGGCGAAGGGTGGCGGGCTCGGCGGACCGGGTGTAACGGTTGCCGGAGGGATGGTGTTTTCCAATTCCGGATATGGAGTGCTCCAGGGTACGCCCGGTAACGTTCTGTTAGCATTCGGAGTTAAATAGCTATTGGTTCTCAAATAAATAAGGAAAACCGCCTGTTATTTAGCCGTATGTGCATGACAAGGTTGGCAGGCCGCGCTTCTTCGACCGAGGCCAATGTGAGTCCAGGCGCACGCCAGGCTGACAATGAACCCCACATACAACACTGTATGGAACCGGAACGGGCAGGCTGAAGGCCGGGTTGAGGGCTTGGTCGGCTGCTTTGGAGCGGAGGAATCTGAAACCCATAAAGTATGTCACCGGTGTTGCATCGTAAAAACGGAATTGAACGGTCGTGGTCGACGTGCCGACACACTCAATACGGCGTAGGAGCTGATATTACATTCCGAACCCGAGATCGCCGCTACGGCAACGCCCGATGCTACTTGGCGGACTGTCGATGCTCTTCTTCAATTTGCTCGACGTGCATCCGGGGCGAATGGCTACGTGTTGTGCGACCTGAACGATGGGCACCTCAACCCACTGTCAAGCCGGCACATCTGCCATTGGCAGGGGGTTGATTTCATTTGATGAGTTCATCGCAACTTCTTACCCACTCCGAGAAGAAGAGAAACGTATGAGGACTGCTCACATTCGCATTCGGTGGGGAACATCTGCATGGACAGTTTGGAGGCGCTCGACCGATTGTCTCGGATCCTCGAAACTGTATATCAGCTTCCGCGCCTTACGGCCTGTCTTGCCTCTAGAGTTAGCTGCCTTGAATGTAGAATTAGCGAGTATTAAGATCAGCGATCGCATCTCGGGATTGCTTGCTGCGGTCTGCCTGATAGGCGGTTTTACGACCGCTGGCTGAGAAATAGGACCTATCCACTGAGCACATGTACGAGATGGGGACTACACGTCAAATGAATTCGCATGTCAAGCCATTGAACGCTACTCACGCCTTGGCCACGCAAACTTGTCGATGCGTCGAAGCCTCACTGTCACGGAAGATCGCGCAACAGGTACATGGCCGATGATAAGTAGTAGTTTCGGGCGATGGCGTTGATCTGCCGTTCACCGAGCTCAATGAGCGCCTGGGCCTTGATCCTCTTCGCGTCCCTGTTTGCGCTGTCGTTTACCAAGACGTAATCGGCGAGTTCGGCGGCCCATTTGAAGTCGTGGGCAGCCAGCACCTCGCGCGCGTGTGCCAATACCCGGTCGGGACCACCAATCAAGGCGACCAGCTTGGCTGCGTGATCCTTCTCCGCTAGGGGAAACAAGTCGGTAGCGTTTCCGTCGAACCATCCCACGCGATCGGCGTAGATGCCGCGGACCGTCCACTCGACGCCACCGTAGAACTCCTGGAGGTATGGATTCTCCGCCAGAGCGGGAGGAAGCTTGACGTGCAGCACCAGCTCGTCGGGGCGCTCACCCTGCTTCATCCCCTGGATGGTCTGATCGAGAATGGACTTGATGCCATCGCGGTACGCCGTGAGCGCGGCGCGCGCGGCGCCGCCACCCAAAACCGGGCGTGTGTGGCTCGGCACAACTTCATCCGGTCCGAGCGCTATCATCTTCTCCAGGCTGGCAATCCAATCCTCAGGGGTACGTAGCCGTGCGCCCCGGATCGGGCTGATGTTCGGAAAGCTGCGCAGGAAGTCGTCTCCTGACATCAAAACGTGCTTTTCAGGCAGCCAGACCGAGATGGCGTCCGCCGTCTCGCCCGGTGTGTACAGAAGCTGTAGTCGCACGCCGGCAACGGTCTGCGCCAGTTGGTCGCCTTTGAACGTGCGCGTAGGAGGCAAGTACCCTTCCCGTGTCGGGGGCGTGACCCGCCCCACCTCCAGTTGAACGCCCGCGTTAATGTACATCGACTCCGGTAGCGCCATGCCGAACTGGTCGCCGCCATCGCGCCCGGCTCGGCCGATATCCGGCACGGCCTCGACGAATCGCTGGTGGCTCAGGATCTCAGGATGATCCGTTCCGGCAAAGACGCGCGCTCCGCCGGTGTGATCCGGGTGCGAGTGGGTGTAGATGATCGCTCGCACTGGCTCGCGCAGGAGACCGCCGAACGCGGTCCTGATAGCGCGTGCAGCGACGGGATCCGTGGCTGTATCCACAATGATGGAGCCGGTGTCCCCCTGGATCAGGATGACGTTGCTGGCTGAGTACCCTACGGCCACATACACACCATCGGTGACTCGGATCACCTCCCTCCGGAACTCGCTCGACTCCGCCCGCAATTTTTCGCGACCGCCGTAGTCCTGCGCAGCCGCACGCAGGTACGATGCCAAAAACATCGTGACCGCCAGCGCAGATGTCCAACAAGTCCAACGCTGCATAGAAGCCTCCGGTTCGTATGAGAGCTAATTCTGACATCAGGATAACGGGTGGTTACGCGCCGTGAAATCCGGCAACGCCCGATCGCTGCGAGATGCGTCCGTGCTGCGCGCAAGCGGGCTAGGCCGATGGCGAACTAGCTGAAAAGGTGTCTCGCGTTGAGCCACCCAATCATCTGGCCTATGACGCCCTTCTGCGTCGGGCGATCACCTACTCGCCTTCGATCAGCGGAAGGCGACTACACGTCCAAGTGAATCTCGCAACTAGAACCAACTTTGACTTTCGTCCAGCCGACCGACCCTAGATACACTTCGAGAAGCTTTAGGAGAGTCTGCACTTGCTGCAGTCGCCGAATCGGGATGTCGAGGGTTCGCAGATGACGCTCGGTGTTCGGTTAGGGCTTGCTGCGGTCAAAGGTAAACGGAAAACTCTTGCCGGCCTGGGTTACGGCTCCCTGAATTGACTTTCGATCCTGCGCAACCGTGCCTTCGAAACGGCTGCCGAACGTACTCCACTCGATCGCGAGCGAGGAATCTTTTCGTTTCACGCTGCTCGCCTCTGCGCCTTTGATGTTCTGCGCCGGAAAATCCATCGTGGCGATCAGGCCGTCGGCGGTGTTCTTGAAATGGAAGAAGTAGGTTTGTTGCTCGCCGCCGGCAGAGAGGATGCCGGACCAGTCACCGTCGATGTCCGAGGGTTCGGCAGGTTTGTGTTCAGCTTTGGGGAACGTGCCGCGCCGCAGGATGAACGGGACTGAGCCTGAGGTGCTGCCGAACTCACCTTCGATTGTTGTAGCCGCGGCATCCAATTTGCCGTCGTACGATGCCTTGAGAGTCTTTAAGTCGAATGTGAGGCGCGAGTCGGCAAACTGGATCGACTCGACCGGAATGGTCGCGCCTTGATCCACGCTCTCCAGCGTGGCTTTGAGACCGTTCTCAGCTTTGCTGATGTGCAAAGCGAGCCGGAGATCGCCCGTGGACGGGAGATTCAGCGTACCGATCCAATCGCCGGTGACGTCCTGCGCGTACACAGCGGCGAGCGCCAGAAGAAAAAGCGGAAATGAGCGAAGCTGACGTTTTGACATTCTGAACTCCTTTATTCGGGGCGCAGCGCTACCACGGGATCGACCCGCAAAACGCGCCGCGCCGGCAGATAGCTGGCGAGCGTGGCGATCGCGAGGAGGATCACTGCTGTGGCTAAGATGGTCAATGGATCTGCCGCACTGACTTCGAACAACTGGCTCTGAATGAGGCGCGCGCCCCCGAGGGCGCCGAGGACGCCGATGCCAGCGCCGAAAGCCGCCAACCGCAGCCCGCGCCCGACGACGAGCCGCAGTACCGCGCCACGCTCGGCCCCCAGCGCGATGCGGATTCCAATTTCGCGCGTCCGCTGTGTCACCGAATATGCGATTACGCCATACAGGCCGAGCGCGGCCAAAAACAGGGCCGTCGCGGCGAAGAATGCCACAAGACGCATCCCAAACCGGCGCGGCGCGAGTGAATTGGCGACCAAATCTTCCATACTGCGGAAGGAATGCACCGCTTGGCGCGGATCGGTGTTGTGCACGGCTTCCCGAATCGTGCCGGGTAGCTCGCCCGCGTCCGCGACGCGCGCCTTCGCCAGAATCGAGACAAGTGGCTCCGCGTGCTGGAACATGCTGAGGTAGTACACGCCTTTTCCGCTGTCGGCGGCGAGATTC
>Ga0126381_100004867_pt1 | contig 14676 bp, 13 predicted proteins | sample PanSoiMetPlot_28_FD_96465 | JGI IMG/M metagenome (GOLD analysis project Ga0126381, IMG submission 96465) | Tropical forest soil microbial communities from Panama - MetaG Plot_28 | ecosystem: Environmental > Terrestrial > Soil > Tropical forest > Bulk soil | place: Panama | collected 2016-02-17
CGCGGTCGCGATGCCGATCGGCACGTTGACGAACAGCACCCAGCGCCATGACAGGTAGGTGGTCAGCAGACCGCCTGCGACCAGGCCGACCGCGGCACCGCCGCCGCTCATCGCGGCATACACGCCGAACGCCCGGTTGCGCTGCGGACCCTGCGGGAAAGTGGTGGTGATCAGCGCGAGCGCCGTTGGCGCGATCATGGCGCCGCCGACTCCCTGGACGGCTCTGGACGCGAGCAGCCAAGCCTCCGACGTGGCGAACCCGCCGAACAGCGAGGCCGCGGAGAACAGCAGCAGGCCGACAATGAAGATTCTCTTCCGGCCAAGCAGGTCTCCTGAGCGGCCGCCGAGCAGCAGCAGGCCGCCGAACGTGACTGCATACGCGTTAACGACCCACTCAAGGCCGTTGCCGCTAAAGCCGAGCGCGTGCTGGATGTGAGGTAGAGCGACGTTGACGATGGCCGCGTCGAGCACGACCATCAACTGGGCCGTGGCGATGACCACGAGGGCCAGGCCTAGATGGCGGCTGACGCCGCCCTCCGGCCGGCCGGTAACCGTTTGTGTCGATGACACGGGCGGTCTCCTAACCTTTCTTAGGGCGTGCTTATCCTGCACCGCGACCAGACATGGTTCACGGCGTCAAGGAATTACATAAGGGGAATGGATTGGTCGCGAATCCCCGTGATCTCAGCCTGGCTTCATCCCCGGTATACAACCCACCAGGCAGATACGATCAGCGTCGCGATCGGTTATGAGATAAGCGGCAGCGCCGTGCTCGTACTCACCTCCTCGGCCGCCGGCGTACTCGCCAACGCTGCGTTCATCTTGCGAATGAGCCGAAGGAATAGCTCTCGCTCATCCACGTCCAGCGCCTGCGTCCACGGCATTTGCTTGAGCATTTCCTGCTCGATCGTTGCCTTAATTTCAAGGCCGCTTGGCGTCAGTACAAGGTTCTTGATCCGCCGATCAGCTGGGTTGGCCTCGCGCTTGGCTAGCCCGCGCTGCTCCAGCGCATCGGCGATCATGGTGACGAACGACGGGTCACAGTGCAGGCGCTGGCCCAGGTCCTTCATGGTCACCGCCGCGTCGAGCCGACGGATCGCCTTCATGCAGGACACCGGCACGTTAAAGCGCTCAGCCAGCCGCTCACTGCGCTGCAATAGCTGGGTGACGAACTCGGTCATAGCATCGAAAAGTTCATGATCGAGGTCGTTACCGCCCGGACACCAGCTCACTGTCGCCTCCTCCCGCACCTAGGGCACTCATACACATACTGAACAGTTGAGTACCTCAACCATATTCCGGATTACTTGAGGTTGTCAAAGATTATTTCCCTCAAGCTTGCGGGCTACACCTACGAGGACGCCGTACTCTGCGGGACCCCCTGGCACGTCGGCTGGCTCGTCGGGCCGCCACATCGGCGTGTAGACGAGACCAGGCTCTAGCAGGTCGTACCCATCGAACAGGCGCGATATCTCGGCACGCGAGCGCAGGTGAATCTGGGTCGCGACGCTGCGGTTGTATACCGTCTCAGCAGCCTGCATCACCGTCGGCCTGCTCCCCTCGTCCGTGGCATGACCGAGTACGAGGTAGCTTCCTGGCGCCAGCGCGTCGCGCACGGTGGCCATGATCTGCCGGGGATTCGCGTCGTCGCCGATGAACTGAAGCACGGCCAAGACGATCAAGGCAACCGGGCGGCTGAAGTCGATGAGCTGCTTGACGGTGTCGTGAGCAAGGATCTTCTCAGGTGCGCGCAGGTCGGCTTCGACGATCGCGGCGTTGTCATTGCCGGCCAGGATGGCCTTGCTGTGCGCGATCGCGACCGGGTCGACGTCCACGTAGACCACCCGAGCGCCGGGATCAGCTTGCTGCGCGATCTCGTGCACGTTGCCTGACGTCGGGATCCCAGAGCCCAGGTCTAGGAACTGGTCTATTCCGGCTGCCGCCAGGAACCGGACCGCGCGGCCGAGGAACGCGCGATTGGCCCGCGCGATCTCCCGCATGTTGGGCTCGACCGCCACGATCGCGCGGCCGACGTCCTGATCAGCCAGGAAGTTATGCGTGCCGCCGAGCCAGTAGTCGTAGATCCTCGCGACGTTCGCTCGCTTGGTATCGACTCCCGGCGGCACCCAATCCGGCCTGGCTTCGTCGGCCATCGCGCCTCCAGTCTGTTGCGGATTCTCACGCACTGTGCATTTGCGTCGTGCGTTAGCACATCCTTGCTGGATCTAACGCCTAACGCACAAACCTGAAGCGCACGCAATGGCGCCAAGGAGCCTTCGATGCGATAGATTTTGCTGATTACACGATATCGCGCGAACTAAGCGTCGGGAGACGGGCTGCAGGCGGACGGGTCGTCAGGAATGGTGCTGATGCAGTCGTGGTCTCACAGCTAGCCGAGAACGGCGGATCCTTCCACCGCCGCTGGCAGGGCCCAGATCTCAATGGCATTGCGGTGCTTACCCTTACCCGAGCGGGTCACGTCGCGGCCTGGTCGGTCACCGCAAGCAGGCTGTTCGGATATTCAGCTGACGACGTCACGGGCAAGCACGTGTGCGACGTCCTGCTGACCGGTCCGGGACAGCGCCACCTGGTCACCCAGGCACTAGCCGAGGTCGAAGGCGGGCGGATGTGGACGGCGATCCTTCCGGTGTCAACCGCGCACGGCAGCTCCCAGGTCACCATTCACTGCGAGCCGATCGAAGGCGACGGCACCGGGCTCCTGATGATCGCCAGGCGAGCGGCGGCACAGCCGGGCCACGAGGTTCTGACCGACGCGGCCACCAAGATCGGCACAACGCTTGACCTGCACCGCACTGCTGCCGAGGCGGCGGATGTGGCGGTACCCGCCTTCGCTGAGGCGTGCGCGATCTTCGTGTCCGAGCGGCTGCTGGTCGCCGACGAGCTCCGGCCTTACGCGACCGGACCCGCGGTCGTCGTGCGGCGCTTGACTGCCAGGCTGTCCGGCCAGCCCGCGTCGATCACAGACGGCCTGCTGCGTCCAGGCGAGGTAGTCGTCTTCAGCTCCGAGTCGCCGAGCTACCGGGCGATGACTCAGCGCGGGCCGGTGCTGTTCGACCAGCTCGACGCCGAGACGGCGGAGCGGCTGGCCAGGCGTCCAGGCACCCAGGCGATGTTCGATCCCTACACGTCGTTCCTCGCGGTGCCGCTGGTCGCCCGCGGCGTCGTGCTGGGCTGCGCGAACTTCGCCAGGTCCGCCGCCTGGGCAAGGTTCTCGGCAGCGGACATCGGGCTGGCCGAGGAGCTTGCCTCGCGCGCGGCGGTGTCGATTGACAACGCCAGGCTGTACGACCGCGAGCGGCGGACCGCGTCGGCGCTGCAGCAGGGCTTGCTGCCGAGCGAGCCGAGCGTGCCCGCAGGCCTTGCGGTAGCGCATCAGTACATCCCGGTGGGCGCGAGCATCGTCGGCGGTGACTGGCACGACATCGTGCCGCTCCGCAGCGGCCGCGCCACGCTGATCGTCGGTGACGCGATGGGACACGGCCCTGAGGCTGCGGCCGTCATGGTTCAGCTGCGCACGGCCGCGCACACGCTGGCGGACCTCGAGCTAGAGCCGGAGGACATCCTGCTCCGGCTCGACCGGATGGCGACCGGAATGCCCGCCGCGCCGTTCGCGACCTGCATCGCCGCGATCATCGACCCCGCGACCAGCACCTGCGTGATCGCGAAGGCCGGCCACCTGCCGCCGATGCTGATCCTGGCGAACGGCGAGACCAGCGTGGTCGACGTCCCGCTCGGCCTGCCAATCGGGCTTGGCGCTGGATCGTACGAGGCCGCCAAGATCAGGTTGCCTCGCGGAGCGACTCTCGCGCTCTACACGGACGGGCTGGTCGAGAGCCGAACCAGGCCGCTCGACGACGGCCTGTCGGCGCTGAGCGAGGCGCTGGGCTCTGCGCTTACCCGCGCGAGCCGCACGCTAGATGAAACCTGCCAGGAAGTCACGCAGGCGCTGCATTCGCGCGGCGAGGACGACATCACGCTCGTGCTTGCCCAGGTGATTGGCGGCCCGGAGAAACAGGCCTAGCTGCGGCGGTACCTCCGGACCGCCAGCGGTGCGAAGACGACGCTGATCCCGATCGCCCACAGGATCGACTGCAAGACCGGGGTCGCGACCGGACCGCCGAGCACCAGGCCGCGAGATGCAGCGCTCAGAGCAGTTACCGGGTTGATCTTCACCCACGCCTGCAGCCAGCCCGGCAGCGTAGAGGTCTGGACGAACACGTTGCTTCCGAACGTGAGCGGGAACATCACGATGAACCCGAACCCCTGCAGGCTCTGCGGCGACTTCACGTACAGCCCAAGCAGCACCCAGATCCAGCCGACCGCAAACCCGAACGCGAACATCAGTACGACCGCGGCGAGCGCGGACAGCGGATTGGTCCCGATGCGGAAGCCGAGCAGCGAGCCGTACCCGAATGTGATAGCGATCGTGATGAAGTAGCGCACGAAGTCACCCATGATCGCCCCGGTCAGCGGTGCCGACCTAGCGATCGGCAGGCTCTTGAACCGGTCGAAGATTCCCTTGGTGAGGTCGTTGTTCAGGGCGATGCCGGTGCCCATGCTCGCGAAGACGACGGTCATCGCGGTGATCCCTGGCATCACGTACTCAAGGTAGGTGTGCCGGGTCTCGCCCTTTATCGAGCCGCCGAATAGGAACACGAACAGGGTCAGAAAGACGATCGGCTGCAATGTCACGTCGAGCAGCTGCTCTGGATTGCGCCTGATCCGGACGAGCGACCGCCAGGCGAGCGTCAGCGCGTGCCGCAGCACGCGATCGGGCGTCATGCTCTTGGCGCGGCCGGGCAGGCCAGGCAGGCCGGGCTCGACCGCGTCCGACCGAGCCGTGATCGCCGTCATCGCGCCCCCTCTTTGGCTTCCTGCCGCTCTTCCGCCGCGTGCCCGGTCAGCGCCATGAACACCTCATCCAGGCTTGCCAGCCGCAGCGCAAGCTCGGTGACCTCTATCTGCTCCGCCTGCAGGCTGCTGACCACGGCCGGCAGGACGTTGGCGTCGTCGACCGCGACAGAAAGCAGGCCGGGATCATCCACCGAGCTGGCCGGGGAGACACCGACGGCGGCGGTCACGATCTCGGCGGCCGCGGGCAAGTCAGCGGGATCGGCAGGACGCACGTCGAGCGTCTGCCTGCCGACCTTGGCCTTCAGCTCGGCGGCTGTGCCGGTCGCGATCACCTGGCCGTGGTCGATCACCGCGATCTCGCTGGCCAGCCGGTCGGCTTCGTCGAGGTACTGGGTGGTCAGCAGCACGGTCGTACCCTCGGCAACCAGCGTCCTGATCATCACCCATACCTCGCCCCTACTGCGCGGGTCGAGGCCCGTGGTCGGTTCGTCGAGGAACAGCACCTGCGGGCGCTGGATCAAGCTGGCGGCTAGGTCGAGCCTGCGCCGCATGCCGCCTGAGTAAGTCTTGACCGATCGAGCCGCGGCGTCGGCCAGCTCGAAACGCTCGAGCAGCTCGCCCGCCCGCCTCTTGACCTCCGCCTTCGGTATCTCGAGCAGCCGGCCGATCAGCAGCAGGTTCTCAAAGCCGGTGAGGTCCTCGTCGACTGCCGCGTACTGGCCGGTCAGGCCGACCAGCTCGCGAACCCGGTCGGCCTGGCGCACGACGTCAGCCCCGCAGACCTTGGCGCTGCCGCCATCGGGCCGCAGCAGCGTGGCCAGCATCCTGACCACCGTGGTCTTGCCGGCGCCGTTGGGTCCGAGCAAGCCGAGCACCATGCCGGGGCTGACTTCAAGATCGACACCGTCTACCGCGAGCGTCTTGCCGAACCGCTTGACGAGCCCGTGAGCCTCGATCGCGTAAGTCACGAGACGCAATATATCGCGTCTCCGAATGAACGCAACATATCGCGTCTTGGCGTCTTCGCGTGAGGTGTCGTGACCGATTACTAAGGCTCGGGCCAGGCATGCACGGGCTCATTGGCGTGCATGTGCTCGATGTAGCTCTGCGTCATCAGCCGGAGCGCCTCGGCCCGATCGGCACCGGCGCGTCGCGAGAGCGTCGCGACGGCGCCGATCTGCCAGGAAGCACCGGTGCGGCCGGTCAGGCAGCGCTGCTCGATGATGCCGAGCAGCCGGTCGGCGTCAGCCTGGTCAACGCCCCAGCGGCTGAGCCCGTCATTAGCCATCGGCAGCAGCCTGCGCAGTACAAGCTCGGCGGCCGGCGCCTCGCCGAGACCAGGCCAGTACAGTTGCGCGTCCAGTCCGTGACGCGCCGCCGAGTGCAGGTTCTCGGCGGCGGTCGCGAACGACATCTGACTCCAGATCGGGCGCTCGGCCTCTGCGAGCGCGCGGACGAGCCCGTAATAGAACGCAGCGTTCGCCATGATGTCGACGACAGAAGGGCCGGCCGGCAGCACCCGGTTTTCCACACGCACGTGCGGCTTGCCGTCAACGACTGCATAGACCGGCCGGTTCCAGCGGTAGATCGTGCCGTTGTGCAGGCACATCTCGGCGAGCTCCGGGCAGGCGCCGCTGTCGAACATGACCTGCGGGTCCTCGTCCTCGCAGATCGGCAGCAGCGCGGGGAAGTACTGGATGTTCTCTTCGAACAGGTCGAAGACCGAGGTTATCCACCGCTCGCCGAACCACACCCTCGGCCGCACTCCCTGCTGCTTGAGTTCCTCTGGCCTGGTATCCGTGGCCTGCTCGAACAGCGTGATCCTGGTCTCGTGCCACAGCTGGCGCCCGAACAGGAATGGCGAGTTGGCCGCGAGCGCGACTTGCACCCCGGCGAACGCCTGGGCCGCGTTCCAGTAGCTGGCGAAGTCCTCGGGGCTCACCTGGGTGTGCAGTTGCACGCTGGTGCACGCGGCCTCGGGCGTGATGCTGTCGGCGTGGGTGAGCAGCGGCTCGGGCCCGTCGATCTCGATTCGCATGTCCTCGCCCCGGGCGGCGAATATCTGCTCGTTGAGCACCCGGTACCGAGCGTTCGCCGACATCGCGCCTTCGTGCACGTCCTCCTTCTGCAGCGTCGGCAATATGCCGACCATGACCAGCCGGCTTCCTGCGCCTCGGGCTTTGGCGTCCGCAGCGTTCAGGCTGGCCCTGACCTCGGTCTCGAGCCCGGCGAACGCGTCTGCCTTGAGCTCGCGGGGCGGCACATTGATCTCGAGGTTGAACTGCCCGACCTCGGTCGCCCAGGCCGGATCGGCGATCGCGTCAAGCACAGCGGCGTTGCGCATCGACGGCGCGCCTTGCTCGTCGACCAGGTTCAACTCGATCTCCTGCCCGACGAGCGACGGGCCGCCGTCAAACACGCGCTCCCGCAGCATCTGGGCGAATACATCGAGCGAGCGCCGCACCTTGTCGCGGTACTTGCGCCTGTCCTCGCCGCCGAACGTGATCGGCTGAATGTCACGACCCATTCCGCCCTCCCAGACCGCCCTGATCCCGCCCAGCCCATCCCTCACACATTCGCATGTCGCCGCAGTTCACGCCAGCAGCATTGTCATCGTCATGGCTGACGGGCAGTATGTGCGGGTGAGCCTCGGAGTGAACCGCGAGGTTGCCGAACTCTGGTCGGACGCCATAGGGGCGGCCGGCACGGTGATCCGCTACGGACACTGGGGCCGGCCCGTGCTCGTCTTTCCTTCTGAGCAAGGAAATGCCTTTGATTTTGAAAGCAACGGCATGGTCGGTGCCGTCTCCAGCCTGATCGATTCAGGTCGGCTCAAGGTCTACTGCGTCGGCAGCCACGACGCGGCCTCCTGGTCGAATAAGAGCGTGGACCTCGAGGAGCGGGCCAGGCGCCACGGTGACTACGAAGCCTGGATCATCAACCAGGTCGTGCCGTGGATCAGGGAAGATTGCGGTGCACCTAGCCACGGGGGCGAACTCGAGATCGCCACACTGGGGTGCAGCCTCGGCGCCTATCACGCCGCCAATTTCGCGTTGAAACGGGCCGACCTTTTCCCGATGGCGTTGTGCTTCTCAGGCAACTACGACCCTTCGACCTGGGACGGGTGGGGTGAGCGCGGCACCGCGGCGTACTTCAACAACCCGATCGACTACGTCACGCACCTGCACGGCGACCACCTGAGCTGGCTGCGCGAGCGGATCAGCCTGCTGCTGGTCTGCGGGCAGGGCGCGTGGGAGGACACCACCGGATCACTGCCGAGCACCAAGCAGTTCGCCGCGCTGCTCACCAGCAAGCAGATCAGGCACGAACTCGACCTGTGGGGTCACGACGTGCCGCATGACTGGCCGTCCTGGCGCGCTCAGCTTGCTCATCACATGCCCAGATTCTGCTGACCGAGGAGGAACGGCCGTTGACGTCCACGAGTCACATGATCGGGTTGCTGCTCGGCACCGAAGAGGACTGGCCACGGGCGTTCGAGGCGATACTGCGCCGCCTCGGGCCGGTCGAAGGCCCGGACGGCGCCTCGCACTCCTTTGATTGCGAGCGGATCAGCATCGAGCCATTCGACCTGCGGTCCAGACCCCGTTACGGCCTTGTCATCGACCGGCTGGCGTACTGGTACTACCACCCAAGGGAGTGGCTCAAGAAGGTCGCGCTGATGGACAGCGTCTACCTGCTGAACAGCCCGTTCACGTTCCAGTCGATGGAAAAGCACGCGGCCTACTGCGCGATGATGCGGCTCGGGCTCAAGGTGCCGGCCACCGTGCTCGTGCCGTACAAGAACCCGGTGGACAACGCCAGGTATGCATACACCGCGGCCAGGTACAACAAGTCGTTCGACCTCGACGCGATCGCCGAGCAGATCGGCTATCCGCTGTTCATGAAGCCCTACGACGGCGGCGCCTGGCGCGGGGTCTCCCGGATAGGCAACGCGGCCGAACTGCACGCCGCCTACGACGACAGCGGCGAGATGCTCATGCACCTGCAGAAGGCCATCGACGGCTACGACATCTTCGCCCGTTCACTGTCCATCGGCGCCGAGACCATGGTGATGCGCTTTCAGCCAGAGCAGCCGATGCACCAGCGTTACGCGGTTGATCACAACTTCCTGAGCCCGGAGGCTGGGTCTGAGGTCGTGACGATCGGGCGGCTGGTCAACGCGTTCTTCAAGTGGGAGTTCAACTCGTGCGAGACGCTGGTCAAGGGCGGCGACGTGTACCCGATCGACTACGCGAACGCCTGCCCTGACGTGGCGCTGACCAGCCTGCATTACTACTTCCCCTGGGCGATCAAGGCGCTGGTCAAGTGGACGGTGTTCGTGCTCGTGACCGGGCGCAGGCCGAAGATCGACCTGAACACCGACGGCTACTTCTCGATCGCGGACAACCCGGACCTGTCCTACGCCGACAAGCTCGGCGCCTACCGGGCGCTGGCCGACGCCTACTTCGAGTCCGAGCGCTATCAGGACTTCTGCTCGACCAGCCTTGGTCACATCGATGAGGTCGTGCTCGACTGGGTCGCAGGCCAGGATTTCGACGAGCTGCTGACCGACACGGTCAAATCGGTGTACCCGGCGCGCGAGCACGACCAGTTCATCGCGCACTTGCGCGGGCTGACCGGCATGTGGGTGCACGACGAGGACGCCCGCCTGCGCGCCGCCTGAGCGCAGCTCGGCGCGGGCGACCGCTTGCGCGGGCTGGCGAACTACAGCGTTGGTCCGTTGCTGTAGTTAGGTGTGCAGCGTTGGACCGTTGCTGTAGTTAGAGGCTGGGTTCTAATCGCCCGTCGCGGCCAGTGCCTCGATCTCGATCATGAAGTCCGGGCTCACCAGGCCGGCCACCTGGACGAGCGAACAGGCGGGTGGCTGGCCGACGTCGATGAACTCGTCGCGGACCGCGCGCACCGTCGGGAGCAGCGCCATGTCGGTCACGAAGTAGGTGAGCTTGACGACATGCGCCATCGTCGCCCCAGCCGCGGCGAGCGCAGCCCCCAGGTTGGCGAACACCTGCCTGACCTGGGCGGCCGGGTCGTCTTTCCCGACGAGGTTGCCGTCGGCGTCCACAGGTACCTGGCCGGAGATCACCATCATCGGACCGCTGAATAGCACCGCGTGGCTGTAGCCGTTGACCGGCGGCGTACCAGCCGGCCGGACAAGGTGTTCGATGAACTCGGGCTGCATGACGTCCTTTCCTCCATTTGCGATCAAGCCGGTTCCGGATATCCGTCTTTCTCTGGCCAGAGTTGCACGAACCCTGGAATGAACGTGTGCACGTATCCGCAGCCTTGGCACACCAGGCTCGCGGCCGAGTCGGCGAAGCGATCGCCGAGCCGGTATGCGATCGGCGTATTGAGCTTCACGTTATGGCCTGCGAATACCTGGCCCTCGCAGACGTGGCAAGAGAACGGGCGGCGATCCGGCCCGACAGTCACCAGCGCCCGCTCGCCCCGTTTGACCATGCTTCTCCTCGTGCCATGCCATCGACCCATGCATAGCGAATCACGGCACCAGCCAGGAAGGGCGGCCCAGGATGAAACTACGAGCCATCGGCACTAGGGGCGGGTGTCGGTGGCGGTCGGTAGCGTCAGCGACATGGCGAACTTCGCGGTGACGCTGATTCACGGGCTTGGCTGGGACGACGCGCGCCCGATCAGGAAGCAGGACGACTGGGACGCGCACGCGACGTTCATGGATGGACTCGTTGATGACGGATTCCTGATCGTTGGCGGCCCGCTCGGCGCCGGCGACCGTACGCTGCATCTCATCGAAGCCGACGACGAGCTAGAGATCAGAGCGCGTTTGGGCGAAGACCCCTGGGCCACAGCCGACCTGCTCAGAATTGGCTCAATCGAACCCTGGGCGCTGTGGCTAGACGGCCGAGAATAACGCTCTGTGCCCGGCCGGTCCGTCGATGGCTGCGGCGCGGAGTGAGCGGTAGAGCAGGCGCTCGTCGCCGAGGCGGTGCTTGAGCTGACGCTCAAGACCGCCGATCGGGACCAGGTTCTGCGGGGCACGCGGGTCCTTGTGCGGGGCGCTGGCGAACGGCGGCAGCACGCGCGCCGTGAGGTCGGCCAGCCTGGTCACGTCCTTGGGCTCCAGGTCGGCCGAGCACTCAATCCGCACCACTCCCGACCAGGGCACCCCGTCGGTGCCTGGCAGTTGCAGGTACCAGGAGTTCCGCTCCCACGAGGTTCCCATCGTGAACGCCGGCGTCCGCTGACCTGGCTTGAGTGCCCCTACCACGGCCGCCTGCGGGCCAGGCAAGTACGACGCGTGATGGGTCTTGATGTAGCCCACCGTCCGGTCCAGGTGAGTACGGCCGCGGAGCGGCCCGTCGACTACCAGCAGGTCGTCGTCGCCGGCGTGGGCGGCCCGGTACGCGACCGCGAGCTGCAGCTCGGCGAATGCCAGCCGCTGTTGCAGCGCCAGCGAAAGCTTGTCGAGCCCCGCGCCTTCTGCCGCCAGAGCCACGTACCGGCCCGACCTGGTGACCAGGTCCCCGGCGTCGCCTGCCGCGGTGAACAGGCCCCGCTCGACCACCACATCGGCGATGTGGGCGCGTTCGTCGCAGACGACCAGGCCAGCCGCAAGGGAAGCGGCGATGCCCGCCACCGGCTGCAGGCCTCCCCCGTGCACCCACACCCGGGCGTCAATGCGGCGGACTCCGTCAAGGAACAGCACCGTCGGGGGCAGGACAGGCGTGGGGTCTGGATCCAGCGGCCGCCAGTCCTGCGCTGGCACCTCGAAATCGAGGTCAAGCTCGGCACTCGACTCCGACAGCCCGCCGGCAGAGTCCATCTCCTCGGTGAACGCCTGCCCGTAACCCGGATCCCAGGGATCGACGGTGAACGTCATCGGCGGCGAGTTGGACGCCTGCTCGGAGGCGATGGCCGTCATGCCACGCTCTCCTTCCGCAGCGTCGATGACGTGCCTGCACGCGAGACCACGAACCGCACCGGTGCGCGCTCAGCAAGCGCCGGCACGTGGGTGATGATCCCGATCATGCGATCGGAGTCGGCGGACAGGCGCTCGAGCGTCGAGCCGACGACCTCGAGCGTGTCCTCGTCCAGCGTGCCGAAGCCTTCGTCGAGGAACATCGAGTTCAAGTCCCGCAGCCCAGCTGACAGGTCGATCACCTGCCGTGACAGCGCCAGCGCGAGCGCCAGCGACGCCTGGAAAGTCTCGCCGCCTGACAACGTGTGCACCGGCCGCCGCGCGCCCGCGTCCTGGAAGTCGATCACCCACAACTCGTTGCGTTCGTCTCGGTCGAGCTGGTACTGCCCTCCTGACAGCTCCATCAGCGTCTGCGACGCCTCAGTCACCAGCGAGTCGAGCGCCTCACCGCACAGCCATCGCTCGAACGACGACGCACGCAACAGCCGCCCGAGCATCGAGGCGACCTGCTCGTCCGCCACGTGGGCGCGGACCTGCGCCTCGAGCTCGGCGGCCTTCTTCCTGGCCGCCCGCACGGCCTCGAGCCGGTACGCGGCCCGCTCCCTGTGCGTCGCGACGGCGGCTTCCGCCCTGGCCACCTCGACAACGTCGATGCCGTGCTCAGCCAGCATCTCCCTGAATGCCCGCTCGGCCGAGGCGACCTTGACCCGCGCGGCGCCAGCGGCCTCATCGGCGTCGGCCAGCCCGCGGGCGCGCTCCGCCGCCTGCCGGCCGGCCCAGGCCGCGAGCGCCTCCCACGCGGCGGCCAGGTCGCTCCCGTCCACGGCAGGAGCACCGAGCTGGACGACTGAGTCGCGCACCGAGCCGAGCGCGGCCCAGGCGCGCCGCTCCTCCTCGCCGAGCCCCGTCCTTTCACGCTCGGCCGCCGTCGCGGCGGACCTGGCTTCACGCGCAGCCGCCCGCGCCCTGCCGACTCGCTCATCGGCCACCGCGATGGCCCCAAGCAGCGCCCCGACCTCCGGCTCGCTTGAAGCATCGGCGAGCGCGGCGCTGGCAAGCACGGCGGCGATCCGTTCCGCCCGCTTGACCGTTGTTTCGAGCTCACCAGCCGCGACGGCAGCCACCTTGGCAGCCTGATCACGCTCGGCGCGCGCCTTATTGACCGCGTCGGCTGACCAGTCGACGGCGGCTCGCGACTCCATCAGATCGGCCGGCACCGAGTGGCGCGGCAGCTCGGTGACTGGCCGAAGGCAAACCGGGCAGTCGGCCCCCACCACCAGATGCTGCGCAACCGCGACAGCCGCGTGCGTGCGTTCGGCTGCCGAGTAGGCCGCCCGCGCCTGCTCGAATTTCCCCTCGGCGGCCTTGAGCCCGGCCTCATGACGATCCTGCTCCGCTCGCCGCTCGGCCAGCGCCTTATCTTGCTTCGCGCGCGACGCGGCCAGCTCGCGCTGCTCTCCGTACGCGTCACGCAGCCGTTCGAGCCTGGACTTGTCGGGCAGAGCCTCGCGCGCCCGGCCAGCCTCGATCTCAGCCTGGTCGGCGCGGTCCCGGTCGGCCAGGCGCCGCGCCGCTTCCCGGTCAGCGGAGCCGATCCGCTCCGCCAGCCCCGGCACCTCGGGGGGCGTAAGGACCCGGCCGAGCAATGTGGCTTCTGCCCGGACGGCGGCCGCGGCGGCCGCTGCCTCGCTCGCGGCTAGCGCCAGCTCGCGGACCGCACCGAGCCGCTCATCGACCACGTCAGCCAGGTCGGCCAGCGCCGCCACCCGCTCGGCCGCTGCCGCCTCCGCCTTCTGCGACGCGTCGGGCAGCCCGGCCAGCGTGTCCTTCGCCCGCTGCGCCAGCTCCCCGGCCAGCTTGGCCCGCTCTCGCGCCTTCTGCCCGACGGTCTCGTAGACCCCGAACGCCAGCAGCTCGACCAGGAGGTTCTGCCGCTCCGACGCCTTGGCGTGCAGGAACTCAGAGAACCGGCCCTGCGGCAGCAGCACCGACTGGGTGAAGTGCTCGTAGGTGAGCCCAAGAATCTCGGCGGCAGCCGACTTGACCTGGTCGGGTCCTTCCGCGAGCTGCCCGACGCTTGCCTCAAGCAGCTCTTCAAGCGGCGCGCCGGCGGCCACATCTGGATCAAGCAGCTCGAGTCGCGCCTCCCTGGTGTTCACCTGGCCACGGGCGCTGCGGGCGAGGGCACGCACAGCCGCGTAGCGCTTGCCCGCGGCCTCGAACACGAGCACGACCCGGCATGCGTTCGCGGCCGGGGCGAGCGCCTGGGCGATCACGTTCTCCTTGCCCCAGCGCGGCACCGTGCCGTACAACGCGAAGCACAGGCCGTCGATCACGGTGCTCTTGCCCGAGCCGGTCGGCCCTACCAGCGCGAAGAAGTCGACCCCGGAGAAGTCGACCTCGGCCGGCTCACGGTAGGACCCGAACCCGTCGAGCAGCAGCCGCAGCGGCCTCACGAGGCATCACCTGCCGGCGCGCTCGTGGCCTCCTCGAGCAGCTCGGCGAACATCGCCGTCACGCGCTGATCGGCAACCCCTGCCGACTCGAGATACGCGCCGAACAGATCCACCGGGCTCCTCCCCACCCGGCTTGGCTGATCTGCCCCGCGGGCACCAGGGCGCGGCCTGTTCGCGTCGTCGAGCTGCACCTCAAGCGTGTTCGGCAGCTTCTCCCTGACCTCGTCGCCCAGGCCAGCGCGGCTTGGCTCGGCCAGGATCACCCGCAGGTACGCATCGCCAGCAAGCTCGCCTTCGGCCACGACCTGGTCGAGTGTTCCGCGCAGGGTTCGCAGCCGCCGGCCGCCGATCACGGGCACCGGCCTCGCGTCGGCCCTGATCCCCGGCGCGGCGTCGACGAGCAGCACGGCCGGGTCGTTGGCCTCCTCGCCG
>Ga0126381_100004868_pt1 | contig 14675 bp, 8 predicted proteins | sample PanSoiMetPlot_28_FD_96465 | JGI IMG/M metagenome (GOLD analysis project Ga0126381, IMG submission 96465) | Tropical forest soil microbial communities from Panama - MetaG Plot_28 | ecosystem: Environmental > Terrestrial > Soil > Tropical forest > Bulk soil | place: Panama | collected 2016-02-17
CGACACCGCCATCGGTCTGAGGAGGCGTTGGTACCGCAATGAAGATTACCTCAGCGGTATCGACTCCTTCTTCGACGCTGGTGCTAAAAGAAAGTCGATGAGCGGAAACATTGCGGTAAACTACCTCCTCAAGCCCAGGCTCATAGATCGGAATCTTACCATCTCTGAGTCGTTTAATTTTAGGTTCATCATTGTCGATACAGATGACCTGGTGGCCTACTTCCGCTAAACAGGCACCCGTCGCTAATCCAACATAGCCTGTTCCGATGATCGCGATTTTCATAACTCAACAAGTCTAATAAGTCGTTCGGCCAGACTCGCATCTGCTCAGCCAGCCAAACTAGAGACCTATTATCTTGCCATAATATGACAATCTGCTGCTTACTGTCTGAATGGCTGTATTTGCTGTCTCAACCGTTAACGACAGCGATCAGTTGTCCTACCGCGAAGCGTTCCGCTTAGCCAGTTCTTGAAAAACAGCGAGTCCGCTTTCGGCTCTCGCCTGTGGAAAGTACATCTGGACGTTGATCGTCGCATCCTTAAGGACCTCGAGATACTGCTGCGCCTCCCCTTCAGTTGACTCCTTCTCTGGAGGCAATGGAGCGTCGATATCAACCGCTTGCCCGTACCTCTCCAGGGCGACTTCATGATAGTAGGTCGACGAGCTCAAAAAGCGGGTGGGCTTGTCTGTCCGATTGTGAAACGCATGCAGTGCATTCGCCGGCGCAATTACGGTGTCACCCGGTCCGCACCGTACCCACTCTTCCTGACCCTGATCATCGATCCGCAAAAAGTCCGTATGTCCCATAATTACATAGAAGACCTCGGCATATGGGTGGCTGTGCGTGGGAATGCCCTTCCCGGGGGGCAAGTCCATTTCATAGATACTATTTGCATACCCGGTATCCACTCCCCTCGCCTTCCAGGTCAACCGAGTGCCACCTACCTCAATGGTCCGGCCTTGCCTGGCACCAAGTTTTTTTACACCATAACTCGCATCAATTACCTTCAAATTCTGTTCTGCTTTTTCCATCTATTTAACTCCCGCTAGATCCATACGCCGCGGGTCCAGGGCTGTCAGCCGCCGATTCTTGCTGAAGACTTTCTGATTCTTGCTCAAACGCGGCGATGCCCAACGGATCCGATCGCCAAGCCCAGAGTAAAAAAGTCGACAGTTGGGACGACAAGAACGGCGGTCTGATCACAAATCAACATTGTCTGATGAATCGCCTCTTAATTCCTGACGTTTCACACCAAAAACAGGACCCCAGATTCGAGTTAAAGAAATAGATCGAAGGGACAACGATGAAGAATGGCGAATTGGAAGACAAGGGCTCGAATACTTACTCTGCACCTAGGATCAAATGTAGCGAGCACCTGGTTAGATTTTGGCGGGATTTACACGACGATCAGACGTGGAAATACGAGGAGTTATGTCCAATTGAACTCCTCGAAAAGGGGAAAATCGACCATCGGACAGTTCCTAAGGACGAGCTGGATCGAATCGCTTGGTTCTGGAGACGCCGTCCCCGCGGGCTGACGGCGGTCGGCTTGATTCTTTGGCTGATTGCGGCGGTGGCAGCGCCGTTCTGCGTAATAGTCCCATGTCTGGCAGTTCCGGTTCTGATCACGTGCTTGGCGCTGCTTTTGTGGACGATTGTACGGTCCGTGCGATGGCGACGTGACTATGAATTGAGCGTTAGCCGGCTTCTGCACACCCGGTAGAGCGACTTCCGCTCAACCGCACACGCTTAGCGAATGCGGTTAAGGAGCTAAAGATCGAACAGATGCTTATCGTTATCGTACACTCACGATGTAATGAGCAGCAACGGCAATACGGAATGAGCAGCCACGTAGCGCCCAAAGCCGATCACAATTTCAGGTCAAGAACTAGTGCACCAAATCTGAGGTTCGTATAGCAGCGCTGCTATGCGCGCCTCAGACTTAGCGCACTGGAGTTTACCTGACGGCGATAAGTCTGCGGGCTGCATCCGCTAATAACACGGAATCGCGCGCTGAAGTGGCTTGACGTCCGGTAACCAACTCGCTGAGCGATTTCCGATATAGGCAGACGAGTCTTGCGCAGAAGCCCTTTTGCCAGTTGTATTCGCGTGCGAGTCACGAAGCGGAAAGGAGTTTCTCCGGTTGCTTCTTTAAACAGGCGAGCGAAGTGAAACGCACTCAAGCCGGCAACTCGAGCGACCGAACCCAGATCGAGAGATTCCCCCAGATTTTGTTGGATATAGTTGATTGCCTCGCTCAGTTGATCGTTGGTCAGTCGCGGCGGACCGGAGAGTGGGTGACGAACTTCAGCATAATTACGGAGCAGCCAGGCACACGCGGCGCTCAACACAGTTTCAACAAAGAGGTTCTCCGCCGGATCCGGAACCGCTGGTAGAGTGGTAAGGGCCGAGGTGATTTCGTGCAGCAGTGGATCCGGTGCCGCAAATCGTGGTATGAACTCGACTTGGCGGCTGATTCCGTTGGCTAATGCCATCTCTGCTAGATAGGCAGGTTCGACAATCAGATAGCTGTAGGACAAAACCTGGTGTTGCTCCTGCAAAACCGGGCGAAGCATAGTTGGCACATTAGCCGGAATGAAAGCAACGTCGCCTTCTCCCGTAATTTCCCGTCTGCTCCGTCCGTCTAAGCTTCGGTCGAACTTCATAGACTCATTGAAGTGGTGGAGACATAGGACATGCTGCTTTGGATGATGGAGCGGCAAGGCATCCGCACACCGCCAGATATCCGAAAGCTTCGCCTGGAAATTTAAGAGTTTTACCTGGCCTGCGGGAAGCCCGATACGCCTTAGTAGGGTCGGAGGGGTTACGAACTCGGTTGGCGGTGTTTCAGCGCCGTAGTCGAATGTCATAGCTGCACCGCGAATCCGCCATCCAGGTAGATGGTAGCACCAGTTACAAAATCGGAAGCGTGCGAGGCCAGATAGATTGCGGTTCCGGCGCATTCTTCTGGCGTGCCAAAACGGCCGGCCGGGGTCCGTTTGATGACATCGTCGTAGAGCGGCATTTCTTTGATGGGCGCCACCATATCGGTATCGATGAAACCGGGAGCAATAGCATTTACCTGGACATTGAACTTGGCGAGTTCGATGGCCATGGATTTTGTCAACTGGACTAAAGCGCCCTTGGAGGCGCTGTAAGATGGGACATGTGCCGAACCGAACAGGGCGAGTTCGCTGGCGATGTTGATGATTTTTCCCCCGCCCCGTTGAACCATTGAACTAGCCGCCAGTTTCGAAAGGAGGAAACAAGCATTCAGGTTGGTTTCAAACACGCGATCCCAGTCTCCGGGACTAAGTTCGAGGACACCGCCCAGCACAGCTATCCCGGCATTGTTGACCAGAATATTAACTGGTCCCAGCTTTTTCTCGACTTGTTGGAAAACAGCCGGCAATTGCTCGCGCTGCGCGAGATCCACTTTTACGGCGATCGCCGGGACACCTAGCTCCCCAAGTTCATTTACCACGCGTCGATTTTTCTCTTCGTTGCGCGCCACAACCGCAACGGCAGCGCCGGCCTGAGCCAAGCCTAAGGCAATCCCGCGACCGATCCCACCATTCCCGCCGGTTACCACAGCCACGCGTCCGCTTAGATCAAACAAATTCTTTGATGACATATTCTTTTATTCTGTATCGCCGGCAGTTACAGATCACACCGTACTCGCTAAATTTCAGGTCGGCCTCGCCTTTGTCTTAAGCGCCGTAATTGATGTTCGAGAAGCAAGTCTTCCAAACCTTCTCTGGGTGTTCTCCTGGCTAAAAGGTGAACTCACGATGTGTCGTCTTAAACTCCACTAGGTGCTACCAGGGAGGTGTGCGGGTCAGCTCCGTCGGAGCGAAATATTTATAGCCCATCGCTATCCTAAAAAGCCTTCAGCTCCGTAGGAGCGGCATCTCAATCGATACGCGCACCAATCAGGCCGAGCGCCGGTCTGTGAGGCTCAGAATCTCTCGCATTACCGCTAGCCCAAATATGCCGCTCCTACGGAGCTTGTCGCATTTGAGACACCGATAGCTATAAATATTTCGCTCCTACGGAGCTCGATGTTGTTCTTACGAAACGGCTAAACGCGGGTACTACCAAAGCGAAGCAGCGGTTCCGGCGTTTGGCGCCCGTCCTAGTGTACCGTCTCTTATATAATGATGACAGCGTTGCGTTCAAAATGGGCCGTCTGCGAGGCGCGAGGAGGGAGCATATCTAGATCGATACGTGGCCGACGAGCAACGAAGCAGCCGGCCCATTTTCAACGCAACCGTCCGGGCCGTGGCCAGTTGGCGGTTTTTCCCGCGTTGCTCCCTCGACCCGTATGAGTTCAGATATGGGCGCTTCGCTCGCGCCTTGAAAAACCGCCAACTGGCCGACGGCGGTGTCACCATTATGTAAGAGACGGTACACTAGCTCATGGTTTCTGACGATTTAAGGCGCCGCCTTCTCAGGAAGAAATTACGGCAACTCGAACAAAAAAAGAGCCCATTGCTGCCATCCCAGTTTTTACTTTCCAGGTCTTCAAAAACATCGTGTTGAGGGGACTAAGCCACGACTGCCTAATTTTATGAGTACTACAAATCAGAATTTGCCGCCGGCTGGCACTGACGATAGCTTTGCGGATCGCGTCCGGCGCAATCAACAGAAACTCAAGTCTGAACTAAAGCCGAGTTACGACTTCATCGTCTGCGGGTCGGGCTCGTCGGGTTCGGTGGTAGCGCGACGCCTCGCCGAAAATCCGAACTTGCAAGTTTTGTTACTGGAAGCCGGCGGTCACGACGACTTGCCAAGCATTACCGATGCTCTTCAGTGGGCAAGCAACATTCGGACGGAGCGCGATTGGAATTTTCAAACCCGTCCCAACCCGCACCTGAATGGTCGAACCGATTCGATCGCCGCGGGCAAAGTCTTGGGCGGCGGCTCCAGTATAAACGCATTGGCCTGGGCCCGAGGTCATAGAAGCGATTGGGATTATTTCGCGGAGGAAGCAGGCGACCCTAGCTGGAATTGGAGGTCGGTATTGAATCTTTACCGAGAACTGGAGGACTGGCACGGAACGCCGGACCCAGACTACCGAGGCACAGGAGGGCTCCTTTACGTGAAACAGGAAATTGGTACAGGCCCCATTATTCCGGCGATGTTCGAGGCTACCCGCTCCGTCGGGATTCCGACGTTCGATAGCATCAACGGACGAATGATGGAAGGGCCAGGCGGCTGTTCACTCACCGAGTTCCGGACGCGGAACCATCAACGGCTTTCCGTCTTCCGCACGTACACGTTTCCTTACATGGACCGTCCAAATCTTACCGTCCTCTCTTCCGCGTTCGTGACGCGGTTGATCTTTGAAGGCAAACGGGTATCGGCCGTAGAGTTTGTATCTGGAGGGAAAGTTTGTCGGCTGGGCGTTGGAGTCGAGGTCGTTCTATCACTGGGCGCGATTAACACACCTAAGGTGCTGATGCAGTCCGGGATCGGCGATGAAACCGAATTAGGTCGGTTTGGTATTCCTGTAGTTGAACATCTGCCGGGAGTCGGCCGGAATTTTCAAGACCATGTCGCATTGCCGCCGATAGCATGGGAGTGCCACGGTGACCAGCCAGAAGCCGTTTTCCATTGGTTCTGGAAGACTGAAGGCGATACGCCGAATCTCGAGACAACCCAGGCTCCGATTATGAGCGGCTTACGCAGGATGAGCCCCAATCTTCCCGACAGCGGTTGGATAATGTTGCCGGCGGTCATCAGAACCAAGAGCCAAGGCCGGATTCACGTCACCGGAACAGACCCGCTCGATCCGCCCGATATCGAGGCGAATCTTCTAGCTCACCCGGACGACGTGAAAGCGTTGCGCGATGCCATGGAGATCTGCCGGGACATTGGTAATTCCGCTGCGTTGCGTCCGTTTTTAAAGCAGGAGGTTTTTCCCGGAAAAATAAAACGGGCGGCCATGGAGACGTTTATTCGGGATAACGCGATGAGCTGGTGGCATCAGAGCGGCACCGCGAAGATGGGACGAGATCCGCTCTCCGTTGTAGATAGTAAACTAAAAGTTTACGGTATAAGAAATCTACGAATCGCCGATGCCTCGATTATGCCGCGGGTAGTAAGCGGTAATACCATGGCTCCGTGTATCATCATCGGCGAGCACGCAGCAAGTGCTTGCAGCGCCGGCCTTGGCAAATAGCGGTGGATAATCGGACTTTGCCGCGACTTATCCGGCGTAGCTAAAAGGGGAGATGGGGCCATGTCGGAAGCGGCTATACAGAATAGCCCAGGGGTTTAACCCTGGGCGAGGTAGTTAGTAAAAGGGTGTCCTGCCTATCCGCCATAGTTCTGGGAAAATGGGACGAAGGAGGAAAAGTAGCACCCGACGTTGGGAGCCGTGGTGAAATAACGCGCGAAGAGCCTAAAGACCCGTCTCGGCCTGCAGTTTTTAGGCCGGACTTCGCACTACGCTTAACCCTCTAACCTACCTTGACAATCAGATGTCGCTCCTACGGAGCTGCACCGTTTTCGTTGTGTCGCGGCTATAAATATTTCGCTCCTACGGAGCTGTTGTTCGATAGGCGCCCAGCCTTATGATGAGCCCGTTGCGCGGCCGGCTTCGCCCTGTCCACTCCTATTCAAAAGACCTTCGTGTCCTTTGTGGCCTTCTGTAAAATAAATACACGTCCGATCCTATCTCTCCTAACTCACGGTATCACCAGCTCGATCAGAAACGGACCATCCTGCCGGTTACTAACCATCAATAAATCGGCCAATTGTTCTAACGTCTCGGCCCGAGCCGCCTCCACCCCCATCGCGCCGGCAAGACGCAGCCAGTCGAGAGAAGGAGAGCTGAGATCAAAAAGATCAAGCGCAGTACGCCCGGGGCTAGCGCCAACCTTGGCCAGCTCCATCTCCAATATCGCGTATTTCCGGTTAGAAAGAATGACCGTCGTAATATCGAGCTTCTCGCGTGCTTGGGTCCAAAGAGCTTGGACCGTATAAAGGGCAGAACCGTCACCTTCCAAATTGATAACCCGGCGTCCGGGCGCGGCAAGGGCAGCTCCGGTGGCAAGCGGCAAACCACTGCCGATCGCTCCGCCGGTAAGTTGCAACCAGTCGTGTGGCGCCGCGGAATGTGTCCCGGGATAGAAGGACATCCCGAAGCTGATGCTCTCGTCGACAACGATCGCATTTTCTGGAATTAGGGCTGCCAGCGTCTGTGCGACGCTGGATGAATTTACTGATCCGCTGGCAGGCTCGGGTGCCTGGCTCGCCACAGGTTTAACCTGCGGAGCGCCTAACTCACTCGAAAGGGCCATCAGAGCGCCGGCGGCATCTTCATCTGGACGCGCGAGAACATGAACGGTGGCGTCATTCGGCCGAATCAGGCTTGGCTTGCCGGGATAGGCAAAAAATCCTGCAGGCTCTTGAGCGCCGACTAAAACCAGGTGCCGAATGCCGGAGAGCGCGGCCACGGCATGATCAATAACATAAGGCAGGAGCGGAATCGGATGACGTCCGCGGCCTCTTTGGATCAAACGGTTGAACGTCGGCGCGACCACTCTTGTTTGAGTCAGTGCCGCAATCCGATGGGCAGCAGCTAGACCGTCGACCTCGAGCGCGTTCCCGGCCACCACTAGAGCGGTGGGTTCACCACTCCGCAATATGCGGGCTATCTCGGCAATCCGAGGCCGTGTCGCCGCGGGCAGCGGTGATATCGGAAGTGCGGCAGCGGGTATTCCGCCTTCACCCCACGAAGTATCGGAAGGCAAAATCAAAGTTGCGATTCCGGAAGCGTTGCGTGCCGCTTGTACCGCAGCTGCGGCATCCATACCGACGCTCGCAGCGCTTGAGCTAGACCGAGTCCACACCGACACGGGGCGTGCCCACCCTTCAATGTCCGCGGTCAGCGGCGCGTCAAACCGCCGATGGTAGGTCGCCACATCTCCAACGATGTTGACGATGGGTACTCGGGCATGTTGGGCATTGTGAAAGTTGGCCAAACCGTTAGCCAAACCGGGTCCACAATGAAGTAAGGTTGCCGCGGGTTTTCTGGCTATTCGCGCATAACCATCCGCCGCTCCCGTTGCGACTCCCTCGAAAAGACCAAGAACGCAGCGAATCCCCGGAATCTGGTCCAGTGCAGCCACAAAATGCATCTCACTTGTGCCCGGGTTGGTAAAGCAGGTTTCAACCCCACTGTTTATTAGGGTAAGCACAAGACTTTCGGCACCACTCATGCCCTTCTGACCGTTTGTGCTCCCGGACCCGACTAACTGCGGTTGCCTAATCCCGGCTCCACTGGCTTTCAGACGCTCTGGGTTGATTTTTGCCGATGGTTTGTCGGCAACCGGCTGATTTTCTCCCCTCCGATCCAAATGACGCATATCGTTTAACTCCTTCCACATACATCAACCCCACGACCTGACGGGGGTACTCGGTCTAAACAGAGATCCAAGCGATGAGAATCTGCTGTTTTCTGATTCGCATTGCCGCTTCCGTCTAACGAAAGCGGTCAATCCGATTATCGCCTTTTTTTAGGCCGCTCGGAGGGTCCGATCGACCAGATCCGCTGCGACGGATAACCCGTTAGCCTCAGAAATCGCCATTTGCATTCTACGGGCATTATTCCGATACGACGGGTCTTCCAAGACTAGATCTAGCAAGTCCGACAGATGCTCCGGAGTTAACTTATCTAACGACGTAACTGCTCCGGTTTTGTGATAGGCAATCCTAGCCGCCACACCCGGTTGATCAAAAGTAACGGGAATGGCGATTTGCGGAACGCCCTGAGTCAAGGCCTCTAAGACCGTGTTAAGTCCGGAGTGGGTGATGCAAACGGAGGCACGTTTAAGGACTTCTAGTTGCGGTGTCCGCTGCATGACAATGGCATTCTTTGGCACCGGTCCCAAGTCCTTTGGATTAGTCCGGTCACCAACTGAAAGCACAAGCTGGACGTTGGGATTCTTCGCTAATGCCGCGACTATGGTCCGGAACACGTCGACCCGACCGTTCAGTATCGTCCCCATGGACGCGTACACCAAGGGTGCGCCGGTGAGCTGCTCCCAAGGGAAGTCCGTCGTGTCCCGGCCCTTGCCATCATGAAACGGTCCAGTGTGATGAAAATGCGAAGGCCAATGTGAACTCTCGAAGTCGAACGCCTTAGGGACTTGGGTAATTAAGGCGAGCGGTGAATACGTGGCCGAAGGATTGTCCCAGTCTACTTTCAATCCTGCGGCCTCGGCTCTAGCTCTGACTCCCGCGTTGGCGTCGTGCACCATCTGTACCCATCTGTTGACGCCTTCTCGGTTTCTAGCGAACGCCGCGGCTGTCTTCTCAGGAGGCCAGGGGTCCGAAGCCAGCGGAACTTGTCCCGAAAAATCAAGGTGCATCGCTCCGCAGGCGTGTACATAGGGTACCCCTAGTTGGATAGCGGCTAGCTCGGCATACATTGAAATGTTATCGATTACTAATGCTTCGATTTTGTTATCCTGTACGATTCTCGGTAACGATTTCATTATCATCTCCGTTTGAGCCATCACGACGTGCATGGCAAATTGGAGAGCGTCTTTTCCCTGCTTTTTACTAACTTCGTTTAGAGCTGCTTGGAATTCATCATCTTCGTAAGGTATATAGGGCAAGCCTCTAGCGCCAGATGAGTAAAGAAATACGACCTCATTATTGCGCGCGACGACATGGCGTGCCAACGCAGTCATCGGGTTAACGTGGCCCGGTGCATCGGGACAAATAAAGCCTATTTTCATAGATGCCTATCGCTATAGCATCCAAGCACGCACCGGTTGCACGGTTTGTCTCAACGGCCGCAATCGCTGTCCCGAATGGGTTAGGTCACCCTTATGTGCTAACACAGCAGCACCGGATGCAGAGGCCGTCTTCGTTCGAACAAGGATCACGGCGATTCGGACACGCGCACGATCGGTTGACGAATTCCATAGTTGATTGTTCGCTGACTACGCAGACGAGAAGGGGGCGCGACCATGGAAGGGGAACTCGTCTGCGTAGTTGCTATTAGACCGGCCTATTACGAGCCTACCTCCGTAGGAGTGAAATCTTTACAACCACCGAATCCAAAATCAACGCCGGCTCCGTAGGAGCGACTTAGGACAGCGAACGTTCCGTGTGGTTATATTTCCTTAACGTCCGGCGCGAAGGGCCCTCATCGAGAAACCCATACGATCTGCCGTTACTTCTTGAACTCCTCGAGCTCCTCCAACTCCTGATACTCCTCGGATTCCTTAGGTGTGGCATAGATCCACGTTAGCCTCAAATGTCTATCTAGGATCGCAAATAGCTCTTCTTCCATTACCGGCTTTGGTAAAAAGTCGTTAAAACCGGAATCGAGGGCTAGGCGTTGATCCTCAGCAAACACGCTGGCTGATGACGCAATAATGATGAGATTTTCCGTCTCCGGAGACGACCTCATTTCCCGGCAAAGCCTATGCCCATCAAAGTCCGGCATTCGTATGTCCGAGATTACTGCGTCGAAACCATTCTTAACCAAGCATAGCGCGCTTTCTGTCGAGTCCGCCTCGACGGCCATAAATCCCACCATAGAAAGAAGCTCTTTCAGCATTGCCCGGTTCAGGTGCTCATCGTCCACGACCAGAATCCGCCGGCGCCGGCCGCGATAACCAATTATCGGCGGCAACTGAACCTCACCCAGATCTGGGAGCGCGTTCCGCCGAGGGATAAGAAAGGAGAAATTGCTTCCCTGGCCCACTTGGCTGGTAACTGTGATTTCTCCGCCTAGCAGTTCCACGATCTGCTTGCTGATGTATAGCCCGAGCCCGACACCTTGACCGGTTAAATCATTGTTACTTGCTTGATAGAACGGTCTAAAAATCTCCCGCAGCTCCCGCCTCGGAATGCCTTTTCCTGTGTCTTTTATTTCAAAGCGGATTTCGGCCGAGTCCACATAGATCCGAAAAGCAACCTCTCCCTGAGTAGTGAATTTCATGGCGTTGCCTAACAGATTGTACAACACCTGTCTGAGACGAACCGGGTCCGTTTGCACCCATTCTGGCAGAACTCCTACAATTTCGTGAACAAAACGGAGCTTGGAGCGGGTAGCCCGCAATTTGAATTCGTCTACGACTCCCCCGATAAACTTCCGCAGCTCTAAAGCCTCGGACGTGACAGAGACCCTCCCGGCTTCAACTCGGGTGATGTCTAACACTTCATTGATCATTTGCAGAAGGTGCTCTCCGCTGGATAGGATGGTGGTCAGCCTGGATTTCACCTCTCCACCGATTCGTGGACGCCGAAGCAGAATTTGAGTATAACCAAGGATACTATTGATCGGAGTACGTAGTTCGTGGCTCATGTTAGCCAGGAAAGTCGTTTTCGCCCGATTCGCAGTCTCAGCCTGTTCCTTCTGCAACTCAGCTGCATCCTTCGCCTGACGGAGCTCAATTTCGTTCTCTTTCAGTTCACGTGTACGGAGGTCAACGGTCTGTTTCAGCTCCCTCTCGCGCAAAGCCATCTGCCAAGTCCGCCAACGGATGAAGAGATATATCGAGAGAATGACCAGCAATCCCCAGACCATCTCCATCCAGATTGTGAGGTACCAGGGTGACTCGATAGTAAAGGGAAAGTTGAATTCATTGCTCTCTATCCCGTTGCTATCTCTGGCTCGCACAGAGAGTACGTAGTGCCCCGCATTGAGCGCTCCGGAACGCCACACTGGAACACCCACGGTAGGCCACCGATGTACCACTTTCCCTTCCAAACTAGCTTGATAGGAAAGATCGCTCCCGACGCTGAAATGATCTGTGCCGAATCGAATCTTAAAGTCACGGTTATCGTATTTCAGCACTAATTCTTTTCCGTCTTGGAGAGGAATAGACGTTCCATCCTCAGTCGTTATCTGAGTGGGATACAGCCGAAATGGCCTCTTACTAAACGTCTGACGGTCCAAAAAGACGCGCATGAGTCCATAATCGCCAGCGATCCAGGCCACCGGTTCCCCGTCCACCTTTTCATCCCAGATACTATTTATTATGCCCAACGGAAAAGAGACCGCGCGCGAAAGCGGTTGGTAAGCTCCAGAGGCGTAGAGTCTCCCGACTTCGAACCCGGTTGCCGGGCTGGCGTTAGGAGGGCGACTGCAGATCCAAATATAGTCTTCAGTTAGCCGGCTGCTAACGATCAACTGAACATTCCGATCACGGAGGCTTTGTTCTTTCAGTTCAAAAGGCACCAGTCGATTTGTTCCCTCTACCAACCGCCAAACCCGACCAGCCCCTACAAACAGCATTTGGTCTCTCCACGCACATACTGATCCCTGCCCGGCCGAAACCTTTCGGCCCTGCATGTCCACTAACTGATCGATGCGAGCCTCGCGAAATACCGACTGCCCATCTCTGTTTAATTGGATCCGAAAAAAACCATTACTTTCCGTGCAAACAAACAAATCCCCTTTTTCATCCTCGACCATCCCTCCAATAAAATAAGGAAATTTCGAAAGCACTCCCTCTGAGGACCACTGACCATTAGAGTTAAAAATCGACTCTAAGCCGTTCCGAGTGCTAAGAAAGAGCCGGCTGGGATCTGTTTTAGAAGGCACAATTAGAGAGGCACCCTGGCCAATCCGTTTAAGTCCCGAATCTGCCGCACACAGGGAGTAAGCGTCCGTGTCGCTGGCAGCAAACGCATTTAGGCCGCTGACTGCTATGTCTAAAAATCGGTCAGTCCGATCTCCCAAGCGAATGAAACGAGAAGAGTCCGACGCATCTTCGGCCGCGCTTAAAACAAAAACGCCGTGTTGAGTAGCCGTGTAAATTCGGCCCCGATATCTGACTACATCGGTGACAAAGCCTTTCGGTAGTCCCAATTCGTGATCAAACTCAGAATACCCGGCATCAAACTGGACCCGCGTGATCTCGGTATCGCTGCCAACCCAAAGCCCTCCGTCTCGATCTTCGCCAAATGCTTCGAATCCGGCATCCGCTAAGCCACTAGCGATCGTGAAGCTTTCGACCAGGCGTCCTCCCCGGTTTAGCAGGTAAACGCCTCGATTTTGTATGAAGACAGCTAGATACTTGCCCAGGATTAGTTTTACCTGTAAAAAAGCGGCGCTTTTTAATAGCGAATCGACGTCGGTCGGCCACGGAACAAAGTCACTACCGACTTTCCGAAAAATTCCGGACGATTTAACAACCAGAGTATCGCCCATTGGCCAATCTACAATGGCCTGAATCCCGCCGGCGCTACTGTCAGGAGATTCTGAAATCTTGTTGAATTTGTCTCCATCGAACTGATAGAGAGATCCATATTGATCGCCGGACCAGATCTTTCCGTGGCAGATAACCGAGGAAAATGGGTTCATCGAGTCACTTGGCCAAGGCCGCTTGGAAAGATGTCGATTATTCCAAGTTAGAAGCCCGGTGTCGCTGGTAAAGTAGAGACGGTCACCGTCTAAAATGATGCCGGAATTTACGCCAAGCGGACCTTCATAAACTTTAACCACCCGGTACTCGCCATCCACTCTGGAAAGGTAGCCGATCTCACTACTACCACTAAACCAAACCACTCCGCGCCGATCGACAGCAAACGATCTGATAAAACCGGTGCCCGGAGTCGCAATCGTCTCCCAACGATTATTGTCGAACACCAAGATGCGGTCCTCGCAACCAAACAGCATGCGACCCTCGGCATCCTCTGTGATTGCGAATATTTGACCCACCTCACCATAATCGTGAGCCGTGAAAGTCCGAAAAGGTGGGTGCCCGAACTCCCGATCGGCTCCAAGGAGGACGCCCGCGCTAAAAACGAAAACGACAACCCCTAAGAACTTGATCATCTAAAGGCATACGTGATCAACTCGCTATCCTCGCACTAGCGAGATGCAATTCCTAAACTCAGCCGAAAGTCGAGGTGCCGAGAGCTTTTTGTCCGAACTACCGTAATCTTGTTCCGAACGGGCATCCGTTCTGCCCGCTGTTCAACCTGAGAGCCACGCGGAAAATTTCCGCCGCACCAGGAAGGAACACCAATTGATATGAATAATTGTCTCTTATTCGCGTTCATTCGTGGTTGATTTTTCAGATAATTCCGCCGTTAGCTTTAATTATTTGCCCGTTAATCCATGAGCCGTCTGGGCCGGCCAGGAAAGCCACTGCGTTGGCGATGTCTTCCGGTTGCCCCAAGCGTTCCAGAGGAGCGAGTTTTGCCAGGTGATCCACCACGTCCTGCGGTTTGCCTTTAAGAAAAAGGCCGGTTGCGGTTGGCCCCGGGGCGATGGCGTTAACCGTTATGTTCTTGCCGCGCAACTCCTTTGACAACACATGGGTCATGGCTTCGACAGCCGCCTTGGTCGCGGCATAGACGCCATAGGTCGGCTGGTAGAGCCCGACCACGCTCGACGAGAAATTGATGACGCGGCCGCCGTTGCGCAGCCGGCGCGCCGCCTCGCGCAGCGTGTTGAACGTGCCCTTGAGATTGACCGCGACCAGCCGGTCGAACGCCGCATCCTCGACCTCGGCGATGGGCGCCAGGGTCATGATCCCGGCATTGTTGACCAGCACGTCGACGCCGCCGAACGCCGCCTCCGCCGCGTCGAACATGCCGCGCACGGCATTGGCGTCGCTGACGTCGGCCTTCGCGGTCAGCGCCCGGCCGCCGGCCGCCTCGATCTTGTCGGCGACCGCCTGGGGCGGCCTGGCG